>JGI10215J12807_1017109_pt1 | contig 10456 bp, 20 predicted proteins | sample WisResreferecore_FD_12807 | JGI IMG/M metagenome (IMG submission 12807) | reverse complement strand
CGGGATTCGAGAGAGACGCCTGCGCGCTCCGCCAGCCGTGTAGCGGCCTCGGTGAAGGGGATGCCCTCGATCGCCGAGAGGAAGTTGAAGCAGTCGCCGCCCGCGCCGCACCCGAAACATTTGTAGAATTGTTCGGCAACGTGGACGCCAAACGAAGCGGTTCGCTCTCGGTGAAAGCAGCAAACTCCAATGAGTCGCGAGCCCGCAGGCTTCAGCCGGACGTACTCGCCAACGAGCGCCGCGAGGTCGGTCGCGTCCTTGATGCGGGAGATGATGTGCGCGGGGATCATTCGATACGGTCCTCCAGCGTTCGCACCACGTTGTCGATGCGCTGTAGTGTAGCAGCGACATCACTGGCCACCAAGAAAATGCCACCGTGCTCGTTAATCATTTCTCTGAACGCTTCTTGCTTGTCTGACAGACGATCACGACCAACCTTAATTTCGAGCTCAATTCTCAATCCGAATTTCCTTGGGGCCAGCCTCGGATGGCGTATGCAGCAGATCCCACTTATGTCCGCCTGCCCATCCACTCCCGCCTGCACGCGCCTCATCTTCCCGCCGCGACCGGGCACCATCGCATCGACGCGATTGTTGCGCCAAACTCTTATATTTGGAAATTTTCGCGGGATCTCGATAAGCAGATCGGCGGTGAGTTTGTTGGCGGGCGTGCTCACTGGTCGTATCTTTCCGCGATGGCGCGAGGCTCACGGCTCACTGGAGCATCAGCGGGCCACACCAGCGTGAACTCGCGCTTGCATTGCGGACAGACGCCTTCCTTCACCGCGGTCTCGACCGGCTTGCCGCACTCGCAAGTGAATTTATACAAGCGCTTCCTCCATATCGGGATTCCATTCTGGCTCGGGCTTTTCCAGCAGCGCCTTGCGGTCCATCTCTTCCTTCCATGCACGCTTCGGCCACTCTCCGTACTGCTCTTTGTACCGAATCGAAGCGAAGCCTGGCTTGTAATTGTTTTCGCGCTGCTGTCGATGCAGGGCCTCGTACAAAGCCTTCATCGTTCGCTCGCGCTGCTGAAGCTCAGAAGCGCTGACCCACTTTATCTCTTTCAATTCGCCGTCCTGCTGCTCAATCTTCCGTGCCTTGACCATTATTACGAGACCACAATAGGGGCATTCCTTCGGCCCCGTCTTGAACGTCGCGTAGCACGGCAGCCGCTTCACTCCATCCACGATCGCGGGGGTTTTGCAGGTGGTCACCGAGTCGGCCTTGTGTTCGCTAGGGCGGATTGCTTCGCCGTCAAGACACCATGGCACCTCATCCTCGAACATGCCGTAAGGAAAATGCTGGTGGGTGTTGCCGACATGATCGAGGCAAAGAAAATTTTCCTTGCCCGGATGAATCCGGCTCCCACGTCCGAGCATCTGTCGCCACAGCCCTAAGCTCGCAGTTTTTCTGGCGGAGATGATGCAATCGACCACGCTATGGTCCCATCCGACTGACAGGCAGCCCACCGAGGAGACGCCTCGTATACGTCGGTGATCCAGATCGTCCCAAATGCGCTGTCGATCCGTATCGGGGGTTTCCGCGTCCACGTAAGCGAACTCGAATCCTGCGAGCCTGAACTGCTCAGCAATGTGGTTGGCATGTGCCTGATCGACTCCAAATGCCGCAGTAGCCCCGTGGCGCTGCTCGGCGTGCTGGACCCAATGCTTCACGATATCCCCGATCACCTTCGCCTTGTCGCACACCGCCGCCTGCTGCTTCGTGTTGAACTCGCCCGCGGTTTTCTTCAGCGATCCGAGGTCTGAGGGAGGAGGTGGGGCCAGTACGCGGGAACGCACCAGGAACCCCATCTCGATCAACTCCCGTTCGGTTGGTCCCACCACCATCGAGTCGAATAATCCTCCGCTCGCGCTCCCGAGGCCCTGACGATCTAATCGGATCGGAGTCGCAGTCATTCCGATCACCTTGCTCTGCGGGTAGCGGTCGATAGTCTTGCGCCACGTCGGGCTCAAGCTCATATGACATTCATCAGCGATAATCAGATCGGCCTGCGGAGGATGCTCCATCCGGTGCAGCGTGTCGATGCTGGCGACCTGGACGGCGTGCCAGCGCTCGCGGCGATGCGCGCCCATCAGGACCCCGTGCTTGATGCCGAGCCGGGCGACACGCTGGCTCATGTCGTGAACCAGAGCCTTACCGTGAACCGCGAAGATAACGCGCTTGCCGCGCTCGACGCAGGTGTTGACGATGTGCGAAATTAGAGTCCCTTTGCCCGAACCGCATGGCGCGACGTACAGCGCCGACCGGTGCGCGCGCAGCTCAGCACGCATCAGGTCGAGGTCGCGGATCTGGTAGGGGCGGAGGACGACGCTCACAATGACACAATCCCGCAGGACTCCTCCATGTAAATCCTGAACCGTGCTCGGTCTAAATCATCTGGCGGCTTTCCCTCGATTAACTTCAGAATCGGAACTCCATCGTCCCATTCGCATTGAATTGCCGCGATCCCGAGCCTACGAAGAATTAACTCGGCTTCTTCGCGCGTGAACCCCGATGGCACTCGCAGGCTGATGCTATCAATCCGTTGCACAGCCTCACCTCTCGTCGCGCAACTTCTGAAGATGCCAAAGATAGGACACCTTGGCGACCCGCAGCGCATCGCGCCGCGCCTGGCACTTCGCCGAAACAGCCTCAAGCATGGATGGATTATTCCACACGCCGATGGCTGCTGCGATGGCGAGGATAAATAAATACGCGAGGACCTCCATCACTTCACCGCCTTAATCAGAGCCTCTAGGTGGTCAAGGCGCTGCTTGACGAGCCAGATAATAATGGCCAAGAGGATCGCCATCACGGTCACCACGGCACGGGCTTGGTTGTCGGCCATCACTTCACCTCCGCATAATCCCGCAGCCCCACGCACACCTCGCGCACCACCTCGTCCGTGATCTTGCTCTCGAACGGCACCGGGAATCCCTTCGCGATATCCCGCACGATCTCGTCGATGGTCGGAGGCCGGCGCATCGAATGCACAGCACCATTTTCGCGTGCTTTGCGCAGGCTGCCCGGCGTCACCTGCTTGCCTTTTTCCGCAGCGGCCTTGACTGCGCGCCTTTGTTCCTCTTCCGAGAGCTTCGCGAGCACCGAGGCCGCGCTGAGTTTGACCTTGCCGTCCTTCAGGGCCTTGCGCGAGTCGTCCGTCAGCGAGACCAGGGAAAGCCGCTTTTTACACCACGACTCTTCCTCGTGATACACAGCCGCGATCTCCTCCATCGTCATGCCGTAGCGTTCGAGCCGCGCGATGTTGTGGCCGTCGTCGATCGGCGTGGTCGAATTGCGCTCCCGGTTCTCCGAGATGTTCATCAAGACGCCCTGCTGCTCAGAGCACTTGACGTACACGCAGCGCAGACGGAACGGCTCGGGTGTGAGCTTGCGCTTGTTAATTTCGACCGCCGCACGCCAGCGCGAGAAGCCAGCCACGAGCACCGGCATCCCGCCATCATTGCGGATCAGTACCGGCTGGAGTTGCCCCTGACGGACCATCGACTCAATCAGCGGCTCAATGTCCGGCAGTTCCTTGCGCCCGTTCAGCTCGGGCTTGAACTTGATGTCCTTGGGAAGGATCAGGTACTCGGAGGTGCGTGTGTGTTCGACCTTGAAGTCAACGGCCATGGGATGCCTCCGTCTCCTCAGGTAGCCACTTCTGAAATCGAACAACCGCCTTCTCTAGATGTGCCATAGCGCCGCTCTGAGTGCGGGCCACTGCTTCCAGATTGGGAAGGCCGCTGTCAATGCTGGCCGCCACTTCCGCGCGAGTTGCAACGCGACCACAGGCATACCATTCGACGGCCTCAGGTTCGCCCATTTGCAGCAGAGGCTTCCCTGCTCCGTCGTCGAACACCTCGAACTGACGCGTGATCCAGAGCATTGCCACACCAGGGTTGCGACTCAGCGCGAGGCCAGCCGAGTTCTCGCGGAGTTGATTGTTGTTGACCCGCTCGTCTTCCCGGCGCACCATCCTAGGGTTGCTGAGAAAAGGGCAGTTCTTGGCTGACCAACGCCCGCACTCCAAGTGCGAGGGAGGTTCCGCAGAAGTGCGGTTTATTCCGCACATCGGACCAGCAACGAAACAGACGTTTATTCCTAGGCGTTCACCGCACACCCAGCAGAGCTTTGAGCGAATGGCCGCAATGAACTTCTTGGGGTCCATGGCGCGAAACTCAGGCTTATCATTTACCCAAGCTACGAACCACGGGACGGGATAGCCGCGATCATCAACTGGCAGAGATCGCATCCGATCCGGCATGGAGTCAAGGTCTACCTTGGCGCTGTCCATCGCATCCTCACTTCGCGGACTCTGCGTCCGCCTTCGCCAACTCTTGCGCGCAGAGAGCGAGTTGCTCCGCCTTGCCGCGTTGCCGATGCTTCTCGGTCTCGGCCAGGTCAGGCTCGGCAGCCGCCATGAACAGAACGGCGGCGCGTTCGTTCCAGTCGTTCCTCAGTTTGTCAACAACAGATTGCTTCAGCATGTGGGCGTAGTTCTCCTTTTGTGGTCGTGCGGATAAAATTCTCGCGCTCAATGAATGGCAGCGTTTACCAGATTCGGGCTCGGAGGAACACGCGAATACAGGAGTCATTACCGCGCAGGTCTTCGCTCTCGCTCGCTGCGACGTTCCACTGCCACTCATTCAGCGCGCCGGATTCGCGGCCACCTCCCCCGAGACTGACACACTCACCCGGCGCGATTGCCAACGTCTACCCGATAGGACGGCTCTGACTTCATGTCCATCCCTAGCGCTCGGTGCCACGCACGTCCGCTGGCAGGACAACTTAGAATAGGTCTTGCTTCGGCGGAGGCGGCGCATCTCCGGTCGGTGCCGCAGACGGCGCAGCACCATTCCCCTTGCGCTCTTTCTCCGCCTTCAACTTGTCCGCCAACTTCGCGGTCTTATCGTCCGTTGCCGCCTTCGCCCCACCGCTGGCGTCCGGCGCGGAAGCCTCAGGCTCCTCTTCGTCGTACACCACCTCGTCAGGATAAAATTCCGCCGCGACCGCAGGCGCGCTGGCGTCCGTCAGAATCTCTTCCGGCTCCAACGTGATCGGAGCCTCCGCGATCTGCTTCGGCGTCCACACGGATTCCGCGAAGCGCGATCGCAGCGTCTTCATGTCCTCCGCGCGTAGCTCCAGGGACACCCCGTACTGCGTCGCCGGCTGGCCGTTGTGGTTCGACCGGAACGGCGTCAGCACCATCTTGAGCGGTAGCCCCACGATGGACGCACCGCTGCGCTCCGCAATCGTCTTGATGGTGCTCAGAGCCGAGAATATCTGCGTGGTGCTTCGGATCGATGTGGTGTGGAAGTACGCCGTCGCGCCGAGCCGCATGTTGTTCGCGAGCTGGAAATTTAGCGTCACGCCTGGCTTGCACTGCGCCGCGACCACGCGGTTGTTTGCGTCCACCGACTCGCTGGCGTATGGGCAGCCGTCCGTCCAGCACGGCTGAATCGGGAACATCCGCAGCCCCGCTTCCTTCGCTTCCTTCCAGCCCGGTATCGTATCGTTGCCCATACTCATCACCCGGAGCGCATTCACGCCGTCGCCGTGGCACTTCAATTCCGTCGCCGACCACATCTGAAATTCACCGTGGTAGGCGTTGTCGCTCATGATGACGATATCGACCTCGCGCGGCGTCTCACCGTGCGCCTCGATCGCGGCGAAGTCGGGCTCGAACACCTCGATCTGCTTGCCCGCCTCTTCGACCAGCGTGCGCTTGGTGAAGGTGAAGAACGGGAGCTTTTGCGGGCGGTTGCTAACCGGAGCTTCGTCGCGATGCAGCCGGTAATACTCCTCAGCTTGCTCACGGGTCGCGTCCTTCAGCTTCGTGACCATGGTGAATTTGTCTTTGCCTTCCACCTTTTGCCACGCACCGAAGCGCACAATCCACTTGCCGCGATGGATGTAGATCGAAATCGCCCGACCCTTGGGGATGCCTATTCCTACCTTGAGGACCCTGGGGACCCGAATGATCGGCTGCCCAGTGGCGCGGTCGTGTGTAACGCCGAACATCGCTGTGTTCATGAGCGGTACTCCGGTTGACGCTCGACGCACTTCGCCTCAGGCTGCGCGGGATGACGCCGCAAGAATCGACCGCGCTCTTTGCTGGTGTCCTTCGCGACGGCCTTGCATCGCGGGAATTTTAATGTCATCTCCGACTCCTCTCCATCTCATCCTCTTCCTGCGACCCGCACCGCCCGCCACACCGCACCAGCCGTGGACCTACTTGCTTCGGAGGCTCCTTCGCGCGACGCTGGCAGTAGTCGTACAGCCACAGCCCGCCGAACATCGCAGCGACCCCGCCGAGCACGAGCCAGTCAGCCCACAGCATTCTTGCGCTGCCCTTCTGCGATGCGAATAGCGTTGCGAGCCTTCTCTGCCTCGTGAGCCGCGCGCGCTTCCGGGTTAACACTCAGCCCCATCGCGCCGATTCTGCGTTCATGCGCAATCCGTTCGCGCTTCGCCTGCCTGCGACGACGCGAGTTATTGTGCTCCATATAGGTTCTCCTTCGCCCACGCCAGCGCGCGCCGGTCGATGTTTGGCCCATCCGGGATCGCGTCGAACTTGGTCAACTCGTGATCCTGGAAACTGTACGCCCCGTCGAAGCCGCCGAACTGATTGTCCGCGCGAAGCAGCAGCACGAACGGAGACTGCGGCGGGTGCAGGTTCGGGGACGGGAAGCCCACCACCACCCCGACCGACCCGGCTTGCGTGCGCACGATGTCTCCGCGTTGCATGGCTACCTCTTGCTCCACGGAATGTAGGCTGTTATGTCCACTTCGTCCCGCATCCGCTCAACGTCTTCGCGCGTCAATTCCTCGAATACCGGAGGCGGATCAAGCCGAAGCAACCACGCGCGAAGCAAGCGGACCAATAAACGTTTCATCAGAAGACCCTGAGGGGACGCGACGGCTTCGACTGCGCCTTGAACTCTTCGACGGGCGGATACTCGCTAGCATCGGCCTTCCCGTCGATGTACTCATGCCCGAGCGCCCACTCGCGAAGGTGCCCGTACTTAGCAGCCAGCCCCTTGCCGTCCCACATCAACCGCCCTTCCTGCGGACGGAAATAAATTTTGCGCTCTCCGACCTTCACTGCCTGGCGATCGCCGAGCTTCGTTTTCAACTCCTCGGTCGTCTCTTCGAGCAACTCTTCCGCTTGCGCGAATAGCCCCTTGCGGTCGATGTACTCGCTGAGCAGCCCGCGCAACTCTTCGGCTTGCGGCATCTCGCCGGACTCATCGAGTTGCACCAGCGCGTTGCCCTGGCATGTTAGGCGGTACTCGCACCGCTGGCAGCGCTTGTCGTCCGGCTCCAGCGCGGCGGGTGCAGTGCGCTCCTGAACTTCGCGCCAGAAGATCGGACCCTCGGAAAGAATTAAGGCGCAAATATCCGGGTCCTTGTCCACATCCCAATAAATCAACTCACCGGAGTCGCGGCTGCCGATAGCGAAGCTGCCCCACATCGCGCCGGTCACAAGCATCGCGTGCTGCAATTGGAGGACATAATCCTCCGGCAGCCCCTCGCGCTTCGTCTTGTAGAACGTGGCGCGACCGAGGGATTTAATCTCCAGGACTCCATTGCCTCTCGCCTCGTCCAAGATTACGCGGTCAGCATGGACCAGCAACTCAGGATGCTCCGGGTGATAGAAAGCCTTTGGCTGCTCAGTCACCGCGCGACCGCTCAACGCTTGGTACCGATCCGCAAAGAACGGTTCCAGCACCTGCCCAAGCGCCATGATGGTTGTGCCTTCGCGCGGGTAATCCTCGGGCGTGAGGGTCTTCTGATACCAGAGACGACGCCTACAGGAATATCCAATACTGAAGAGACCCGCAGCATCACTGCCCCCGATGCCGGTGGCGCGCTCGGCTAGGAATGTGGTGCGGTCCGTCATTTCAACCAGTCCTTTTCCATCGACGCCAGGGCAATCAAAACCTGATCCACAGTGTTTTGAGACTGCCCCGATGAATTGGCCAGTAGAACCAGCAACGCGCGCTTCTTCAGCGGTCCATCCAGCAATGCACCAACGGCGCGGGCAAGCGCTGCGATATTGCGCGCGATAGATTCCACAGCCTCGCGGTTACGGCGCTGCTCCTCGGTCTCGGCTTGTGGCTTATGTCTCATGATCCCGCCGCCTTCTGGAGCAACATGTAGTGCCCGTAGGGGATGAGAACCGCTAGGCGTTCATCCCCCGTCCCGTCCTGGAGCACGATAACCTTACGCAATTCCCGCAGGCTTTCCGATGTCATCCCGCGCAGAAAGCTGGTGCCTCTGAACTCGATGCGCTCGTCAATTACTGGGGGTTGCTTGGCCATCGGTTGTCAGTATACTGTCGCTCAATTATACCTGTCAAGACTTTTTATCGACCCGCACGAACCCGCCCACCGCCTCCACGTCCACCAACCCAGGAGGCGCAAAGCAACACGGCTGCCAAGGGCACGGATACGGCAAGTCGCACGACGGCCTCCAGCGCGGCGTCTCCTGCCACTCTCCGATCGCCGCCGCCCGCTTCGCTTCCATCGTTACCTCGCGCCGAAATTCCTCAACGTGCTGAGCGTGCGGCGCGTTGATTGTCACGTGGTGCATCAACTGCAACCCGTCCGCCTCCATCAAGTCACACCAGTCTTTAGCGTTGTTCTTGTCCGAGTCCTGATAGTAGAGAGGTTTCCAGTCGCCCTGAAGCGGCCCACCATCTACCTTGCGGAACCGATACTTCCCGATGATCGCCGGATGCTTGAACGCGCGGCACCACGCCGTATGCTGATGGCCTTTCGACTGCCGACCGATCTCGATCACGTGCAGTATCATGCCCTGCTCAGTCGCAGCGCAGTCCCCGAAGCAGGCCCAGCCGTGCAGCTCGCGGTACTTGGTGTCCTCGTCCCACTGGTCAACACAGGCCCACCTATGTAAGGTCCCTGACTCATCTTGAAATGCGGAGACTCGCCACTCGTGCGCGCCAACCGCGACCACCGGCCCCGGCTTCACCACCAGCAGCGTCAGTCGCGACACCGCCTCCAGTACCGTCTGGATGATCGCGCAGAAGTCGTGGCTGATCGTGTAGGGGTCCGTAAGAATATACAACCCCGGTCGCGCCGCTGCCTCCAGGAACCGCGTACACGCCTCGGTCGCCTGCTTCGCCGGGTCCGCTCCGTTCGAGATTGCGAAGATCGCATCACGCAGCAGGCGCTCCAGCAGGTGCTTCGGACGTACCCGCAGCACGCGATAGTCGCGCTCAAGTGCGTGCTGGCGGGGGCATCGCTGGAGGGTGTGAAGGAGCGGCGCGGAGAGGGTCACACTTCGAGACCCATCGCGCGCAGGCGGTGTCCTAGAAGCCCCCTACTCCAGTCCAAAAAGCCAGCTACTTCATCAGGAAAGCCCTTCGCGATTCGCTCAAGATTGTTGTCATCGGCGCGGGTAATCGCTTCGGCAAGCGCGGTTCCAAAATCTCCCAGCAACCTGAATTGCCATTTAACGACCCACTTTTCCGCTGGAATTAACGGAGAAGCATCACCGAGCACTCTGCCAAGATCAGCGCTAGTTGTCACAACCCGTCCTCCACCATCGCGTCATACGCGGCATCGCCCGCATCTTCCCGCTCACCATCCTCGTCGCGCATCCGCTTCTCTGCCAGCGCGTCCGTGAGCTTATCCAGCATCGCGGCGTGCGCCAGCGCGGGCGTGGCTCCGTATCCACAAAACGGATCAAAGTCAGAATCGCGTGGCCACTCCACAAACCAGTAACCGAGAAACGCTGCCTCCGATACTTCGCAATCCGTGATCTCGGGCAACTCTTGCTCGGCGCGGGTCAGCGCGAGGTCTTTTGTGGCGGTCATGCCCATGTCTCCGCGCCGATCGCCATCAGCCCAATCGCCAAGTCAATGGCGATCTCGTCGTCCAGGAACATCAAGCCCGTGATTGCCACTTCCGCAGACATTCTCATGAAGCAGTAAGCGGTCATCGTACCTCCATTGGGCGCGAGGGCAACGTCTCCAAGGATTCGCAGCCAAGGTGATGCCGAAGCCCCTACTACGGGTACAAGTGATGCTGCCCGAATAGGTCTGCGAGTCAGAAGTTTTCCCGCTGCCCTGCCCCACGGAAATAGTAGCAGGGGACTTTGTACGCAGGGTCTAGGATTAATCTGAGGGCCGACTAGTCAGGAGTGATCCGCGTCACCCGCCCTGTCTCCAAACCACGGAGCCGGAACAGCAGTTGCTTGAACGTCTCTTCGCTGTGCGACTTGCCGACCGCCGCGAGCCGTTGCGCAGGGGTGAGCGCTTCCAGTTGCGCCGCCGTCACGCCCTGGCGATGCAGGGTGTCGGCGGCACGAAATACCTTGTCCATGCGTCCTTGGACAGCATAGAACTCATCGGACGGGCGCGGGGTGCGTCCGGTTGTTGGAGCGGGGACTGGGGCTTCGGCGGGCGGGGTTTCCCCCGGTACCGG
>JGI10215J12807_1024037_pt1 | contig 10509 bp, 17 predicted proteins | sample WisResreferecore_FD_12807 | JGI IMG/M metagenome (IMG submission 12807) | reverse complement strand
CGCGCCGCCCGCCAAGCCCCTCACGCTCGCGGACATGCGGCGCGGTTTCGACGCCGTCGAGCGCATCGCGATCCGCTCGGACTGGGATGCCGCGCTCGGAGACGGCGGCGCGATGCCCGGATCCGTCGTGCTCGTCTACGGTCCCGGCGGCGTCGGAAAGTCGACCGATCTTCTCCGCGTTGCGTCGCTTCACCGGGCGGCGGTCGCGATCAGTGAACGCAAGATCGAAGAGGTGGATCGCGACATTCGCGCCGTCGCCGACATCGATCCGCGGCGCTTCTATCCTTCGGAGTGCCGGACGCTTCGCGATGCGATCGCCCACTTCGAGACGATCGGATCGAACGTCTGCATTCTCGATTCCTGGAATTGTCTCGCGTCTCCCGATCCTCACGAGATCGGAGATCTCCGCGAAGCGATCGGGGACGGCGTCGTCTTCGTCGTCTGTCACCAGACCAAAGACGGCGGGCTCCGCGGTCCCGAAACGCTCCAGCACGCAGTCAACGTCGTGATCCGCATGCAGCGGAAACACTTTCGCGTGGAGAAGAACTGGCACGGGCCGACTGTTCGCGTACCGCGCGACGTTCCGACGTTCAGGGGGCGGGGATCGAGCCCGGAGCGGAAGGAACCGCCGCGAGCTCTCCGGCTTTCTTGTCCTGCTGATCGTGCAGCTGCTGCTGCATCTTCCAAAACTGCTCGGAAGTCTCGCCGCTAACGAAGTCCCCGAGCACCGTCCGAACGGCTTTCACGCCGTACAGCTGCGAGGAGATCCCGACGGCGGCGGCGAGCACTCCGCCGATGACCGAACGATCGGCGATCCCACCATTCATCTCTTTGGCTGTTTCGCCCAGCGCCTTGATCGCTGCTTCGAGATCCCGGAGATGCCCTTCGACTTTTTTCTGATCCATGGCGCCCTAGCTTTTCCGTTGGAAGATCTCGTCAAACTTCTTCCACCAATCCGTCCACTCCAGGATCGAGGGAATACTTTTGACGTCGTCTCCGGTTTCTTCGGTCGTGATCACCTTGCCGTTGATCGTTTTCACGGTTTGCTCCGAGCGCGATCGCGTGATGACAGTTCGGCGTTTCACGTCACCACCACTTCGGATGCATGCGAGCACCACGGCGGTGACGCACACGGCGATCACGCACACTTCGATCGCGGACGCCGTCGCTGCGTTCATGTCAGCACCACTTTCTTTGGTGGGTTCGCTCCGAGCGGGACGCCTTGCGCGATGAGCTCGGCCAACATCCACCGCTTCGGTCGTCCCACGTTTACTTCCGCTTGAACGTGGACGAAGTTGTCACCGGAAAAGCACGGGCGGATCCGCGCGTCGATCCCGACGCTCCGACAAAGCGCCACGAATAGACGCGCTTTGTCGTCGCAATCTCCGTAGCCCTGGAGAAGCGTTTGCTGCGCGTCGCTCAGTTCTTCGCCGGCGGGATCGCGAACGTACTTGATGCAGTCCCTTACCCATCCGTGGATGTCTCGCGCCAGCGCTTCCTGATCGTTCGGATCGTGGATGGGCGCCATCGCGATCGTGCGCGCAAGCTGGCGCACTTCGGGAAGCCGCGCGTCCAGCGTGGCCATCGAATCGAGCCATTGGGCTTTCTGCATCCCGTCTTCGCGGAGCGAGCCAGAATCCCAGGTCACGGAGCGCACGCCGCGGCGATTGTCGGTCATCGTCGAAGTGTACATCACGCGCCCCGCGGACGTCCCGCGACAGCGAGCATTCCCTGCCCCATCATGGACAACGAACAGAGCTCGTATTGCGCGGCTTCGTGGAGCGTTACCGAAAACTCCGGCTGGTTTGCGAGATGATCGGCCATGAACTGAAACGCTTTCGATTGCCCTGTCGCGAAGTCGATCGCGAGCCTTCGGTTATCTTCATCGCTGAACAGTTCCGACCCCGGAAAGATGTCGCTCACCTTCTTCTTGGAGCGCGCAGCGCTCAGCGGCGTCACGTTGTCTCGGATCTTGATCGCTTCTTCCCTGTAGAAGAGCGCGCGATCGAGGAGATGTACGAGGAGCTCCTGCCGCGTGATCGTGAACATGATGGGGGGAAGCGCGCTCACGGTTCGCCACCATCGAGCCGCTTTGTCGCTTCCTTCAACGCTTCGACCGATCGGCGCGCCGTGTGCGCTTGTGCGTTCGATGAGCTCGCGATGTTTTCGGCCGCTTCCGCTTGGCGTTGGAAAAAGATGCGCTGATCTTCGTCGCGCAGTTTCGCTCTCAAGAATTCCGCTTCCTGAAGCTCGACGTATCTCTCGAATAGGCCCAGGAATCGATCAATTCTTTGCAGAAAGGCTTTCATCAGTTTCCCGGACTCTCTGCCATGTCCGGCGCGATGTAGCCGTTGTGCACCATAGAGCACAGCGATCCGCAGTGCGAGCACCACCGCCATCCGCCGCAGAGCGGCGGGAGATCGAATAGAGCGCCCGCGCCGCAATGCGAGCAGACGCAGCCCGGCACGATCGACGAATTGTAGATGTCCGCCTCCGTCATCGGGGCCGGGACCGCCTCTGCGGTCTCTGGCGGATGAAAAAGTCCTTTCACTTTCATCCCTGCATGATGCTGCTGGCCGCTTGTGCGGCTTGCTGCACTCCCGGAGCGGCTTGCGCGGCGCCCGCAGCCAGCTGCATGAAGGGACCGAGCGCGCCGCCCAGCGCGGCGATGATGTCGGACGTCGTTTCCTCTTTCGGTTTCGGCGGCGGCGGCGCTTGCGGCTGGATCAGTTTCTGCACTTCCAAAACTTCTTTCAGCATCGCGACCGGGGACGCTTGCGGCGGCGGCGGTGGCGCGACGGGCATCGCGGACTTCATCACCTCGATCGTTGCCTTCATCGATTCGCCCATCGCGGCGGCTTGCGCTGCGGCGTCGTTCTTCGCTCCGCTCACCATCGCGACCATCACGTTTCCGAGCATCGTCATCATCGTGATGTTCGTTTGCATCATGAACGACATCATCGTGTTTTCTCCGCCCGTTTGCGGCGGCGGGCTCGGAAGTGGGACGCCGCCCACGTTCGGCTGCGCCGCGTTCGGGGCGGGCATCGGTTCGCCGTTCATGCTTTTCGGTTCGCCTTCGAGCGTGATCAAGCGCTTCGCGTAGATCGTTCCGTCTTCGCGACGCGCGACAAGTTCATAAGTGCCGCCGCCGAAACGCGCGTGCACGCTGGAATTGTCCTGGAGCTCTTCGGGGCGGAACGGACGGAGCGCTTGCACTTGTCCGCGGGACTCGAAGCGCGTCACGAAGATCTTCGCGATCGGCTCGGGCATGTAGTCCGGGCTGGAGACGCCGTCGATCGGCGCGAAGAGCGTGTGGAAGACCGGTGCGGGCGCGGACTGTCCGCCCGGGCTCACCTGCTGGGTTCGGGGCGGGCGCTTCACGACGGGTAGGCGCTCAGCTGGGCGATGATCTTTTTCACTTCGGGATCGTCTTGATCCACGTATTCGAGGCACGTTCGGGCGATCGCGCGGACCGTTTCATTCGCGAAGTGCTTGTCCGGCTTTCCTCCGAAGCTTTTTACGAAGCTTCGCGTTGCGAGGGTGCAATCGATCGCGCGTTTCTCGATCGAGTCGCGTGGACTGTCGGCCATGACCTGCCCCAGCGACGTTCCGTCCGCGAGCGGCTGCGGCGCGAGATCTCCGGGCGGCTTCGCAAGCGTTCCAGGATCGCCGTCGCCGTTTGGCTGGGTTCCGTCCGGAAGCGGCTGCGGCGCGATGGCCGGGAGACCTTGCGGGATCGGCCTTTCGGCGTCTGCGTCGTCGTCGTCGAGCTCGTGCAGCGGACGAAGATCGACCGATTCCCCGTGCGATTGCAGGATCAGGTTTCCGGCGAGACCCAAAAGGCGGTCGGAGAAGCCCTTCGCGACGATCCCATCGATGAAACACTCGAACTCTTGGCCGTCGACCGTGCGAAGGAGCAGGTGAGCCCATCCCCGGCGGTCACAAAAGACGCCGGAGAATGCATCGAGGACGAGCGACGCCTTGAAGGCGGGCATGGGCTGAGGGGCTTGGGGACCGCTCGGGTTTGCCTTCGATTCTGCTTCGTTCCTGCTTCGACCTTGCATGGGGCAGAGCCTACGCACTCGATGTGCGCTTGGCAAGATCGCGCCATTCCCACCCCGCCGGAAGCTTCCAATCTTTCGGCGGAGGGGAACCGCAGCGTTTGCACGCCCACGTCCACGATGTTTTTCCGGCAGTTCGGGCGCGGACGATTCCGATCCTGCACTTTCCTGCGCACTTCACTTCCGTACGATCGTCACGCACATGTTTGCGCTCACGTCTGCGATGATCTTGGCTTGCTGTTCGAGGGCAACGGATGGGCGCATGGGGTAGCAGTGGAACGACGCCACGCGACGACTGCCCGTGGACACGTCGATCGCAACGACGTAGTCGCCTTCGATCCTCGTGCTCATGTTGACGAACGGCTCCAGCCCGTGCCCCCGGATGATCGCGCACAAGACGACCGCGAGATCATCCGGATCGAAACCCGCACCCAGGAGCTCAGAACGGGATGTCATCGCTCGTGCTTCCGCCTTGGAACTCCGTCCACTGCTGTTCGCCCGGTCCCGCTTCGGGCGGCGGCGCTTGCTTCGGATCTCTTGCCGGTTGCGGCTTTCGTCCGCCGCCCAAGAAGATCTGCTCTGCGTGGATCTCGGTCCGGTAGCGTTTCTCTCCGTTCTTTTCGTAGGTGCTCGTGCGGATGCGTCCCACGATCAAGATCTTGTCTCCCTTCGCGAGGATCTTCGCGAGCGCATCGCCGCGCTTTCCCCACACGGTGATCGAATGCCACTCCGTTCGCTCTTGGCGTGCGTTGTTTCGGTCGAGATAGCTCTCCGTCGTGGCCATCCTGAGTTTCAGCACCGAAGTGCCCGAGGGGGTTACCCTCAACTCCGGATCGGCTCCGAGGTTTCCGAAGAGCGTTGCTTGATTGAGTCCGTCTGCCATGGGGGTCCTGTCTCCTTCGCTTCGATTGTTCGACGTGCGAGCGCGAAGCGGGCGCGCGCAGCGTTCAGGCGGATCGCCAAGTGTTCGGCAGCGGCTTCGCTGCTTCCCCACCGGTCGATCAATCCCGCCATGATCTGATCAACGCCCCACTTGCAAAGGAGCGTCAACATCGTTCGGAGTTTCTCCGATGCGTTTTCTTTGTAGTCGTCCGCGTCTTCCGGGAAGAGCGGGAGCTGTCCGGCGGCGGCGACGAGCGACGCCATGGATCCCACGGCTTGGGCCGCGGCCACGTGCGATCGCTTGCGGAAGCGTTTGATCGGCACGTTCGATCCGGGGAAGGGTTCGCCCCAATTGACGGTGTGGAGCGCTTCCCACCTTTCGTCCAAGGGGCATCGCGTCTTTTGTTTCAGCTGCCCTGTTCTCGTTCGTTCGAGCTTGACGATCCGCCACCAATCGAGCGACGACGCCCAGAGCTTCGGGAGATATTCTTCGAGCGTGTAGAGCACGCCGTCCTTGCGACGTGTCCGTGCCGCGAACGTGCAGAGTCCGTCTTCGTGGTCGTCTTTCGTTCGCGCGCAGTGCTTGCAGACCTGACCACCTTCCACCATCTCCGAGATACGGCGCGCGGAGGGCTCCTGGATCTCGTCTGCCTTGAACACCCCGAGCTCGCGGAGCGCTTGGCCGTGGAGCTCGAATTCAACTCTCGCGATCGGATCGAGTCCGTTCCAGCCGCCTTTCGTCCAGCGCTCCTCTTCGCGTTCGCGCTTCAGGACCTGCATGCATTCCGCGTCGTTTTCTTCGCTCCGGACGATCGTCGATCCGGGTTTCTCGCGGAGCTCTTGCACTTTGTCGTACATCCGGCCGATCCAGTTTTTTGTTCCGACCGTGATTCCGTTGAGGGCTCCGTGCCGGTGGTGCGTGACGGCGTCGTCGGCGAAGTAAAGCTGAGGGCTTTCCGGCTTTCGAGGGTTCACGGCGGCGCGCGACCTGGTCACCATGCGTTTCACGAGCCCCTGATCGACGGTCGCGCCCGCGATGTCGGCGCAGAGATCCAGACGGCGCACGCGTTCTTCAAAGCACTTCGCGAAACCCGACGCGATCTTTCGCGCTTCGTCCACCGCCGCGGTGAGCGAGCGATCGGCAAGCCATTGTGCGTAGAACACAAGCTCCAGCGTCCAGCCCGGCTCTTTTTCGTACTCGGTTTCGATCCCCACAACCTGGACGCGCTCGGTTGGCATGTTTCGCCCGTACGGATCGAGCATCGGGCCGAGATCTTCTCTCTTCGTGTGCACGACGTCTTTCACGGGGCTCCACACTGCGCCCGGCGCTTGGAGATCCACGAGGATTCGCACGTGATCTTTTCTCGTGAGCGCCCAGCGCCTCGGGATTCTGGAGAAGCCGATCTCCCATTCGAGATCGGCCACACGGATCGCGGCTTTTCCGTGCTGGACGGCGACGCGTGCGCGCTCGAAGATCTCGCGGCGGATGTCTCCTGGGCACTTCGCGCCGTGGACGCCCTCGCAGATGTGGCACTTTTTCGGCGCCGCGGGATGCTCGTGGAGCATACCTCGGTAGGCGATTACGAGCGCGTCCGGGCGGAAGTGAACGACGTTCATCACGTCCACCATCCGGCCCAGCACCCATACTGCCACGCGTGCGACGGACACGTCTGATTCGCGTTGCCTCGCTCGTTCCAATTGCACCGAAGGACACGCATCCCGGGAACGTGCGTAGGGAGATCCACAAACATCGGCATCACGCCGCCTCGCCTTCGTATTCGCGGATTCCTTTTTCGATCTTTTCTTTCGTCGCCTTGCGGACGGGCTTTTCTCTCAGCCACCGGCGGATCGTGTTTCGCGCGACCCGGCAAAGCTTCGCGAGCGTTCGGACCGTGAGGCGTCTGCGACCCTCGCATGCCGAACAGAACCCCGGCCAGTCCGTTGACGTTTTGGCGGGCGCCCACCCTTTTCCGCCGCATCGCTTGCACTGCGTCCCGAGGAGTGCGTGGCTCACGGTGCACCTGCCAGGTTTTTCGCGATCGCCGTCGCATCGCGGAGCGACGTCTCGACGCGGATCGTTTCGTAGCGGAGCGCCCCCGAGCGTTCGCCTCTGTCGACCGTCACCGCGAAGAGTCCGTCCGTTCGGAGAAAGACGCGCGTGGACGCCTTCGGCCCGGTGAAGCGAATGTCCGGATCTTTCACCGGCTGTCCCTTTGCGGCTTTCATGTTTTTTTTTCTCCGGAAGGATCGGGCCGAGCTTTGGGTAGGCGTGTTTTTTGTGCGGGCCCGGCGAGCCGCGACCTTTTCGGAGCGCACGCATCGGCGGCGCGAGAACTGCGGCCATCTCTGGGATCACACGCAGAACCTTTTCGTATTGCTCTTTGCTGATCCCCTGGTGTCCGTTGATCACTTGGCGCATCGATCCCGGCACGCGGTAGCCGATCTCACGTCCGAGCCACTCGGGCGTTTTCTTTCGCGCGCGGAGCTCCGCGAGGAGCCGCGCGCCCCAGAGCTTTCGGTACTCGAAGATCGTGGGATCGGGCGGGCGCTTTCGTACGCTTTTTCTTCGCGCGGTCATCGTTCAGCCTTCGCCGTTGCGAGCTCACGAATCGCTTGCTTCACGTGGATCCCCGTCTCCAGACGAACCCCGCCCGTCGTGACGATGATCGCGCTCCAATCCTGATCGGCGTCGCTCCAAGCGCCTCGCTCGACCGCGACCACCTTTTTCGGATCCACGAGAATGAGCCCCACATAGATCAGGTCGATCATCGGATTCCCTTTCGCGAATAACTGTCGCGCGTATCGACGAAGCCCGTCACGATGAGCGCGCCAGCGCGCATTCGATCGAGGAGCGTCGGACCTTCTTGGCGCTGCACTTCTGCGGCGTACCTCGCCACTTCGTCGTGAAAGCCATCGGCGGAAGATCGCGGGCCGTTCCACTGCTTTGCGACCGCCGCCAAGATCTCGAAGTAGCGACGGCATTCGGCGCGGTGCGCTGCGATGAAGTCTTCCCGCGTCATCACGTGGGGTTCGGTCACGGCGGTCACGGCGTTTTCCTTTCTGCGTCTTCGGGGATGCGGAGTACTTGGAGTCGTCCGACGTTCGGCTCGATTGGGTTTCGATCTGCGCCCCACGTTCCGCGATCGCGACCCCAGACGAACCATGCGTATTCGGTCGCGTCCGTTCGTCCGTCGCCGGTGAAGCTCGGGCGCTTCGGGAGCACGTAGACGTCCGGCATGTACTTCGCGAACTTCGCGGCGCTTCCCAGGAAGTTCAGGCGAAGAAGAAAGATCACGAGCGTTCCGAGAACGCGCGCGTGATCCACGAACTCTTGGGCGAGCGCGTAGGGAGGGTTCGCGATCACGACATCCCACGGCGTCTCGGCTGGTCCCATCGTCAAGAAGTCGCCGCACCACACATTCGGCGTCGCGGTCTCCTTCGCTTTCGCTGCGCGGACCGGATCGAGCTCCACGCCGCGCGCTACCGAGATCTTTTGCGCGTTTCTCTTGATCACTTCCCGGAGGATTGCGCCCGTTCCACAGCCGGCGTCCAGGACGGAGCCCGAGACGTCGACGGCTTCGAGGATCGAGCGCGTCACCCATCCTTCGGTTTCGTAGAAGTCGAGCTCCCGGCGTTCGTTTCCTTCGAGGTTTCGTCCGGTGGCGCTCATTCGGGCACCTTGCGGATCTGCTCCGCGATCCACGCGCACACATCCGAAGGACTCCAGCCCGACGGCCACGTGGCAGTTCCTGCGATCCGCGCGCAGCGTTCGCGCTCGCGATGTACGGCGTCAACGCCAGCGGCGATCGCCTGATCGAGCGTTGGAAGCGATCTCGAATCCGCGCGATCGCGCGGCAGCACCATCGCCGGCTCTCCTCGGGCGTCGATCTCGTGGATGATCGCCGTGAGCGCTTCGGTCACGCTCCAGAGAGCTCGGATGATTCCCGGGACTTGGTTCGCGTGGCGTGCGATTCGAGAAAGATCCGCGTTCGCGCTCTGGACGGCGTCCGCCGCCACGACGAGCAGTCCAGTTTCCGGAAGCGATACCGTTCCCGCAAACCGTGGCTGATGCACCGTGCCCGAAAACGTCTTTAGCGAGCCACAACGCGGGCACCATGTGAGCTTTCCCTGCTCGTTCTCGATCACTACATCCACGGGATGGGTTTTGCAGATCGGACAGCTCATCTCGCGCGCTCCGCGTCGGAGGGGAGCTTCGTTTTTAGGATCGCGATCATTCGATCTTGCGAAGCGACGGCAATTCGGATCGCTGCGGACGTCGTGAAGCCGTGGTGCACGACCGTCTCCGGCGGCTCGATCGATTCTTCGCGCAAGCCGAACTCTTCCAGCGTGCACATGAGCAAGATGGTCCCTTCGCAGAACCAGAGCGCCGTTGCGGCGAGCGCTCGGCCGCGAAACACTTCGGTGCTTGGGTCTTTCGTGTGCTGGAACGTCGTGCTCTCCACGAAGAGCCGTCGAAACTTCAGCTTTGTCATCGTCGGAAAGATCATCGGCGCCTCTTTCCACGAGAGAACGCCCACGACGTGATCGCGCTCGGTTGTGCCCGCATCTTCTTTTCTCCTTCCCCCACTTTGGGGGATCGTCACAGTGCCCGAAACGAACGGGCGTCGTCAACTAGGTTTCTTTTTCTCCACGAGTGTTGCGTTGTGTCCGGCACGTTCACAGAACGATCGAAGCGGTCCGCCTCGGGATATCCGAGTGAGGTACCGCAGGCAGAGCCCACAAAAGTAGCTCCGCGCGATCAGCGGGCGCTGTCGGGTTTTCTTCGCGCGCGCCGCGCGCCGTTTTGCTTTCTTGGGGATCTTCGTTTGAGGTTTCACGTTAGGTCTTTCGGGTGAAGTCTTCGGGATGTTTGGTGGAGTCGCCCTTCACTGGGGCTCGTGTTTGCATTCTTGCAGGGGGTGATACTCACCCCCGGTCACCGATCGTAGGCGTCGCTTTCTGGATCGCGCGGCATCCGTCGTAAACGCCCGTTCGCAAAGAGTCCGTCCAGCTTGCGATCCCCTGGAACGGCGGAAGTCAACCTGTTTCGTTCGAGGAATTGCAGGCGCTTCGCGAATGCGAACAGCCGGAGTTTCCACGAGCGCTTCGTGCTTCACACGATCGCGCGATCTCATAGCGCACGCTCGCACAGCGTCAGGTGGTTCGGCTTCACCGCGACGGAGACGTTGAGGCAACCGTTTCCGCCGTACTTTGGTTCGCCGGCGCCGAAGGGGCCCGGGACGTTGCAGTGCGACACCATCCCGTAGTTTCGGACGGCGTCGACCGTGAACACGCAGCAATTCGCGGACACGGTCGCGCGATAGTTTTTCCCTTGGAACGCGTTCGCGTTTCCCGCGAGGACCGCCGCGAGCGCCGCATCCGAGCTCAGCGTGTAGCCGCTGGAGCAGACGCCGCCCGAGCCGTCGAGATAGAAGCACTTTCCTGCGTGCGTCACGTCTCCGGGATCGCAGACCGGCGGCGGCGCATCCGGCGCGGCTTCGGGCGATACATCGCTTCCGGCTTCGCGAACATCTTCGAGCGCCGCGCCGTCGGATTCTGCTTCGGC
>JGI10215J12807_1034196_pt1 | contig 10545 bp, 10 predicted proteins | sample WisResreferecore_FD_12807 | JGI IMG/M metagenome (IMG submission 12807) | reverse complement strand
CGCTTTCGGGCGGCGAGCAGCAGATGCTCGCGATCGCGCGCGCGTTGATGAGCGAGCCCAAGCTGCTGCTCCTCGACGAGCCGTCGATGGGCCTGGCGCCGCTGATGGTGGTGAAGATCTTCGAGATCGTGCGGGACATCGCCGCGCGCGGCGTCACCATCCTGCTGGTAGAGCAGAACGCCCTCCTCGCGCTCGAGGCCGCGCGCCGCGCCTACGTGATGGAGTCGGGCAGCATCACGCTTGCGGGCACGGCCAACACGCTGCTGCACGATCCGCGCATTCGCGAGGCGTACCTCGGCGAGCGGGCTCCGGACAGGCGGATAAGCTAATTCCGATGCAGCCCGGCTCTTGCCAAAGCCGGCGCTTCGCTCATAATGCGTTTCAAGAACCAAGAAATACGAAGAAGGTAAGAAAGAAAGTCTTCCAGGCCTGAGCGCCCGCGAGCGCTTAGCGATCGATCGAGGGTTAGGGGGTCTGGGAGTGCTATGAACTACAAAGTCGTGCTGTTCCTGCCGGCCTGTTCAGCCGCCGGTCCGCTTGAATTCCGCGCACCGACCCTCGCGTCCTACGACGCGAGCGGAATGCATCAGCCCATCCGCCACCTCGAGGAAGCCACGACCACGACCTTCTGAACACTCTGCGACCGCAGTAGCCGGCACAACGGAGGAATATTCGTGAACACCAAGTTCGAACAGCACCGTACTCCACCTCACGGCTTCGATCGGCGTAAATTCCTTGGAGCAGTCGGCTCGGGCCTCGCGCTGAGCGGTGCGGGCCTGCTCGGCGTGCGCGAAGCGCTCGCCCAGCGCTTCGTGCTGCGCGAAGACAAATTCGGCCGCCTTTTCCCGCGACTCGACCCATTCTTCTACCGGGCAAGCGATGCGCTCAACCGCGCGCTCCTGGAGATCGGCAAGCCGGGCGGCGTTCTGGACGCCAACGACAACCTGGCTGCCGGACCCGTCGCCCTCATCGTCGACCCAGCACTGAACGTCAATAACCCGAACAATCCGACCCACACCGCGGGCACCACGTTCATGGGACAGTTCATGGACCATGACATGACCTTCGATCTCACCTCGGCCCTCGGCGAGCCGACGGACCCGGAAGACTCGCCGAACGCGCGCACTCCGGCCTTCGACCTCGATTCGGTGTACGGCGGCGGCCCGAAAAGGTCGCCGCAGCTTTACGGTTATCAGAACTCCAGAATCAAGTTCAAGATCGAGAGCGGTGGCCTGTTCGAGGATCTACCCCGCGCAAGCAGCAGGACCGCGATCATCGCGGATCCGCGCAACGACGAGAATCTGATCATCGCCGGTCTGCATGTCGCTTTTCTCAGGTTCCATAACAAGACGGTCGACTACCTGAGAGTGCGTCACCCCCGTTGGGACTCGGACGACGTGTTCGACGAGGCGCAAAGGCTGACGCGCTGGCACTACCAGTGGATGATCGTGCAGGAGTTCCTGCCGCTGTTCATCGGCCAGGACCTGACCGACGAGATCCTGCACCGCGGTCGCAGGTTCTACCGACCAAATACCGCGTTCATACCGGTCGAGTTCCAGGGCGCGGTCTACCGCTTCGGCCACACCATGATCCGCCCCTCCTACCGGGCCAACCTGGCGGGCGATGTCGGCGGCAATCCCGCCACGGGCGCGCCGGCATTCTTCGGCATGATCTTCGACCCGGCGGCTGAAGGCCAGGCCGACCCGGTCGATCTGCGCGGCAAAGCGCGGGCGCCGCGCCGCTTCATAGGGTGGCAGACGTTCTTCAACTTCGGTGCGATCCCGCGGTCGAACGGCGTCGGCACGCTCGGCGAAGACGTAAGGCCGAACAAGCTGATCGACGGCAGAATCTCCTCGCCGCTATTTCACCTGCCGCTGCAGGCGATCGCGGGCGCCGTGCCGCCAACCCCGCAGTCACTGCCGCAGCGCAACCTGCTGCGCCAGGTCACCTGGTCGATGCCTTCGGGCCAAAGGATAGCGCGCGAGATGCAGGCCGAACCGCTCAGCCGCTCGGAGTTGAGCGAGCTCAGGTCCTACGGCTTCAACCTCGACAGCTCCACGCCGCTCTGGTACTACGCCATCAAGGAAGGCGCTGCCAGGGCAAAGGGCCTGACCCTGGGGCCGGTCGGCGGCCGTATCTGCGGCGAGGTAATCATCGGCCTGCTTCAGCTCGACCAGCACTCCTACCTGTCGCGCGCGCCGTTCTGGAAGCCGACGCTGCCGCAAATCAGCGGCAGGGTTACCGGCGAATACCGGATGATCGACTTCCTGACCTGGGCCGGGGTGGACCCGACTAGCCGCAAGCAGTAGCGCGGCGGCTTACGGCGCGGCGAGGTCGGCTTGCGTGGTGAAGCTGTCGGCGAAGAACTCCTCTTCCGGCAGCCTGCATTGCCGGGTGAAGTCGCGCTTCGCGGCATCGACCATCACGGGAACGCCGCAGGCGTAGACCTGGTGGGCCGACAGGTCCGGGAAATCTTCCATCACCGCGCGGTGGACGAACCCCGTGCGCCCGCTCCATTGGTCCTCGGGCAGCGCGTCGGAGATCACCGGGACATATTTGATCGGCCACTGCTTCGGCAGCGCGTCCAGGTACAGATCCCGGGGCCGACGGCCGCCCCAGTAGAGCACCATCGGCCGCGTCGCGCCCTTGCGCAGCGCGTGCTCGATGATCGACTTGATCGGGGCGAAGCCGGTGCCCGAGGCGACGAACACGATCGGCTTGGCCGAATCCTCGCGCAGGAAGAACGTACCGAGCGGGCCTTCGAGGCGCAGGATGTCGCGCTCTTTCATCTTGCCGAAAACGTGGTCCGTGAATTGCCCGCCGGGGACGTGGCGCACGTGGAGCTGGATCAGCTCGTCGTCGTGGGGCGCGTTGCCCATGGAGAAGCTGCGCCGCGTACCGTCCTTGAGAAGAAACTCGATGTATTGCCCGGCGAGGAACTGCAGCCTTTCGTTCGCCGGCAGCTTGAGATGGAGCACCATCACGTCGTCGGCCAGGCGCTCCATCTTCTGCACCCGGCAAGGCAGCGTCCTGATCGGAATGTCCTTCGCGGCGCCGATGGTGCGCGCCTCGATCACGAGGTCGGTAAGCGGCCTCGCCTGGCAGAAAAGCGCCTTGCCCTGCGCCTTCTCCTCCTCCGTCAGCGCCTTCTTCTGGTAGACGCCGTAGTCGACCTGGCCTTCGACGATCTTGCCCTTGCAACTGCCGCAAGCGCCGTTGCGGCAGCCGTAGGGCAGCACCAGGTCCTGGCGCAGCGCGGCGGTGAGGACCGATTCGCCCTCGTCGACGTCGAATTCGTGGCCGCTGGGTTGGACTTTGACCTTACGCATAAAATGCAAGCATGAACCGGCTGCTGATCGTGGGCTTCGGCGATGTCGCGCGGCGCGCGCTGGGCCGGCTCGAGCGCCGCTTTCGAGTCACGCCCCTCTCGCGCAGCTACGGATTCGACCTCGACCGGCCCGGCGTTGCGCTGCCTCCAGCGCAGGCGCTGCTCCACTGCGCTCCGCCGCCGGATCAAGGCGCGTCCGACACGCGTACCGCGAACCTCTTGGCGGCTCTGGAAAAGGGCCGCATTCTACCGGCTCGCATCGTCTACGTCAGCACGAGCGGCGTGTACGGCGACTGCGGCGGCGCGCGGGTCGACGAAACGCGGCCTGTGGCGCCGCGAACCGATCGTGCGCGGCGCCGCGTCGACGCGGAGCAAAGGCTGTCCCGGTGGACCCGGAATCGGGGGATCGAGCTCGTGATATTGCGAGCGCCGGGCATCTACGCCGCCGAGCGATTGCCGCTGGAGCGTGTGCGCGCGCGCACGCCCGTGCTGCGCGCGGAAGACGATGTCTACACCAGCCATGTCCACGCCGAAGACCTCGCCGCGATCGTCAGCCGCGCCCTGGAGCACGACGCGCCCGCGGGCGTCTACAACGCGGCCGACGATACCGAGATGAAGATGGGCGACTGGTTCGACCTCGTTGCCGATGCGTACGGGCTGCCGCGGCCGCCCCGGGTTTCGAGGTCGCAAGCCGCAAACGTCATTTCCTCCAACTTGCTCTCCTTCATGAATGAGTCGCGGCGCCTCGACAACGATCGGCTGAAGAGGGTGCTTGGCGTGCGGCTGCAATACCCGACGGTTCATGAAGGATTGAGGCCGAGGCTATCCAATGAGCACTCTGCTCGTCTTGACCAACCTGCCTGACCGCGCCGCGGCCGAGAAGCTCGCCGGCGAGCTGGTCGAAAAGCAGCTCGCGGCCTGCGTCAACATTCTCGCGCCATGCCGCTCGGTGTACCGGTGGCAGGGCGCCGTGCAGCACGAGGAAGAGCATCCCATGCTCATCAAGACCACGCGCAGCCGCTACCCGGCGCTCGAGGAGGCCGTGCGCGCCGGTCATCCCTATGAACTCCCCGAGATCATCGCGGTCCCAATCGAACGCGGCCTTCCGGCTTATCTCGATTGGGTTGCCGCCGAAACCAAGCCTTGAGACGCATTGTCCTTCTGCTGCTGGCATTCGCCCTCGCCGCCCCGGCGGCGGCGCAGCTCAAGCTCGGCGGCGGCAGCGACAACCTGCTCGAGCCGGAAAAGGCGTTCCGGTTCTCGGCGCGTGCCCTCGACGCGTCGACGGTCGAGGTGACGTTTGCCATCGCGAGCGGCTATTACATGTACCGCGAGCGGTTCAAGTTCACCGCCGAGGGCAATCCCGCGGTGCGTCTGGGCGCGCCCGAGCTGCCGCGCGGCATCCCGCACAAGGACGAGTTCTTCGGTGAGATGCAGATCTACCGCAGCGGCGTGCGCATCCGCCTGCCCGTCCAGGGTGAAGGCCGATTCGATTTGCAGGTCGTGTCGCAGGGCTGCGCCGATGCCGGCGTCTGCTACGTGCCGATGGAGTCCAAGGGCTCCATCGAACTCGCGGCTGCAACCCTCCAGGAGCGCCCCGGCGTGAGCGCGGCGCCGCGTCAGGTCGAAGTGGTTCCGAGATTCTCAATTTTTGCCAGCGATCTCGATATCCAGCGGCTGTTCGAAGGGCCCTTCGCGCTCGTGCTCGGCGGCTTCTTCGTGTTCGGGCTGCTCCTTGCGTTCACGCCGTGCGTGTTGCCGATGATTCCCATCCTGTCCGGGATCATTGCGGGTGAAGGCAAGGACATCGACAAGCTGCGCGCCCTTTCGCTGTCCATTTCCTACGTGCTCGGCATGGCCATCGCTTACGCCGCGGCCGGTGTGGCGGCCGCCTTTTCGGGAACGCTCCTCGCGGCGGCCTTGCAGAACGCATGGGTCCTAGGCGCCTTTGCGCTGGTCTTCGTGCTGCTTGCGCTGTCGATGTTTGGTTTCTACGAGCTGCAGCTGCCCGGGTTCCTGCACCACCGCCTGCACTCGGCGCACCGTAGCCTGCGCGGCGGGCGGATCGCCTCGGTAGCCGCGATGGGGCTGTTCTCTGCAGTCATCGTCAGTCCATGCGTCGCCGCGCCGCTTGCCGGGGCGCTGCTCTATATCTCGCAAAGCCGCGATGTCCTGCTCGGCGGCGCTGCGCTCTTCGCCATGGCGCTCGGCATGGGCACGCCATTGATCGCGGTCGGCGTCTCGGAGGGCGCGCTCCTGCCGCGCGCCGGACCGTGGATGACGGGCGTGCGTCGGTTCTTCGGGGTGCTGCTGCTGGCGGTCGCGATCTGGGTGCTCTCCCCAGTCCTGCCGCCGATGGCCCAGATGGTTGCCTGGGCGGCGCTCTTCATTGGCTCGGCGATTTTCCTGCGTGCCTTTGACGCAATTCCCGCGGCCGCCTCGGGTTGGTGGCGGCTGTGGAAAGCGCTCGGCATTGGTGCCCTCGTGATCGGCGTGGCGCTGCTCGTTGGCGCCCTCTCGGGCAGCCGCGACCCCTTGCGCCCGCTCGCAGGACTCAGCAGCAAGACGGCGCCGGTCGCGGTGCCGATGCCCTGGCAGCGCGTCGCTTCGTTGCAGGAGCTGCAGGAAAAGCTGAAGGCGCCGGGCAAGCCGGTGATGCTCGACTTCTATGCCGACTGGTGCGTGTCGTGCAAGGAGATGGAAGCGTTCACCTTCTCCGACCCGCAGGTGCGGGCGCAACTCGACGGGATGATGCTTCTTCAGGTCGACGTGACCGCGAACAACGAGGCGGACCGGGCGCTGCTCAAGCGCTTTTCGCTCTTCGGCCCGCCCGGCATCGTATTCTTCGATGCGCAAGGCCAGGAGATCAGGGGCCTGCGCGTGATCGGCTACCAGAACGCCGGGCGCTTCCTGAAGACCCTTTCGCTAGCTACCGCGCCGTAGCACTCGTCCCGGACGCGCGCCGGTCGGCTTTCCGGCCTGCCACACCGGCGTGCCGTTCACGATGACGCTCACGATCCCCCTGGCCGGGCGGATCGGCTGCGCGAAGGTGGCAGCCTCGTCGACTTCCCCGGCGTCGAAGATCGCGAGATCGGCGAAAGCCCCCTCGCGCAGCACGCCGCGGCCCTCCAGGCCGAAGTTTCTCGCCGTGAGGCCGGTCATCTTGTACACCGCTGTCTCAAGCGGAAACAGGTTCAGGCCGCGCGAATAGTGCCCGAGAACGCGCGGAAAGCTGCCCCACAGGCGCGGATGCGGCGCGGCGTCGTGCGGCAGGCCGTCGGAGCCGATCATGGTGTGCTCGAAGGCGAGGATGCGCTGCACATCCGCCTCGTCCATGGAGAAATAGATCGCCCCGGCGGGCAGCAGCTTCGCCACGGCTGCTTCTGTTCCCAGTCCCATCTTTTTCGACACTTCGTCCAATTTGAAGCCTGCGAATTCCGGATGCGGCTTGGACCAGGTGACGAGCGTCGTCGCGGCAACGAGCGTGCGGCTGTAGGACAGAATCGTCGACGAGGCGCAGTAGGGATAGCAGTCGAGGCCGATCTTCTGCGAGCGCATGGCCCTCTCGATGATCGGCAACGTCTCGGCCGAGCGGCCGTGGTTCGGCGTGCCGACGACCTTGTGATGCGAGATCACCACCGGCACGCCGAGCTCACGGCCGATGCGGAAGCTTTCCTCGAGCGACTCGACGACCCGGTCGCCCTCGTTGCGCATGTGCGTGCAGTAGATGCCGTGGTGCTCAGGCAGCGGCCGGCAAACCTCGATCACTTCCTCCGTCGTCGCGGCGCGCGCCGGCTCGTAGTAGAGCCCGGTCGAGACGCCGATGGCGCCGGCTACTAGCGCCTCCTCCGTCATTTGCCGCATTTGCCTTGTTTCCTGCTCGCTTGCCGGGCGCTGGACATCCTCCATCACCTGCGCGCGCAGCATGGTGTGCCCGACGAGCAGCGCGCAGTTCGTCGCTGCGGGGCGTGCGTTCAGCTCGTCGACATACGATTTGAATGTGGCAAACCGGAACCATCCGCCCGCGTCGTCGAGCAGATCGATCGGCGGCAGTACCGGTGCCTTCATGCCCTGCGGCGCTGGCGCGAGCGAAATCCCGCAGTTCCCGGCCACGACCGTGGTCACGCCCTGGCTCACCTTGGGCGCCATCTCGGGGCCCGACAGCATCAGGCGGTCGTCGTGGGTGTGCGCGTCGATGAAGCCGGGAGCGACGATCAGCCCCGAGGCATCGATCTCCCGCGTTGCGCTTTCGGAAATAGAACCTACTGCGACGATGCGCTCGCCGTTCACTGCGACGTCGGCCAGGTAGCGCGGTGCGCGGGTGCCATCGACGACGGTGCCATTGCGCACGATGAGGTCGTACCGCATCAGTCCACCTTGGCGCCCGCGCGCTTGACCACCTCGGCCCATTTGGGCGTCTCGCTACGCACCAGCGCAAGAAATTCTTCCGGTGTACCGCCGTCGGGCTCGGTGTCGAGCTGCTTGAAGCGCTCGAGAACGAACGGCGAGGCGAGCGCCTTGCGGATCTCGGCGTGCAGCCTGGCGACGATCTCCCGAGGCAGGTTTGCCGGCGCGATCACCCCGCCCCAGGCGACGGTCTCATAGCCGGTGACGCCCGCTTCGTGCAGCGTCGGCAGCTCCGGAAACAGCGGCGAGCGTCGCGCCCCCGAGACCGCGATGCCGCGCACCCGGCCGGCGCGCGCATGGGCGCCGATCGAAGAGATGTTGTCGAACATCAGTTGAACCTCGCCCGAGATGAGGTCGTTGATCGCCTGCGGGCTGCCGCGATAGGGCACGTGCAGGATGAAGGTGCCGGTCATCGACTTGAAGAGCTCGCCGCCGAGGTGACCGGTAGTGCCGTTGCCGCCGGAAGCCATGACCAGGCGGCCGGGATTCCTTTTTGCATAGGCGATCAGGTCCTGCACAGACTGCACCGGCAGCTTGTTGTTCACCGCGAGCAAATTGAAAACCCGCACGCAGTTGGACACCAGGGTGAGGTCTTTCTCTACGTCATAGGGCACTTTCTCGAGCAGCGAGCGGTTGATGGCGAGCGAGACGATGTTGCCGTATCCCAGCGTATAGCCGTCGGCCGCGGCCTTCACCACGTCCATCGTGCCGAGCGTGTACGACCCTGCGGGCTTGTTTTCGACCACGAAGGGCACGCCGATCTGCGTCGAGAGCTGCTGCGTCATCACCCGCATCAGGATGTCGGGCGAGCCGCCGGCAGCTGACGGGATGACGAAGCGGATCGGCTTTTCCGGGTACGCCGCAAGAGCGGCGGCGGCGAACCCCAGTGAAGCGGCAAGCAACGCGCTACGCACGCCGCAGCGCCTTGGCCGCATCCATGGCGAAATAGGTGAGAATCCCGTCGGCGCCGGCGCGTTTGAAAGCGAGCAGCGCTTCGAGCACGCACGACTCCGGAAGCCAGCCGTTGTCGACCGCGCCGCGCAGCATCGAGTATTCGCCCGATACCTGGTACACGTAGGTCGGCGCCTTGAATTCGTCCTTCACGCGCCGCACGATGTCGAGGTACGGCAGCCCCGGCTTGACCATCACCATGTCGGCGCCCTCGGCAAGATCGAGCCCCACTTCCCACAGCGCCTCGTCGGAATTCGCCGGATCCATCTGGTAGGTTTTCTTGTCGCTCTTGCCGAGGTTCTTCGCCGAGCGCACCGCTTCGCGGAACGGGCCGTAGAAGCCGGAAGCGTACTTCGCCGAGTACGCCATGATGCGCGTGTGGATGTGTCCCGCTTTCTCGAGCGCCACGCGGATGCGGCCGATGCGACCGTCCATCATGTCCGAAGGCGCGACGATGTCCACACCCGCCTCGGCTTGCACAATCGCCTGGCGCACCAGGGCATCGAGCGTCACATCGTTCACGATGTACCCCGACGCATCGACCACGCCGTCCTGCCCGTGCGATGTGTACGGGTCGAGCGCAACGTCGGTCATGACGCCGAGCTCGGGAAAGCGTTTCTTGATCGCCGCCACGGCGCGCGGCACGAGCCCCTTGGTGTTGAACGCCTCGCGCCCGTTCGGGCTCTTCAGCTTCTGATCGATCGCCGGGAACAGCGCAAGCACCGGAATGCTCAGTTTCAAACACTGCTCGGCAAGCGGCAGCAGCTTGTCGACGGTGAGCCGCTGTACGCCGGGCATAGAAGCCACTTCCTCGGTGCGGGCTTTACCGTCGACGATGAACACCGGGTAAATCAGGTCGTCGGTGCTGAGCACATGCTCGCGCATCAGCCGGCGCGAAAAATCGTCGCGCCGCATACGCCGCATGCGGACCGCTGGAAACTCGCCGTAGATCTTCACTTGACTGAATCTTTTGGAGATTTTTCCGCGGGAACTTTTCTGCCGACGAACGCATCTTACCTTCAGACGATTAAATCGTCTCCCGCTTCTCCTCCCTGAGCGGGTGCCTTAATCCAAAGGTTAAGGCGTTTTTACCCCCGGTTTATATCCCCTTTGCCGGGGGTTTTTTATTCAGCGAACCTGCCGGGGCGCCGGAGAGTCAAGCCAGCGCTCCAGCAGGTCGCGACATTCCTCTACCCCTTGTCGCGTAAGGCTCGAAAAGAGCCGGACTTCTGCGCGCACCGCGGCGTCCACCGCCGCGAGGGTCCTCGCCTGTTCCGCGCGGGTGAGCTTGTCGGCCTTGGAAAGCAGCGCGAGCAACCGCACATCGCCGAGGAACTCGATCAGCTGCAGGTCGAGCTCGGTCAACGGATGTCGCGCGTCCATCACCAGCACCACCCCCGCCAAGGTGTCGCGCGAGGTGATGTACGAGCCCACCAGCGTGCGCCACTGTTCGCGCAACGCTTGCGGTACCTTCGCGTACCCGTAGCCCGGGAGGTCGACCAGACGGGCTTGGCTGCCGAGGTCGAAGAAGTTGATCGTCTGCGTTCGCCCCGGGGTCTTGCTGGTAAAGGCGAGGCGTTTGCGGCCGGTGAGCGCGTTGATCGCGCTGGACTTGCCTACGTTCGAGCGGCCGGCGAAGGCGAGCTCGGGCGGACCCGGCGGCGGCATATCGGCGGGGCCGGCGCTGGATGCGAGAAACTGCGCTTGCAAGAATGCCTTCATGGCTCCCGGAAGGCGGGAATTCTAATAAAATCGCGCCTTTCCTTCGGCATCAGGGGACTCCAGGGATGTTTCGCGCACTCACGTTCTGCGTGCTTTTCGTTGTCGTGAGCACGGCGGCGGCGCAAAACGCCGCGAGG
>JGI10215J12807_1100062_pt1 | contig 10695 bp, 6 predicted proteins | sample WisResreferecore_FD_12807 | JGI IMG/M metagenome (IMG submission 12807) | reverse complement strand
GTGTTTTGAAATCGCTTTGCAACCTCTAATACTTTATCAAAACCGAACCCGAATCCAAACGCTAATGAAATATTTATGATAATGTTTGTAGTTAACTCAACTTGTTCATTAAAACTAGAAAATATAAGTATAGCAATGATAAAGCTGAATGTTATCCAAACATAGTCATTAATATTAAGAACAATTGCCTGACTTGTAATTAGATCCTTCATTTTTTGATCTTGAGTTTGTTGAATTTCCTCAAGCTTGTCAAGTACTAGCGACAGTAATCTACTTACCAATACGCCGATTAAAACTATCCAGAAATAGGCAAATATACTCATGTTCATAGTTTTGATTGGCCAACTGAATGGGACCGACCATTTTTGCGGTATATTGTTTGTTGAATTAGAATAAATAACGTCAATTGTATATTGCTTAGTGGAGTTATCTATCTCCAAGTTATGGTTCGCATACGCTAACATTGAGTAGTGATCTCTTTGATAACCGCTCACTGTTGTCGAGTTCACGAAATCAAACTTCTCAGGATAAGATAAAATCGAGTCAGAGGTAGAGAGTTTGACTGCTTCAATTGTACTGTTACCATTGTGATTTATACTGACCTGAATCAATGTAGAGCGTGGAGGGAACGGAGTAACGGTCTTTAATGGGACTAGGATAGTAGGTTCTCTATCAATAAGGATGGACATACTCTGCCCGTCAACTTTTTCAACAAAATGATTAACAGGCACAGATTCCACAGCCACAGAACTAAAGGTGAATATTGCAGAGAGTCCCATGATTACAGAAAATATAATTATGACACTTGTATCTAATTTAGGTCCTGCAAGTCGGTTAACTACATTCTTATAAACAATATTGATTATGGCTATGGCCATAACTATGCTTGCTATAACTATCAAATTGGCGGTAGACACCTCCAACATTAGTGTCGTTATTAACAATAGAAGTTATTACACCATTAGGGGTTAATAGTTAAAGTATTTAAAAATACCTTTCTGCTTTATCTGCCTTTTTGTCCTTTTCAGATATAGTTAAAATATTTTGCATCTAATTTTCTCAGACATATTGGATCCGATTGTCATAGCATGGACTAGGTGTAACAGTATATAATAACGTTATATTTTTTGGTTCCAATTACTGATTTGATAATAACTGATTCAGTGATAAGTATATTATTATAACGTTGTTCCAACTATTCAGAATGCGACAAGTAGATTTATTAATATTAGTGTGTAATTGATGGTGCGTATCTGGTGAAACAAAGCACCTATTAATGACTATCCTAACAATGGATCGAGATAAGCCTCCATGTTAATTTCATCTAAAACGGAATTTTGATATCTTACTAATGAGTCCTTTCTACATTCTGAGCGTTACTTAAAGGACGTACTTAAAAGATCAAGTATTGCACTCAAGTTATAGTGTTCCGTTACAATATTCAGTTATATCCCTCCGAGCCTGGATCATTGGATCCTTAAGGAGAATTTAAAGCTTTAGCTGTTCAAGATATATTCAGAATCCTCTTTAAGAACCGATAACGTCACGGGTACCGACGAACTCGAATCTTCTGAAGATGCGAGCAAAATTTTAAACCTGGGTAATTCTTACTATTTAGTAGAATCTCTTAACAGGACCAACTTTATCGCTCAACCCCTTGGACTTTACCTTTAAGTGACACAATCTTTTGAGACTATATAATATTCTATATAATGAGAAAATTCTTTAATCTGGTAACACACCATACAAATTAAAAGTTAGAAGTATATATACGAAAAAAATTGCAAATCCATAACTAGGTTAATGCACTTTTCGTTAATGGCTTATTTATATATATACCATAATCTGCACCTCCTTGGATTGTTCCAGTACGAGAGTCTCTTTGTGTAATGGAGAAACTCCATGATTGACCGATTTGAGCATTTTTGGGGGGATCGATCCTAATGAAAATCGTATATCGACGTCTATTTGTCAACGATATCCTAGTAAGGGTTGGTGTAGTCGACTTACTTCTCGGTTGAATCACAGCATTATTAGAAACCTTCTTCATAGACGCCATCAGGTGCTCATAATCTGCCTTATCGTACTTTCCCTCCCAATAGAGACGTTCTACTTCTTGCGAGTACTGCTTATACCACTTTCTGGTAATAGTCTTTGATCCAAGAACAAAATCTTTTTGACTCTTCCTGTCTTTAAGAGGCAGTAAGTCATTGGGAATCAACAAGTATAGAGACCCTGGAAAACCCTTTAAATCTAAAACCAAATCGATAGAGCCTTTTTCTTTAAATAAAAACCCCGTTACATCTAATCGGGCCCAAGTTCCAGTCCCCGCCCCAGGAACTGGTGGTGTCCCAGCAAATTGAACTATATGCAAGTTCCTTTGTGCCACCTTCCGTTCGTGGATGGTAAGTACATCTGGATTGGTTTCTGTGGCGGTAAAGGGATCGGCAGTTGAATGGACAAAGCTTAGAAGACAGAAATGTGACTGGCCTGGTAAGCTAGCTGGTAAAGGCAGCATATTAGAAGGAAGATCGAATGCCACTACCTGCGGAAAGCCTGGCCGTAAATTATTTAATACTACGGAACCAAGCGTCTGCCAGTCAGGTCCTGGTAACGAAGTACCCAATTGGACATTTGCTGTATAGCCGGCAGGAAGTGGAGACAAAACAGTCGAAGCATTTGTAATCACCGCCGTAACTCTTACTGATGCTGCTGTTAATGGACCCCTATTATGGGCAAGAACATAAACTCGGTTATGAACTACTAAAGGTGGATCAATAGTTGCAACTCCGTTACTACCGTCAGTAATCACCTCATGAAACTGAAAAAAGTTTATCTGATTAGTAGGAGTTTGATATCCTGCGGGTGTTGGGACATCGACTTTTATATTAGGCGAGCGCCAGTGGGCTGCAGTCGATACAGGCCACTGCGATGGATCATTCCTTCCATCAGTATTTTCACCACGAGCAGTATCTAACATCGTATCCCTTAGATACAACTCAATACCACTCAATGGTGAGCTGTCGAGACGATATTCATAGAGTCCACGTCCGTGTGTAGAGGCACGCAATAGGCGTGCTCCACCGTGTATCTGAAGATCGAAAACCGGAGCATCAGGCAGGCCATTTTGAAGGATGCTCCATGAATTTCCATTATTAGTTGAACTCCATACTCCAAGATCCGCACCCACGTATACATTGGAAGGATTTGCCGGGTCTACAACTATTGCATTATGTTCTACATCTAGCAAATTTGATGTGCCGGACACGCCGCTCCTTGCCTGCCAATTTGTTCCATTAAAGTACCAGACATGACGAAAGTCTCCTGTACCACCAAAGCAGATAAAAACAGACTGTCTAGTTGCATCAGACCAGTCAATGGCAATATCTGAAACAAGGCCTGATAAAGGAAGTGATCCTCCACTAGCATTGTCAATCTGAGTCGCTGACCATATACCCGAAGTAAGATCCAATCTGTACACGCGGCCATTTGTAGTTCCTACAAACATCCGCACATTATTTGCAAAGATCATTGAGTAGATGCCGCCGCCTCCTAACGAGAGAGTTACTCTAGATGAAGTAGGCCAAGTGGCACCAAAGTCATCAGAAATGTACACGGTAGAGCCTGCACCAAATGCTACGCGTTCACTAGCTGGTGCGGCTATTAAAGGTTCTGCCATGATAGCCCAAGGTGGGCTGAGAACTGATGTCCAGTCAGGATAGTCATGTGCACCAGTAACGCTCAAATATACGCTGCCGTTAGCATAGGCTAGCACGCGAGTGGGATCTGTGGGATGAACTACACAGTATCCACCATCTCCAAATAATACATGCCGCCAAAGTTCTTCCCCTAAATAACGACAAGTGCCATTGTCCTGTAATCCACAGTATACAACTGCAGGTTCTGATGGGCTCATTCCCATGTAATTTGTGCACAAGCTAGATAGTCCTGTGTTACGCCCTTCGAAAACGCTTGAGGAAGTAGGATTTGAATTTAGGTAGCATCCGCCATCTGTTCCAGTCCATAGGTTGTTTGGATCGCCAGGTGGGAATGTTAATGTATGCACATCTGCATGAGCATTCACTCCTATTGACGTTGAAGTCATCGAATAGCTGGTTCCACTTGAAGAAACTATGCAGCGTTGTATATTTGCTGGGTATGGACTAACACCGTTACTATCTCCCGCAATGTATATTCTGTTTGAATTATTTGGATCGACAGCGATACAGAGGTCGTAATCACCTTGAGAACCGGGAAGAATATTAGGAGTGCCAGAAATATTATGCCATGTTCCTGAGCCACCATCCAATCTAAAAATCCCAAGTAGTCCTCCAGAGCTGTTACTTACGAGTGCATACAAAATATTTGGATTATCACGTTGAACCCCCAATGCGACTCGCCCAACATTGGAAGATGGAAATACAGTCCCTACCGTATTCCATGATGAACCATTTGTGGAAACATAAACAGGACCGCCCCACTTGGCGGCATAAAAGGTAGTTGTGCTCCCAGATCTAGCAACTACCACGCTGCAATGGTTACCCGCTTGTCTTTGCTGCCAGGTAGGGCCTGAAGAGCCTAATGTTCTTTGGTACAAGCCATTTGTAGTAGCTCCTATGACGTTATTGTGATTAGCTGGATCAATAGCAAGATCATAAAACGCATATCCAGCGAGCGATGGTGAAGAAGATTCGGTGATCCAGTGGTCTCCGCCATCGTCAGAACGGATGGGACCGATTCCTCTGTACGCAGGAAGAGCATTAGTAAGTCTCAGAGAGAAGAGAGCGTCCGTGTCTCCTTCTCCCGTCCCAACATATACTCTATTACAATCAGTTGGTGAAACGGCAACAGCACCACATGCTAAGCTTGTGCTCGCAAAGTTTGTTGGATCTAGATCAAATCCATCCATCATAGATCTCCAAGCTTTTCCTCCATCATCTGAACGAAATATACCGCCGTTAGCTGTCGCACAATACATGAGAAGTCCGCCTGACGCAATGGCTATTCTAGAGACCCTTCCGGCGATAGAAGGCCTACCTACAGGCTGACCACGCGCCACCACTGAAGGCCCTATTGGCACCCAATTATTTGCACCGGGAACAGCTGGCATCCCTGGCGGAGGAATTACTCCCTCAGTTAGCACCATGGTTCTCATTCGCGATATAGTCGAAACCTTGCGCTGTTGGTATTCCCGAAGTTTCTTTTCCCAAAAATCTCGCGGAATTTCTGCGAGCACTTCATCGCCTTTTCCTGGTTGCAAGTTGCTGGTAAGTGGAGCCCGCTTGGTTGCCAACTTTTGTCGCTTTAAAAAAGATGGAGTCAACTTCTTAGCTTTATGCTTATCAGTCTCAACTTGGTCACGGGGTACTAACTTAGAATATGCTGATTCAAGAACCGGGATCAACCATTTTCGTGGACCATCATCGCTTGGTAACGCTTTTTTGCGAACAGAATTCAAAGACTTTCTCTTGGGTGAATTTCTTTTAGATTTCATCTTAATTTGGTCTCCTGTAGAATTAGCATTTCCTGTAAGACATAAAATAAATTATTCAATTGACCAAACATGAATTAGCAATAGTATTATAATTATTTAAGTTTTTTAAGCAATAACATAAAATTTCGAAAATATACGGATCGACTGCAAAAATCTTTTAAGTATGTTACTAATCAATATTTTTGATGATGATTCTAAGCCTATCAAAATCGATAAATTCTGTAGTCAGTGCAGTAATACCTGTAAATAGTAAAATTTTGAATAAACTAAGCCGCATCGATCTGTGTGTGTTTCCATTTTAATAGAAACCGTAACAGTATATATGAATAACTTATAGTGCGATCACTGATCGAGAGATAAGTAACGATCACTCAAAGTAGAAATCGGAAGATGACCTTGATTTTAAATTAGCGGCTACTAGTTTTTAATATCACTTCAATTTCTGAAGAAGACTGTGACAACTCAAACCTATCGTTACATATAACTCGTTTCTCTAAATTGTATTTTAGTTATATTTTAGGCACGGAAGCATCAATTGTCTGTAAAATTGCCACCTCTGATCCTGGATGTTTTCCTAGATTTATGCTAACAAGAAATTAAAAGTATTGAACGAAAATTTTTTGTACGCGGAAAAATCTTTTAAGTGACTTGCTGTTAACTAGTGTTAATGCAGATACTTAAGCCCGTTGGAATTGGTGTTCTGAGTATGATCATGCTCGTTGGCATTATCGCGTTAATTACCGAACTAATGGAAATTGAAGAGGTTGCCAAAGCAGTGGTAATTCCATCATTGATATTACTGATTGCTGTTACCGGATACGCGATGTTTCAGAACTACAAGTATTATAGATTCCGGTAGGTACTTCACCAGTGAAAATCGCCTTGAGATAAGCAATTTATTCACCTAATATAGCATGTAAAAATAACTAGTAAAGTTTTAACAGCTCTATTATGTAATTCGCTTTAATAGTTATGAAAAGTCTAGTCATCAGTTACTATAGCAAAAGATTCGGAGACAATATCAGTTCAGCCTATATTCATCTAGTAAGAGAGATTGGCGAAATCGCCCTCGCTATAGAAAAAGAAAATCCCGATCACGCAAAACTCAAGATTACGGAAGCTGCGGCATTACTAGAATTTATGGCTTCAAAATATAAGATTGATCTCGATTCGAATATGGAACTTCTCTATTCAAAGAAAATGGATACTCTTACCCGGCTAGGTGATAGATGACAAAAATGTATCGTGCATTACGGTCGCACTTACCGTTCATTGAAGGACAAAGACCTGGCTTATAGCAGTATAACAATATGAATAACATGCGATTATGCACTGTGGCGCTTATAAAATAATGTTTATATCTAATCAAGCACATTAAAATTTGATGAGTAATAGAGTTGCGAAGATAATAGAGATAATAGGAAGTTCAGACAAAAGCTGGAAATCTGCGGCTGATGATGCAGTGGATGAAGCGACAAAGACTTTGCATGGAATACATGGCATAGAGGTTTCGGATATGACTGCCACTGTAGATCCTGGTTCAGGTAAAATTACTAACTATCGAACTTGCATTAAAGTATCTCTCGCCGTGGATTAGTTACTGTTTCCAGTTCCTAGTATAGAAAATCAATATTCATTGTGTGACTTTAATCGAAATATAATTAGCCGAACGCCAATACTTCAGGATAGTAAAGAACGGTCCGATGCAGAGGTACTGCGCATAGGAGCGGCGATCTTCTGCAATAATACGCTCGAGCTTAGACTGAAATTTGGCAAGGAGGAGATTCTGGATGAGATTGGGCGGCCTCGTCTCCCTTCCCTGGAAGATATGAAAGAAAGGTGGTCCACCCCAATCCTAGTCGCCGGTGACCTGAACGATAACCCTTGGGATCGCTCCGTGTCATCATTATTGGATTCGACCCCAGATCCAACGCTTGCTACACGTCCTCCACGATTTCCAACAAGTAAAGCTACAAATCCGGTGGCCGCATATCTTAGCCTTCGGCCCCGCCTGTACAATCCAACCTGGGAGCTTCTCACGTCTCCGCCAGGGGAGCCGAAAGGTACGTACAGATTTGGACCTGACTGGTATGCACTCGACCAGATCCTCATTTCGGCAGGCATGCTCGGAATTAACCTACCAACCCTTCGGCCTCATTCACTGCATGTTCACGGTCCGAAGAGTCTTCGGGGAAAAGGTCGCCGGCTCATACACGCGTGCGCTGGAGACGGTACACCCATACCATTTAATCCGGAAACTGGCATTGGCATCTCCGACCACCTGCCATTGATTGCAGAACTTGACCTATGATGAGACCTCACGAGAACGCCACGGAAAAATCCACCCCGATAGTAGCACCCGTTCCTGAATAAGGTAGTAATTACTGGGAGGATTGTTTTTATTTTGGCTGCTCAAATCTCATCTTGTAATGGCAAAGAGGAAAAATATTGAGGCAGAAGTACAGGTGCACTCACTTTACAAGACACCCAGAATAATTCGTAATATTCAATCAGAACCCAGCAAAAGAAATCCTCGCGAAATAGCAGAGTCAGCCTTAAAAAAGATCGCCCCAGATTTAAAGATTAAAACCGATTTGTCAGAGTTAAAATTTGACAAAGTCAAGAAAAGTATTCTTGGTAGTCACGTTCTTTATCAACAATATTACCGTAAAAAACCTGTTTCTGGATCATGGATAAGAATTGATATCGACAAAAGAGGTAGGGTATATAATATTCAGAGCGATCTTGTTCCCAAACTGTATACTCACGATTCTAAACCTCATCGGGCAAAAAAGTTATCGAAATCAGATAATGGAAAATTACTTACTCCGAGTTATATTACATCTCTGGCAGTAAAAGCAGTGATAACTAGAACAACCAGTTCTCACAAAATCCTGAAAAAGGAACAAATCTATTTCCCATATAAAGGAGTCCCCACATTAGCTTGGAAAGTAATAGTAGAAACTAATAAACCTCGGAGGGAATGGAAAATGTATTTAGATGCTGTTTCAGGCAAGATTTTGTCTAAAATTAATCAACTTAAAGAAATCAGGGGCAAGGGTCTTGTGTTTGATCCTAATCCTGTTGTGACCTTGAATGATTTTACGCTAAACGAAAACTCGACGATCCCACGTGCTGCATATGATGAAGTTGTTTTATATGATTTGAATGGAACTGGTTTTCTAGATGGTAAATTTGCTAGCACGAAAAATACTAAAAAAAGAACAAGAAGAAATGACAACAATTTCCTATTTCATAGAGAGACCATGGCATTCAAGGAAGTAATGAGCTATTTTCATATTGATAGATTTCAGCGCTATATTCAAGAACTCGGTTTTAACAACGTTATGAACCACTCCATTAAGGTGAATGTCGCAGGAAGGCATGACGACCAGTCAGATTATAGTCCTACGACTAAGGCTTTAAGGTTTGGAATAGGAGGTATTGATGACGCAGAAGATGCTGAGATTATACTTCATGAATACGGACACGCTATATTGGATGACCAGATTCCGGGTTTTGGTGAGACTAGACAGGCTAAGGCAATCGGTGAAGGATTTGGAGATTATATCGCCGCTAGTTTTTTTGAAGGAAAAAAAACCTCTGTTTTGAAACCTGCTATTGGTGTATGGGATGCCATCGGCTACAATATTATCCCTCCCAGGGGTTCAATTCGTTGTCTCAGAAGGTTGGACAGTAAAAAACGGTATCCAAAAGATCTCTCCAAACCATTTGATGAACACGAAGACGGGGAAATTTGGTCAGCATGCCTGTGGGATGTACGTAAAATCTTGGGACAAAAGAATGCAGATAAATTAGTGATCGCACATCATTTTCTAATTACGAGGAAGGCATCCTTTGAAGATGCTGCGAATGCCATGATAGTTGCAAATAGAAATCTCAATGCCGGAGCTAAAGAGAAGAAAATAAGGAACATCTTCATTAGGAGAGGGATACTAAACTAGGTGATTTGCAAATTTGGCATATGCGGCTGTTTCGCTTGATATGATCAATGGAGAATGTTCACGCATGAATAGTACGCTACAACGTTGGACTAGGTCACTTCTGCTAAGATGGTAAACCAAAATGCCAGAGAACATAATAGACCCACACATACAACAACTTGTAAATTCAGTTTCTAGGAAAAACCTTAAATTTTGGATAAATGAAATGTCATCCTTTCCTACGAGACATACCAAGTCAAAATACATAAATCAAGCCGCAAAATATCTCAAACAAGAATTTAATAAAATTGGATATGATGATGTTACTTATCATAGATATATATCCGAAATTGATGGTACTAAGTATGACCTAAAAAACGTCATATGCCATAAAAAAGGCAGTAACAAGCAGGTAATACTTATCTGTGCACATTATGATTCAAGAATGGAGGATTTAAAAGATGAGTTATCATTAGCTCCTGGGGCTAATGATAATGCAACGGGGGTAGCAGCGATATTGGAAATTTCTCGCATACTCCACTCAATAAAATTGGGCCACGATATAATTTTTGCTTTATTTTCTGGAGAAGAGCAAGATTTTTTGGGTTCCAGCCAATATGCAAAATTTGTGGTTAAGAATGGTGTGAACATATACAGATTAATTAACTTAGATATGATAGGATTTCCATTATTCAATCATGGTAAAGTTACTGTGGAACGAGATAACAATAAAAAACGGAAACATAATCAGATCAAAGAAAATGATCGTGAATCCGTTAAGTTTGCAAAGTTAATGAAAGATGCCTCTCGATATACAGACATACATGTTAGTTTAGATTCCATATATGATAGTGACTACCAACCATTCGAAGCACAAGGAACTGTCGTCATAGGTGCGTATGATGGTTCTGCGAAGGCTAAGAATCCGCATTATCATAGCACGACGGATACCACTAACTTTATAGATTGGCCTTTTCTAGCCTCGGTTACAAAGATGGTTCTAGCCACAATTATATCTGTGGCAAGAAAAGAATAAGTTTAATCATTGAAGATAACTTATTGACCCCAACTACCAGCAAGGTTCAAATCCCACTGAACCCTTAGCGGCAAAGGCCAAAAACCAAAAAATTATTAGTTTCCTTACCTATATTCTTGTGAAGTAAGTTCTCTTATTAAAGAAACTAGAAATTTCTAACTTTGACTGATCTGAAAAATCAAATTCGCCCCGACGGCTGAAGACTCTATTCAAAGGTAACG
>JGI10215J12807_1020429_pt1 | contig 10739 bp, 16 predicted proteins | sample WisResreferecore_FD_12807 | JGI IMG/M metagenome (IMG submission 12807) | reverse complement strand
TGGCGTCGCCCCGCTTCTACCCGTGTTTTGTCCGCATGACATTCCGCGCATAACGGTTGAGTATTCGCCGCGGTATCCTCGCCCCCTTCCCACAACGGCACGACATGATCGCGAATGGTCGCGATGCGCACATACCCATGATCCAGGCAGCGCCGGCACAATGGCTCACAGTCGAACAGCCGCCGCCTGAGCGTTTGCACCTGGCGCCCGCGCACCCGGTCAATCTCCCGATGGGCCCGCGGCGCCGGCTGATGCACCGGACACCAGCCCGACCGCGCCAGCGCCGGACAGCCCGGATACTGACAGGCCCCGACTAAGCGGCGACCCATGCACCTATCCGACTCATCAGCGCCACCGCGCCGCTAGCAGCCCCAAGACCAGCGCAAAGCCCAACAGAATAATGGCTAAGCTTTGCAGTTGGTCGAGCGTTAAGCCCATTGCCAGCCGCACACGTCGCACACCCAGCGCCGCAAGATGCGGTCATACGCAATTAAGCGATCCTCCCGACAGCCCGGACAGCGTGCCTCCGTTCGACTCGTGACCGCTACGCCCATTGGGATACGCCAGGTTGCCCACGCTGGCCCTTTTCCCCGTCGTAGCGGCTCTTGGCGCTGATCTCCTCGCCAATCATTCTCAGGCAATCCTCATGCGTCGCGCAGCGCCGGTCGTGGTAGCAGTAGCCCATCCGGTTCCTGAGCACCCGTCGGGCGTGCTCCCGCTCGTGCCGGGTCAGGGTCCGCGGCGCGCAGCGCTCTTGTTCTTTATTCTTCTGATAAGAGATAAGGATACGCGGCGACCTTAAGGACCCAGCTGGGTCCCTAAGGGTGTCCGTTTGGGTCCGTAAGGTCTGATACGATCCGACTCTACTTGGCCGATTGTTTTGCCAGCCCCCATACCGTGTCGTGGTCACCAATCCCGCTTCCGCCAACAGCCTCCGGGCCCGCTTCAACGTCATGAGCGACCAGCCGAACCGCTGTCTGAGCTCATCGGCGCGGGTCGCCACGCGGCCCGCCACGGCCCCCGGTTTCCGCCGCGCGGCATACTCCCGGTTTAACAGTTCAATGTAGAGCTCGAGCGCTTGTGCTGGGGTAGACTTCCGCATCCATTCCACCCCGCGCAAGCGCCGCGCATGGATCTCAATCGCCGCCTGATCAGCTTTTGCGAGGCGCGTGAATGGTTCCGCCCGCGCCATCCGGGCGGCGACCGCTGGGAGCTCTACATCTTGCGGGTGACGGGCGGCGGGGCGATCTGCTAGGCTACGCATCGGAACCTTTGGCGGGTTCGGCGGTTGACCATTTGCGCCTCGAGGGTTGCTCCCCTCGACCGCAATGCTCTTGGTCAGCCGCGTTTTATTGGGATCCGGTCGAGCACCGAACCGGAGAAATGCTGCTAGTGTAATCGTTTCGACGGCTGAGGCGGCGGCGGCAAACCACATATCGGGCCCCCCTCTCAACGGCGTGCAGGCCCGCTAGTCTGCGCCCCTGGCGCCGGCCCTTCACAGTTGGTACGAGTGACAGGCCCCTGTCAGACCACGCCCGACACCCGCGGCTTACTCGCCGATCGCCTCTTGGCGGGCGCGTTCCAATCGCGCGAGGCGGCGTTCTACGTCATCCGTCGCCGCCGCCAGGCGCCAGTGCCACCACAGCGCCCCCGCGGCCACGATCAGCACGACCACAGGCATCATCGGGATTTTGATCGCTTCGGCGCGGCGCCGCGCGGCGCCTCCACTAAACGCGGGCTTTGCACCATCGCATAGGCGCCCACGGTGTGCCCGGTCGGGTAATACCAAAGCTCCGGGTCGCCGGCATCCTTCCACAAACACTGCGGCGAGGCGTTCGGGCTCACACTGTCGTGAATAATGTCGTAGACGCCGGCGCCGGACCCGGCGAGTAAATAGACGGCATCGACCGCGTGCCCGTTGTATTGGTTCTGCCCGCCCGTTTTGCGAATGTGGCCCCACATCGGATCTTGCGCGTGCAGCGCCGTGCAACACGCTTCCGTGAAGCGCCCGCACCCGTCGTGTGTGCTCAAATCATGATCGCCCGTGTCATACACCGCTTGAATCACGGCGGCGGGTTCTTGCGGCACGGGCGGCGGCGTCGGGCTCGGCGCCGCCTCGACCGGCGTCAGGTGCACATCATCCAGAATAAAAATCGCGGCATCCTCATCGGTAGACACAATGCCGCGATTCCCAAACGGCTGATAGCCCACGCACACGATCGACAACGTGCTGCCTTGCGCGGCGACTTCGGGCGGCAGCGCCAGCACGTGCGCATCGCCGCGGCCGTTCACCGATTGCGATACGCCCACAATCAGGCGCCCATCATCCAGATAGAGCGACACTTCCGCCTCCGGCGGCGTCGCATAGATCACGAGTTCTGCCATCGGTCAGCCCTCCTCACGACTCGCGATCACGGTCCACCGATTGACGCCGTTCGGTAAGACATATTGCACGCGCCACACCCCAGAGCCCGTCAGGCGTTCCAGCTGTTCCGCGAGGTCGAGCGCCATCCCATCGACGATCCGATGACTTTCAATAATCACCGCGATCCAGCGCGTCATGCGGGCAGCGGCGGGCCGCCGCCCGACCCGAACCGCTCTGTAAATTCGTCGTTTGCCATAACGCTCTGCTGTTGGCCGGTATACCGATTAGTAATGACCCAATCTGTATCGTGCAATGGAAAGACACCCGTCAGCGTGTTCGCATAGGGCCCGCCGCTGGCTGGAAAGATCGGCTCGATCGCGGCGATCGCACCAATCGGCAGCGCCCCGCCGGCCCGATATTGCTCGGCGAATATTTTGTAGGGGCGCTCTGTGTATTGCTGCTGTCCCCCCTGTGCCGGTATTGGCATGGCTACTTCTCAATAGGTGTCGTACGTGCCACGCGCAAAAAAGAATCCCGGCGCGGCCCACGTATAGGGAATTGTCGGCCCGACTAGCCCGCCGCTGGACGCCACGACATAAAACGAATCACCCGTTAGCGCGGACGTTACGCATGGCGCTTGCAATGCGCCATTAAAGGTGATGATCCCGACTTGAAACGCATGGGTATTGACGCCGCCCGTTTGCGCGATAGGCGGCGGCGGCAGACCCCATGCAAAGATTCCACCCGCCGGCCCATACAACGTGGTGGATCCACACGTCATCGTGAGCACAAAATGCACCGTTTGCCCGATCCGAATATAGCGCCCCGCTAATGTGCCATTCCCGATCGCAACCGCCCCGCCCGTATTGGCCCAGGTCGGCGTGTAGGGTGTCCATGCCGCATAGATTGGATCGACAAACGCATCAATTTGGTTGTAGATCCCTTGCTTTTCGGCGTTGTTGACGATCGTGCCGGTCGTGCCCGTGCCGTCATCATCCGTCCAGGGGGTGCGGGTAATCGGCATCAGCAGCCCTCAGCGCGCATCATCGACCCACACATCCACGACGCCGGCCGTCCGGACCTTGTTGGCGCGCACGTGACGCCGCGGCGGGTGATTGGTCGCGATCGGCGTCACCTCGACATTGGTAATGCGCACATCATCGGTAATCGGCGTGCCGGCCGTGAGCGCAATGTGTTGCATGCGGCCCGGCTCGGCGTTGAGATCCTCGGTATCCCATTCATACGCGATCAACGGCTGCGCAAAGTCGGCGAGCTCGGCATCCGCGCGGGCTGTGGCGCCGGCATGGGAATAGCGCCCATCCTGCACCAGATGCTCGTAATAGCCATCGCTCCCTTCACGCGCGGCGATCGTCGCGGCGGCGGCATCATCTTGTTTTTTGACGACCATTACCGCCGGCGACCCTTGCGGTTGCGCCCGCATCGGCACCAGTGATTGCACCGGCCACGTCGGATCCGTCGTGGCCAGCCGATCATTGGCGACCGCCTTAATAAACGGCAGCGCTAACACTTGTGCGCCGGCCCCGAGCGGCGCTTGCAGCGCCCCATACTGCCCCGCCGCCGGCAAATACAACTCTTGCGGAATGCTCCCGCCGGTCGTGGCGTCGCGCTGAAAGAACACCGTTTGCCCGCCCGCCGCGACCCAGCCGGTTGCGGCGAATATCGTCATATCGACCACCGGGAGCACGGTTGCGCCGGCGGCGACCGCGGCCGTCGTGAGCGTGCCGGGCGGGTTGGCGCCCGGGTCGAGGCTCGGATTGAAATACTCGGCCGGCGTCGTGATCATCGACCCGAGCCGGGCAAAATCCGTGCGGTTCAGGCGGGAGTCATCAAATATATGCGCTTCCCGGAGCGGCACACTCACTTGATCTGTCGTCGCCGGCACCGCGAGCATGGTCGCCGTGCGCTGCCCCTCGACCCACATCCGGGTCCGCTGTTGACTCGCATCCTCGATCGCGCGAAAGGTTTTGAGCGTGGCGAGCCCATCGGTCAACGGTTGCGGGTCGCTGTCGTGAATCGGGCTCGGCACGGTCGCCGACCAGGCGCGCAACACCCGGTTGGCATCAATCCAAAACCCGCCGCCGATCTTGTTCGTGACGCGCCGCAGGATCGTAGACGGGCGCTCGTTCACGACCGAAAAGCCCGGCACACTCGGCAGCCCGGCCGGCACGCCGGCCGTGGAGATATTCCCGCGCGTGAACCGCGCCACGAGATCCAGGATCGTCGTCGTGACCGATTGCGCCGGATAGTCGGCCACGACTAAATGCGCGTCGAGCACCGCCATCCAATCGACGCACGTCAGCTCATACCAAAACCGCGCATCCGGCCCCGGCCGGCGACTGCGCTGCACCGTCATGATCAGCCCGGCAAATTGCACATTGCTCGCTGACCCGAACCCGATCCGGATCGGGCTGCGGGTCCGCGGCACAAACGGCAGCGTCGGCAGCAATGAGATCGTGGCGGTATCGACCTCATCGTTCAGGTTCCAACTGATTTGCCAGCCGTTATGGACGACATAGGGCGTAACCGGCTGCGGCACGCCGTCTACGTCAATCGTAAAGACGGCATCGCCGCGGTAATAGCCGCTGCGCGATGCGCCCGACCGCATGATCCCCGACCGTGCCTGCATCAGCGCCGGCTGATTTCCGGTGAGCGCCATTTACGCGGCCCGCCGCTTGTGCGTTAACCCGTGTTTGGCGTCAAGCGCTTGTTGGATGCGATCAGCGAGGCGCTGTTCCGAGCCCGGGTCATTGAATAGCGCCCCGCGGGCGTCGATAGTGACCACGACGGGCGCCGCCGCGGGCCCGCTCCCGAGCAGCGGCACGCCGGCCGTAGACGCCGCCTCTCGCGGCACGACCGCTTCCCAGCCGTGCAGCATGACCGGCGTCCCCGCGCCGAAATTCCGGTAGCCGTCCGTGCCGTGTTGAAAGCCCTCGAGCCCGCCGCCCGGCGTGCTGTAGCGCACTTCCACGTCATGCACCCGCTCAAAGCCCGGATCCCGATAGACAATTTCCACCGGCAATTGTTTCGGCATCCCTTTGAGTTTAGAGCTCGTTTGATCGACCGCGACGCCCAGCCCCCGCGCGATCGCGTCCGTCAATTTGCTGACCTCGGCGATCAGTGACTTGAACCCCGCCGACATACTCATGGCGAAGGATACGCCGCTGTCCTCGAGGTTTTCGATCTTGTTCCCACTGGCGTCCGTCAGTTGGCCCATCTCGGCCATCTGTTGCAGCATCGGGCGCATCGCTTCCGGCACTTCCACGCCCATCGCGACCGCTTCGCCGACGTAGGCGTTCACGGACGCCGCCATCTTTTCGGTAATCGCAACTTGATCGATCCCGGCCGACGTGAGCACCTGAAAATCTTTATAGAGCTGTTGCGCTTGCTGATCGAGCTCCTGGCGCTGCAATGCCGGCCCGAGCTCCTCGAGCGTGAACCCGTAGCGCTGCGCCGTTTGCATCACCAGATCGAGCGCCGCTTGTTGCGAGCCGAACGCGCCGGTTAATTCCTCGATCGCGGCGTTGTATTCATCGACGGTATCGGCGTGGAGGAGATTTGCCAGCGTCACGCCGGCGCCGGCCGCTTGGGTATTGAGCTCGGCGAGCCCGCCCGCCGCCGCAATGAATTGATCGCGCAGCGGGTTGACGGTTTTGCTTTCCTCATCTTTGCCGAGCAGTTTGCCGATCCCCTTCGTGGCGAGCTCGAGTGCCGGGCCCAGCAGCGTCCCGACCATCGGCAGCACCGAGCCCAGCGCCGACCCGATCACGCCCGGCAGTTTGGAGACTTGTGTGGTAATCGCGCCGCCGATCCCGCTTTGTTTCGGGTCGAGCAGAATATTCCCGACGGTCGCGCCCACACTTTGCAGCACGTTCCCGCCGCCTTGCAGGGCGCCCATGATCGACGCCGCCATCCCTTTTGTGAGCGACGCGCCGAGCCCGGCGAACACACTCGGCCCCGCCTCGAGCCCGGTTGCCGGGAGCCAGGACAACATGCCCTCTTTGAGCGGCGTAAAGTCGATGCCGACAAACCGTTCCAGACTCGTGCTGCTGTTATAAATCCAGGTATTGAGCGCCGCTTGTTGTTTCGCCGCTTCCGCGGTCGCCGCGGCGACCCGCGTCATCCGTTCCGCTTCGTCTTGGAACTCCCGTTCCACGAGAAAATTGTTGTATTGCCGAAGCTCGGCGTTGAGCTTGCGTTGCGCGTCCTCCTCTTTTTTCGTGGCTTTTTCGACTTGTTCCCGGCGCTCGACCTCTTGCTTCCGCTGAAAGTCGAGATCATCATTTAAGCGCCGGAGCTCATCCCCCATCGGCGCATGCGGCATCGCGGCGCCTTGCGGCAGGTTTTGCGCCCGGAACAAGCGCTCCGCTTCATCGGCCGCTTTTTTGAGCGAGGCGGCATATTCGGCCGCTTCGCGCGCCCGCTCTTTTTCGGCCGGGTCGATGCCGATTTTCCCCGGCAGACGCGCCAGGTAGACCAGCACTTCGGCGACCGCACTCCCGGTATTACGCGCCCAGCGGGCCAGCGTCGCACTGGCGGTATCGAGATCCTCGACCGTGCCTTCACTCATCCCATGCACGGAATCCTTCAGATCATCAAATCCCCGCTTCAACGTCGGGAGCACCTCGCGCCCGGTCTTGCCAAAGAGCTCCGTCGCCAAATGCGCTTGCAGCGCCGGATCCTTGACCTGGCGCAGCGCGTCGGAGATCCGAATGAATTGCTGATCCGGCGTGAGGCGTTTCAGGTTTTCAAATTGCAGCCCTAATTGTTCGAGCGCATTGACCGCTGAGTCATCGCCCGTGAGCATGCGTTCCTGAAACGTCGAGATCGCCCGCGACATTTCATCGATCGTGTTGCCGGTATCGTCGCCGGCCGCTTGGAGCGTTTGCAGCCCCTCGACTGAGATCCCGGTTTGCGCGCTAAATTTCTTGAGCTCCCCGGCCGTGTTCATGATCGACTTGGCAAAGCCCACGACCGCGCCAATGCTAAATGTCACGCCAAACGCGCCGGCCAGCGGCGCCAGCGTGCCGAGCATCTCTTTCAGGCCCGTGTTGATCGGTTTGCCGGCGGCGGCAATTTGCTCGAGCCCTTTCGGCACGGTCTGACCCATCTTTTGCAGCTTTTCGACCGCTTCGCCGGCTTTGGCGCTCACGCGCCCGAGCTCCGCGGTCGTGAGTTTGCCCACGCCGCCGATTTCCTCAATCGCCCGGGTCAACAGCGTTGCTTCGGCGACCAGCCGGCGCCCGGAGAATTGATCGACCATCGTGTTCAGGCGCGTGCCGACGGTCGCCGCGCCCTCACCGATCGACTTGACCGACACTTCGGCCTTTTGACAGGCCGCATAGAAGTCCGAAAAGTCGGCGAGAAACGTGCCGCTTAGGGCCATGTCACCGGGTCCGGCAGCGGCGGGCGCCCGGCGCCCGCTTCGCGGTTGACTTCCTCGACCAGCACGGCATAGACCTCGGACGGCAAATCGAGCAGATCGTCATACGTCCAATGCATCAGCCGACAGAGCTGCAAATCGCTCACGACACGAGCACGCCAGCCGGGCTTTTTTTTTCGGATTCCCGGAGCGCCCGCATCGCGTCATCGTGCGTCTTGATCGCCTGCACGATCGCGTGCCCGGTTTCCGGGTCGAGCCCAAACAGCGCCGCCCGCACCGTGCTATCGGGCTGCTGCCGAATCACGAGCGGCGCCCCGGCACTATCCAACATCGACCAGTCGAGCAGATACGCCAGCGCCAAACTGACGCCCACTTCCATGGGATCAATTTCGGCCTGATCGCCCGCGCGCAGCGTTTTGATAATTTGCGTTTCCGCCTGGCGCTGTTCGCCAAACGTCAAGTGCTTTTTGACCGACAACCAATCGCCGCCCGGGAGCTCGAGTTTGACTTCCTCCGGCGGGCGCATGCGTGACGGCATCGTGTCAGCCTTTCCGCGGGCCCAAGCGCCCTGTGAGCGTGGACCCGTTCAGGGTCGCGTCCAGCAATTGCCGGGCAAACGGCGGTTGCCCAGACGCCCGATTCTCCACAATGAAATACAGCGGCGCTTGCGCCAGGTGCACCGGATTACTCGACCGCACCGCGGCCCGGAGCAATCCGTCCGTGAGCTCCCAGGCGCCGAGCGCCGCCGCTTCGTGATAGCCCCACTGCACGACCGCGGCGACGCCGGTCATGCGCAGCGTGGACACCGGCACGATCTAGCGCCGCCGCGCCGCCGCTTCCCGTTCCGCCAGCAGTTCCACCGGCGGCGCCCCGCTCGGCGTCCGCACCCATTCGCCGTTGGCACTGGCGTTGCCGTCGATGGTCACCGCGGCCGACACGCCGCCCTTGATCGACACGTCCAGCCAGGCCGGGCCCGACAGACAGAAGGCATTGCCCACATCCGGATAAATCGCGATGATGCACCCGGTCGGGGATTCCGCCGCCTCAAATAACGTGTCATCGGTCGAATCCCACACGCCCGAAAACGTCAATTTCACGTCGTCGAGGCCCTTGACGTAGGTCTTATTTTTCGAGCCCAGCGCCGTTGTTTCGACCTTATCGCTCGTGCGGTCGATGCTGTATTCCGTGATCAGCGCGACCGGCACCGGCGGCGCCACGCCGTCTACAGAGACACACAACACGCCGTTTTTGCCGTGAATGCCGGGCGGGTTCGTCGGTTGCACTGGGGCAGGCATAGTCGTAATCTCCCTTTTAGCTCGGCGTGATCATTAGTTCGTAATAGGCGCCCTGATGTTGCCAGCGCTGATCGGTGACTTCATCGACTTCCGGATACCGCACGACCCGCACCCGTTGGATCAGCATCGGGGCGTAGTAGCCGGCGACCGTTAAGGCGGCATCCTGCAACAGCGCATGGATCCGCGCCGCGGCGGCATCGACCGCGGCCCCGCTCGTGCCCCGCTGCACCGCTTTGACCAAATATTCAAAGCGCTCCCACAGCACGCCGCCCGGCAGCGCATAGGCGTCCGCGTGCTCGGCGTGCGACACGAGCACAAACAAATCCCGATCGGCCGGCGCCAGGGCCCACCAGACGCCGCCCGGCATCAGCGCCGTGAGCTCGGCATCCGTGGCAAGCACCCCAATGACCGCCGCATCGACCGCGCTACTCTCCGCCATCACGCCGCCAACAATTCCGCTTCCGTCGCGACCACGTGCAAGCCGGCCCGTTCAATGACGCCGATCAGCGCATGGTGCATCAGCCGGCGCTGCCGCTGCGCGATCGGAATGAAAATATGCAACGGCGGCATCGCGCCCTTGATCGCGCCCGTTGCCGTTTTGCGCAGTTGCGTCCCGTGTTCCGCCCAATACGCATGCGGCGCCGTATTTTTCACGACCCAGCGGGCCCCGACCCGGCTGGAATCGCCGGTCACGATCAGGCTGTTGCGCAGATTCCCGGTCCATTCGTGCTCGGCGTATTTCGCATCCATCAGCCGCGCCGCTTCCTGCGCATGCGCCGCGACAATCACGGCCGCTTCACTGGCGAGCGCCGCGGGCAATTGCCGGAGCGCCGCTTGAAATTCGCGCAGCCCGGAGATCCGCAATTCATTGTGGGCGCCCACGCTATTGCACCTCCGCGCACACGAGCGTGAGCGTCAGATTCCGCTCCGCGTCGTTTTGCACACTTTGCACCTCGAGCACGCGGCCCCGAAACGTGATCCGGGTCGCGGTCGTAATGCCCGGATGAAAGCGCCCCCGGACTAAATGCGTCGCGGTCGTTTGCGCTGTGCCGGCGATCAGGCGCTCGAGATCGGCCGCGGTCGCCGCCTCGATCGCACAATGCCACGCCGCCGGCGTGAGCGGCGTCCAGCCCTCGGTATACCCGCCCGACCCGTCCGGCACCGGGTCGCCTGGCGCCTCGAGGGTCACCAGATGCCGAAACGTGCCGAAGGCCGTCATACCATCCCCGGATCGCGAAAATGGCGCAGCAGCGCCGCCACCGCGGCCCACACGTCGGCATCGCTGGCAATCCCCGCCGCCTCCGGGCGCATCGTCTGCCCGCGCTCATACAGATGCGACAGCACGACCAGAATCGCTTGCTGCACCGGGTCCGGCACGGTCGTATCGGTCCACGTCGGATCCGCGCCGTGCTGCAAATAATCCAAGACGATGTTGGTTGCCTGGCGCCGGCGGAGATCCACGTCGGCATCATGATCGGTGTCCGTGATCCGGAGCTCGAGTTTGGCGACCTCGAGGGTCACGAGCGGCGGCAGCGTGACGTGGTAGAACTCGAGGGGCGGCGTCATGCGGGCGGGCCCATCGGCACGGTCGCCGGCGCCGGCGCCGCAGCATCCCGCGCAGCCAGCGCCTCGAGCGAAAACATTTGCTGCTGCAAATAGACACTTTCGCCGCCGGCGA
>JGI10215J12807_1010414_pt1 | contig 10755 bp, 12 predicted proteins | sample WisResreferecore_FD_12807 | JGI IMG/M metagenome (IMG submission 12807) | reverse complement strand
CTGGGAACAACGCCCGTCATCCCAGGTACGTTAACGTCAATAGATAAAATTGCCATGATGATTCCTTAGGCGGTTGAAGAAGAAAGTAGCTTTTCTATGTAAGCACCATGAGACTGATATTTCGAGTTTGCTGCACTTTCAGTATCCACAAGCAACTGATGCTTAGCTTCCCATGAACTCAATTTAGCTTGATAATCTGCCCTGCTTGCTTTAACGGCATCTATTCCATCAGATATCAATAAATCCATCTCTTCCTTTTGGGTAAGGGATTTCGGTTTACTGCTTAAGCTATCACCAACAGCCCAATGGGCCTTAAGTGCTTCCGTATCGAGGTCTTTAAAGACTTTTTTGTCTTTGTCTGAAATGCTCATTAATTGGTAATCCCATATAGTTTAAAAATTCCCGTTGATATGTTCCCCGACGCCATGAGAAATCTAAGCGAGGTTAATACTGTCGCACCTTGCCAGCGACCCGACATGACATTTACGGTATCATAAACACCAACTGAATCCCATATTCCTAGATTCGATATGACAGTTTTATCAGTAGAACCATTGGCATTAAAGATATAGAGATAATTGCATCCAACTCTACTGGCGGTAGAAGCGAGCCTTGATTGATAATTTAGATCTATCGCTGTGCCGTTACTGGCGAAATACAGTACTCCGGAATAGCTAATACCGCTTCCAGAGTAATTTGTCGCTTGATAAGTTGGAGTACCACCAGTTCCTACCCGAAGTTGGAGTGTATTTACATTTGTGCTAGGGAGAAGATTCTCTATTGTGACCAGATAATTGTCATAAGTGGAGTTCAACAAGTTCGCGAAATCAATAGTCGAGCTAGATGAGGCAGTTCTAGAGGCTAAAAAAGTCAAGGAACCTGCACTCGCTGTTGTGGCTAATGTCCCTGATGTTGGGAATGTGACCGACGTATCACCTGTTAAGGTAAATGTGCTATCAAAAGCACCTGAGAAGGTCACCGGACCACCTAAGGTTATGACTGGTGCATTGATACTAGAATTGGTCGTCATTAATTGGTAATCCCATATAGTTTAAAAATGCCCGTCGAGATATTGCCGGAACTCATTAAGAATCTAAGAGAGGTTATTACCGTAGAACTTTGCCAGCGACCCCCAAGATAACTGAAGTTATCCGCGGCAAGAGTTGAATCCCAAACACCTACACTAGATACAACAGTCTTATCATTAGCTCCATTAACATCGAAAATGTAGATACAGCCGCTGCCAACTCGGCTTGCAGTATTGGACGTTCTTGAGGTTACGGTTAGATCTAATGCAGTAGTACCGCTGCTATAGGTTCCAGGTGAATAGCAAATCGCGTTCGCAGAGTAATTTGTAGCTTGGTATGTCGGGCCTGCTCCAGTACCAACCTGTAATTGAAAGGTTACTGCATTACTTGCAGGTAAGAGATTCTCTATCGTAACTAAGTAGTTGTCATAAGTGGAGCTTAAAAGACTTGCAAAATCAATGGTTGCGCTGTTTGAAGCAGTTCTAGAGGCTAACCAGGTTAGAGCGCCTGAACCCGCAGTTGTGGCCAATGTCCCAGATGTTGGAAATGTGACCGAGGTCGCACCTGTGATAGTCCCCGTAAAAGAATTGGCCCCAGAGAAAGTAACGGCTCCTCCAGCGGTGATTTTAGGGGCATTAATACTCGAATTTGTAGTCATGTCTGTCCTTAGAGTAACTATCCATATTGCTAATCATTAAACCACCGTTAAATTGCCCTGAACCCCATATGCTGTCCAGCCATTGTTGGTTGTATTGCAGGTTAATGTTACGCAGTCATATCGGTTCGAGGAAGCGAGTGACCCTGTAGCTCCCGTGGTTGTGCTGCTCGTTCCAAAATTGATGAACTGAGAGGCATTCTGCGCTACTATCCAACCACCGGAAGAACCGCCAACGATGATAAAGGTATCACCCACTGCCGCCGATACGGGAAGCGTAAAGGTGATTAAGCTGGCACCATTGTCGCAAACATATCGATTATTAGCAGCTAAAGTGGCTGAACTGGAATTTTGATCGACCGACGCGATAATTTGAGTTGTGGTAGCTAAGGTACCTGAAACAGGGAAAGTCACCGACGTATTGCCGGTAACCGTGCCGGCAAAGGTAAATCCCCCTGACATCGTGACATTACCACCGATCGTAATCGTCTTCCCTGTATTTGCAACCCCCGTACCTCCGTTTGCACCAGAAACCGGCAGAGTAATGGGCGCATTACTGAATTGGGCAAAGGTAATGGCGTCGATACCAACAGTCGCTACGGTTGCAGTTTGTAGCCATAGGGTATCCGAATTAGCAGTTCCATTTTCAACAGGAACCAAATCTCCAGGATGGATTTCGGAAGGCTGATCGTAATCTGTAGCCCGCGTTAAGATCCAATTCGTAACCCCAGAGCCTACATTGGTTACCGTATATATCCCATTTTGAAGGGTCGAAGCTTGATTTTTTATGAGTACACGACTTCCGACAACAGGGGATTGGCCATCGATACTGAAAGCTGCCTGGACATCTGCATTAGTTAATGTTGCCCCAACACCACCAACACCATTCAAATAAGTAACCGTTAAGGCACCTGTACTCGCGGCAACTACTGCATTTTTGAATTCTAATCCCGCTATAAGGGCATCTGCATATTGTTTGGTGCAGGCACCTAAAGCAGTTACTGGGTCTCCGCTCAGGATAAGCAATCCTGTCATCGTTCCACCGAAGATAGGGACTGCATTACTTAAGTTAGACATTGTTGCATTTCCTTATGCGTAAAGTGGATTCCCTGACCCGCCGATTTGGATGAAAGTGGTATTAGCTACTGCACAAACCAACATTACGCCGCTGTAGAATTCAGTGGGGGGACCGCCGTTGTTCCAGGTGATGGTACCAGCAACAGTGGTTGTATTTCCTGCGCCTCCATCTATCCTAAGGGCGGTTTGTCCGGCATTCATCTGAATTCGCCAGCCATGAGCGGCTTGCATACCGACAACCCAAAACATGTCACCGACAGCGGCTAGAGCTGGCATATTAAAGACCACATCGGCAGCGGCATCATTGGCCAAGTAATAGGTATTGGCTACCATATTGACTGGGGTTGCGACCTCAACAAGCCATTCGGCTTTCTGAGCTTGACCCCAAGACATAAAACCTGCGGTGTCAGAGGTTAGCACTTGGCCATTAACGGCTGGATAAGCGCCAGGTAATGCGTAAATTTGAGTATTTGCTAATGCTGTGGGTACAGTCAAGGTGACGCTTTGAGTTCTATTTTGATTTCCAAGCTGAAGCTGTCCGCTGACTGCTACCTGGTCTCCATAGATGACGACAAGGCCAGGTGCAATACCAACATCCATTGTTAGATTGCCGGCACTAGAAAAGCTAATCGTATTTGCTGCGTCGTGGTAGATGCCTGTAGTTAGGTCTCCCGCGAAGGTATAAGAAGGGGTACCAACGGCACCGACATTATTAACGACCTGTCCTGTGCCTTTTGGTTGAAGTTTAATACTAATATTGGCATCTGCTCCGGCTGGTGCCCATATAACAGGGTTACCCGTTGCTGAGGCTGTAATGACCGAGTAATTAACTGATAGAGCAGGTGAGGGTGCTAATTGCAGTGACCTAAAGGCATTCGTACTGAAATCAACCGTATTAGCGGCGCTGCTCCACATGCCATTAGTTGTTCGTCCACTGAAAGTATAAGTAGGCGCACCAACGGCACCGACAGCATTCTGAATACCATTAACTAGTTGTAATTCACCTGTATCTGACTCTAGAATAATGCCATTTTGGATTATTTTACCAGTAGCGCCACTGAACCTAACTAGGGCTCTATTGGTTGAGACAGCGGGCCCTACTACATCCCCTGTTGCTACGTTAGCGATTAGACCTACTTGATAGGTTGCGTTTTGTCCGGTAACAGAGAATCTATACCAGTTAGCGCCCATATCTACGGTATAAACTAAGGCTACTATATTAGAGGTAACCGTCGAGCTGCCGAAATTAAAGCCAGGTGCCTGGTTAACGCCGGTCGCCGCATTGACGAGATAACCAGCAGCGGTGACAGTTGCATCAGTATCATTCGTGTATATGTAGAGGACAACAGGGAGTGTTCCGCCTGGAACAGAGCCGCCGCTTGTTTGAATCTGATCGCTCAGATTGTTTAATACAGCCATTTAGAAATCCTTTCCTTGGTTATGCCGGCGTCACAAACATCCTTAAGTGTCTTGGATGGCAAAAAAAGACACGCAAACATCAGCGCCTGCCGCCGCTGAAATAAAGGCCATCACCTGGCCAGCATACACATTGACTGCATAAAGCGATGATGCGGGAATCAATACGGAATTACTTGCTGCGAAGTTAGCGCCAGCCGGAACGGCAGCGGTTGGCGTAGAACCTGGAGCCCCAATTGTCATATAAACGGCGGAGGCTGGTTCAGTGCAGATGACCGCAATATATCGGTTATTATTGGCACCAGGTAAACCCATGCCACCTTCGCCAGGAACCGTTAATCGAGTATTAGCGCCTAGCGATGCCGTATAGACCGTATCGCAAAATCGAAGTGCAAATCCGTTAACGCCTCGTGTTTGCTGGTCTATGTTCCAATTTGTCGTCACTTAGCTAACTCCCTTAGCGAATTTTCCATTAATCCTTATTTTTTCTCTTCGATTCTTTGCTTGCTCACTGCGAGTTGCCCAGCGACAATTAGATGGTTCATAATCACCATCATTGTCCATCCTATCTATAGAATAGCCTTTAGATGGCTTTTTGCCCATATCTCTAAAGAAATTTAGGAATCCATACTCAGGATCAAGCCAGGAGGAGCAAACCTTTATCCCTCGACCACCATAATTTTTATAAGCTTTACATTCAGATCTTAAGCATCTTTGTTTTAAGGAAGACCATGCTCTGTATTCAGAAGTTAGAGTCATTTCATGTTTTGTTATTACTTCTTTATGAAAGCATCCACATGACTTTGTTTTTCCGTTTTTAAGGTCTCCGGAATATGCAATTTTTATAACTCCACAATCGCATTTGCATATAGCTCTTGAATTATGACCATCTTTTCGCCCTATATATTCAATGACGGTTAGCCTATTAAACTTTTTACCTACCATATTTTTTTTGGCTGTTTCCGATCTTCCGTGCAATGGCCTTTCATCTTTTTTTGTCGTCATCCGAAATCCTTTTCAGTTCAAATCTAGTATAGCATTACAGACCTAGGCGAGCATCAGCCGATATGTGTATGTGAAGGTAATCGCCCGACGTCGTTCCTGCACCAGAAGTACCGGAAAAAGACAACGTTCTGGGTGTCACAAAAGACGTTGTCGGCGTAATATTGGTGCCCTGGGTTGTATTCCAACCATTCCCATTATTGATACCACCGCCCGCTGCATGGGGTTGCCAATAAGTAATCACGGGAACAGAATTCATAACACATGGAAAATTAAGGCTTGGAGAATATTCATTGTTGTTCCCTGCAATCGTTGCGGTCCAAACATGCTCACCAGTTGAAAGCCCCACGTTATCTCTTGGTACCGTTCCTTGATCGAAAGTCATAAAGAAATATCGCTGACACTCTCTTAACACCTCATCAGCTGACTGAATGCCTGGCCTTGAAGGAATATTCCCAGGAACCAAGGAGATGGATTGTATATCAACAGTATTGCCTATGGTGAGAGAGCCGAACCCAACCACGATAGCAAACCATGTCACCGTTGTTAGATTGACGGCACCATTGAGGTTAAATAAGTTAAACCCATAATCATTGGCGTTAGAGTTAGCTGAGGTGCCTACTGTAAATTGAGCCGAAGGTAAGTTGTTTCTGGTGATTTCAAACCAAGTGGCCGTGTCATTTCGGGTTGCTGGGTACCCATTGGCATTCAAGGTGGCAACAATAGAATTATTGACGGCAGTATGAGGGAGAGCTGCATTAGTGCTGTACCAGAGTGAGGCAGTTGCTGGAACGCCACCGACTTGGTTAGTGAGAGCGGCTACATTGACCGAAACAGGCTGGTTTAAAATTTGAATAGCCTCGGTGGCTGGCAAGTACTGAACGAGTGCAAATTGACAGGTTGCAGCGGCTGTCACAGTAAGCGCACCGCTCCCACTGGCAGATTGGGCAATCGTGACACCATTTGTGACTGACTGAAATACGATAGTCTGATCCCAAGACTGGAAGGATCCCGCGACTCCTCCCGTTGCGAAAGGTCCAATAGCATGGCCCGTCGCCTGCGCTGGATTATAAGGAAAATTCCAACCAACAAGATAACTTGGGATTGGTTTATATTGAAGCGGCTGATTATAGTAATTGAATAATTGGTCAATCTGACGATTAATAGGGGTTTGCTCAAAGTCTATGTTAGCGATATCGCTGTCTAGGCCGACAATCTGAACGTTACCAATGGTTGTCGCTACCGCATTATCCAGACCCACCAAAATATCCACATAACCCCCATTGTCAGGGGTCGAGGGATTTGCTGCTGCTGCTAATTGAATTGTACTTGAATACTGAACAAAGTTACCTGACAAATTATTATCGTTTAAGATTTGTTGAGGCGCTTGTCCATTGGGCTGATAGGAGACCGATGCCGAACTGCCTGGACCAATTAGTATGGAGGCTGATATCCAACCATTTGTTCCCCCATTGGCTGGGGAAAAGATATCAGGATTGCCAGTGAATCGTTGACGAAGGTTAATGCCGCCGACACCAATATTGAGCCCTGGGGTAATGGTTAGGGTGTATGGCGCATTCCCTGGATATTGGGCTGAGCCTGCGACCGCATTACGTTGGACCTGAACCGTTGAGTTCCCAGCAGTAGTAACCACTAGATCCCAGTCAGGCGCAATAGCGATCGTAAAGGTATTGGCCCCAACCAAGGCAATCGTATAGGGATTCTCGTTGGCAAAATTAATGGCAGCAAATTGAGGGTTCGACAACTCATTGCTGATGTTGGCCTGCTGTTGCTGTGGATTATTGGAGGCCGATAAGTTAGGCCATGCCTCACGAGTAAACTGAGGGACGGCAGCGGAATTTTGAACCGTAATGTAATAAAGTTCAATATCAGGACTATTGTCGGCAGGTACACCTTCGTAGGGGAAGTAGAAGATAGGAACGTTATTACCAGCGCCATCCTGAGGGGTACCGACTGCACTTAATGTTAAGGGGTTCGGTAAAGCCACATAGGTATAGTTAGGAGGACCACCAGAGATGGTATAGACCGCTTTAGGGGTGTTTCTATTCTCGTCTTCAAAGAAGTATATTTGACCACCGGAAAGAGGTGCACCAGTTGTCTTATCGACAAAAAACTCCTCTAAATCGACCGCAGTTATAAATCTAGCATCTATGGTCATCGAGCAATCCTTTGCGTGTATAGGCTGTTGTAAGTATACGGGAAATAGGGTATTCTAACCATAGAACATTAATAATAGATTTAACTGACTTATAGAGGTAAGCATGCTTTTTTGGATTCTTTTTATAATAGGCGCTATCGCCGTTGCCTTCGATACCACCGAGGAAGATCGCATGGAACGAATTGAAGAGCTTCTCGAAAGAAACTCTGATGATTGTGAATGGGAAGAAGCCTGACATTGTCATTCCTGCCATAGAATATTAATAATAGATTTAACTGATTTATAGGATAATAAGATATGTTTATACCCTGGTGGGGGATTTTGATAATCCTTTGGTTTTTGATTCCTGCGATGTTTGGCTGAAATCATTCTTCTTTTTTTCCTATTCTGAATGATTGGCTTACAGCGGCTTTGGTTTCGTTAGATTTTGCTGCCCGCTCAAATAGTTTGGCAAGCTTTTCGATCTTACTGGCCTCATCCTTTGTGTGATGAATATCTCTAAGATGTTGTGTCCATTTATCTGATGTTATTATATCGACGGCAGCTTTATCATATTTCTTGCCGAAGTGTTTTTGGGCTAATTTAAGCCAGAATTGAGGCGTACTTCTTGCCATTGACATACTGGTGCTTTCTTGACCGCGGGCTGTCTTTGCTGTGACGGCGCTATTTAAGTTCTTGAATGCATCCTTCATCATCTTCAGTCGTTCTTGCGCTGGAGCATTTCCTTTTAAGGCGTCATGAAATTGTTGAAATTTTGTTTGATCATTCAGCACCTTATCATAGAAAGCACCTCCGATCTTTCCAGTTTTTCCTAAGTTCTTATCCGACTTTATGAGCCTCTCCATTTCATTTCGGATGATATTTGACCAAGCCGAAGGATTTTCTTTTTGAAAGGCATCTCTAAGGGCTCTTAATTTGGTGGGATCTGTCTGCTGGGGATCAAATATGATTTTAGAGACATTCTTTACCTGCATATCTGGTAATTCAGATATTTTACCGATAGCACTTTCTTTTAAGGAATCTAATACCGTTGATTCATCTTGATAAATAGATCTCGCTTTTTTATATTCTGGACTAATAGCATCCATTGCATTGACCAATCTATTTCTAGCTTCAATAACAAGGGAAGCTTTCTTATTTTCTCCTCCCCTCAAGAATCCGCTAATACGATCGTCCATGTTTTCTTTCACTAACTGAAGGGCTTCTATGCTATTTGGTTTTATTGTTTCTAACTTTGAAGCATAGGTAGGGTCTTTATGTACGGAGTCCCAGGACTTCGCTACATTGCTGTCCTTTAGGATATGATTTAATTTGTTTGCTGGAACTATTTGGGGATTTGCTTGTTCATAGAAAGGGGAAGCTTGAGCTTGTCTTTCTGCTGCTTGTTTTTTAATTATTTTTTTACTACTTTCGCGCAGGGCTTCTTGTGCTGGACCTTCTGAAGGAGATATGGCATCCAATAATTGTTTTACAGCCTTTCCTTGAGATTCTTTTTTTCCAATATCATGCCTTAAAAGGGCCTTTGCTCCCTCTTCTGTTCTTCCAACCAACCTACTTTCATTCGCTGCAACAATCGGATTACCGCTGGATTCTGATGGGCTTAATTGTTGGCCAATTTTTTTACCTGCTTCATGAACTTTTAGAGCGCCCTCAACCTGTCCAGGTAACATTCCTTGAAGAATGTCTTTAGCAACTATTTGTTCATTTCCTAAAAGTCTTTTAGCGGTACCCATACCAGAATCTACAAGTGATTTGACTCCCCCTGCTGTTGCTCTAGCTGGTATGCCTATTCCTGGGATAAGTGCGCCAATAGTGCCGCCAATTCCCATGGCATGCAGGGGATTCTCTTCCTTAGCGACAGAGATAGCGCCCTCAGCCGCCGAACCCTGTAGACCGCCCTCAAGAATTTTAGAAAGATAATTAGTGAACCTGTTTTTTGGATTTATTAAGCGGGTGCCCGCTTTCCCTAAAGGAGCCGCAGCTTTATAAGCAGGGCCAGCCATCATTAGATTGCCAGCCAATTGGCCTGCGCCTGTCGTCCAGGGGTGCTGTTCTTGAGCTTGAGGATAACCTTGCTCTATGGCCTGCTGGTACATATTCATTGCAGGATCTTGTAGGCCCATTGAGCCGAGTAACTTAGAAACAGGATTAAGGAACGGCATTACTTCATGACCGAAACCTGTCATGGCAGCGGTCCCACCGCTCATCGGAGGGCTCCCTTCGTCAGGGATTATCTCCCAGTTTCCACCCGTTGGTGCAGATTCATTATCAGGGATTATTTCCCAATTGCTCATTTGGCACCCATTTTCATAGCTTCTTGACGAGATACTCTTCTTATTTCGCCTGTGTCCCTATCTCTGACCCTTACCATGTCATCAGCAAAGCCATTTTGAGCTGCCTCTTGCTCTGGGAATTCACGGCTTTGACTCCTAAAGTAACTTTCATCAGGTACAATGCCTCTTCTATTCTTTAGACCCCATTGATATGCTTTTTCTGCTCCTCGTCCTATGCTGGTATGTTTTTGAATCTGGTCAAGCATAAAATTGAATGCTTCAGGGGTCATATTAGGGCCAGGTTTTGCCTGCTCAATGATCTTTAATTTAGCATCAGTGAAGTTTCTACCATATTTTTCACCACTATCCAGGATTAAATCAGAGGCTATCTTCTGTATCTTTTGCGCGGCGCTTCTTTCTTTCTCTGAGGTAAAGAACTGAGATAAGAATCCTGATGGGGTGCTTGGGTCTTTAAAGTAAACGGCGGCTGTTTTAGCGATATCAGGATATTCAGCTATGATTTTCCGTAATTCATCTACTTTATCGTCAGCTCTGACCAAATTCCTGGCCTGCTCTAGACCAGCTCTGTTTGCTTTTGTCCAATCAAGTTGTTCATTTTTGTTTGGCATATCTGAGTAAGGAACAGAAGGAGGCGCGCCTTGTTGTCCAAATTGTTCGGCATCTGGTCCGCCACCTTGTTGATCTTGCCATTGCTGAGCTAGTTGACGCTCTGCAAGCGATCCTACTGCGGGCTGCATAGCATGATGAGCTTGAGCCTGTAAGGCAGATATCTGCGCATCTGCTAACCGACCTTTATAATCCTCATAGAACTTGTTGGCTAGCTGCTTAGCCCTTAAGTCTTCGGCCTTCATGAGCTTTGTTTGCTGCTGCTCTTCATGTTGACGCTTCATTAACTCTGGAGCCATGTAGGCTTGAAGGAGCTTTCCAGGAAGGCTTTCTATTCCTGAGTAATCCGGTTTCTGGATAGGGAGGTTTTGGAAGTTGAAGGTCTGTATTGGCATTCTATCCCCCTAGCTTATGAAACCCATAAGCATTTGAAGCGGCTTGTGCTGTATTTCCAAGCAGATTCATCCACATATTACGATTAGACATTCTGTTTTGGTT
>JGI10215J12807_1001970_pt1 | contig 10760 bp, 17 predicted proteins | sample WisResreferecore_FD_12807 | JGI IMG/M metagenome (IMG submission 12807) | reverse complement strand
CTCGGCCGGGAGCTCGCCGCCTACGTGATCGCGATCGACCTGGTGGGCTGGGACACCGCCGCGAAGGAGACCGCCTTCAAGGCGTGGCTCTCCAAGGTCCGCACTGAGACCCTCGACGGGAAGACGCTCATCAGCACCCAGGAGACCAGGCCCAACAATTGGGGGACCCAGGCTGGGTTCAGCCGGGTAGTCGCCGCGATCTATCTCTCGGACACCGCTGATCTGGCCCGCGCCGCGGTGGTCTTCCGCGGCTGGATGGGCGACCGCGCCGCTTACGCGAAGTTCGTCTACGGGGATCTCGACTGGCAGGCCGATCCCACCAAGCCGGTGGGAATCAACCCCAAGGGCTCGACCATCGGCGGGCATAACGTGGACGGGGTTCAGCCGGAAGAAATGCGCCGCACCGGCAGCTTCGAGTGGCCGCCGCCGATCTCGGATTCCAACTTCAACTACGAGTACACCGGCCTCGCCGGGGCGCTCTGCGAGGCGTGGGTTCTCCAGCGGTGGGGCTACCCCGACGTCTGGACCTGGAGCGACGGCGCTCTCGGCCGCGCCTACCGCTGGATCATCCTGGAGGCCAAGTCCACCCCCACCGGGAACGATCTCTGGCAGCCGTGGATGATCAACGCGGCCACCGGGACGACCTGGAAGACGGTGAGCCCGGCCCCTATCTCCCGGGAAATCGGGTGGGTCGACTGGACGCACGCGAAGCCTTGGGGACCGCCCCCGCCGCCTCCTCCTCCGCCCCCTGAAGAGGATTTCATGCTCAGCTTCAACTTCCAATTCCTGGAGGAGACGAAGACCTGGAGTGTGAACGTGAACCCGACCAACGGCTTCAAGGCTGGCACGGGGGCCACCCCGTCCGAGGCTTTGAACGACTTCACAATCAAGAATCCTGGACTATGAGCGACGACGTCGATCTCGGTAGCTGCGCCTTCGGTTGCGCTATCTTCATTTTCGCGCTGGCGCTGGTCGGCGTGGCCGTGGGATCGTGCGTGCGCGCCTGGAACTGGGCTCTCGAAAAGCCCCCTGTTAGCGTTCGGGTGGAGGCCCAGTGAATACTGCTGGTTTCTGGATGACGTCACCGGGCTCCCCCTGGAACCCCCGCTTCGTCACCCGGGAGCCCAAAGCCTTCTACTGGTTGATCATTACCCCTTCTTCGAGCGAGGAGGACGTTGCTGCCTACTGCGTTCACCCTTTCCGTAGCCTGGCTGCTCTTTCGGCCAGGATCTCTTCACTTCCATACGCTGAAGTCCTCCTCGCTCTCTATTGTTCTCCCGAGTTCCACGCCGGTTACTACTTCCGGGCCGCCGCTGGGAAGGTGACCCACTGTTACAAGTACGGCTTACCTGAGTTTGCGCCTCCGGTGATCGCTAAGGCGCTCGACGAGAAGAGAGAAGAGACCCTCCGTGCCCTTAACCATTCACCTGACGGCGCCTGACATTCCGGAGACGGAGACCGAGAAGCGGCTCCTCCTCCACTGGAACCAGCTCGCGGTCTACTCCGACGCCACCTACCACCTCTGGCGCCCCTTCGCCGGCCAGTCCCACGAAGCGCTCCTCTCGGATATCTGGAACGACATTCGCCGGTCGCCCCCCGGCAAGTACCTGATCTCTGACCTGGACTTCATTCCTTTCAAAGACGCCCTCCTCGCGATCGAGGGGGACCTGGACAAGTACCGCGCCGTCTTCGTCCCCTACTTCACCCGCGACTCTTACGGCTTCATAAAGCACCCCTTCTTCACCGCGCTCTGGTTCTGGGCGGTGAACACCACCGACGTCCGCCTCTGGCCCCCCCATGACTGGATCCGGACGATCGGTCGGCCCCTCGACGTGGGGGCGGGCGGATTTCTCCACCTCCTCCACTCCGGCTTCGCCAGAGCGGAGGAGATCAAATTCTACGACGGTCAGCCCTCCGAGGCCCTCGACCGGCAGGGCTGGGTCACGTACCCGGATCTCGGCCACCACGTCTTCAACCACCGCAACTTCGCGGACCGCGACACGGTGATCGAGCCCTTCGGCCTCCGGGTGCAGACGCACCGGGAGAACATAGAGCGGTACCTGGACGAATGTTAGAAGGATACGAGGAGTACACCACGCTGGTGGCGGAGTTGGAGGCCTTCCGCGCCCGCCACGAGCGGCTGCGGAAGGCGGCGGCGGACCTGCTTTCGGAGTGCGGCGAGAAGGAAAAGGTGACCGAGAAATGGGGCGAGGTGTACTACTACATTGCCCATGAGGATTTTATCCAAGCCCTCCGCGCCGCGCTGGCGGAGGAGGGGAAGTGAAGCGCGTTCTCTGCTGGCTTGGCTGGCACCGGTTCGAGGTGATCTCGGAGGTTCCCCACTTCGCTTTCGGGGGCACCGGGGTCCAGCGGATATATGTCTGCTCCAGGTGTCGGCAGGGCCGTATACGAGTCGAAAGAAGTCGATTTCACCGGGGAGGTGTTCAGTGAAACCCACCGACGCCCAACTCCAGAAGGTATTTCTGCGGGTGGCCAAGAAACAATGCCCCTTCGACTCGTCGCGGGTGCGGTGGTTCATGGAGGGCTTCCGTTGCGGGCAGGCGTGGCAGGCCGCTCAGAAGCGCACTGGGAAGCTGAACACAGAGAAGGGGAAATCGACATGATCGTTCTGCTCATCTGGCTCGCCGTGGTGGTCGTGCTTGCGTCGATTACGCTGGAAAGGTGGACCCGATGACTGCCCGCCCGCCCGACCCGCCGCTGACGCTGGAGGAGCTGCGCGAGCTGGAGCGAAATTTACCCGTTAGGAACTGGACTGAAGTTCGAGCGATCAGACGCGCCGTGCGGGAGCTGATCGAGATCCGGGAGCGGGGCTTCCAGCGGCTCCAGGAGACCATGGCAAAACTGGACCCGTACATGGCCAAGGTGGAGGCGCTCCGGAAGGCGGCGGAGGAAGTCCTGCCAGAATGGTATGAAGGACCCGGCAGCGGGGCGGATGCTCATTACGACGCCCTCCGCGCCGCCCTGGAAGTCTTCAGACAGCACTGAGAGGTAATCGACATGATCTCCCGGGAGAGATTCAAGCAAGGACTGAAGAAAGCCCGCCGTCGAACTCGGGCGGCTTTCTGGTGGAAGGAATGTTACCAGTCGGGCGATTGGTTCCTGTGGAAGGTGGCGGAGACGATCAAGCGGACCAGGAAGAACGGGCTGCCGATACGCCAGTATTTCCGGGACGTGGACTGGAAGTTTTCGCCGGACCGGAAGGGCCGGACGGTGAGGGAGCGGAGGCAGACTCCGCTGGAGTGTTGACCGCTCGAGCAAACTCTTCCAAAGGCCGGCGCTTTCAGAGGAGCGTCGTCGCCCGCCTGCGCCGGGAGGGCTTCGATTGTGAAAGCACCAATGAAGTCGACGGGCGCGTGCGCGGCGTCGACGTGGTGTTCTTTGAACGGGATCTCTTCCGTGGTCACGCCCCCCTCTCGATCGCCCTCCAGTGCAAAACGACGGCGGATCCCCGGGATCTGATCGTCGGCCTCGACGAGGCCCGCCGGGGGTGGCCCGGCGCTCAGCTTCATATCTGCTTCCACAGCCTCCAGTTACGCACCGGCAGGCACGTCCTCCAGGTCGCCTGCTCCCACGGGCGAGCCCCGTGTTCGGTCTATACAGATCTGGGTTGGCCGGGTATCCTTAAGATCCTCAAGGACTTCTGTGGTGGAAAAGGTGGAGAAAAGTCCCAATCCCATAGCCCGCCTGGAGAGCATTGCAGCCACGGCGGAGCCGGAGAAGCTGGTGGAGTTCCGGCCGAAGGCCGTCCACCACCAACTCGCCGGCGCCCTGCTTAAGCAGAAGCCGAAGTCGCTCGAAGAACTGGCGGAGTCCGCGGGCATTGAGGCCCGCAAACTCTACAACATTCTCGAGCGCCCGGAGGCGGTGGCGTGGATCGTCAACACCTCCGCGAACCTGATCAAAGTCGGCTGCGCGGCGGTGTACTCCCGCTGCCTCGAAATGGCCCTCACCTCGAAGAATCCCCGCTGGGCCGAAGTCTTCCTCCGCCGCTTCGATCCCCTCTTCACCACCTCCCAGGTCGACACGATCATCACCGGCGACAACGTTCAGGTGAACCAGTTCAAGAGCATGAGCTACTCCGAGCTTCAGGCGCTCGTCAAGCATGAGCGGAAACAGGTCCTTGGGGAGGCCGGATAGGTGCTGGGTTACGGGATCCACCACCGGCTCCTGAACGGTCCGCAGGGGATCCTCGAGATCATGGCTGAGGCCCCGCCTCCGCCTCCCGGCGCTTCGTTTTCTCTCTTCGACCAGATCATGGAGTTGATCTTCGAGGGGGACGACGATGAGTGACCGCGAAAATCTTGAACGGGAAGCGCAAGCGCTCTTGGAACTCAAAGAGCGGGCGCGGGCGTTTCCCCTCTATCACTACGAGCCCTCCTCGGAGAAGGTGCGGCCGTTTCACCACTCGCGAAAGCGCATACGGATCCTCTCTGGGGGGAACCGCTCCTCGAAGAGCCACACCGGGACCGCGGAAGCGTGCGCCTACGCGCTCGGCTACCGGCCCTGGGTGCTGAAGGGGCTCGGGCTACCCGAGCCGCCAAAGCCCTGGATCCGCCCGGCGGTCCTACCCGACGACGCGATCTGCTTCAACGGCCTCGGGATCCGGGTGCCGGTCCCGAACGAGATCTTCATGGTCACCGGCCAGTCCCTCAAAAAGGGAATCGGCGAGACCCTCTACCCGAAGATCAAGAAGCTCCTCGGTCCCTTCATTACCGACGAGCACATGGCCCACTCCGGGGTGCCCTACGACATTATCCTCAAGAACGGCTCCCGGATCGTCTTCGGCTCCGCGGAGCAGGGCCACCAGGCTTTCGAGTCCACCAACTACACCTTCACCGCGATCGACGAGCCGATCCCGCGGCGGGTGTACCTCGGAATCTCCCGCGGCTCGGTCGACCAGTACGCGCCGATCATCATGACCTTCACTCCGATCGGGGCCTGGGCCGGCTGGATGTTCAAGGATCTCTACGCGCCAGCGGTCGCAGGGGGGCACCCCCAGATCGATATTTTCAACGTCTCGATCTTCGACAACAAGTTCCTCTCCCGCGAGGCGATCGAAGCCTTCGTCAACGATCCCGCGATCTCGGAGCAGGAAAAGGAGGCGCGCCTCTACGGCCGCTTCATGCACCTCACCGACGTCGTCTACTCGAGCTTCAATCAGCAGGTTCACGTCGTTCCCCGCTTCATTCCTCCGAGGGACTGGTTCCATGGCATGGCAGTGGATCCGCACTCTATTAAGCCGTGGGCGATCATCTACTTCGCGGTGGCCCCAAACGGTGATTGCTACGTATACCGCGAGTGGCCCGAGCAGGACTTCACCAAGCTCCACCGCGACCCGCGGTCAATTCAGGAGTACGCCCTCCTCATTCGGCGCCTGGACGGGGATCGTGACATTCGAGCCCGGCTTATGGATCCGAATTACGGTCCCCGAAAGGATGTGGTCCGAGGGCATTACGTGCCGTCTATCGTTTCCGACATTGCCCAGTACGACCTCCACTTCTTCCACCGGCTGAACGACGACCTGGGGTACGGGGAAGGCCGCGTCCGCTCCCTCCTCAACTACAACCCAGACCGCCCCCTCGACTCCCTCAACCGGCCGAAGCTCTATTTCACCGAAGACTGCACCAACTGCATTCAGAGCATGACTCTCTACACCTCGAAGCCCAAGCTCGGGGGGGACGGCGAAATCGACGACGCCAAGCGGGTCGACACCTATAAGGACTTCGCGGACGTGATCCGTTACATGGCGGTCTCCGGAATCACCGAGACCGCCAGCTCGGACGCCCTCCGGAACCTTCCCGGCGCCGAGGAGTTCTCGCCAACAGACGTTGGCTCTTACGGAGAGGCTTACACGTAATGCACGCCGCCAACCAGCGCTTCTGGGAACACACCGCGAAGAAGTACCCCGGCTACTTCCACGGCCCCAACCGGATCCTGGAGGTGGGCTCGAAGAACGAAAACGGCTCCGTCCGCGACTACTTCTCCGGCTATACCGCCTACCTGGGTGTCGACTGGCGCCCCGGCCCCGGCGTCGACGTGGTGGTGGAGGCGAAGAACATGGCCTTCTCGGAGCCTTTCGACACCGTGATCTCAGCCTCCATGCTCGAGCACGACAAGGAGCCGGAGCTGTCGATCCCGGCCATGGTGGAAGCCATGCGGCCCTCGGGGATCCTCCTCCTCTCCTGGGGCTCCGCCCTCAACGCTCCCCACTACCACGAAACCGCCGTCGACGGGCTCTTCCACCCCCTGCCCGCCGGCTGGGTCCTCAACTACCTGAAAGATCTTGGAATCCACGTCCACGAGTTCCACTACGAGCACAACCTCGACTACGTTCCCCGCGAGGAACGTCACAATGACCGTGGCTGCGCGGTGCTGGTGGCTTTCAAGGATCTGAAGTGGGCGCACGGCCCCCGCGAAATCGACGAACTCTTACCGGAGGACAAATGAAGAAGCGCATGAAAAGCCTCAACTCGAACGTCAACGGTGCCTTTCTTCGCGGAGACGGCACCGGGATCCTGAAGAAGGGGAAGACCCCCCGGGATCGCGTTTTCGACGAATTCTCTGAGGGTAGGGGATACACGGCACGTCAGCTTCGGGCACCGGCGTCTACCTCTCGGGACTCCGGCCTCGGACGCACTTAGGAGAGAGCGATAGTGAAGAGATTGGTTGGTGGTTGGGTCCCCTCCCTCATTCTGATTCTCGCGGTCGGCTGCTCCTTGGTTTCGCCCGCTACCGAGGAGCTGATCCAGGAGAAGCGGAACGCGCTGGCCTCCGCGAAGGTGCAGCTCTCTGCGGCGCAGACCGCTGACGCCCCGGATTACGAACGGCTGAAGGCCGCCGTTCAGGTGGCGGAGGCGGAACTCGACGCCGCCAAGGCCAAAGCGGTCCAGGAGAAGGTCTCCCGTGGCGAGCAGTATGTGGAACTCGGCTCGAGCATTCTCGGCAACGTGGCCCAGATCTTCCTCCCCGGCTCCGGAATCGTCGCCACCGCGCTCTTTAAGGTCCTCGCCGGCCTCTTTTTGAAGAAGGAAAGCCCCAGTGCCCCAGCACCTTGACCCGGTCAGCGCGATCATTGGCTCGAAGAAGTTCCAGACCATGTTCTTCTGGGTCCTCTTCTGTGCGATCGGCGCCTTCACCAACTCCGACAAGGCGGTGGCGGTGGGCTTCATTCACAGCGCCGCCTTCGTGGTGGGGACCTACCTGATCTCCCAGGGGATCGTTGACGCTCAGACTGCGAAGAAGGAATGAGGTGGCTGATCTTGACTCCCTTCAGTCCGCCCTCACGATCGACGCTCTCCGGGAGAGCGTCAATCTTATGAAGTGGATCCTGATCACCGGCGGCGGAGCCCTCTCCGCGGCGATCGGCTTCCTGACCAAGGAGGTTCTCGCCTGCAAGAACCAGCGGGTGGAGGACATGAAGTCGCTGACCTCGCTGATCGCGGAGATCAAGCAGAAGCTCGAGGATTGAATGCCTGACCGCTCAAACCCCGTCGCTCTGAGCGTCCTCGGAAACCTCTCCCTGGGAAAGGACGAGGCGGCGGAGAAATCCCGCATTTCCGGCATGGTGGAACAGGGCCTCTCCTGGGACCGCGAGCGCGGAGGCTGGGTCGACCGCCAGCGCCTCCTCACCCGCCTCCGCTACGGGATCCGCCGGGAAAAGACCTTCCCCTGGAAAAACGCCTCCAACCTCGCTATCCCCTTCATTGACCATGCCATACGCAAGTACAAGCCCACTCTCCTTCGGCTGGTGGTGGAACCGGATCCGGTGGTGGAATTCGTGGGCGCGGACGCGGCGGCCGTTGAAGCCGAGCGTCTCGCGGAGACGGTCTACAACTGGCTCTTCAAAACGGAAATGGACTGTCTCACGGAGATCGCGTACCTGATCGACTGCCGCTGCCACCGCGGCTTCGGCTTCCTCCAGGTGGGCTGGGAGTACCTGACCGAGTGGGAGACCCGCACCGTGCCGGTGCGCGAGTTCTTCCCCCAGGGCCTCCCCGAGGGCCAAGACCCCGGGGCGATCATTAAGTTCCTCGCCGACCAGTACGGGATCTACGCCGACGACGCCCGGAACCAGGACACTCTCCAGAAAGCCTACCAGGGGATCGCGGCCGGCGAAGAGTTCGTGAAACTCACCTACCGGAAGGTGATCCAGGACCGGCCGGCGCTCTACTTCCGCGATCCGATTCAGGTGATCGCCCCCCCGCGCACCACCGACGTCGGGAACGCGGAGTCGATCATCATTCAGCACGTCTACTCCCTCCGGAAACTCCGCCAGCTCGCCGCCGACGGCTTCTTTTCAAAGGCCGCCGTCGACGAGATCACCAGGTTTCTTCGAGTGCAGGCCGAAGTCCGCGACGGGAGGAACTCTCAGACGGACGAACTCGACGTCGGCCTTTCCCGCTCCATGTACCTTGAACGCCAGCTTGAGAACGAGCGCGACCAGATCTTCGGGGTCGAGAATGAGGACAACATTCTCATCTGGGAGTACATGCACTGGTATGACCACAACGGAGACGGCCTCGACGAGCGCGTGGTTTCCTACATTCACCCTCGAACTCGAACTAAGCTCCGGGCAAGCCCATATAGCGCTCCCTATCACGAGTGGTCGCTCGTTAAGTTTGACTTCGAGAAGGTCTCTCGACGTTGGAACTCCTCGCGGGGTATTTCCGCTCTTCTTGGCGACCTTCAGTTGGAGATCAACGCCCAGCACAACGCCCGAATCGACGGTATGACGATTCGGAACGCGCCGGCGTATCAGATCCCGGTCCTCGCCGCCTTCAAGACGCGCAATTTCCGGGTCACTCCCGGCACCGTGATCGAGACCCCCTCCGGGGCTACGCTCCAGCCCCTCACCCAGGAGCGCGGCGCCTTCCCCGAAATGGTCAACGAGGAGAACCTCCTCCGCTCGATCGGGGAGAACTACATTGGAATCTTCGACGCCGCGATCACCTCTCCCCAGTCAAACGTCAGGTCCCGCACCGCCACCGAGATCTCGGCCGTCGTCCAGTACACCGCCGCCACCGCCACCTTCGACGCCGTCCTCTTCCAGGTGGACATGGCGAAGGTCCACAACATGATCTGGGCGCTCTACATGGATAACGGCCCCGCGGAGATCAAGCTCAAGGTCGCCGGCCTTGATCCCAAGTCTCCCGAGGCGCAGTTCATGACCGTCAAGAAGACCGATATCAATCGGAAGTTCAAGCTCCACCCCACCGGCACGGTCGCCAACACCAACCGTGCCCTCGAGCTTCAGAACGCCCGGGAGACGGTCGCCATGTATATCAACGACCAGTCGGGCTTCATCAACCCCCACGAACTCCGGAAGTGGCACATTTCCCTCCTGGCCCAGCCACGGATCGCCCGGCGCCTGGTGAACTCCCCGGAGCAGGCCCAGGAACTCGTCACCCTCCAGCAGGCCGCCGCCTCCCTCGAGTCCGCGGGGGGTCCGGGGGAGCCCTCGGGTGAGGAGATCATGGCAACCCTCCGCGGCGGCACTCCGGTTCCGGACGCCGAGCGGGAGCAGCAGGAGATCGGGAGGAGCGCGCAGTCCGGCATTCTCTCCCAGGGAGAACTGAATGGCCGTTACTAAGCCCCTCTTCGAGCGCCTGAAGGATCTCCCGGAAACCGAGCACGACCGGGTGCTGGCCCAGGTCTGGAAGGACTTCAAGGGTACCGACGCCCACGAAGCCCTCCTCGATATGCTCCGCCGGCTCCACGGCCCGGCCTTCAAAATGCTCCTCGCTGCGGAGACCCCCCCGGAGCGCCGCTGCTACGCCGCCGGCGTGGCCTATGTCACGGACACTCTCATGGTGACCCTCCAGGCTGTCACCAACGTTGATCTTTCGGCCTTCTTCGCGACCCTCACCGGTCCCGAACCCCAGGAACCCTCTGAAGACTTCATTCCCAAGGAGGAGGTTCCGTATTAGAATGAAAGAGGTGGTGGACTATGCCTACGACTCCTGAAAATACCATGCTCTCTGGGCTGAAGCCAGCAGATCATGAGTTCCTTGATTTCGGCAAAGCGGCCAAGTTGAAGGAGCCGCGCCGGGTCTCAGAGAACCTCGTCACCGCGGAGCAAATGAAGCTCCTCCAGGCTCAGGCCCACGCCGAGGCGCCACCGCCTCCCCCGGCACCAACTACCCCAAGCGCACCGGTGACTCACACGCCGGTGCAAACGCCGCCGGCGGCTTCTGCCCCACCGCCGGCGGCGCCTACCTCTCCCCAAGACACCCCCCGGGTACAAGACCGGATCAACAAGCTCTGGGGAGAGAAGCGCTCCGCTGAGGAGCGAGCCGAGGAACTCGAGCGGAAGCTCGCTGAAGCCCTCGCCCAGAACCGGCCGCAGTTCTCCCAGGTGGGGAACCCGGCCCTGTCGAACGACCCCTTCGGATCCGGTTCAGGCTCCGACTCCGCCCCCGCTGGCTACATTTCGCGGGAGGAGTTCCAACGGGAGCTGAACCGACAGACCCAGGATCTCTTGCGCCACCAGGCGCTCACGCAGGCCCATACTGTGTCCAGGTCCGAAGCGCAGCGCGATTTCCCCGACGTCTTTGCCAGCCCTGATCTCGAAGCCGCCGCGAACCGAATCTGGTCCGAGGACAAGGCTCTGAGGGAGGATCCCCACGGCCCCTACAAGGCCGCGGCGCTGGCGCGAGGTCTTGGTGCCTCCTTCGGTGGGTCGGCGCAGCGATCTGGCTCCGTTTCCGCCAGTCTGCGAAAAGAGGAACTCACGGGAGTCG
>JGI10215J12807_1134611_pt1 | contig 10783 bp, 11 predicted proteins | sample WisResreferecore_FD_12807 | JGI IMG/M metagenome (IMG submission 12807) | reverse complement strand
GGCTGGAAGTCGCGCAGGCGCTCGGCAGCGAGCGCGAGGTGGTCGCGATGGACATGCGCGGTTTCGGCGACTCGGACTGGAGCCCTTCGAAAGACTACAGCGTGCCGGCGATGGCGCAGGACCTCGTCACCCTGCTCGAGCATCTGGGCTGGACGCGCGCGCTCCTCGCCGGCCATTCGATGGGTGGGCGCAGCACGATCTACGCCGCGGCGAAGCACCCGGCGCGCGTCGCCGGCCTCGTGCTGGTGGACTACACGCCGGAGAACGCGCCCGCGGGTACCCAGCGCACGACCGATAAGGTCGCAAACACCCCCGACGCCTTCCCGAGCATCGAAGCGGCGATGCAGTACTTCGGCAAGCTCGAGCGTGCGCGCTTCGAGCACTATCTGCGCAAGACCGAGAGCGGCTACGCCGTGAAGCGCGACCCCCACTTCCGCGACCAGTTCCGTAGGGTGCTGCAAACGGGGGAGCGGCCCAAGCTCGGCGTCGACATGTGGCAGCTCCTCGGCGAGGTGCGCTGCCCGATCCTGTCGCTGCGCGGCGCGCGCTCCGACATGTATGCGGCCGATACCGTGCCGAAGATGAAGGCCGCGAACACCCGCCTGCAGGTGGCCGAGGTCCCCGGCGCGGGCCATGACATCGCGGGCGACAACCCGCAGGGCCTGGTGTCGGCATTGGGTGTTTTCTTGGAGGAAGTCACTCATGAACACGAGAGGAATTGACCATTTGGCGGTCGTCTCGGACGACATGCCGACGGCGATGGACTTCTACACCCGGGTGCTGGGCTTCCGCCTGGTCCATGTGCGGCGCGTGCCGTACGAGCAGGACCGCTGGCAGCCTCCCTACGACAACCTGCGCCACTACTTCTTCGACATGGGCAACGATTCGCTGTTCGCCGTGTTCGAATACCCGAAAGGTCTTCCCAGGCAGATGCGCGACCACGTCGGCGGCATGCAGCACGTCGCCTTCCACGTGCCGCCGGAGCGCTTCGACGCCATGGTGGCGCACGTGAAGTCCTGCGGCATCGGTGTGGTCGGTCCGGTGCCGCTCGGCGGGCGCTTCTGGTCGGCCTACTTCCTCGACCCTTTCGGCACGCGCCTGGAGCTCGCCACCGACCGCAGCGGCGCAAGCCAGGGGGTGGTGGAATCGGTGCTGCAGACCGAGGACGAGGCACGCGCCGAGCTGGCGACGCTGTTCTCTGATCCGGCGCAAGTCGAAAAATGGCTGGCCCAGATGCCGCTGCGCAGGCAGACCACGACCGTATAATTTCCCTAAGAGAGGGAAACCAATGACGAAGAAGATTCTCGCCGGTCTGGTCGCGCTCGGCTTCGCCGCCGGTGCCCAGGCGCAGGAGAAGCACGAAATCAAGCTCGCCACGTTCGTCGGCCCGCAGCATTTCATGTCGCAGTGGCTGGTCAAATGGGGCGAGAAGGTCGAGAAGGCCTCGAACGGACGGCTCGCGTTCAAGCATTTCCCGAGCTCGCAGATGGGGCCGACGCCGCAGATGTACGACCTTGCGCGCAGCGGCCAGGCCGAGGTGTCCTGGTTCCTGCACGGCGCCACCCCGGGGCGCTTCCAGCTCACCGAGCTGATCCAGCTTCCTTACGTGGTCGGCAGCGCGGAGATCGGCACCAAGGTGATCAACGACGCGGAGCTGCGCTCGAAGTACCTCGACGCCGAGCACAAGGGCCTCAAGGTGCTGCTGCTGCTCACCCACCAGCCCGGCAATGTGCACACCACGAAGAAGGCGATCCGTACCGCCGACGACATGCGCGGCCTGCGCATCCGCTTCTCCGGCCCGGTGATCCGCGACTTCATCTCCAAGCTCGGCGGCACCGCGGTGGGGGTGCAACCGAACGAGCAGCTCGAGCAGCTGCAGAAGGGCGTGCTCGACGGCACCTTCATCGACTACGGCGGCGCCGGCGTCGCGTTCAAGATGGCAGGCACGGTCAAGTACTCGACCGAGATGTATTCGTACGTCTCCTCCTTCGGCATCGGCATGAACCAGGACTTCTACGCCAAGCTTCCCGCCGACCTGAAGAAGGCGATCGACCAGTCGACGATCGGCGTGGAGAAAGAAGTCGGCGAAGGCTGGGACGCGCTCGACGACATCGGGAAGAAGCTGCTGGTGGACGGCGGTGCACAGCCGATCAAGCTCTCGGCGCAGGAAAACGCGCGCTTCCGCAAGGTCGGCGCCGAAGTCACCGAGGCGAAGCTGAAGGAGCTCGAAGGCAAGGGCCTGGCGGCACGGCCCGCCTTTGCGCTGATCCAGTCCCTGGCGGAAAAGCACTCGAAGACCTCGCGCACCTTCTGGAACTGATCGCAAGGCTCTTCGGGTACCTCGCCGCCGCGTTCCTGGCGGGGATGATGCTGCTTACGGTGGCCGACGTGCTGTTGCGCACGTTCTTCAGCTACCCGGTGCGCGGCATGCTCGAGCTGATCGAGCTTGGGCTCGCCTGCACCGTGTTCCTCGGCATGCCGGCGGTGTTTCTGCGCGACGAGAACCTGGTGGTCGACGTCATCGACCAGCTCGCGCCGCGCTCGCTGGTGCGGCTGCTCGACCTCATCGGCGCGCTGGTCTCCTTCGGCGTGCTCGCCGTCATGGCGTGGCAGATGGTGCCCGTCGCGCGCGGCATGCACGAGTTCGGCGACGTGACCTCGGACCTCTCGATCCCGAAGATCTACTACTGGATACCCGTGCTCCTCGGGGTGGTCGCGTCGGCGGCCGCGACCGTGGTGTTCGTGCTGCGCTGGAGGCGCCGCTCCTGAGCAACCTCACGATCGGCGCGCTCGGCGTAGCGGCGCTTCTCGTGGTGCTGTTCCTTCGCTTGCCGATCGCGGTAGCGCTCGCCCTGGTGGGCGTTTGCGGCTATGCCGCGATCGATGGCTGGCGCAAGGCGCTGACCATGATGGCCTCGGTGCCCTTCGAGCTGGCCAGCGCCTATTCGCTCTCGGTGGTGCCGCTCTTCATCCTCATGGGAGCGGTCGCGGCGCGCGCCAACATGGCGAAGGAGATGTTCCAGGCGGCCAACGGCCTGTTCTCCGGTATCCGCGGCGCGCTCGCCAACTCCACCGTAGGGGCGTGCGCGCTCTTCGGCGCTATCTGCGGCTCCTCGATCGCCACCGCCGCCACCTTCTCCCGTGTGGCGATCCCCGAGATGCGCCGCCACGGCTACGAGCCCTCCTTCGCCGCCGGCTGCGTGGCGGCGGCCGGCACGCTCGATGTACTGATCCCGCCGTCGGTGCTCATCGCCATCTATGCGCTCGCGGCCGAGCAGTCGCTCATCAAGCTCTACGCCGCCGCGTTCATTCCGGGCTTCGTCCTCGCCGGCCTCTATGTGCTCGCGGTGTGGACCGTGGCATGGCTGCGGCCCGCATGGGTTCCGCGCGTGCCGGGCATGCCCCTCGCGCAGCGCCTGCGCGCCGGCGTGGGCGCGTGGAAGCTGGTGGTGCTGTTTTTCTTCGCCGTCGTCGGCATCTACCTGGGGTGGTTCTCGCCAACCGAGGCGGCCGCGGTCGCCGCCTTCGTGGCCATTCTGATCGCCTTCGTCACCGGCGCGATGAACCTGCGCGGCCTGCTCGACGCGCTCCTCGAGACGGTCTACACCACCGCGGCAGTATTTTTCGTCATCGTCGGCGCCTTCATCTTCTCGCGCTTCATCGTGGTCACGCAGTTCCCGGTGGAGCTCGGGCGCTGGGTGCAGCAGTCGCAGTTCGCCCCGGTCTCGGTAATGCTCGCAGTCATGGCGCTGTACCTGATCCTGGGCACCTTCCTCGACGAGGTGAGCACCATCCTGATCACCATCCCAGTCACCCTGCCGCTGGTCACCGGGATCGGCTACGACGGCGTGTGGATGGGCGTGTTCGTCACGGTGATGTGCACCATAGGGCTCATTACTCCGCCCACCGGCATGACCGTGTTCGTGATCCAGGCACAGCACCCGGACATCCCGGTGGCGCGTATCTACCTTGGCACGCTTCCGTTCCTGGTCGCGGATTTCGTGCTGGTTGCGCTGCTCATCGCGTTTCCCGCGCTCGCGCTCTGGCTGCCGGCCGTGCTGCGCGTGTAGTAGTGCACGAAAGGTCTGCTCGGACTAGCTGCGCCCCTCCCTGCGAAGCCTGCTTCGGCCTCCAAAACCGAGCCCCTCCAACCCGCTGCGGCGGGGTTTCTTTTTCGTGTTCGGTAGAATCGGCGGCAGTGGCAACCATCCTGATCACCGGCGGCCTCGGCTACATCGGGTCGCATAGCTGTCTCGCCTTTGCGGACGCGGGCTATGCGCTGGTGATCGTAGACAGCCTGGTGAATTCCAAGCGCACCGTCTTTGACCGGATGCGCGAGATCGCGCCCGCGGCATCGATGGTGTTTCACCAGGCCGACGTGCGCGACGCGGCTGCGCTGGACCGGATCTTTTCGCAGGCTCCGATCGACGCGGTGATCCATTTCGCAGGCCTCAAGGCCGTAGGCGAGTCGGTCGAACAGCCGCTGCTCTACTATGACAACAATGTCGGCGGCACCGTCGAGCTGCTCAAGGCGATGGCGCGCCATTCTGTGCGCCGCATGGTGTTCAGCTCCTCGGCCACGGTCTATGGCGAGCCTGAGAAGCTGCCGATCCCCGAATCGCACCGCCTCGCGCCCACCAATCCGTACGGCAAGACCAAGCTCGTCATCGAGCACCTGCTCGCGGATTTCGCCGCCTCCGATGCGCGGTTTCATCACGCGGCGCTGCGCTACTTCAACCCGACCGGCGCCCATGCCTCCGGGCGCCTCGGCGAAGACCCGAACGGCATCCCCAACAACCTCTTTCCGTACATTTCGCAGGTGGCGGTAGGCCGCCGTTCCACTTTGCGCGTCTGGGGCAACGACTACGCTACGCCCGACGGCACCGGGGTGCGCGACTACATCCACGTGGTGGATCTCGCGGCTGGCCACGTCGCGGCGCTCGCGTATCTCGAGCGTGAAAAGCGCTCCCTCACGGTCAACCTCGGCACCGGCCGCGGCTATTCCGTGCTGGACGCTGCCAAGGCGTTCGAGCGCGCCAGCGGCCGGCGCATCCCGCTCGAGTTCTCGGCGCGCCGCCCGGGGGACGTGGCCTCGTGCTTCGCCGATCCTTCCCTGGCCACGCGCGCGCTCGGCTGGAAGGCATCTTTGGACATCGAAGCCATGTGCCGCGACGTCTGGCGGTGGCAATCTGCAAATCCGCAGGGCTATGCCTAAGATCCAGCTGGCCTATCTGGGCGGCTTCGGCAACCGCTTTTCCACGGAGGCGGTAGAGGGTGCCTTGCCCGTGGGCCGCAACTCGCCGCAGCGAGCGCCGCGCGGACTGTATCCCGAGGTGCTGTCCGGCACTGCCTTCACTGCCCCGCGCGCCGAGAACCACAGCACCTGGCTCTACAAGCTGCGCCCGTCGGCGATGCATGCGCCGTTTCGACGCATTTCCGACGGCGAGCTGCGCTCCGGTCCATTTACCGAAGTAGAGCCGCCGCCCAACCGCCTGCGCTGGGATCCGCTGGCATTGCCGACGAAGCCGACCGACTTTCTGGAAGGCCTGACGACGATGGCGGGATCCGGCGACCCGGCAGCGCAATCCGGCCTGGCGGTGCACGTCTATCGGGCAAACCGCTCGATGCGCGAGCGCTGCCTGTATTTTGCCGACGGCGAGCTGATGCTGGTGCCGCAGAGCGGGGCGCTGCTCTTGTTCACCGAGCTGGGAAAGCTGGAGCTCGCGCCAGGCGAGATCGCGGTTCTGCCGCGGGGGATGAAGTTCAGGGTCGAGCTGCTCGACTCCGAAGCGCGCGGCTATGTCTGCGAGAACTACGGCGCGCCGTTCCGTTTGCCGGAGCTCGGACCGATAGGCTCGCAGGGGCTCGCGCAGCCGCGCGACTTCGAGGCGCCGGTCGCCGCGTTCGAGGACGGCGGCAAGTGCGAGGTCGTGGCGAAGTTCATGGGCGGGCTCTGGGCGAGCGAATTCGCGCATTCGCCGCTCGACGTGGTGGCATGGCACGGGAACTACGTGCCGTACAAGTACGCTCTCGCCAACTTCATGGTGATCAACAGCGTGAGCTTCGACCATCCGGATCCATCGATCTTCACGGTGCTGACATCGCCTTCGGCTCAGCCCGGGGTTGCGAACTGCGACTTCGTGATCTTTCCGCCGCGCTGGGCCGTGGCCGACGACACCTTCCGGCCACCCTGGTTCCATCGCAACGTAATGAGCGAGCTCATGGGCCTGGTGCGCGGTGCCTACGATGCGAAGGCGGAGGGGTTCCTGCCCGGCGGCGTCTCGATCCACAACTGCATGTCGGCGCACGGCCCCGATCTCGCGTCTTTCAGCAAGGCCGTGGACATGGAGCTGAAACCGCAGAGAATCGAGAACACGCTCGCGTTCATGTGGGAGTCGCGCTACGTGTTTCGCCCGACCCGTGCGGCGATGAGCGCGCGCGAGCTGCAGAAGGACTACGACCGCATCTGGGACGGCTTCAGCAAGCGGTACAAATGAAGCTCGACGAAACGCACGATCCCGCCGCCGAGAGCTGGGTCGAGTCGGCGAACGCGCCGGGCACCGGCTTCCCGATCCAGAATCTCCCCTTCGGCATTTTCAGGAGCAGTAAGAATCGCAGCGAAGCGCCGCGCGGCGGCGTGGCGATCGGCGACCAGATCCTCGAGCTCGCGGCGCTCGGCGTCCAGACCGGCCCGAGGCTCAATGCGCTCGCCGCCCAGGGCCGCCCGGTCTGGCGCAACCTGCGCAAGGCGTTGTTCAAGGCGCTCTCCACCCGCAACAAGTCGTACAAGCGGCTCGAAAAATACCTCGTGCCGATGAGGCACGCCGACATGCTCATGCCAGTGTCGGTCGGCGACTATAGCGACTTCTACACCGGCATCCACCACGCCACGAACATAGGCAGGCTGCTGCGCCCGGACAACCCATTGCTGCCGAACTACAAATGGGTGCCGATCGGCTACCACGGGCGAGCCTCGTCGATCGTCGTCTCAGGAACGCCGGTGGCACGACCCAAAGGCCAGACCAAGACCGGTGAGCAGCCCGATTTCGGGCCGACCCGGCGGCTGGACTACGAAGCCGAGCTCGGCTTCGTGGTAGGCAGCGGCAACCGCTTGGGCAGGCCCATCGCCATCGCGGACGCGCTCGAGCACGTGTTCGGCGTGCTGCTGCTCAACGACTGGTCGGCGCGCGATATCCAGGCATGGGAATACCAGCCTCTCGGCCCGTTTCTCGCCAAGAGCTTCGCCACCACGATCTCGCCCTGGATCGTGACCCTGGAAGCGCTGGCGCCCTTCCGCTGTCCGGCCTTCGCCCGCGCCGCGGGCGATCCGCAACCTCTGCCCTACCTCCTCGACGAGGCGGACCAGCGCGCGGGCGGGTTCGCGATCGAAGTCGAGATGCACCTTCGCAGCGCGCAAATGAGGCAGGCCAAGGCACCGGCGCAGCGCCTTTCGCGCGCCAGCTTCAGGGATTCGTACTGGACGCTCGCACAGATGGTGGCGCACCACAGCTCCAACGGCTGCAACCTGCGGCCGGGCGACATCCTCGGTTCGGGGACTATTTCCGGAACCGCGCCCGATTCCTTCGGCTCGATGATGGAGCTTACTCACGGCGGGAAGCAGCCGCTCTCGCTTCCCGGCGGCGAAACGCGCAGCTTCGTCCAGGACGGCGACGACTTGATCGAGCGCGGGGGCTGCGAGGCGAGCGGCTTCCGGGGCATCGGACTGGGAGAGGCAGCCGGCCGCGTCGTGGGGTAGGCAAGGCGGGGGTAGGCAAGGCGTGTCAAAGTGCCACGGCACTCGCTTCTGTCACTCCCGTACAAGTGTGAAATCTCTCATGGCAATCGTCCGCCGCGGCGCGGAAACTCGCGTTGTAACCGGGGGAAATATGGATTCGACTTGGCAAGGAACCGTCCTGCTCGCCGATCTGCGCCGGGACGCGTCCCGGGTCTATGCCAGCGCCGGGCCGACCAAGGCGCTGCAGGCAATCCAGCACTGCGTTTCGGTGCTGGAGCAGGCGGCCTGGGAAGGCGGCGCGACATTCGTGCGGGCGACCGGTGACGAGGTGATGGCGCTGTTCCCAGCGCCGTCTGCCGCCGCCGACGCCGCCTCCGCCATGCAGATGGCCGCCGAAGCGCTCCCGCCGGTGGGCAACACCAAACTCGGGGTGCGCATCGCGTTCCAGTCGGGACCCGTGTTGGTGCGCAACGGCGACGTTCTCGGCGACACGGTCAGCATGACCTCGCGCCTGATCGAAGAGGCGCAGAAGGAGCAGATCATCACCTCGCGCGACACCGCCGCGGTGCTGGGGCACAGCTACCGCAACCGCATGCGCACGGTGCGGCCGTCGCAGGCGCTCGACCCGGTGAGCTCGCTCGGCCTGTGCGAGTTCGTGTGGCGGGTCAACGAAAGCACCACCCGTCTGGGCACGGCGCTGGCAAAGCCCCCCCGCCACGAGACCCTGCGCCTGCAATACGGCATCACCGAGGTGATCGCAAAAGGCGAGCACAATCCAGTGAGCCTCGGGCGCGATTTCCAGTGTGCGGTGATCATCCTCGATGATCTCGCCTCGCGGCGTCACTGCACCATCGAGCAGCGCGCCGGCGAGTTCGTGCTGATCGACCACAGCACCAACGGCACCTACGTGACCGAGGAGGGCGAGTCCGAAGTGCGCCTGCAGCAGGCGAGCTTCACCCTGCGCAAGCACGGCTGGCTCGCGTTCGGCCAGCCGCGCGCGCGCACCGACCAGGTGGTCGAGTACTTCTGCGCCTAGCGGGCGGCTTTCACGTGCTGGAACACCGGTCCCCACGAAGGGTGCCCGGCCTCCGCAGCCGCTAGATCCATCATCGGATCGGCCACCAGCGCCTTGCGGAACTCGGCTTCGCACGCTGGCTGGAGCCCGGCCGCGCAGTAAATGAAGGCAAGATGCTTGTGCGCATCGACCCGCTCGGTCAGGGCCAGGCCCTGCGTCAGCGCGGCATGCAGGCTCGCAGCCGATTCGGCGTAGTCGCCCGCTTCGTATTGCTTGAGGCCGTCAGCCAACAGCAGGTGCGCTTCGCCCCGGCTGAAGCGCGCGATCCAGTCTTCGAGCATCGCCCGCATCTCGGACATCGGCGGCGGAGTGCAGCCGGTGACAAGCAGCGCCGCGGCCGCGCCGATCAGGTTGTGTTTTTTCATTCTTATCCTTGTTGTTCTGGTGGCGCACAGCATAGGCGAACTCGGGTTCTGCCGCGAACCGTCGCTCGGTGGCGACAGCAGGCTCCCTGGAGGACGCATTCCCGTTGCGAGCGCGATAGAGAGCCGAAATCGGGGCGCAGAGAATCGGAGCCATGTGCGATCGCTATGTGAGTCCCGATTCCGAGACGATCGAGCGCGCCTGGAACCTCGGCCAACCCGCGGCCGCTACCTTCGAGCGCCGCTACAACGTGATGCCCGGCGCTCAGGTGCCCGTCCTTCGCGGCGAGCATGGCGCCCTCTTTCTGATGCACGCGCGGTGGGGCTTCATCCCACGCTGGTGGACACAGAAGAAACCTCCCGGCAACTGCTACACCGCGCGCGCGGAAGACGCCGCCACCAAGCCGATGTGGCGCGACGCCTATCGCACCGAGCGCTGCCTGGTACCGGCCGACGGCTGGTACGGCTGGAGCGGTGTCGAGCGCGTAGACGCGAAGACGGGCGAGGTTCGCAGTCACCGCCAGCCGCACTTCGTGTTCCGTCCGGAGGGCCCGGTGTGCTTCGCGGGGCTGATGTCGCTATGGAAGCTCGAAGGCCGGCTGCCGGTCATCGCGTGCGCAATCCTCACGCGCGAGGCCCCCGCCGCATTGAGCCCGGTGCATCCACGCATGCCACTCGTGCTGCCGCCCGCAGCGTTCCGGGACTGGCTCGATCCGAACCGGCGCTCGGCCGACGAGATGGCGGCCGTCATCGCCGCCGCCATCGACCAGTTCACGCACTACGCGGTGAGCGCAGAGCTGACGCGCGCTACCCACGAGGACGCGCAGTTTGTGAAGCCGATCCCGCTGAAGAGCGCCGCCTGACGCAAGGCCGACGGTAAGATTGGGCGCATGTCGCTACGCTTCGCTCTGGCCGCCCTCGCCTGCGCACTGCTTCTCGGCTTTGGCTTTTACCTGCAGTACGGCAAGGGCCTGGAGCCGTGTCCGCTGTGCCTCGTGCAGCGCGGCTTTTTCATGGCGGTCATGGCGGTGTGCATCGTAGCCGCGCTGCATCGGCCCGGCCGGCTCGGTGCCGTCCTTTACGGGGCGCTCGCCGCCCTGTTCGCCCTCGGCGGGGCCGCCGTGGCTGCACGCCAGGTGTGGCTGCAGCACCTACCTCCCGACAAGGTGCCGCAGTGCGGGCCGGATCTATTCTTCATGATGGAGAATTTCCCCCTCAGCCGCACCCTGAAGACCCTGGTCTCGGGCACCGGCGAGTGCGCCGCGGTGGACTGGACGTTTCTGCGGCTGTCGATCGCCGAGTGGTCGCTGCTGTGCTTCGCCGCGCTCGCCCTTTACGGCTTCTGGCTGATGCGGGCGCGCGGGCGCAGACGCTGAACGGCCAGCAACGCTTCAGCGTAAACCTCTCCGAGGAGGATCAGCGTAGGCCCGCCCCGGGTCGGGAGCCGCGGCAGCTCCTCGAGTGTCGCGTACTGGACCCGCATGCCGGGCAGCGAAGCGTCCTCGACCAGCGCGACGGGAGTGCGCGCCGGCTTGCCGGCAGCGATCAGTGCCGCCGCGATCGCTTGCGCCTCGCCCGCGCCCATGTAGATCGCCGCGGTGTCAGCGGCGA
>JGI10215J12807_1049508_pt1 | contig 10891 bp, 4 predicted proteins | sample WisResreferecore_FD_12807 | JGI IMG/M metagenome (IMG submission 12807) | reverse complement strand
GAATTCCAAATTCGAGCTTCCTCCAGAATGTAGTCAATCATCTCTGCTTCGGGACATACCAGAAAATTAGGAAATTTCTCATCAGGTTCGGAGGGAGGTTGACCCTTCGGACATACTGCAGGCCAGGCATCGATACCTTCTCCAACCATGTAAGCAAGACCTTTTCCAGGGCTTGGATTCGAACCAAAATAGACACCATCACTTACCGGAAGCATGGCCCCAAATCGTTCCATCGACTCAGCTAAATCAGCAAGCCAAAATATATTAGATTCAATCTTGTTACCCCAAGGGGCCGTCCTTGTTATACTTTCGACCGTTTTTGCCAAGATTCGCAAACGTCCCGATTTTAGGAACATAAGTTCCCTTATTATGAATACTCCCAGCAGACCATCTTCGCCTGTTATAGTAAACTGGATGGAGTAACGTATTGAAGCATCTGGAAAAATAGTGCCTCTAAATATGATTCCAACACTTGGCCCGTTCGGAATTGAATTTTCAATCAAAAGATCACTAAGTGGGATTAAAATAGTATTATCGGGAATATCCACTCCAATATATTTTATTTTTGCAATTACCGCGGTTATTCGGCCCAAAAATGGCGCATAAAAAAATAGTCGAAACAATATTTTCTTTTTATCTACAAGGGTATATCCTGAAAGTCCTTGCGTTACTATAATAGGTTGCCCAAGTTCATCCTGATAAAAACCAGATTTACTTATTTCAGCCATTTCACAAATATATGCTTGATCTTTATAAATTTTTTATTTTATTAAATTTATTCGCATAGTTTGACACGAATGACATTTGCATCATATTTTTAGGTCTAGCAATTTTAAATATTGGATAATCTCATTGAGGTAGAGATATGTCCACTTGGAATCTAACGGGAAACGCACGAACGGTAAAAAAGGGAATTAGCTTGGCATCGCCGACCACTGTACCCTGGAGATATGAACCGTTACTAAAGAGGGCATGACTGACATAACTAGATATTGGGTCACAACTAAAGAAGCACTAATTGACACCCGTAATTACCAGAGTCACAGCGGGACTTTTGTTACTTTCCCTTGTAGCTGTAATGTATTGTCCTAAAACAATTCAGGCAGAACCTACACCGGTCTGGCCGAACTACGGCCATTTCTGGGCATTAGTCACACATGTCGGGGGTTCTGTTCAACCAGAATTTACTGGCTGTTATGCTAAAGTCCTTATAGTTTACATGCCAGGGATAGGTGCCTTGAAGCAAAATGCTATAGTCCTAACTAAGGAGAACAATATTTGCACTTTACTGCAAACAGCATATGAAACACAAGATCAGGGAGAATTTAGAGGAAATCTTAGTTCAGATCTGCCTCTACCTGCTGTGCAAGGATTAGGAGCTGACGTCAAGCCCGTATATGACCTAATAAGTGTATGCATAAATTGCTAATAGGGCGACTCTAATTATTTGATTTGTCCCTACAAATTGAGCTTGTGAATAAAAATTTCATAGATTTAGACCCATTTGCATGGTTTCTACACGGGGATACAGTTGAGTAGTTGAGCATATGCTCGTATAATGATTATCTTCTTACGATATAACGATCTAGGATTGATATCAAATTGAAAACCGCTCACGGGTAATTTCTATTTGTTTCTACAGAGTATTAAAGAAAATAATTAGTTGTGTCTCCAGTTATTTGAGGTTCTGAAAAGGATGTGGAGTCATTTGGCTGAACCCGCAGATTCATTTATTAGATAAGTATAGAGTCTGGAAATGGTGAAAGTGCTTTCAAAGGTAATCCTTTGCAATTCCAAGTAGTATATAGTCGCCATTTTCCATTCCCATCAAATAGCATAATACCAGTTACGTGTTCACCTCTGTATAATTTGAATCCTTTACCAACGTCGTAATCAGAACTAGTTTTAGGCTCATCATATCTAATGGTAACAAATTTGTTTTCTGTAGGTTCGGGATCAGGTCCTTGTTTTACAGTATTATTGAAAAATTCAAAGAATAGAGGAGCGCCGACCACGCGAGCAATAGGATTAGCGATTACTAACTCTCTAATACTACCGGATATTTTGCTAACAATAACTTCTGTAATAATTACCTGACACATTCAATTCGAATAACTTGACAGGTTTTATCACGGATTCAATTTGAGTTAGTAAACTGCATTAGGCATTCCAAGAATATCCACCCAACTTGCAATATTGGCAAAATTCTGAATTTTGGTACTAGTTATTGTTCATATACTTATTGAAGGATAAGTTTTAGTATTGGAAACATTTTATTAAATAATTACACAAAGTGTCTACTATATGGTAAAGATATCTTACATGTAATTTTAAAAGTATAATCCATTTGTTCCATCATTCAAAACTAATTAAATAGATCATACACTTTACCATTTTCCCATGACTCTGGCCAAATAATAATTCATTTCATTCTACATAATCTTTAAGTCCGACGAATCCATTTCGACAAATAGTTATGTCAAAGAAGCCTGCCCGTTATCCTGATCGGTTTACGGTAATGCCTCAGATTGACCTAGGACGTATCACGGATATTATCAGCCCCCAAAGCCCTGGTGAGTTTCGAGTGTCGGTGCGACGTCCGGATGATCTCCTAGTTTTTGATCTTGTTTTTGAGAACCTACAGCTTGTGCCTGGCAATCCTGCTCATCTTGTAAAGAAAGAGCCTAACGCTCCCGCATATTTCATAGTGGACTTTCCGCCACAGAGCTTTGGTGAGGAAGCCTTCCTAGAGGCACCAGCAGAAAATGATGCATCCTTTCCAAAGGAATCAGATGGCACAACCGAGGAGGTAATAGAAGTAAGCAATAAAGACAATTATCCAAAGAAGAATGTTAACTTACAAGGCTATGAGGAGGAGAAGCCATCGCACTTTCCTTTGGCTTATGTGCGGATGGCGGGCAGGAGCCGCGTGGCTTTTTCCATGCCTGCCACGGAGACGACCCTTCAGTATACTCTTCTCGATATACTGAAGGCGTTTCGTACATGGCCTATGCAGCTTGATATTGGCGCGTTGCCAGAGCCGGATCCACTCTTACATGGTCTAGAAGGCAACGTGCTTAAGTTGGGTCGTGATTGGTTAAAGTCGATCACGAAGTCACAAAGCTGGACAAATATACACTCGAGCCTTAACAACATGTTTGAAGCGCGAGGGGGGAAGGAAGCCAGACAGATAATTGAGGCATCTGCCCAAAGACTATACAAACATGCTACGGAGAAACTGGCCATCGGTGCAAAAGAAGACCTGAGCCAAGTACTGCATATAATCATGCAAGGCGAGCTCAGCTGGCTTGAGAGCCAACTCCAGCAACTTCGCGGTTCTAACGGGCGTGATTTAATCATGGCCGCACTCTCGCTTACTACTACCGAGAACCTGGCTGTAAGCAATAAGAAATTTGTGCTAGGGATTAATGATGTAAGAGCCATACCCTTTGTACCAGTTAACTTTGCACCTCACGAACCGCCACGAGATGTTACTGCGCTAGAACTACCTTATCGTTTGATTCTGTCGCCAGTTTCGCCCGCACGCTGGCTGCATCAGGACGGGCCGGTCACACATAACGACCGTACAGAACTTTGGCATACTAGACTCACGACATCAAAAGAGGATTTCGGTCCGGATAATGCAAGTAATGTAAGGGCAATATGGTCTGAAGATTACCGACTGGATGAAGAAGAGATGTTTAGTGTTCTCAAATCACCTAGCCTTTTAAGAATGAGCCTAGATTGCTTGGACCGAAAGATGCTTGTGAAGCTCATGTCTGGATTCAATGAAAAGACGGGGGGCAAACCATACAAGCCGCTTTCAAGTAGAGCTGAACGACTGCATCTCACGGCACTGGGCGCTTTGCTCGATGTAGAGGGTAATTGGCCTGCTCACCGCCCAGACGAAATTGACCTCCAACAGTGGCGCCATCTCAGCACACTTGGGCGTGATCATTACGTGCGAGTAGTATATGCCGGCTATCTGTGTCCGTTCGGTCATGCGGCCTCCCTCATCAAGGTAACAGAGCGGAAATTCGAGTCAATTACAGACAGCGGTGCTGATGCAAAAAAGCGTGTCGCTGCTCTGCGCCAGCGCTTTTTCCTCATCGTGCGCGAGCGAGTGAGGAGGTATAATGGTGACGCTGTTGGTCATGTATTCAACGGCAATAACTTCCCATTCACCCAAGTTGAGATTCTCACTCGAGTTACGCCTACATTACTCGAGCCGGGGGTTGGAGTGAGTGCACTGAAAAAGGCTGGTGCCGAAATTTATGATCCTAAGGTTGTGCCACGAATGGTGTTTTGGCCCATGATTCCCGGCGCCGACCCCGATTCGGCGCAAAACTTCCTATTTCAGGTCGTGGCAACGGATCTTACTGGGAATCGCGTTACTTTCGCAATGCCCCTCCTTTTCGTAAGTGAAACGGCAAATAAGATTAACAAGAAGATCGAACAGATAATGGCTGCATACAACGGTGAGGAAGAATCAAGGCGCCAGGCGGATTTGGGGGGAGCCACAGTTTGCTTTGCGCCATTCGATCCAACCGATGAAAGTTCAGATGTTAAAGGTGACCCTCGCCTTTCCACACAGAGTATGATCTATGCTGCGGGCAATCTTCTGAACCCCATTAATGATGCCCCAAACTTCTACCCTGAAACGGATAGTGCATGGGTCGGTATTCGGCCCATTCAGAAACTGTTTGGACAACCTAATGCAATATCTCAAGTCACCTACCCCCTTGTGTACAAGGAAAATGGTCTAGGTCCGGCGAATAAGGGCATGCTGTTTCTCATACTCATAAACAAAGCCCACAAACTTGAATTCGGAGGAGAATCAAGCCAGGCGAAAAGTGATGCAGTGGGTGCTCTGGCATCACCGCAAATGACTATTCTTGGATTGTCAAAAACAATTGGGCCCGTATCTGGAGAGATCCCTGGTGATATGACTATCGCTGATAATGTAGAGTCTAATTTGGCCAACATAACAAGCGACACATTCAAACCTGACGACTTTTTCAAGGACGCAACAATTCTGGGAGGAATCTCCCTATCAGAAATACTCGCTGAAGTAAAGCCACTCACAAGTGATGCTGTACCAAAAATGCTGTCGCGAGAGTCTGCCGATAAGACCAAACTCTACACTACATTCAATTGGAAAACGGAGATCAAAAATAGTGACTTACTGTCACTCTTCATTCCTAATGCAGACAAAGATCGACCTACAATATTTGAAATAAATAGCAACGTCACGACTGCGCTAAAGGAACCGAGTGATTCCTCTTACGAGGCAACCGCGCATCTTGATAACTTCAAGATCAACCTCTTTGGCTTTATCATAATCTGGTTCGAGGAACTCAAATTCTCTGCCAAAAAAGGCCAAAAGCCAGATGTCACAGTCAATTTGAAATCTGGAGAAGAGGCAGAGGCAGTCCAGTTTGGCGGCCCGCTTGAATTCGTCAACACACTGCGAACCTATATCCCTTCTAACGGTTTTTCCGACCCGCCAGGTCTAACCATAACGCCGAGTGGACTTAATGCAAGCTACTCGCTCGATCTACCTGTATTAAACATTGGAATCTTCTCACTTTCGGGTGCTTCTTTGGGGGCCGCGTTCTGTCTACCATTTGATTCGAACCCCGCATCAGTGCGATTTAATTTCTCTGAGCGGCAGCATCCTTTCAGCCTTACTGTCTCGTTACTTGGTGGCGGCGGGTTCTTTGCTATCGGTGTCTCCTCTCGAGGGGTACAGGAGATCGAGGCTGCACTAGAATTCGGCGCAGCCGTGGCTATCGATCTAGGAGTTGCATCTGGCGGAGTCGAGATCAAGGCAGGAGTGTATTTCCACTGGCTCGAGACGGTGCCAGATAATGGATCCGTAGATTTTGCTGGCTATATCCGACTACAGGGCGAACTGTCCGTCCTTGGCATAATCTCGGCTTCACTCACATTCAACCTGCAACTTGCCTACCACAAAGAAGGTGGATCATCGATCGTATGGGGCGAGGCAACCCTCATTGTAGAAATTGAAGTGCTGTTCTTCAGTGCAGATGTCTCGGTGCATTGTCGGCGTGATTTTGCAGGGTCAGATTCCGATCCGAAATTCATCGAGCTCATTCCAGAACAGATCACTTGGGATGAATATTGCGATGCATTTGCAGATGAGGTGCCAGCATAAATGGCACAACAGTCTTTCATATGGACAGTGTTGCCTAACGGCTACACACCAGATGGAAAGTCCTTGCGCGTATCTATACTGCTCTCACCGCGGCTTAACCCGATAAAGCCAGATTCGCTACCTCCATCTCCACCGAAACTCGGCTCATTCTTCCCTGATTGGGAGGATTGGCCCCAGACGCTCAAGAAGGCAACTTTTAAGATCACCTATGGCGGTACGACAGTGGCCATTCCCCTAACTCAGATAACTGGCAAGAACTGTGTTGACACATCACTGGGAGAATCGGACAGTGTGGTATGGAAAGCGGTGTTTAAACCACACCTGTTTGTTCGTGGGTTCGAGTATAAGGACCTCTCGGACAATGTTGTGCTTTCTTACGACACTACGACAATCGTTTCACTCGTTGAAAAACTTTACACGAAAATGGCTAAAAGTGCGAATGGTGAAATGCCCCACGTTTCAGACATAGTGAACAACCCCGACTGGGCCGACCTAGTCTCCACCGTTCATGAAATGGACCTTAGATTCACCCATCAAAAAAACGAGTCTGGTGATGATCCAACCAAGCCTCGTGATCCAACCGAGGCGGGTGATCCTACCGGACTTCGCGATCCCTCGAAACAATTCAAGGAGTTCTTCTATAATAGACTCTCTGACGATGATCCGCTGGCTGAGACGTTAGCACGATTCCAGCTCTTCCATACACCACCCGCCAAGCCTGATTACATAATCGACAAGAAACGAACCAAACGAACTGATGATTCGCGCATAAATTCACGATGGCTTGAATATACTCAAACAAAGATGCCCGAAAAAAAGGATCTTGGGAAACAGCTCGACTTTCACCAAATCATTGCTGCAATGAATCCATACCCTAGTATGTTGCGCCGACTGGGCATCGTCGTCGACTTAATTCTAGATGTAACATTGTTCAAGAAAGCACCAGATGAACGCTTGTCAGTCAAGGTCAACTTTCCTGACGGTGTACTAATAGTGCCACGAACCGCCGATGCATCGCCGACAACGCGTACGCTTCTTTCGGATACGAAATTCCAAGCAGTGTCGAGCCCTAGTTTGAAACAAGACGACATTCGTGTTATTGATGGTCTTTTAGATATCAATCCTAGCCAATACGACATAGTGCAGCTCGATGTGGACAGTACTGGCTTGAAGCTGATGAATTTTGCCCGGACGCTCGCGAGGCTTGTCCCTGATGATGCCCGCATCGATCCTGTCACACGGTTCGAAAAAGGTCTTGGCGTGCCATCACTTCGCAATGTGGGTTTTATGCTTGTACATCGGAATCGGTGGTCGATGCTTGAGAACAAATTTGAAGCGAACAAGTCAATGAACACGTCGACCGAAGCAGTGTTCAATCATCCTGCAGCGACGCCACCCGCGACGCCACCAGATCTGTGGGCTGAGGATCTGGTCCGTGGCTATCGCATTGACATTTGGGACTCTACAACTGCCGTGTGGCGGTCGCTATGTTTGCGGGACGCTACGTACGACCTTGAAGGTATGATTCTAAAGCCAAACAAGGTGGAGGAAGGCACCTTGCGTTTGGGTGCAACCAAATCCTCAGATCCGACCAGCAACGAGAAACTGGTCTATCTTCACGAGGCAATTATGTCGTGGACGGGCTGGAGCCTAGCAGCACCTCCTCCGGGACGTGCAATCCAACGAGATGGGACAGTGGATACTGCTGAAGCGACTCTTCCTCCGGGGTTAAAGTTCAAAACAAAGTTCAAAGCGCTCCCGGGATCGTTACCGCGCCTCCGCCTAGGCCACAAGTACTGGATCCGTGCACGCGTAGTGGATTTAGCAGCAAATTCACTTTCTCCCCAGGAAAATGACTTTGGACCAGAAAACCCTCAAGGTAACTCTCGACCATATCTTCGTTATGAGCCTGTCGCTGCGCCAATTATCGCCCTATTTAGACCCAATGGTGAGGGTACCGAAATACCTGCAGAAGGAGAGTCGATGGAACGCATAGCAATCCGGAGCTTCAATGATATTCCCACGGACGATACACCCACCAAGCAATTTGCACGCCGATTTGCTCTGCCGCCCCAATCTAGTGTCAGGGATGCTGAGGTTCACGGCAAGCTTGATGTTGGTAGCAAACTTGACAAGTCGAAATTTACCGTACTTGCAAATCAGAAGGACGACCCAAAGATGACCCTAATAGAGGAGAAAATCAAGACACAAAGCCCGCTGGGTGAAACACCTGTGGATGAAACACCTGTGGAGACGACATTCACGGTTTACGAAGAAGGGACTGAGCTGACTTACCTTGCGGATCCGATTGCTGAAAACGTCGCAGTCCGTATATTTGATCATCCTTATATCTCCAATGATGAGGTTTTGACTGTCCCACTCTATCCGATTGGTTCATGGCCCGATGCGAAGCCATTCAATATCCGTGTATTTGAACATCCTACCGACAAGAGTGCAAGGCCTACTTTCGATGAAGGGACACGAACCCTGCTCATTCCACTTCCTAAAGGGGTTCGCGCTAAGGTCCGGCTTTCAATGCAGCCATCAAAAGAATGGCTTAAACAAATGGGTGTATGGATGTGGCTTACCAAGGCAGATAAGAGGAAACTTGAGAAGATCGCATTCACTGGCCAGCTTTGGATGTTAACTCCATGGCGCACGGTGGAGGTTGTTCACGCTGTACAGCGTCCACTTATCGAACCAGAACTAGTGGAGCTCAAAGTATCGCGTCTATATGCTTCAACTTCTGCTATGCCAGAGTTTGTTGCCACATGCAGTCTGAGGAGTACCGATCGTCTAGATCTCTGTGCCGAATGGCACGAGCCAAGAGACGATCCGGCAGACACGGAAAGTGAAAAGTTCCAAGTGGACATAAGGCGTGTAGATGTAGCTTTCATGGTGAAGATAACCGATCCCAAGTCCTATGCAATGCGGAATCTTGGCCACAAGCTTGGCGGTATCCCCGAACACATAATCATCGATGAAGATCTAATCGGCGTGAACATAGGTAAGCAAGGTTTTATAGACAAAAACCATGAATTCCACGACACACGTTATCGTCGGGTCGAATATTGGCTTGAAGGGACCACGAAGTTCAGAGAGTTTCTGTCCCGCGACATCATCACCGAGACCAAGATCATCGGTGGCAAGCCAGAGCTGGAACAGACCGATAAGAACATCAAGGCTGCTGGGCCACATGCTATTACTTGGATCCGGAGCTCCGCGTCACCACCAGCCCCAAACGTACTCTATGTAGTTCCGACTTTCGGATGGGTACGCATCGTGGACGACAAAGGTGACCAGTCCAGCTGGCGCCGTGGAGGTGGTCTTCGTATCTACCTAAATCGCCCGTGGAATGTGTCGGGCTACGGTGAGATGCTTGCTGTAGTACTACCAACTTCATCATTCGAGGGTAATCCGGAATTAGAGCCAAAGAAACGTCCGTACAAGAATTACGTGACACAGTGGGGAAACGATCCCATCTGGCATTCACCATTTGTCGATGGTATCGCACCAAAGCGACTGGACTTTCCATTGGCAAGGACAGCTCCGGACGAACATCGCAGCTGGCTCCCAGAGAACGCACATCCCGATGAGAAATACCAACCTCCGGGACCTTTCAAAGTGACCGAACTCCACCTACCAGATGATCCGTATTTGGCGGTTGATGTAGAGGTTGAGGTAGCGCCACATGACGTATTTTATGACAAGGATAGACGGTTGTGGTATTGCGATATTGAAATCGATAACGTTCCTGCGTACTACCCATTTATTCGCCTTGCACTTGCTCGCTACCAGCCAGTGTCAGTAGACGGCGCACACTTATCGAACATAGTGCTCACAGACTTCATGCCCCTTACTGCAAATCGATGGCTGAATGTAACACACACCGATGACGTCAAAATACGTCATGTTGCAGTCTATGGGAACCACTACAGTGACTCTAGTGGTCACGTCGAGGCAAAGGACGCACCATCTATGAGTCTCATGAATCGAGTTACATATGAAACTCGGACGCTGGTTCCTGTTGATCTTTCTCCTACGAGCATATTCGAGGTATGGGTGGAACGCTTGAATGAACAGATTGGCGAGGACTTTGGATGGGAAAGAGTGGCTGACTCAAGTGTAAGATCAACCTCAATGCTCGAAAGACAGGCAGGCAGCATCAAGTCGGTACACGAGAAATTGCGGGCCCGCGAACTACTCAGGAAGCGCAAATTTGATATTCTCATCCGTGAGGGATTGATGGAGAGCGTCTTTGTTGCCGCACCACTATGGGAAGGAAATGTGACAGTGACTGAAGTTGAATCGACTGTGCGACATCGGCTCGTTATTGCAGAATATGAAGAGTATATAATTGACGACGATACACCCTATGACGAGGTGCCTGAGAAGAAAGGTCGAAGGCTTGTTTTCATCGAGCATGTTGAGCTAAGATAGAGAAGGCCGCCATAGATCCGGTGAAATTATTCTTACGATTTCTATTCTGGCGTCGTCAATTCTTATTCTATATTCTAAGTTTAAATACTATTGTTTGTGAAAATTCAGTGTTATCACACTGAATCCCACTGAACCCGAATCACAAAATACTTGTTCATCAAAAATTTGAACCTAAAAATCATGCCAAAAACAATTCACATCACATTGGGCCCATGCTTTAATTTGTGATCATTGTGTTCTGCTCTCATCAGAAATTATTTAATCAGTATGAAG
>JGI10215J12807_1007727_pt1 | contig 10952 bp, 8 predicted proteins | sample WisResreferecore_FD_12807 | JGI IMG/M metagenome (IMG submission 12807) | reverse complement strand
GGGGTGGCGAAACTGGCAGACGCACAGGACTTAAAATCCTGAGAGGGTAATCCCCTCGTGCGGGTTCGATTCCCGCCCCCGGCACCACTCCTCGACTCGACGATAGTCGGATGATTCGTCGGTGGGTGTGAGCCCGTACTAAGCGATTCCGCTAATGGTTCCGGCCGACATTCATCGTTTCGGCAAACCGCACAGTCGTGCGGTACTTCACCGGTTGGTCATCTTTGCGAGCGGGCCGGAAGCGCCACGTCTTGACGATGCTCAGCGCCATATTGGATTGCACCGCGGCGCCGATCGTGGCTGGCCGTGGCCGCCCCCTCGCCGATTCGACGTCCCCGGTCTCACTCACGAGGATCTCGATTAGCAAAACGTATTGATCCTGGTCACCGCGGTCCGTGGCGATACCCGGTGATCGAATCGCCACCGGCGGGCTGATGTCCGTGTCCTGCGGCGAATAGATGATCGACGCGTCGACAAATGAAACTTCCGGCGCGAGGTCGAGCGGTTCGTCCGTCTCCATTGTGGCGTTGCCGATCGGCGCTGGTCTACTCGCCTGGACTGTCTCGGCGCTGATCAGTGGTATCAGTTGAGCAGCGCGCGAGGAATTGATCGGGCCTCGCTTTCCAGTCGTCTTGTTCACCGTCGGAGTCTTCGTCCTGGAAATCGATTCGGCGTCTTCGGTCGCGACCGGATCCGCAGGACCTTGCCCGACCAAATCGAGAGCGGCGTTCACCGCCGAGGCCAGCCGATCGACCGCGGTGTTGTATGTCGTGCCCGACATCGTCTTGATCGATGGCGCAAAATCGTACCGCGCCAGTCCAATAAGCAGCACACACGCCAGGCCGAAGAGTCCGAGACCAACGACAGCGCGGCGGCCTGACGGGCGACGCGATTGAAGCCTCGCCCAGACGCGGGTGGCCATCGTCCACCGGTCGGAGGTATTGGGCGTCGGCACGTCAGCGGATGAGGTGATCCAATTGCGCCAGCTCAGATACACTGCGCGGCTGTCGTAAGTTGATTTCGGGACCGCTGCCGCTTCCGGCGATTCCCCCAGTCCCCACGGATCTTTGCCGGCGAGTGCGAGATCGCGGTCCGGCGTCGCGAAAGGGTCGGCTTCGAAACGGTGCTGGTCCGGCGGTCGATCCATTGTGTCTAGCCGTGCGGAGAGGGTGCCCTGAGCCGCGCCGAAGGTGATCGATCGCCACCTTGGCGCACTGCCCGTGGTAAGTCAACAACTAAGTCGGAAACGCTGCTTGGCGATGTGCAGCTCACGCTAGCTCTTCACTTAATCAACACGACGACCCCGGGATCGGGCGGCTACGCCTACCATCAGTGTGCGGATCTCCAGATCACCGGCAATCCCGCAAAGCCGACCGATGCGCGCTGGCCCGGGCAGTCAACAAGCGAGTAACGGCGAGGGTTCCTCGACACCACGTCACCGACGGTCCATCATCTCAGATCAGGCGACCGTCACCCTTTCGGAGATACCGCTCCCGGCGATCGACGACGACATCGCGTCGCGACGTCTTATGAACGGTCGTTCGAACACCAAGTGAAACACGTAACACACGGCAACCGTTATTGGAAGTCCGACGAAGAGGATGAAGAGCTGCAAGGCGAGCGGTGTCAGGTTCAGATAGCGGGCCAGGAGATAAAACAGCGCCAGCAGCGGTGCGTGCAAGAGGTACAGACTGTAAGAGAAGCGCCCCAGTGCGACGAGTGACGGACGCTCGAGCACACGCAGTGCAACCGGCCGCGATCCCGTCAACACCGCGTTGGTGAGGAACACCATCGCGCACCCGATGCCGCCTCCTATCAGCAGGTCCGGCAGCTGTTGCTGACGGGTCGAGATGAAGACGACGCTCGCCACCGCCCCCGCGACGAGCAGCACGATCGCCTGGCGGCGCCATCGTTGGGCGTCAAGCGGAGCCGACGACCCGTTCGGGAAGCTCCACGCCGCGCACGCCATGCCAAACCCGAACAGGCCAACGAATTGCGCCGGCCATGGGTTGTGTTGCGGCGAGAAGTTCAGGAGATACAGGTTCAAAGCCATCGTGATGGCACCAGCCGTCACGACGATGCTGAAGTCACCTCGCCGCTTCCCGATCCAGAGGAGTAGAGGAAAGAGGAAGTAGATCTGCCATTCGGTGGCGATGCTCCAGAGCGGGTGGTCGATCGCGTACTGATAGGCGGGAAAGTAATTGTGCACGAGCAGGAGGTGAGACACCACGGACCCGGTTCCGAAGGCCGGGAAGCTTTTGTGCCACTCACGGATCGACGGATCGTCGAGAGCCGGCACGAGCACGATGAGCGCCGCCGAACATGCCAATGCGCCGTAATAGGGCGGCAGGATGCGCCACGCCCTGCGCCGCATGAACGGCCAGAAGGCCACTCGCCACTCCTGGCCGGGCGATCGAACAATCGGCAACATCAGGCAATAGCCCGACAGCACGATGAAGACGGCAACGGCGGCGCGGCCAAACATCACCCAGGACGTGCCGACCAGGAGGGCGCCGGAAGCCGACCGAACACCCATCGACGCGAAATCGGTCGCATACATCAAATACGCGTGGCAGGCCGCGACGTAGAGCGCGCTCAAGCCACGCAGGCTGTCCAGATACCCTAGGTGCAGGCCCGAACGAAGCGCGAGAACCGGGGGGGCGATCATGCTGAAGTGGAAGATTACCTCAGCGGCTCTCCTGATACTGCCGTTACCGTCCGACGCGATTCTTGACGGCGTCACCGCCATGACCGAGCGGCGGCAATTGCTTGACATCCGACCTTCAGGCTCGTACCGTGCAGGGCGTGTTCGCGACACGTCGCTGTATAGCGGCTTGAGGCGCACGGGCCTGTCCTGAGCGAGATTGTGGTTGGCAGCAGGCCGACCGTAATCGAGTCGAAGGGCTTTCCTGTAGCGCCTCCGACCTCCACGTCTGGCGGGCGTGCTCTCACTCCCTAACCCCGTACTCATAACTTCTCGTCGCTCGGAGTCCGCGGTCGTCCGCCTCAAAGGGGGTCACCATGCGTCGTCTTGCTCTTGCCGTTGGCGCGTTGCTGGTGTTCGTCTGTTCGGCGTTTGCACAACAGGGACAATCGTCCATTCAGGGAAAGGTTATCGATGCGTCCGGAGCATCGCTGCCCGGTGCGACCATCCTGATCACGCACGAGGGCAGCGGTGTGTTCCGCAGCGTGGTCAGCAATTCCGACGGGTCGTACTTCGCGACTGGTCTCGTGCCTGGGCCCTATAAGGTCGAGGCGGAGTTGTCGGGATTCACGAAGTTCATCCGCAGTGGCCTGCTGCTGCAGGTCGGCAGCAGCCTGTCGCTGGAAATCAAGCTCGAGATCGGCACGCTCGAGCAGAACATCACGGTCACCGGTGAGTCGCCGATTATCGATGTCACGTCGACGCAAGTGGCGACCAACATCAGCAACCAGGAGCTGCAGGCGCTGCCGATTCTCAACCGCAACTGGCTCGCCGCCGTATCGCTGGCGCCAGGCATCCAGTTGGCGTCGTCGACGGCTTCGTTCGCGTGCGAATCGCTGATCGTCGGCGGCGGCAGCAATCGCAGCGGCAACTTCTCGGTCGACGGCGGCGGCAACAACGACGACTACCTGGGATCGTCGTGCGGCAGCCAGACGAGAACGGCGCTCGAAGCGGTGCAGGAATTCCAGGTACTGACCAACCAGTACGACGCCGAGTTCGGCCGCACCGCCGGCGCCGTGATCAACGCCATCACCAAGCAAGGCACGAACGCGTACCGCGGGAGTCTCTTCGCCAGCTACACCGGCGAGAAAATCACGGCCGAAGACTTCTTCGTGGCGCAGAACAACCTGGAGAAGCCCGACACGGCGCAGACCGACTGGGGCGGCACGCTGGGTGGCCCGATCCTGAAGGATCGCATGCACTTCTTCTACAGCCTCGATCGCCTGGTCTACGCGGAAGGCCGCAGCAACACCTTCACGGCACGTCCCGAGCTCGACTACAGCAACACCCAGCGCATGAAGCTGTGGAACCACATGGTTCGCGTGGACCACCAGCTCAATAGCCACAACAGCTGGAGCGCGCGGTACCTCTCCGAGAACTCGCCGACCTACGATCGCATTTCCGGCCGCCGCGCGCAGGTCGCGAAAGACCAGGAGTTCGACATCGATCGCACCATGGTGGCGACGTGGAACGCGGTATTTGGCAACACTCGCTTCAACACGCTGCGCGCCGCGTATACGTGGGAGAAGAACGGGTTCACCGCGAAGGAAGTGCAGGACGGCATTCCGATGACCCAGCTGCCGGTATCGCTGACCATGCTGACGTTCCTGGACGGCTTCGCCAACGGCGCGCAGTTCCGCATCAACGGCTCGTCCGAAGTGAGCGACTCCTACTCGTGGTTCGTCCCCGCACTGTGGGGCGGGTCGCACGACATCAAGTTCGGCGGGCAGTACATCTATTCGACCATCGAGCTGCCCGACCAGACCGACATGAACGGGCGGTTCCAGTTCTCGACCGACCTCGCCTACGATCCGAACAACTTCCGCAGCTATCCGGAGCGCCTGTTCATCCGCGTGCCGGCGGCGAGCGCGAGCTTCCTGCCGACGCACGTCGGCGTGCTGTTTGCGCAGGATAAATGGGCGATCGGCAACCTGACGGTGAATCTCGGCCTGCGCTACGACATCGAAGCGACGCCGATGCCGAACGACTTCAACCCGTCCTTTACGAAGGGCAACTATCCAGTCGACAAGAACAACCTCTCACCGCGCGTCGGACTAGCGTGGCGCCCCGCCGGTTCGGGGAAACAACTGGTTCGAGGCGGATGGGGAATGTTCTACGACAAGATCACGCTGATCACGACGACGCCGTTCCTCAATCAGGGTGTGTATAGCGATTCATTCGTCGCGGCGTTCCCGACCGATCGCGCCGACGCCGGTCCGAGTACGGGCGCCCGGCCAACGAATCCGTTCCTGGTAAACGGACCGGTCGTGAATCGCGACGCGATCAACGCGTTGTACCCGCCCGGATCGCTCGGCCGGAATACCGGCGTCGTCTACCTCGACAGCCCCGACCGCAGCGTGCCGAGGACCAGCCAGCTGACGGTTGGCTACGAGCGGCAGCTCGGAGCGACCATGGCCGCCACGGTGGACTACGTGCACAGCTGGAACCAGAATCAGCTGATGACGTACAACCTGAATCCGGGAACGCGGGTCAACACGTCGCGCACCGGAGCCATCACCTATACCGATCTCGAGGGCATCGCGGCACAGCTTGGCGTCAGCCCGTTCGGTAACGCGGTGTATGAGCGCGTCAACGACGGCAGCTCGCAATTCGACGGCGTGAACTTCTCGCTGGAGAAACGCCTCAGCGCGGGCTGGGCGGCGCGCGTGTCGTACGCGATTGGCCACGCGCGCGGCAACGCGGAGGCCAACCAGACCTACATCAACCAGCTACAGGTAGGCGCGGATCCGAATCTGGATTTGAATTTCGGACCGCTCGATAACGATCGCAAGCAGAATCTGGCGATCAGCGGCCGCTATGAAATCCCGCACACCGGCGGACTCAACGTCAGCGGCGTGTATCGGTGGATGAGCGGTATCCCGATCACCATCCAGGACACGAACTTCGATCCCGATCGCAACGGCATCCTGTTCGATCCGGTCGCTGCCGGTTCGTACTGCGGCAGCGGTGTGAACTCGATCTGCGTCGAGAACAAAGGCGGGCGCAATGGCGCGCGCGGTCCCAAGTTCCACCAGGCCGACATGCGCTTCGGCTATCGCCTCCGCAAGGGCGCGAACCAGACGTTCGACCTGAACTTCGAGTTGTACAACCTCGCGAACACGGCGAACTTCGATAACCCGACGGGCGACATTCGCTCGACCGACTTCCTGCGCTTGACGGCGCTCCGCGGCGGCAACGGCCAGCCGCGCGCGGCGCAGTTCAGCGTGCGCATGGGGTTCTAGAGATCACCGGGGCACAGGGCGACGTTGTGAAGTCGTTCCTGTGCCTCATCCATCATCGGCGGAACACCGCGATCACATAGCCTTTCCGAAGCGTGCCCAGGAAGTAGCGGATCGCGAAGGCAGGAATGCCGATGTTCGCCCGCTCGACGGCGTACAACGGCACCGACGTAATTGCCACAGTCGCGTAGCCGTTCTCGGTGAACAGGCGTTCCGGCGTTTCCTCCATATCGGTGAACGTCGCGCCCATGCCGACGATCTTCTCGTGAATATCGCGGCTGTACTTCTCGAAGAAGCTCTTGCGCATCAAGTCGCAATAGAGCGTGTGATGCGGGAAGCGATCGGCGAGCGTGTTCAGCAACGACAGCCGCTGCTCGCGGCTCAGATACATCAACACGCCTTCGACAATGATGTGCACGCTCGACGGCGCGGCGATCAGCGCGAGTTTGTCGGCGAGCTTCTCGCGCGCGAATTCGATGGCGATGCGTCGCAGCGGGTTCGTTGCCTCGCCGGCCGGCAACCGGCTCTCCTTGTAAGTCAGAATCTCCGGCTCATCGAATTCGAACCACTGGCCGCCGCGCAGCCGAAACGCGCGCGTGTCGAAACCGGCGCCGATGATCACGATCGCGGCCTGCGGGTCCGCCGCGATCGCGCGCCTGAGATGTTCGTCGATGATGGCGTGGCGCGCGGCGTTGCTGCCGTTCGCCGGCGTGAAGGACTGGAATTCCTCCCACACCGCTTTCGCCGAGTCATTCATGAAGCGCTGCGCGAAGGTGTCGCCGAGGATGGGCTGCGCCGTGGCCGCATCGGCGGCCCGGACCGCGAGCGTGTAGTAAGCGGTGCGCGAAATCGGATTGGGCATGTTCGGTTACTCGCTGCCGTCGGCGCGGCCGACCTCGACGTATAACTCATCGCCGTCGCGCGACACCCGGACCGTCCACGGATTGCAGCAGACCTCGCAGTCCTGGACGTAGCTGCCGCTGACGTCCAGTTCGACGTAGATCTCGATCTCCTCGCCGCAGTACGGGCACGTCACGAGCCGGGTATCGTCTTTCTGCATCGTTACTAAGAGTAATCTGTCGCGCTATGAAGTTTTCTCTTAGAATCTAGGAGCTCGTGGCTCCTTCTCCGGCGTCGCGCTCCGCTCGTGCGGCTTACGCGCTGTTGTTCCTGGCGCTATTCGTCCCGTTTTCGTATTTCGATCACAACGACGGTTGGAACCAGGGCGTGCGGATCGCCGAGCTCCACGCCATCGTCCTGAAGCATACGATCAAGATCGACGCCTATCACGAGATCACCGGCGACAAGGCCTACATCAACGGCCACTACTACAGCGAAAAGGCGCCGGCGATGGTGGTGGCTGCGTTGCCGGCCTTCGCGTTGACGGTGTGGTTCCAGAAACTGCTCGGGGTGGATCCTGATCAGCTCCCGGGATGGCACGTCTCGGAGTGGATTACGACCGCGGGCTCGATTGGGCTGCTGACGGCGCTCGGCGGCGTCGCGTTCTTCGAGCTCCTGCGCGTGCGATTCGATCCGCTCACCGCGCTGATCGGCACGTTTGGATTGTTCCTGGGCTCGTTCACGTGGCCCTACGCGACGACGCTGTTCGCGCACGCCGGAACGATCGGCCTGCTGTGCATCGCGCTGTGGGCCGCGCTCAGTAAGCCCACGCCTCGACGCGATTACATCGCCGGCGTTGCCGCGGGCCTCGCAGTGGCATCGGAGTACCCCGGCGTCATTCCATGCGCCGTCCTCGGCCTCTATCTCGGATTCACCGGATTGCCGCGCCTGTGGCGATTCGGCCTCGGCACGATTCCAGCCGCGCTGTTGATCCTCATCAACAACTACCTGACGACCGGGAATCCGCTGTCGGTGAGTTACGGCGCGAACGCCAACTTTCCCGAAATCTCAACCGGCAATGCGATGGGCTTCACTCTGCCCGACACGGAAGTCGTGGCCCGCTTGTTGTGGGGCGAGTATCGCGGCTTGTTTCTCTGGTGCCCGGTGCTGATCCTGTCGCTGCTGGGTCTCGTTGAGTTGTTCAAGAAGGACCGCGGCCTCGGCGTCATGGTCCTGGCCTCGACGGTGCTGATCCTGTTGCAGGTGTCCGCTTTCTATGGCGCCTTCGGCGGCAACTCGTTCGGGCCTCGTTACCTCTCACCGGCGCTGCCATTCATCGGCCTCGCCGCGGCGTACGGGATCAAACGCTGGCCCGAGCCCGGGTTGGTGCTGATGCTGGTGTCGGTGGTGATGATGCTCGCCGTCACGGCGATCGCGATCGATCCGCCCGGTGACGTGCTGACGCCGCTCCAGTCGTTCTACCTGGTTCGGCTCCGCGAGCAACGCTTCGCCGACAATCTCGGCACGCTCGTCGGCTTGCCGGTGTGGCTGAGCCTGATGGTGCCGCTGCTGTTCCCAATTGCCGCCGCGTGGCAATGGCTGAAAGAGCGGCCTGCGGATGCCTGAGACCACTCGCCTCAGCGTCATCATGCCGGTCTATAACGAGGAGGAGGCGATCGTCGCCGCCGTCGACGAGGTGCGTCAGCACGTGCTGGCCCTCCTGCCGGAAGCCGAGTTCGTTATCGTCGACGACGGATCGCGAGACGGTACGGGCCGTCTGCTCGATGAAGCCGCCGCCACCGACCGGCGCATCAGGGTGATCCATCAGCCGAACGGCGGCCACGGCGCCGCGCTCCTCACAGGTCTCAATGCGGCAATAGGCGACTACGTATTTCTGATCGACAGCGATCGCCAGATCCCTCTCGATCAGTTTCAGGCGGCATGGGCCGAGGTGATGGCCGGCCGCGACGCGGTGTTCGGCGTGCGACGGCGGCGCTATGATCCGGTGCTGCGTCTCTATCTATCGCGCCTGATTCGCCACTCGGTCAACGTCCTGTTCCGCGTCAGTCTTCGCGATCCGAACGCGCCCTACAAGTTATTCAGGCGAGGCATCTGGACCGAGGCGCGCTCGTGCGTCCCCGACGGAACGCTCGCGCCCTCGCTGTTTCTCGCCATCGTGGCCAAGTCGCGTGGCTACAACATCCTCGAGGTCGACGTGACCCACAAGGAACGTGACACGGGTGAAGTCACACTGCGTCACTTCCGGCTGTTGAAGTTCTGCGCCAGGGGGTTGGGGCAGATGCTCGGGCTCATTCGACGTGTCCGCTGAACCCCGCATCGTCATTCTCGGCGCCGGCCCGACTGGCCTCGGCGCCGCATGGCGGCTTTACGAGCGTGGCCACAAGAACTGGTCGCTCTACGAAGCGGCCTCTCACGGTGGCGGCCTCGCCTCATCGGTGATCGATCCGCACGGCTTCACGTGGGATCTCGGCGGCCACGTCCTCTTCTCGCACTATCGATACTTCGATGAGGTCATGGACCGCGCGCTCGGCGATGCGTGGGTTGAGCACGTGCGCGAAGCGTGGGTCTGGATGCGCGATCGCTGGATTCCGTATCCGTTCCAGAACAACATCTGGCGTCTTCCGGAGGCGGAGCTGACCGCGTGCGTCGACGGACTGCAGGCGTTGCAGAACACCCGCAATCACGCGCCGCCGGGGACGTTTCGTGAATGGCTGCTGCGATCGTTTGGCCAGGGCATCTGCGATGCCTTCTTGTTCCCGTACAACCGTAAAGTGTGGGCGTACGATCCGTCGGCGCTCAATGTGCAATGGATGGGCGAGCGCGTCGCGACCGTCAACCTGCCGCGCATCCTGGAGAACATCGCCCTGAAACGAGACGATGTGAGTTGGGGGCCGAATTCGACGTTTCGATTCCCGCTGCACGGCGGCACCGGTGCGATCTGGCAATCCGTCCAGCGACTGTTGCCGGCCGCGCACCTGCATTTCGATCGTGCGATCGCGCGTGTCGACACCCGCAAGCGTCGCATCGAAACGAAGTCGGGTGAATCGATCGAGTACGACGCGCTGATTTCGACGATGCCGCTGGATCGCTTGCTGATGACGATCGACGGTCTGGATCGGCTCAGAGCGCATGCGCCGCGATTCGTGCATTCGTCGAGCCACATCGTCGGCATCGGCCTCAGTGGAACAGTGCCTGACGCGCTCCAGACGAAGTGCTGGATCTATTTCCCCGAACCACAGGTGCCGTTCTATCGCGCGACGGTGTTCAGCAACTACTCGCCGAACAATGCGCCCGCCGGCCATTGGTCGTTGATGGCGGAAGTAAGCGAATCACCACAGAAGCCCGTGGAGATGGAGGCGATCGTCGAAGGGGTCGTGTCGGCATTCGAGCGCTGCGGCTTCATCGATCGACCAAACGTCGTGAGCCGATGGCACCGGCGGCTCGAGCACGGGTATCCCACACCGTGGCTCGGCCGCGACGAAGTGCTGGGAGAAGTGGAGCAGGCCCTTCACGCCGCCGGCATCTACAGCCGCGGCCGCTTCGGCGCATGGAAATACGAAGTGTCGAACCAGGACCACTCACTGATGCAGGGCGTCGAAGCCGTCGAGCGCATCCTCGACGGCGCCGATGAACGCACCTACAACGGCGACATGACCAGCGACCTTACTTCCGCCAGACGGTTGTAACGCGCGGCGCTTCGCGCCCGGCGTCGATGTGCGGCGGTCTCACCGTCATCGTTAGCGATCCATTACTGAGCGTCGCGGCGTCCAGCAGGAAGTTGTCGGAGAGCGGCGTGAAGGTGATCGTGTTGCCCGAAATCGTCCACGTCCCGGTCGAGCCGCTTTGAAAGTTGGTATTCGATCCGATCGGACACGTGGTGCGCGACGTCTCCCTCACCTCGTAACGCCGCTCACCGTTGTCGGCTGTCAGTGACAGCGTCGCGTTGTCCGTGACCACCGCGCAGGTCGCGGGCGGGCTCGACACGGTGGTGGCAGGCAGGCCCACGCCATTTACGGTCGCAAGCGTGTAGGTACCCAGAGCCGCGCTTACCGCAGGATCGATCGCCGTCGTTACCCCCCCACTAGCCCCACCAGCTCCGTCAGTTCCATCAGCTTCATCGCTTTTCTGCGTCAAAACCACTGCCGCAC
>JGI10215J12807_1026349_pt1 | contig 11013 bp, 9 predicted proteins | sample WisResreferecore_FD_12807 | JGI IMG/M metagenome (IMG submission 12807) | reverse complement strand
GTGGTGGCCAGGGGCGGAATCGAACCACCGACACGCGGATTTTCAGTCCGGTGATGCCATCAGGTTGACTGTCGCCGAACCTTCCGTTCGCCTGGCCCTTCGCCAGTTGGTGAACGTCACGGTGTGGTTGCGGACGAGCGGTCTCGCCCAGAGGCTGATGCCGAGGATGTAGCCAACGGTGAGGAACGTTACCGTCATGGCGGCCCTGAGCCCGATCCAGTCCCCGAGAACACCGACCAGGAGCGGAATCAATGCGCCACCGAGAATGCCGGTGCACAAGATGCCAGACAGAGCGCCGTGGTGACGCGTAACGGAGTTCAGTGCCAGCGAAAAGATCACGGAAAACATCACCGACAGGAAGAAGCCCGAAGCGGCGAAGGCATACATCGCAAGGTGCGCCGTCCCGAATAGCGCCACGCCGACGCAGGCGATTGCACTAACTGAAAACATTGCCAGCACGAGCCTCGCATCGAGCAGTCGCAGCAGCAGCACGCCGAGCAGGCATCCGACGGACATCAATCCCCAGAACAGTGCGACGGCCCGCGCGCCTTCAAGAGTCGGCGACATGCCGTGATAGACGCTCAGGAATTGAGACATCCAGTTGGCAAGGCTTTGCTCCGTGCCGACGTACGCCACGATGCCGAGGAAGAACAGCCTCGCATGCTTGTCGCGCAGCAGCTCCCAGTACGCCCCGCGAGCTCCGGCGCGCTCATCCTCCCGAAGTTCGATGCTCGGAATGTTCATCCGGCTCGTAATTAGGATCACCAGCAGAAACAGCAGTGAAAACGCCCGGTAGAAAGCGACCCAGGGCAACGCAGTTGGCGTGAACGTCATGGCAATGCCGAGCCACCCAGCGTCCTGCGAGCCGGTCGCGGTGACATTTCTCATCAGTGCCGAAAACACCAACGGGCTCACGAAGGACGCAAGGCCGAACACGAGTTGTCCCAGTACGGAGTAAACGGCGAAGTTTCCCTCGCCGCCCGCGGTGCGCATCAGCGGATTGATGACGACCTGCAGCATCGCCATGCCCAGGCCGATGATGAACAGTCCGCCGATCACGACGAGATACCCGGGAGCGACCGCGATCGCGATCGCGCCGAGCAGATTGAGCGCGAAGGCGGCAAGCAGCGTCGTACGCGGGCCGCGCGCCTCAACCAGCAGCCCGGCCGGTATCGAGACGATGCCGTAGGCGAGAAAAAACGAGAACGGGAGCAGACCTGCGAGCGCGAGACTCAGCCCGAAGTCGTGAATGATCACGGGCATCAGCGGACCAATCAGGTTGGTCACGAAGGAAATGACGAACCAGACGCAAAGGATGTAAACGACGATTACGCCGCGGTTGTTCATCCGCCTCCACCGACGGTTCCGGTCTGCACCACTCGTTGGACTGGCCAGTCGATCTGGTCGGCCAGTTCGCCGCGCTTGATCGAGCGGCGCGGAAACCGGGCAATGACCGAGGCGGCCGCCCTGCAACCGGCTTCGAGCGCGCCGGTCAGGTCGTGGCCATTCGTACGTCCGAGCAGATAGCCGGTATTGAACGAGTCGCCGGCACCGATGGTGTCGAAGACGGTCGACGCGATCGCATCGACGTTGACGCAAGTGCCGTCCTGAAAGCCAATCGCGCCCTTTGCGCCATTTTTCACGATGAGATTCGCACCCGGCTTGAGTCTCGCGCCCACGTGCTGGAGCGCCGCGCGAAGGTCTGCTAGTCCGGCGAGATTAGCCACTTCAATCTCGTTGAGGAGCACGTGGTCGCACCGCGAAACCCAGTCGAACAATTCCTCACGCAGCGCATCGTTCCAATCACCCGACGGCCAGCCGGTATCGAGCGCAATTTTGTAACCGAGTGCTGTGACCTCGTCGATGAGTCGGCCATAGCTTTGCCGCAGTCTCGGCGTCAGGAACACACCCGACAACAAGATGACCGAGTTGGGCCGCCTGGCACGCGTCAACAGCGACCGAACGTGCTCGTAGGCGAACGCCTCGAGGTGCCCACGGGTCGTGAAGAACGTACGTTCGCCGCACGAGTGGATGATCCCTATGGACAACGACGTTGCGCGATCGCAGGCGGGCAACGAGGCATCCAGCCCCGCAAATTGCTCGGTGAGCCAGGTGCCGAGGCTGTCGTTGCCGACGAGTGACAACAGTCGACACGGAGCGCCCAGAAAACCTGCCGCCAGGGCGGCATTGCCTGCGGAGCCGCCGGCTCGCAGTTCGCTCCGCTCCATGAGCGACTCCGTGCCGATTGCGGGCCACCGCGCAATGGGCCCCAACACGACGTCGACGCCGACATCGCCAATGATCGTGAGCGCGGGAGGATTCTTGTTGTCCATTAGCGTGCGCCAAGCGTAGGGCTCGGCGCGCGCCGCTGTCAACAATTAAATATAGTGACTGTAAGTATTTGGACCTACAAGCGACCCAGTCCGCTGATCGCACCGCGTCCGAGAACCCCCTCGACGCGTGCCTGCTCGGGTCGCTGCTGCATCAGCATCTCAAAGCGCGGTGACAGCATTTCGTAGATCGGCAGAACGGCCGCACCCAGGAGCGAGCTCGCCTCGTCATGCTGCGAGAGCAGAATCCGCTCTTGCGAGCTTGCTGCACCGGCACGCACTGAACCCGGCAACGGCACAGCCAGCGAAACGATCCGCTCGACGAGGGCCTTTGGCGCCGATCCGCCAATCACGATCGTCTCGGGATCGAGCAGATTCTCGATCATGCACACCGCGTTGCGCAGGTGTCCGGCTGCTTCGCTACACCACCGCATCAACGCAGCATCCTCATCTGCCAGCATCTGCACGAGCAACTCTCTGCCCCGCTCCTTGATCTCGGCCCGGCCGAGTGCCTCGGCGAGCGCGTGCAGCGACAGGTAGCGTTCGAGGCACCCGCGATTGCCGCAATAGCACTCCTTGCCGTTCGGCACGAGCGGCACATGCCCGATTTCCGTGGCATTGCCATTCGCGCCCTTGTACGCGGAGCGATTCGCAACCAGCGTCCCGCCGAGACCGACGCCGAAGTGCATGTAGAAAAAATTATTGAGGTTCTTCGCTGCGCCGAACAGCGATTCGCCCAGTGCGCCCGCGACGCTGTCGACGCTGTAAAACACGTACAGCCCGGTAATTCGGTGCAACTCATCGAGCACCGACAGGTCCGTCCACCCCTCGAGCGCCGTCGGCCCGATGAAGCTCATGTTCGTCACCGCGAAAGGTCCCGGCAGCGCCACGCCGACGCCGCGCGGGCGACCTGTCGCTGCAGCGCCCGCCGCCAGGTCATTCACCATGGCCACCATCACCGACAAACTCTGGCGCCGGTCGTGGGTGTCCACCTCGACTTCGCGGCTCGCCATGACCTGCCCCACCAGGTTCACCAACGCTGCGCACACTCGGCCAGGCTCTATCGTGATGCCGATCGAACTGCCCCCGTTCGGATTCAACTCAAAGACGATCGGTGGCTGGCCGCGCGACTTTTCAACCTTGAGTCGTCGGGAGATCACGAGCCCAACCGACTCGAGGTCCGCCGTGATGTTCGCCACCGTTTGCGGACTCAGCGCGACCTCTTCAACGATGTCCTTGCGCGACAATGAGCCGTGCCGGCGGATGACGTCGAGGACAATGCGCCGGTTGTAGGGTGCGCTCGACTGCTGGGTGGTGCCGCGACTAACCATTTGACTCCACTCGTGAAACGGTCTGGTTCCTCGTGAGGGGCGATCGCCACTTCGCGTCCCGTCCGAGGACGAGTTCCGGATCGAGAATGCCGCCCGAGGAACCCGCGTATGGTGCACCTCGATAATACAAACATCCATTAGATGTAATTATTGACACCTCTTGCTGCGAGGACTATGTTCCGGTCCGAAGAAGCCGGAATCCGGGCAAACGCGGCACTCCAGGGGCACACCAAATGCTAGCGCTCAAACAGAACGAACTGCGCTCACGGCACACTCTCGAAAAGCGGTCATGGCACGCCCTCGTCGAGCTCGCCTGTGTGGCCCTTGCGCTGACGACCCTGCCGGCGCTCGGCGCCGATGACTCAAGACTCGAGGAGATCATCGTCACGGCGTCCAAGCGCGAAACGAACCTGATGGAAACGCCTCTGGCGATCACGGCCTTCCCCCAGGACTTCCTCGATCGCCAAGGCATACACACGGCACGCGACCTTGCCGGTACCGCGCCTAACGTGCAATTCGGCACGGGCCCCGATTCCGGTACGGCTGCGACGATACGTGGTGTCACATCCACCGATTTCACCGAAGTCGGCGAAGGTGCCGTCGCCATTCACCTCGACGGCTTCTACTCACCGCGGCCGCAAGGCACGCTCGCGCTGATGTACGACCTCGAACGTGTCGAAATCCTGCGCGGCCCGCAGGGCACGCTGTTCGGGATGAACTCGTCCGCGGGCACGATCAACATCATCCCCGCGAAACCCGACTTCAACGACACGTTTGCGAAGGCCGAAGCGGCGCTGGGCAACTATGACGACCGCCAGGCGCGCGGCATGCTCAATCTCGCACTTGCGGACAATTTCGCACTCCGCCTGTCATTCATGGTGGACAAGCACGACGGCATGCTGCAGCAAGGCAAGGATGAGACGGACATCGAGTCTCCGGCGAACGGGATCCTTCGCGACGCCATTCCCGATGTCGATCAGCGCCGCAACCATGACGTCGACAGCGCGGATTACTACAACAACTCTGATCAGTGGGGTGGGCGTTTGATCGGTCGCTGGCAGGCGACCGACTGGCTGGAGGCCACCGCGACGTATTCGCATTTCTCGGATCAGGGTGCCGGCGATATCGACTTCGTCGATTGCGAACAGGCCGCCGGTACGATCAACGCCTGCCAGCACCAGCTGCGCTACGTCAATATCAACGTCCCCGGGGAAAAGGATCTGACGATCGACGACTATCAGCTCAAGCTCGTCGCACAGCTCAATGAACGGATGGCGATCGAGTACCGCGGCTCGTACGAGGATCAGCAACGCAGCCAGCTCGAGGACGTAGACGGCGGGACTCATCCCGCGGCCGCATGGTCCTCGATCGGTGAGCCGCAAACGGCAGAAGCGGCCGAAACCGGCTATTACCCGATCTGGGACGAGAGCTGGGAAACGAAACACAGCGCCTATCGCACCACGACGCACGAGCTGCAATTCAAGTCCACAGGTGAGCAGCGCCTGCAATACGTCGCCGGCCTCTACTACCTGCACGAGAACAAGCAGATCCGCTACGACATGGAGATGCTCGCCAATAAGAGCTTCTACGAGGATGACACGCTGCCTCTCGGTTTCTACCCGGACGGTCTGCCGGATAGCTGGGTGTTCGACCAGGCGAAGCGCACGACGACCTCGAAGGCCGCATTTGCTCAATTCGACTTTCGCGTCGTCGAGAAGATCAATCTGACGCTTGGCTACCGTTACTCGCAGGATGAGAAGACGGACGAGAACGGCATGACCTACGCGTTCTGGGAGGGCACCGCAGACTGGTACAACGGCGAACACGTGGTGACGGGCATTCGCGGGCACCAATCAAACGACCTCACGACGAACATGGGCAGCTGGGCGCCGCTCGGCACCGTAATGCCTGCCAGCGAGCCGAACAACGTGAAGAAGGACTGGAGTCAGGGCACCTATCGCGTCGGCGCGCAATATTTTGCGAACGACGACCAGATGCTGTTCACGTCCGTCGCCACAGGGCACAAGATGGGCGGCATGTACGAGATGGCCGACTTCTGCAACCACGGCTGTCTGGAGCTGCTGAGCTACGACCCGGAGGAAGTGACGACCTACGAGCTTGGCTGGAAGGCTACGCTAGCCGGCGGCCGCGCGCGACTCAGCGCGACGGCGTTCTACAGCGATTACACCGACATGCAGAGCACCGGCGATAAAGTCGTCGGGGTCGACGAGGATCCTGACAGTCCGAATTTCGGCGAACCGGTTACGGCATGGACTACGGACAACTTGTCGAACTCCGAAATTTTTGGCCTGGAGTTCGAGTTCGACGTCATTCCGTGGACCGATGGCCGCTTGTTCGGCTATGCCGCGTGGCTTGATACGTCGATCAAGGATCCCGGCAGCTTCCAGGACGGCTATGCCTGTGCCGAGCGCGTCATCTACGGTCAGCCGGAGTGCGGCAGCCCGCAGATCGCGGACATCCGCGGCAACCAGCTGCCTTTCGCACCGGAATATTCACTGACGCTCAACTACGAACATCTCTTCAGGCTGTCCTCGGGGTTCTCGATCGCACCTTTCGCGTCGGTCCACTGGCAGAGCAGGATGTGGTTCGACACCCTCAACTATGACGGCGCGCATTTGTCGCAGGCGCAGGATGCCTACGCCAAGCTCAACCTGAGTCTGCGGCTGAACGGACCGTCGGATCGTTATTACATCGAGCTGTTCGGCGACAACGTGACCGACGAGGACACCAAGAACTTTTCCAATTTCAACCGCGGTGTCGTGAAGGCCTACTACGACCCGCCGCGCACCTACGGTCTGCGCATGGGTTACTCGTTCGGGGACTGATGCATGAAGTCGTGGGTGGCGTTGCCACTGGCGCTGCTGGTGTTCGTGTGCAATCCGGCGAACGGCGCCGCGCCAGCGGATCCCCGCGTGACGCTGCACGTCAATCAGGTCGCGCTCGAGCGAACGGGCCCGAAATCCGCGATCGTGCAGTACACCGGACCTGAGCGCTCCGGCCGATTCACCGTACTCAAAGACGAAACCCCGGTGCAGTCCGGTGAGCTCGTCGCACTGCCTGAATTCACCGAGTGGGGCGGCGGCACGAAGTATTTCAAGGCGGACTTCTCGGCTCTCGCTGTCAGCGGTAGTTACAGACTGCTGGTCGCGATGGGTCGCGAGACGGCCACGTCACCACCGTTCACCGTCGCGGACGACGCGATGTTCGTCACGACCGCGTCGGCGCTCCTCGATTATTTCCGAGCGAACCGCTACACGAACCCCGCGGACCGACGTATTCGCGTGTTCGACAGTGACCGGTACGTGGACGTCTGGGGCGGATGGAAGGACGCGGGTGGCGACAACGGCAAGTATCTGTCGCACCTTTCGTACGCCAACTTCTTCAATCCTCAGCAGGCGGCACTCGTCGTCTGGGCGCTGGGCGCTGCGTATGCCAGCGCGACCGCGCTCTTCGACAAGCAAGGTCTGACGACTCGTGCGATCGAGGAAGCGTTCTGGGGCGCCGACTATCTGCACCGGTTGCTGGACGAGCAAGGCTATTTCTACATGACGGTGTTCGACCGCTGGGCCGAGCCGGGCGCGGAACGGATGGTGACCGCGTACGTCGGCATCGATGGCGTTTACACCAAGGATTACCAGGCCGCGTTCCGCGAGGGAGGCGGCGTGGCGATCGCCGCGCTCGCGCGCGCGTCGACCCTGACTCATCCGGGCGGCGTGCATGGTGAGTTCTCCACCGCGCAGTATCTGCAGGATGCCGAGCGGGCCTTTGCACACTTGCAACAGCACAACCGCGAGTACTGCGACAACGGCGTCGAGAACATCATCGACGATTACACGGCCTTGCTCGCTGCCACGGAGCTGTATCGAGCGACACGTAAGGATGTCTATCTACAGGCCGCGCGACTTCGGGCCGATCATCTCAACGCGCGACTTACGGAAAACGGTTGGTTCGTAAGCGACGACGGCAGCCGACCCTATTACCACGCTGTCGAGGCCGGATTCCCGATCGTGAGCCTGGTCTATTACCTCGGCATCGAGTCGGAGCCCGAACGAGCGCGGCAGGCGGCGAATACGATTCGCGGGGCCCTCGATCACCAGCTCGCGCTCGATCGCAAGGTGGCGAACCCTTACAACTACGCGCGGCAGGAATTCAAGGTCTACAGGAACGCCAAGCTCAGCGAGAGGCCACTCGACGGTTTCTTCATTCCGCACGCCAACGAAAGCGGCTACTGGTGGCAAGGCGAGAGCGCGCGACTCGCTTCGCTTGCAACCGCGGCCGTGCTCGGCGGCCGGGCCATCGGGAGCGACCCGGCAGGTCCGTTCGCCGTCCCTGCGTCCCTCGCCGAGTTTGCGCAGAATCAGCTCGACTGGACGCTCGGCCGCAATCCGTTCGACGTGTGTCTGCTGTATGGCTTTGGCATCCGCAATCCGCCATCGGCCATCAGCGCGGGCGACATGGTCAGAGGCGGTGTCTCGAACGGTATCACCGGTGCGCCGCTGAGCGACGAAGGGCGCGGTATCACCTTTGCGCCGGGACCCGACGACGAGAACTGGCGCTGGCTCGAGCAGTGGCTGCCGCACTCCACCTGGCTTCTGCTCGCAACGACGGCCCTGGCGAGCGGTTCCACCGCTGCGGTCCCGCCCTCCGCTGCCGCCCCATTCGCAGGCCCGTAGAGGATGCCGCATTCCTCGCCTGACCCGGGCAACTCACGAGTCGCCGCACGAATGCTTGCGTGTTTGTTGCTGATAGCCCCGGTCACCGGCCAGGGTGACGAGGCAAGGCGCGACCGGCGGGCCGTGCTGTTCGACGACTTCAGCTACACGTCGCTCGAGGCCTTCGTCGGCAACGAATGGATCGCTCGCACGACCAAAGGGTGGCCCGGCGTGGAAGGCGCAACCTGGCAAGGCGCGCTCAGTTTCGTCGATGACGAATCGCGCTCCGCAAATCGGGTGCTGCGCATGACGGCGAGCACCAACGGCACCACTACGCAGCAGGCGCAACTCTGCCACCAGCGACAATACTACGAGGGAACGTACGCGGCGCGCGTGCGCTTCACGGACCGTCCGGTCGTCGGACCCGATGGCGACCAGGTCGTGGAAACTTTCTACACAATAACGCCGCTCAAGGCGCCGCTCGACCCGGACTACAGCGAGCAGGACTTCGAGTATTTACCGAACGGCGGCTGGGACGGACGCGCGCTCACGCTCTACAACACTACGTGGGAAACCTTTCGACCCAAGCCCGAATGGTTGGCAGTCAACGACACCCATACGCGACCAGGCAGCCTGCATGGCTGGCACACGCTGGTGCTGCAGATTGCGGACCGCAAGGTCAAGTACTTCCTCGACGGCAAGCTGCTGACCACTCATGGCGAGCCTTACTATCCAGAAGCGCCGATGTCGATCAACTTCAATTTGTGGTTCATCGCCGACGGTCTGCTCGATTCGGCGGCTCAACGAATCTATCAGGAAGATGTCGACTGGGTATTTCACGAGGCGGGCCGCACTCTGTCGCCCGCCGAAGTCGTGCGGACGGTCGCCGATCTGCGCGCCGCAGGGATTGCTTTTCTGAACGACGTCCCAGCCCTGGATCCCCCGCTGCCCTCTCCCTGCGATCTGTGACTGGTCCTGCATGGTGCGGCCCCCGGAGGTCGACTTCCGGTCCCGCCTCGCACCGATAGTCCGCCGGTGATGCCGGAAATCCGAGCGGCTCGAGACACGCCGCAAGACTACGCTAGTGATTCTTCGGCCCGTTCCCTCTCGCGTAGCAGGCGAGCGGCGGTTCCGCGGTGAGGTGCGTCCCGTTGAACAGCGCCGTGCCTACTGCCTCGAAGTATGCGTCCAGATTGCTCGGCAGCGTCGAGGGATCGACGCCGGGCATCACCGTCTCGGCGCAAACCGGGCTGGACCCGGGAGCGCCTCCACCGAGTATGCGCACGAGAGACTCGCTGGACCGCCGTGCTCGAGCGCGCCGGAGTTCACGCCCATCACGCACACGGACACGACCGGTAGTCACCATCAGGCTTGGAGAGCCGTCATATATCACGCCATCGTACGCTGGAAAGTGAGAAAGCTATTCGAAGCGCTCAGGCGCGGTGATATCGACTACGCCATCGCCGGTCTGGCACCACGATTTGAGCGAGCACACGATCGGCGGCGTGCGCCATACGCGCGTAGTGATTCGCCTCTGGTTCGAGCGGGTGCTGCGCGTCCTGCCCGGGCTTCGATTCGACATCAAGCACATGGCCGTCAGCGGCTGGCCGTGGCATACGACGGTGCTCGTGGAATGGCGTGACTACGCCACCCTGGCCCACGGCACGCCGTATGTGAACGACGGCGCGCACGCCATTCAACTGCGCTGGGGGAAAGTCGTTGTGCTGCATGCCTACCTTGACACACAGATCGCACTGGATGCGATGCGGGTGATGGCGAAGGCGGGTGTCGCCGAAGCGTCGGCGGCGAAGATCGAGGACTGATCTAGCCGATAGGAGCGTTTTCGAGATGCTTCGCATAGCAACGCGGCGGTTGTCCAACATGTCGGCGCCGGATTGCGATAGCGATTCGCGGATCCGCTAGAACTCGTAGCAATCCGGGCGACGCGTTATCACCAGGTGTTGCGCGCAGAGCTTCAATAAGCAGGATTTCCAGAGACCCGGCCAACCCGGATGTTACCGCGTGTAATAACCCACACCGAGAACGAAGTCTTCGACTCTCTTCAGAAACGTATGCTTCTTTTCAACCTTATTGGTCTGGTAGTTGAGCCACATGTATTCCACCGGCGCACTCTTCTGAGTTGCGACTGCCTCCATGACCAGCGTTCCAATGGGCTGGCCAGCGGCATCTCTCGTGTCGCGCAACGATGTTCCTATGAGGGTCGGGGCCGCACTGTGCGCAAAGTAGACTCCGTCCATGTTGATGGCAAACACATAGAGCGGACCCTTGTGGAAGGCACCACTGGCGTCGTTGAATGCGCAGAATGCCCGCGCCACTCCGTTGCTATCAAGGTAAGCCACCGCTTTGTCGAGAAGGGCCTTAGCTTCTGCTTCGCTGGGGCTCTCCGCAGCCAGCGAAGAACAACTCACCGCGAACATGAAAACAACCGCGGCGTTACAAAACACTGCTTGGAGTTTCATGGGACGTTTCCTTCTTGGTTGCAAAACCGAGGCCAAGCTCGAACAGAGTGTGGCACGAATACTCGGAATTGCCACGCACTAGGGTATTGAACATTACCCCGAGGGGAACCTCCGAAGTACTCGGCCTAAGCGGGAATGCCCTCGATGATCGATGCCGCGGCGCGAGGGAAGTGAGCGCGCTCGCGGGGCGGGCATGGCG
>JGI10215J12807_1014351_pt1 | contig 11056 bp, 10 predicted proteins | sample WisResreferecore_FD_12807 | JGI IMG/M metagenome (IMG submission 12807) | reverse complement strand
GCGGAGGCGGCCGTCGAGCCAGCCGGCTTCGCCGCGGGCGAGTTTCGCCGTGAAGTCGTTGATGAGGCCGGTCTCGCGGTTCTCGCGGTCGCGTTCTTCGACTTTGAGGCGGGCGGCAATCGCCTCGCGCTCGACTTCCTGGTTACCCTGAGCGATCCGCTCGTGGGAGGCGATCTGGGAGCCGGCGGTCGCTGCCTGGAGCTGCATGGCCTGTTCTTGGAGGCGGAGGCGCTCCTCTTCGAGGATCTGCTCGGTGATCCGGCGCTGCTTGAGTTCACGGATCTCCGCGGCCTTCTGGGCGAGCGCGGAGCGGACCTGAAGGACGCCCTGGGCGAAGTCGAGTGGGATACTTTTTCCGTTTGCCATGGCTTAGAAGGCGAATCCGCGCATGGAGCCGTTGACGTTGAAACCACGCTGATCAAAGATTCCGGCACCGACTCCGGTGGTGTTGTAAGCGCCCTTACGGTTGACGTAGTTCTGGGTGCGGTCTTCCTCGATCAGGTCGAGGTAGGTCTTCTTCTTCGATTCCTTGATCATGTCCTGAACCTGCTGCTGGTTGAGGAAGTATTGCTGGCGGGCGAAGTCGGACTGCTCTTGTTCCCGCCGGAGGCCCTCCTCGAACTGGAGTTGGGCGAAAGACTGCTGCTGCTGGAATTGGTACTGGCGCTGTTGGAGTTCGGAGAAGCCGAGTTGGGTCTGGGCCTGGGTTTGGGCGAGGCTGGCGATGTCCCCGAAGCTGGGGGACTGAAAGCCGGTCATGCCGAGGATCCCGGCGCCGAACTGCTGGAGCTGAGGCAGAAGCTCTTTCCGACGTTGCTCTGCGAGCAACGTCAACTGGAGGGCTTCGGCCTGGGAGGTGGACTCGCCGCCCTCGAAGCCGCGAGCGACCTGGGCCTGACGGATGTGCTGGCGGTAGTTCTGGGCCAGGGTCTCAGGGATCGGGTTCGCGAAGGATTCCTGGAGGTACTTCTGGGTCTGGGCGAGTTCCGGGGAGCTTTGGAGGATGAGGCCCCGGAGGGGGGCGCCGTACTGGGAGAGGAGCTGCTTGAACTGCGCCATGCTCCGCTCGTTCGCCTGAAAGAAGGTGTCGAGGTAGTTCTGGGTGTTCATCGCCACCGGGGGGAAGCCGGGCGGGGAACCGAGGCGATTTCTCTGCTGAGGGGGCTGGAAGGATCCGGCCGCCGGTGGTAGCTTGGGTGCAAAGGTTGCCATGGTGCCTCAGCTAAAAGTCTGGTTGAGCGGGAAGGCTTTCACCTCATACGACCGCACGATAGTGCGGTCGTATGACGAGGTGTCCTCAAAGGAAAGCTCCAGGGTGTAGCCCGGCCGGACGCGGGAGAGATCGAAGCGGCGGTAGATGAGGCCGGTCTCGGTGCCGGCGACGTAGGTGTAGGCGAGATTGGTGAAGGTGGCGGCGTGGTCGAGCTTGTAGCCGATGGCGAGGGTGACGCCGCTGCCGGAGCCGGCCCCTTCGAGGGACATTTCGAGATAGTTCCAGCGCTTCTTGTAGTCGAGGCCGGAGCCGGGGGTGTCGTCGCGGTCGAAGGTGAAGCCGCGGGTCTCTTCCAGTTGGCGGACCGGCTGGCGGAAGAGATCGTAGGGGCCGGTGTCGGTGCGGTAGATGTGGAAGCCGTCGCGGGCGATTCCGGCCAGGGTCTCGGTGCCGCTTGAGGTGCTCTGGAAGTAGAACTGGTGGCCGCCGGTGGTCCACTTGACCTTGGTGAAGTTCTCGGCGGGCCAGGAGGAGTACCAGAAGGCGTCCCGGACGAGATCGTAGGCGATGGTGAAGTTGTTCTGGGTGGCGCCGTCGATCGGGACCGAGGTGTAAACGACGCCGTCGTGGAAGGCCATGCTGGCGAGGTGGCACATGTCCCAGTTGATCCGGTCGATCACCTTCTGGATCCGCCAGGAGAGGGGGAGGGAGGAGCCGGCCTGGGAGTCGTCGAGGGAGCGCTGGAGGGAGCGGAGGCCCTCTTTCGAGAGGAAGATGAAGTCGCCGGCGCGGCCTCCGGGGGTCCAGGTTACGGCGCGGGTCGCGCAGAGGCCGGTCTCGAGGATGATCGGACGGAGGAGTGCCTTCGTGAAGTCCATGGTGCCGGCAGCGACCGTCTGGGCGTAGTAGCCGTCGGTCTGCCAGTAGATATCGAGGAGCCAGACGGAGTTGGCCCGCCAGATGAGGAGTTGGGGGGTCACGTCGCGGGTGGGGGTGACCGCCATGTTGAAGTCGTAGCCGGTCGAGCCGACTTTGATCTGGCCGAAGCCGGGAGTGGTGCCGGGGTTACCGAGGCCCTCGATCCGGTTGAGTTCGGACCAGTAGAGGTTCGAGTCGTCGACGCCCCAGCCGCGGCGCTGGTAGAAGGTGGCGGCACGGAGGCTGTAGATCGAGGTGTAGAGCGTTTCGCCGGTGGCGGTGAAGTAGGCCGGGTTACAGTAGGTGTTGTTGGTAGGGTCCATGCTCGCGCAGCCGCACATGAAGAGCATGTCCATGTTGGTGGTGCCGGCGCTCCCCACCCCCTGGACCGCCATGTAGGGGAGGTCGCAGAGGGAGACGGTGCAGCCGCGGCGGGTCCAGAAGAGTTCGCTGTCGGTGTTCACCCAGAGCTGGTTTCCGAGGCGGACGACGAGCTTCCGGTATTCGCCGTTGTCGAGGGTGAAGACACCGTGGGGGAGGCGGTCGAAGGTGCTCTGGTTCGGGCCGCGGGGGACGACGCCGCGGCGCTTCTGCCGGGAGCCGTCGATCAGGATCGGCGTATTGAGGAGGTACTGGGCCTGAGTGGGAGAGAGGAGATGGGGGGCTGCGGCGTCGACGGCGCCGCCGGCGATCGAGTTCGAGAAGGCCCGCAGGTCCGGGCTATCCGGCTGGTCGATCAGGGGCATTAGCCGCGGTACTCCCAGTCACGGGGATAGGCAGCGGAGGCCGGCAGGATCTGGCTCCAGGGCTCGTCGAAGTTCTGGTCCTTGTGGGCTTTGTCCTGGAGGACCTGGACGGCCTTGGCGTCCTGGATCTGGCCCTTGGTGAACTGCTGCTGGTGGCGGTAGTGAGCGCCGAGCGCGTAATGAACGATAAAATCAGACTCCACGCTTGGGTGTGGGGACTGTTCATTCTGGGTCAGCGGGGGGACCTTGTGACGGAACTTCACTTCGAAGAGGGTGCCGGCGTTCGGGACATAGAGGAGCTGGACGCGCTTGAAGGCGGCTTCGTTCTCGTAGCGGGCGAGGAAGGAAATGTGGCGGTTGGAGTCGCCGGCGTCGTGAATGAAGAAGTCGCCGTTGGTGTTGGTGGTCTTCGAGATCGAGAGGATCTGGGCGAAGAGGGTGGTGACGGTGACCGAGGAGAGGCCGGCGGGCGTCACCGAGATCGTAGAGATCGTGCGCTCCATGCCGGTGCCGGAGGCGCCGGAGTTCGAGACGTAGCCGGTGAGGTAGATCGAGGGGGCGCCGGTGTCGCTCGCGGAGGTGCTCCGGAGGTAACAGAGGCCGGTCGGGTCCCGGAGGACGGGGACGACGCCGATCTTGTCGTAGGCGCTGGCGGTGCCGGCCGTCCGGTTGGCCTGAGGGAAGGTGGCTTCGCGGTCGAAGTCGCCGCTCCGCTCGAGGGGCATGTTCTGGGACCGGTTCAGGATCGAGATCACGGTGTCTATGTAATGCGGAAGAATTAGGTAGCGAGTTCCGTCAGAGGTGAGCTGGGCGAAGTCTTCGAGGCCGGGCCAGGGGTAACGCCGGGAGAACTCGCGGACGCCCTCGTTGAGGAAGCTCCGCCAGGAGACGTGATAGTTGGTGTCGTTCCAGCCGGAGCGGAGTTCGCACTCGGAGATGAGCTGGAGCAGGTTCACTTCTTGGGGCCTCCGTCAGGGAGAGGGGGCCGGGGGAGAACACGTTCCGCTACCGCCTTCAGTAGCTCGTCGAGCGCTTTGATCTGGGCCTCGAGCATGGTGATCTGGGCTTGGACCCAGGGGCGGTCGTTGTCAGCTCCCACTCTGGAACTCCTTCTCGAGCGAGTCTACGAGGCCCGTGAGAGAGAAGCGCTCGCGGGACTCCTTCTGCATTTCGGCGCGGTAGCTGTCGAGTTCGGCGCCCTTCTGGATCAGGCCGACGACGCCGTTGGCGACGGACTCGGGGTCGTTGGGATCCACGATGATTCCGTTTTGCACCGTCTCCTTGAGGGCCGCGTAGTCGCTCACGACCGGGAGGCAGCCGTTCAGTTGGGCTTCCATGGCGCTCATACAACTGATCTCGGGGAAGCGGGTGGGGTAGAGCCAGACGCCGGAGGTGGCGAGTTCGCGCTGGAGATCGTCGTGGGAGACGCGGCCGTGGTAGTGGCCCCCCAGGTAGTCGATCATCTGGAGGCACTCCTCCTGGTACTCGAGCATGTGGCGGTCGTGGCCGTGATCGCCGAAGTGCTGGTACTCCTGGGTCGCGGCGCGGGTGCGGTAGAGAGGGGTGAAGCCGTAGTAGACGTGGAGTTCGGCTTCTGGGAGGGTGCCCTTGACGAGATCCCAGGCTTTCAGGGCTCCCTTCAGGCCGCGGTCGGCGGAGGTGGTCCAGACCACCTTGTTATAGTTCCGACCCCCGGAACCGGTACGCCCGGACCCCTCGGCCGTTGCCGGGGGGGAGCTATCGGGGGCCGGCAGAGAATCGAGGTCTACCGCGTTCCGGCTGACAATGATCTTCTTGGAAAACTCCTCGGGAACTTTGGAAATTTCCGCGTGGTACTTGCTCTTGAAGAGGAGACCGGAGCAGCGCCGGAGGCGGTCCGGAGTGAACTCGTGCGGAGCTACGACGTCGTGCAGGTCCACGTACACCTTCCGAGCGTGAAGGCCGGGGGAGGCCCGGCAGGTATCAAACTTCTGGCGCCCGAGCTGCGCTACGCAGTCGAGAAGGTGTGGCGCCCGCCAGAGGACGATTATATCCCGCCGGAAGCTGGAGTTAAAGGACTCGGCCGGCAGGTAGTGGACGCCCTCCGTTGAGGCTCCTTCCTGGACCTTCGGAGAGCCGTACACCGTAACCTGCCAGCCGCGTTTTGCGAGTTCGCGGGAGATCAGGATCACCATTTTCTCCGAGCCGCCGATCCCGGTAGCGAGGGAGGAGGCGTCCCAGGGCTCCACGGTGGTTCCGCAGAGAAAGGAGACGTGCTTGTGGAGGACGGGCTCCTTTACCTCTATGTCGAGGCTGCGTTGGGACTTACGGAACTCTGGGGCCAGCCGGCGGACGATCTCCCGGCGGGCCTCGGAGGAGTCGGCGTGAGAGAGGACTTCGTGGACGACGGCGGCCTTGCGGGCGTCGTCCATGTCCTTCTGGACCTCCTTCAGGTGCTCGAGGAGCGGGGGGTAGCCGGGACGGATCCGCTGGAGTTCCTGGCCGACCTGGGCGCAGGCCGCCCAGTTCTTCATTTTCCGGAGCGATTGAAGCTCGAAGATCATGGGGAGATAGGTGTAGGCGAGGGGGTCGACGGAGGTGAGGAGGGCCGGGATCCCGACGCCGCGGCCGATCTGGGTCCAGAGGAGGCACTCGGCGTACTTCTCGAGATCGTGAGCGGCGCGGGCCTTGGCGTAGTAGGCGCGGGCGTCGAAGGGGTAGACCTCGATCGCCTTGTCGAACCACTTGAGAGCGGCGTAGGGGCGCCCGTGGAGCATGAGGGTGTAGCCGAGGTTGAGGGCGCAGGCGAGGCGGTCTTCACGGCTCCCGGAGGTGAAGAGGACCTCCTCGTAATAGGCGGAGGAGCGGGCGTACCAGGGGGAGCCGGGCTTCCCTTCGGCGAGGCCGCGGCAGGCGTTGGCGGCGTAGAAGACCAGGCGGGGATCACGCCACACCGTCTTGTCGTCGAGGGCCTCCTTCATGATCGCGTAGTTGCGGACGTCGCCGAAGATGTGGTCCTTCCCGCGCCCGTGCTTGTGGACGATCTTTCCCAGGTCGGGGGGGATCCGCTCGTAGTCGGGGGGGATCCCCTCGTTCGGGATCACGCTTTCATGACAGACGCCCTTCCAGTGGTAGTCCTTGAAGCGGAGGATCCGCTCGCGCCAGAGGACGGTGTTGCATTGGCCGTCGTCTTCGAAGTTGTAGTCGTACTGGAGGAAGAGGCAGCGGTTCTCGGGGGTGGCGAAGAAGTCTTGGATCTTCACCCGGAGCGCCGCGGCGTCACCCTGGAGAACGTCGTCGCTGTCGATCCAGAAGTGAATGGGGTGCCGGGCGTAGGAGTGGGCGAGGTTGCGGGCGCCGGCGAAGTCGGCAATGAAGCCGCCCTGGAACTGGGGGAGGTCCTTCACCCGGTCGAAGAAGTCGGGGAGGTGCTTGCGGACGAGGTTGAACATGCCCGGCTTCGAGAGTTCGGGGTGGAGGTGCACCTGAGCGCCGGCGGCGCGGGCCACGTCCGGAGTGGTGTCCGTGCTGCCGGTATCGACCACCACGATCTCGTCCTCGAGATCGGGCCGCAAGAAGGGTTGAAGGGACTCGAGACAGGCGCGGAGCGAGTCCGCGCAGTTTTTCACGATCAGGCAGACTGAGACACCGGAAGAGGAGGGTTCTGACATTCACCACCTACTCGGAGGAAGGGTGTGGGATTCTTCTTCACCCAGGCGTCACGCCAGACCTGGCAGAGAAGATAGTAGTTTTTCTTGTCGCGGAAGAAGTCGTCGATTCCGCAGCGCTTCTGCATTTGCCAGCGGATGAAGGCGTAGAGCGAGATCCGCTTCCCCAGGGAATTGGTCGCCATGGGGATCTTCATGAAGTTCATGAGGGTGCCGCCCTCTGACATGCCGGAGGGCTTGATCAGCTTCGTCGACTCCTCCTGAACGTGCTTGATGAAGAGATCGTAGTCGGCGGGGCAGCGCTCCCGGAAGGCGTTGCCGATATCGTTCAGGACGTCGGTTACTGCGGCGTTCTTGATCAGGATTTCCAAGCGGGCTCCTTGAGGGTGACACCCTCCGGGTTTTTACAGACCTTCTGACACTCCTGGCGCCGGATCTCGCGGACGCGGGAGGACATGTTCCCCAGGCCGATCGCGCCACGACCACCGGAGGGCTCGGGGTCGGGGGTCGGATCGAAGCCGGCCACCTCCAGGGCATAGGGGGGCGCGGTGGCGTCGTCGGGAATGTCGTTGTCCTCTTTAAAGAGGCGCTCCGTTACCTCCGAGTGGAGCGGACGGGAAAAGAAGAGAGCGCCAAGGGCCTTCGAGGTAGCGGCGCCGCCGCTGTAGCGGAGGGGGTAGAGGCTCTCGTGAGTGCCGTTCTGGAGGTAGGTCATAGCCAGATCGCCTCCACGTCACCGAGGAGGACCGAGTTCGCCTGAACGGCGGTCAGCGGGACGTAGAGAAAACTGAGACAGGCACCGTCGTAGATCCGGGGGAGGCTCGGGGTCTGGAAGATCAGATCGCGCTCCACGTAGGCGTTGTTGTCGGGAATGGGGAAGAGGGCCAGGGGGTACCCGAGAACGAGGGCGCACGCGCCGGAGCTGGGGGCGGTCGTAAAGCGGACAGACTGCACGGAGCGGATTCCCCGGTCCCCGGCCTGCATGGGGAGGAAAGGATTCCACATGTTGTTCTGGGCAGTGCTGCCGCTGTGGGGGAGCCGGTTCACCGGGCTCGAAGCGGTGGTGTTACAGGTGACGCCGTGCTGGCGGCCGGTGTCGCCGGCGGAGTTGGTGTAGCCGCTGGTGCCGTAAGTGAAGACGCCGATGACAGCGCCGAAGACGGTGGTTACCTCGAGCCAGGCCCGGACCCCGAGGCCGTCGGTGTACCGCGGCAGCGCTACGCCGTTGGTGAGCGCCTGGGAGGTGTTCACCGAAGCGTCGATCCCGGGGTAGTAGAGGAGGCGGTCGTAGACCAGGATCGCGCCCGGCACCATGTTCGAGCCGGAGCACATGAGGCCCACTTTGGTGAGGTGCTTCGTGAGCGGAGTGACCGCGCCGCCGTGGTAGAGGGATCCGGTGGTGCTGGTAGTGCATTGAACCGCGGTCAGGGCGGCCCCGGAGACGTCGCCGGCAGCGGGGAAGCCGCCGTAGGTCCAGGGGGAATGCCAGGTGGCGGCCGTCCCCGCGGCGTTCGGGTGGAGCTTCATGAACATCTGGAAGACGCGCTGGCCGGCGGTACTGGCGGCGATCAGATCGGAGAGGCTACCCATAGGCGACTTCCAGATCTCCCATGTAGGGGGCGAGGGCGCTCGCGGCCCCGGTGGGGCAGAAGAGGATTCCCAGACAGGCGTCGTCGTAGATCCGCGGCTGGGAGGGGAAGCCGTAGACGAACTGGCGCTCGATCAGGGTGTTGGTGTCCGGAATGGTGATAACCGCCAGAGGATAGCCCATTACCAGAGCGCACACCCCGGCGGTGAGGCCGGCAGTGAGCTGAAAGCTGGTACACCGCTGCATTCCGGTGTCGGTTCCGTTAAACGGCAAGAAGCTGTTGGTGAAGTTGGTGGCGGAGGCCCCAACATGGGGGATCTTACTGGCCCCAGTAGAAACAGTGATCGTAGTGCCGGAGGAGAGGTTACTGTCGCCGTTTTGGTCAATATAGCGGTAAGAACAGGTTGCAGCGTTCGTCCCCAGTCCAGTGGTTACTTCCAGCCAGGCCCGAACCCCGAGGCCGTCCGTGTACCGGGGCAGAGCGACGGGATTGGTGAGCGTCTGCTCCGTGCTGGTGGTCATGTCGATTCCGGGGTAGTAGAGGAGGCGGTCGTAGAGGATCGCGGTCATGGGCTGAACGTTTGAGACCGCGATTCCGCACTGGAGGCTCCACTTGAGGAGGCGGCGGATCAGGGGGGAGACGGGAGTGGTGCCGATATAGATCCCGCCAGTGGTGCTCGAGGTACACTGGGCGGCGGCGAGAGCAGAACCGGTAAAGCCGCCGGCCTGGGGCTCCCCTGGGAAGGTCCACATGCTTTGCCAGGTGTTGGCAACACCGGCGAGGTTGGGGTTCGCCTTGAGCCAGATCGAGAGATTGCTCTGACGGGCGATCAGGGCCGTAAGGAGATCGTCTTCGGAGGTGAAGGCCATTTTCAGCTATTCCAGACGGTTTCGAAGTCGAGTCCCTGTACGACGGAAGCCCCCAGGGCGGTGGGAGCCCAGAAAAGCGCGCTGAGGCAGGCGTCAGAGTCGATGGTGGGCAGATTGAAGACAAACTCCCGCTCGGCGTTGATCTTGAACTGGGGGACTGAGATCACAGCCAGAGGCTTCCCGAGGACGAGGGCACAGACGCCCGCGGAGTGGGCCGCGGTGAAGGCCACGCTCTGCACGGAGCGGATTCCCACGTCCCCCGCCTGAAGCGGGAGGAAGGGGGAGTAGTTGTTGTTGAGGGTGATCCCGCCGCCGTGAGGGAGGCGGTTCAGGGCGGCACTGGCTACGGTGAGGACCGTGACGCCGTGCTGGCGGCCCGTAACCCCAGCGGAGTTGGTGTAGCCGTCGTCCCCGAAAGTGAAGGTGCCGGTTCCGGTGCCGAAAGCGGTGGTGACTTCGAGCCAGGCCATGACGCCGACACCGTCAGTGTAGCGGGGCAGAGTGGCGACGTTGGTGAGCGGCTGGCTCGAGGTGCTCACCGCACTGATCATGGGGTAGTAGAGGAGGCGGTCGTAGACCAGGAGGAAGTAGGGGGCCTGACCGGAGGAGGTCAGCGCATTTGCTGAGAGACGGAGGAGGTATTGATCGCCGGCGGAACGGCCGATCTGAAAAGCTCCGGTGTCCGCCCGATCAAGGTCGGTAGCGGTGAGAGTGACGCCGGTGGCGGTGCCGGCAGTGGGTTGGCCGGTGAAGGTCCAGGTGGAGTAGAAGCCGCCGGTGGCGTTCGAGGTGCCGGCCTTGTGGACTACGCTGAGGTAGCGCTTGCCGGAGTCGTAGGCGGTCCGGAGATCGTTGAAGGTGTCGAAACCCACCCGGGCCTCCTCTGAAAGAGATCCGGCCGGGCCAGGTGGGACCCGGCCGGATCAAAGCGGTGCTGGTGGACGATCTACCTTACATACGGAACAAAGCCGGTGCCTCCGGCACCAGCTTTGGTCGACCGTGCGATCAGCGTACACTCACCCACGATCATGCGGCGTTCGCGGTCGCCGTCGAGTCCGAGAGTCTGGGTGTTGAGCGGCCGGAGCCAGCCAACCTGCCAGTAGTCGGGATCGATGGCGCAAAACGAAGTGCCTTGAGCCGTGAGAGAGGCTGACGTCAACTGGTAGCGCGACTTGAAGAGCGCGATCACGCCCATTTCGGACTCATAGACGTCGATGATGTCGAACGCCTTGCGGTCGGTGGCGGGCAGGTAGCGCGTCACGGAAGTCGTGTACTGGTTGATCGTCCGCTTCCCGAACATGCCGGTGTAGCATTCACGAATATTGACCGGGTTCGAGTAAGCGAGAGTGATGATGTTGTTGAAGGTGAACTCCGTCAGGGTCGTTCCCGAGGACGAAGTGAAGACGGTCGTGGAGTCGAGCGTGTTCAGAAGGCCGCGGAACTTGGGGGCCGTCGCGGTGTTGCCGGTGGTCGCCGTCCCGCGGTGAAGCGAGAGTTCGATGTCGGTCTTGATCTCACGGACCGCCTTCATTTCCTGGAAGGCGATCATGGAGGAGAGACCGGCGTGAACGACGGCGGCCTGGCGGCCGGAGACCCAGAAGTGTTTCTGGAAATTCTGAACAATCGAGTAGTTGCGGTCGGGCGCTCCCAGCAGGACGTCGGAAGCCTGAGCACCTTCCATCCAGGCGTTCTCCGCCGCGGCGTTCAAGGTGTCTTCCAGGTACTCGACGAAGCCGGCGTGGACCGCCATGGAACCGAGGTTGTTGAAGAGGGGAGTGTCGCGGGGCGAGAGAATCTCGAGGAAGTCCATGAGATCCTCGCGGATCGAACCTCCCTTTTGACTCGACGCTGCGAACTCGTCGTAGGTGAGAAGAGGCAAGGCGCCGTCCTCCTACCTCACATGAGGCCCTGCGCGATGAGGCGAGCCCGAATGGCGTCCTCTTCGCGGCCTGAGCGGCGTGCCCGGGCCATGGCCTCCTGGTAGCGAGCGGCACGGTCGTCAGCGTTGCCGGATCCTTCCGGCACAGACGCGCCGACTCCCGTGAGTTCCTCTTTTCGCAGACTGGCGGAAACG
>JGI10215J12807_1021799_pt1 | contig 11065 bp, 9 predicted proteins | sample WisResreferecore_FD_12807 | JGI IMG/M metagenome (IMG submission 12807) | reverse complement strand
AGGAAGAACACGGTGATCGCCCACTTGAGGCGCTTCAGATTGCGGCGCGTTGCGTTCGAATCGCCGCCAGCGAACCAGCCCCACTTGATGGCGAGCCGATACAGCCCGATGCCGCCATGGAACTCGACGGCGAGCAGCAGCAGGATATAGAGCGGCCACATGTGCTCGCTCCAGACGCGGTCCGCGGACTCGAACGGCCCGATCCGGTCCGGCCGCGTCAGCATGATGTAGAGGTGCACGGACGCGAGGAAGAACAACGCGAACCCGGTGAACACTTGCCAGAACCACAGGCTCGTGTCCTCGTGGTGCATGGCCTGCATATGGCCGCGGAAAGTCCTGTACTCGCGATAGTTGATGGGGAACTTGCGCACCGCGAGCAAGGCATGACCGACGAACAGCACGATGACACCCGCAACCACGATCGACACCAGCCAGGGGTACGATTCTCCGAAGAGGAAGTAGCCCTCGAACATCCTCGTGATGGTCCACATCGCGTCCTTGCTGATGAGGATCGACGACACGAACAGCATGTGGGCCCACATGAACAGCACGAGCGCGAGCCCGCTCGCGCTCTGCAGGAGATCGAGCCGCGCCGGCCACCGGCTCTTGCGTAGGATTTCCTTGAAGGTCGCGCTCAAAGGTAGGCAATCACCCAGCCGGGGAGGACGGCGATCAGGAGAGCCGGGACCAGGCAGATGAGGCCCGCGCCCAGCGCAAGACCTCGGCCCGCCTCTGGAGCGCGCTCCTCCGGGCTCATGAAAAGGTACTGAATCACCCGCAGATAGAAGTAGATCCCAAGGTAGCTGGCGACCAGGCCCAGCACTGCGTAGGTTGTGTACCCGGCCGCCATCACGTTCTTGAAGACGAGGAACTTCGCGATGAACCCGGGCAAGGGCGGAATGCCGGCGAGCGACAGCATCGCGATACCGATCATGATCGCGGCGTAGGGCTGGCGATGAAACAGCCCCCTCAGGTGATCGAGATGGTCCCGCGTGGCGTCGTCGTCGCTTGGCGGCAGCGACGCGAACGCGATGAGGTTCATGAGCCCATAGGCGAGCACGTAGAAGACGACGGCCTCGAACCGGCCGGGACCATCGCCGAGAAAGGCATAGAACAGGTATCCCGCGTGCGCGATGGAGGAGTACGCGATCATCCGGCGGAAGCTCATCTGTCGCATCGCAGCCAGGTTTCCCCAGACGATGGACACGAGGGGCAGGATGGCGAGGAGCTCGATGATCGGCCGCGACAGCGGCACCGTGCCGAACAGCCGCAGGACCGCCAGCAGCACGGCCGCCTTGATGACGGTGGCCATGTAGGCGGTCACGGGGACGCTCGCGGCCTCGTACGCGTCCGGCGCCCAGGTGTGGAACGGAACGATGGCCGCCTTGACGAAGAAGGCGACGATCACCAGGACGACGGCGGCCGAGGTGAGGGCATCGGCGCCGGAGGTGAGCGCGGTCGCAAACGTCGGGACTGCAAGCGAGCCGCTCGCTCCGTACAGGAGCGAGACACCCATCAGAAAAGTCGCGGTCGCGGTACCGGAGAGCACCAGGTACTTGAGCGCTGCCTCGGCGCACTCAGGCCGCCGGAAGGCGAGGAGCACCAGCACATACACCGGGAGGGACATCAACTCGAGCCCGAGGAAAAGGGTGAGGAGACTGTCCGCGGACAGGATCATGCACACGCCGTAGAGCGAAGACAGAACCAGGAGGTAGAACCGGCTATGCTCGAACTCGTCGCGGGCGAGCAGCACGACCGGCGCTGCGAGCGCGAGCACGACTGCCTTCGCGAGCAATGAGGCGGGGTCGACGGAGTACTGTCCTGCAAACGGCGCCGCGGCGTATCCGTCATAGTGCAGCCACGCCGCGGCTACGACGGCCGCGGTCAGCACGAGCAACGACACCGTGGCTGAACCTCGCGGCCTGCTCGAGGCGATCTCGATGCAGATCAGCAGCACGATGCCTGCAAGCAACAGGTGCTCCGGCAGCATCGCGGTGAGGACGGTTTGCCAGCTCATGGCGCGCTGCCCGTGCTTGGTTCGGTCGCAACCAACCGCTGCTGGGGCGGTGCGCCCGCTACGCGTTCGCTCCGGACAAGCTCCTGGTATTGCTTCGCCGCGAGCTCCGTCTTCTGCATCGGCCCGTCAGGAAACAGACCCAGACCGAAGACTGAGGCGGCGATGGCGCCGAGGATCGCCGTCTCCCGAAGGTTCAGGTCGGCGAGGGGCCGGTGGGGAGCCTTGTCGCCGCCGAACAGGAAGCGCTGTGCAAACCAGAGCATGTACAGCGCGCCCAGCACTACGCCCGCCACGGCACCGACGCTCAGGACCAACGGGTATCCAGCACCCTGCTGGTACTGATGCCAGGACGAATTGAAGGCGCCGAGGAGCACCAGGAACTCGCCGGTGAAGCCGCTCGTCCCCGGCAACCCTATCGACGCCAGCGTCAGGATCATGAAGAACACCGAGTACAGGGGCAGCAACTTGGCAAGCCCGCCGTATGCGGCGAGCTCCCGGCTGTGGCAGCGCTCGTAGATCATTCCCACCATCAGGAACAGACCCCCGGCAGTCAAGCCGTGACTCACCATCTGGATGATTGCCCCCTGGATGCCGAGCAGATCGATGCTGATCAGCCCGAGCATGACGTAGCCGAGATGGCTGATCGAGGAGTAGGCGATGATCTTCTTGATGTCGGTCTGCACGAGGGCGAGACACGCGCCATAGATAATGCCGATGACCGCCAGCGTCATGATCTCCGGGGCGAGCAACCGCGTGGCATCCGGGAACAGCGGGAAGCCGAGTTTCATGAAGCCGTAGGTCCCCATCTTGAGGAGAACGCCGGCGAGGATCACCGAGCCCGCGGTCGGTGCCTCGACGTGCGCGTCCGGAAGCCAGGTGTGCAGCGGCACCATGGGCACCTTGATCGCGAACGACAGCCCAAAGGCGAGCAGCAGCACGGTCTGAACCGAGAGCGGCAGTTGCGACCGGTACAGGTCGGCAAAGGCGAAGGACGTGATGCCCGTCGTCTGGTTGATGCTGTACACGAGATAGATCACCGCGGCCAGCATCAGGATGCTGCCGAACGCCGTGTACAGCACGAACTTGAGCGTGGCGTAGATGCGCTGCTCCCCGCCCCAGATGCCGATGAGCAGGAACATCGGGATCAGCATCGCTTCCCAGAACAGATAGAACAGGAACAGGTCCTGGGCCACGAACGTGCCCAGCATGGTGAACTGGATAAAGAACACCACGGCGTAGAAGAGCTTCACGTTCTTCTGGATCGCAGTGAAGGCGCCCGCCACCACAAGCGGACCGAGGAACGCGGTGAGCAGCACCAGCAGGACGTTGTAGCCGTCGAGGCCGATCTGGTAGTACACCCCCCAATCGGCAATCCACGGGAGCCGGGTCTCGAACTGCAGGCCTTCCACTGCGCCATCGAACCGGGCGTAGAGCAACGCCGTCAGCAGGAACTGCACCATCATCACGGCGAGTGACACCCCGCGCGCGAAGCCCGCGTGTGGCGCAGCCATCAACAACGGGATGCCGAGCACGGGCAAGTACAGCACAACGTTCAGGAGGGCGGCGTCAGACATGGCGCCAGATCCAGAGCAGGCAGGCGATGCTTCCGGCCAGCACGAACAACCCGTACAGGTGCAGGCTGCCGGTCTGGACACGCCCCAACGCTCCGGCGCTGCGCTGCGCGAGCGCCGCCAGAGCGTTCAGGGAGCCGTCGAGCAGCACCCGGTCGCCGATCCCCAGGAAGACACGCTCCGAAATCCACTGCAGGGGCCGGCCGAACGCGACCTCGTAGAGCTCATCGATGAAGTACTTGCCGGAGAGCACGTGATGGAGTGTCGCGAACCGCAGGCGCAGCCGGGCGGCGCGCACCGCACCGCGGCTATAGAAGAACGCTGCGCCCGCGACGCCCGCGAGAGCCACCGCGACCGAGACCACGACGAGCGGTGTCTCGAGGTGATGCAGCTCGACCTGCACTCCGGGCAGCGGCAGCATGGGCTCGAGGAAGTGCGGGAGGGCGAGGAAGCCGCCGATCGCGGAGAGCACTGCCAGCACCGCGAGCACGCCGGTCATCGACGGCGGCGACTCATGGACGTGATGCTCGGTCTTTGCGTCCATGCGAGGTGAGCCGAGGAACGTCAGCCACAGCAGCCGGAACATGTAGAACGCCGTGAGCAGCGCGGTGAACGCCGCCGTTGCCCAAAGCATGAGCGAGCCGCCGCGGCTGCTTGCGAGCGAGAACCACAGGATCTCGTCTTTCGAGAAGAAACCGGCGAGCGGTGGGAGGCCGGCGATGGCTGCGGTGGCCACGGCGAACGTGACGAAGGTGAGCGGGATCTTCTTCGCCAGCCCGCCCATCTTGGTGATGTCCTGTTCGCCCGAGAGTGCGTGGATCACGCTCCCGGCGCCCAGGAACAGACAGGCCTTGAAGAAGGCGTGGGTGTAGAGATGGAAGATCGCCACGCCGTACGCACCGACCCCCAGCGCCAGGAACATGAAACCGAGCTGAGAGATGGTCGAGTAGGCGAGCACCTTCTTGATGTCGGTCTGCACGCAAGCGATCGTCGCCGCGAAGAAGGCCGTGAGCACGCCGATCACGGCGACCACTTGCGAAGCCTCGGGCGCGTGCAGGTAGATGCCGGACAAACGGGCAATCAGGTACACCCCGGCGGTCACCATCGTGGCGGCATGGATCAGCGCGGAGACCGGGGTCGGACCGGCCATGGCGTCGGGCAGCCAGACATGGAGCGGGATCTGCGCCGACTTGCCGCTGGCCCCGATGAACAGCAGCACGCCGATCAGGCTGGCGAGGACCGCGGAAGGCGGGTTCGACATGAACGCGGCGTTGATCCGGTCCATCTCGAGCGTTCCGAGCGTCGCGTACAGCAAGAACATTCCCACCAGGAACCCTGCATCGCCGACGCGGTTGGTGATGAACGCCTTCCTTCCTGCGCGCGCCTTGTCGGGATCCTCGAACCAGAAGCCGATCAGCAGGTAGGACGCGAGCCCCACGCCCTCCCAGCCGGCGAACAGGACGAGCAGCGAGCGCCCGAGCACGAGCAGCAGCATGAAGAAGAGGAACAGGTTCAGGTAGGCGAAGTAGCGCGCGTAGCTCTTGTCCTCCTTCATGTAGCCGATGGAGTAGAGATGGATCAGCGAGCCCACGCCGGTCACGATCAGGGCCATGACCGCCGCGAGGCGGTCGAAGTAGAAAGAGACGTCGAAGGCGCGCCCATCGATCACGGCCCAGGTGTAAGCCGTCTCGACGAGCGGTTCGTAGCCCTGCGTCGCGAGCTCCTCAAAGCACTTCACGGTGACGAGGAAGGCGGCGATCGGCAGCCCGCACCCGAGCGCGGCTACGAATCGATTGCCGAGCCGGTTGCCGGCAAGGCCGTTCAGCACGAACCCTGCGAGAGGCAGAACCACGATCAGGGTGAGGAGATCCATCGCCTATCCTTTCAGGTCCGCGTAGGCGCCCAGATCCAGAGTGCGCTTGCGGCGCGCGAGCAGAAGGACGATGGGAATGGCGAGCGCGATCTCGGCCGCGGCCACGACGAAGATCAGGAACACGAGTACCGCGCCGCTCATGGAATCCATCCGTTGCGCGAAGCTCACCAGGCTCAGGTTCACTCCGTTCAGCATGAGCTCCATGCACATCAGCATGATCAGCACGTTTCGCCGGACGATGACGCCCAGGAGACCCAGCGCGAACAGCGCCATGCTGACCGAGAGCAGCAGCTGCAGCTTATCCACGTTCACCCTGGTTCACTTTGATCACCGCCACCGCCGCCACCACGGCGGCGACCAGGAGTACGGAGATGAGCTCGAAGTGCAGCCAGTACTCGTTCAGGAAGACGGCGGAGAACTGCTGCAGGCCAAAGGTGGCAGCGCCCGTAGCGCGAGACACCGCGGGGAGATTCTCCCAGGCGGCATAAACGAGTACGCCGAGGAGCAGCACCGCGCCCGCGATACCGGGCACGAGCAGACGCGAAAAGCGGCGTGTAAACGACGGGTCCCGCACGTCGAGCAGCATGATCGCGTAGACCATGAAGACCATCACGGCGCCGACGTAGATCAGCACCTGGAACGCGGCGATGAAATGAACTCCGAGCAGCCCGTAGATCGCGCCGAGCGAGATCATGGTCGAGATCAGCGCCAGCGCGACCCGCATCGGCTGACGCAGCACGAGCATCAGCACCGCGCCGGCGAGCGCGCCGCCGGCGAATAGGTACAGCAGCAGAGTATCGAGGTGAAGGAGCAGGCTTTCGATCACGCTGGGCCTCTGGTCTTTCGATCCTTGCCCGCGACGGGGTAAGGCTTCGCAACGTCGCGCTGCGGATTCCAGTTGAGCAGCTCGTCCTTGGTGAGCCACATGTGGCCGCGGTCGAACGTAGGCAGTTGCGGCACTTCCTTGACCATACGAATCGCGTCCTCCGGGCACGCCTCGACGCACAGTCCGCAAAAAATGCAGCGCGAGTAGTCGATCTCGAAGCGCGCCGGATATTTGGGGTGTGCTGCATCCTCCGGGTCGAAAGCTGCGTCGATCTCGATACACAGCGCCGGGCACACCGTCGCGCACAGGTTGCAGGCGATGCACTGCGGACTGCCGTCCGGCCGCTGGGTCAGAATGTGCTTGCCGCGGTTGCCCGCAGCGTAATCAGCCCGGGTCTCCTCCGGGTAGTAGGTCGTGAGCGCACCCTTGCGCCCCGAGATCCAACGCCACATGTTGTGAAGAAACACCCCACCGGTGACGGCGATGCCACGCGCGATCTCGAAAAAGTACACCCGCTCCCACCACGTCATCGTGGGACGGTTCCAGTAGGCCTTGCGCTGGTATGGTTTGCGCCTCACGCGTTCATCACTCCGAGCGCCCACACCGCCACGGCAGTCACGGCGAGGTTGGCGAGGGCCAGCGGGAACATGAACTTCCAGGCAAAGCGCAATACCTGGTCGTACCGCAAGCGCGGCAGCGTCCAGCGCACCAGGATCTGAAAGCTGCAGACCGCGAGCACCTTCACCAGGAACGTGAGGAGCTGGATCACGACGACGGCCCAGTGGCTCAAGTGCACGACGTAATTGCCTGGGAACACAAAGCCGCTGTCGCTCATGTAGGGCAGGTTGTAACCGCCCAGGAACAGCGTCGTGAAGAGCGCCGCGATGATCGCGATCTCGATGAACTCGGCGAACATGAAAAGGCCCATCTTCATCGCGCTGTACTCGGTGAAGTAGCCGGCGATCAGCTCCGACTCGGCCTCCGGCAGGTCGAAGGGGATGCGCCTGTTTTCGGCCATTGCCGCGGTAATGAAGAGAATGGCCGCGAAGGGCTGGTAGACGATTCCCCAGGCGGGCAAAAAGCCCAGAATCACGCCCGATTGCTGCTGGACGATCGAGGTGAGGTCGAGCGTGCCGTAGATGAGGATCAGTCCCAGCAGGGTCAAGCCCAGGACCAGCTCATAGGAGATCATCTGCGAGCCGGCGCGCAACGCGCCGAGCAGCGAGAACTTGTTGGACGAGGACCAGCCGGCCAGCATGGCACCGATGATGGTCACGCCGCCGAACGCGAAGACGATCAACAGGCCGGCGTCGAGGCGGGCGATCTGCATCGGGTAGCTCTTGTCGCCGAACCAGGCCGACAGGCCCGGCACGAGCTCGGCGGGGACCAGCGTGCCGCCGAAGGGAATGACCGCGAAGACCAGCAACACCGGCGTGAACGCGAGCCACGGCGCGATCGCATACGCGTAGGGATCGTAGGTTCTGGGCTTGAAATCTTCCTTGAGCAGCATCTTCAGCCCGTCTGCCAGACCGTGGAACAGGCCGAGCCACACCAGCTTGATCTGCGTGAAGGGGATACGGACGTAGGCGCGGTTCGCACCGATGCGGTCGGACATGATCGCCGCCTGCTTGCGTTCGACCCACGTCAGCACGGTGCCGAAAGTCATCAGCATCCCCAGCGCATAGCCGATGAAGACGACGCCGATCACGAGATCCTGGATCACGCCGTGGCCTCCACTGGCGCCGCGAGCGCGGCGAACAGCGTCTCGGCGTCGGCGACCGACGCCTTCTTCGGAAAGCAGGGCTCGAATGCGCTCACCACGCCTTCGAAGTTCGTGTAGTGACCGCGGCGCTCCGTCTGAATGCTCAGCGGAAGGAAAACGTCCGCATGTCCGTTCTCCGGCTGCAGGTAGGCGTGCAGGAAGATGACCTTCGCCCCGCGCGGGAGGCGGCCGAAGTCGAAGCCTTCGCCCCAGACGAGAACCAGATCCGTCCCTTCGTGTAACTCGGGCGTTGCATCGCCGAAATGCTTGCGCGCCGTGGCAGTGTTCGGGTTTTTGTCCGCTCGGATGAGCAGATGATCTTCGATCGGCTCGCCCGGCTGCGGGCTGCAGTCTTGTTTGACGAAACACGCGAAGCGCTCGCCAAGGGCCACCTTGAAGGCAGCCAGCTCCTCGTTGGAGCCCCAGTTCGACACCAGCGCTACGGCGCGCTTCGCTTTGCCCACCAGCCGCCGCGCCGCGTCAATCGCCGCGGGGAGCTCGACCGGCGAGCCCTTGAGCATGGCCTGCTCGGCGCGCGGGCGTTCAAAGATCCTGGCGAGGTCGCGCCCCTTGTTGCAGATCCAGGGTCCGTTCACCGCCGGGTTCTCGAGCGGCGTCACGCGCGCGATGCTCGTATTCTGCCGCGGGTCGAGGACGTTGAGCTTCCACTCGGGCTTGCGATGCCAGAGCTTGACGCTGCAACCCCGTGCGCAGCCCGGGCAGATCGAAGGCGTCTCCTTCAGGTACCAGACGCGGGCCTTGTAGAGGAACGAGCGCGAGAGCAAGGCGCCGACCGGGCAGATGTCGATGACGTTGTCGGAGTACGGGTCCTGCTCGAAGCTCCCGTCCTCGACCGCACGGATGACCGAGTGGTCTGCACGCGCCTGAATGCCGAGCGCGTGCGACTTCGAGATTTCGTGAGTGAAGCGCACGCAACGCGAGCACAGGATGCAGCGCTCGTTGTCGAGCACGATGCGCTCTGAAAGCGGATGGAACTTCGTCGCGCGCACTTTGGCGTCGCGCGAGACCGAGGGCGCGCCGTTGTACTGGTAGTGATAGTCCTGCAGCGTGCACTCGCCGGCCTTGTCGCAGATGCCGCAGTCCACCGGGTGGTTCAGCAGGATGAACTGCAGCATCGCCTTGCGGTGCGCGAGCGCCGCCGCGGACTCGGTCAGCACCCGCATCCCGTCGCTCACCGGCATGTTGCAGGCGATGTCGGTCCAGTTGCCGCCCTTCTCGTCCTCGACCTCCACGATGCAGATCCGGCAGTTGCCCGGGACCGAGAGCTGCGGGTGCCAGCAGAAGTACGGGATGGAGATGCCGTTCGCGACTGCGGCCTGCATCACGGTCTGATTCTTCTCGGCTTGCACCGGCCGGCCGTTGATGAAGATCTCAGGCATGGCCGGAGACCTCGAGGCGGCCGTCGAACCGCGAGCGCTTGTGCGCGATCGCGTAGGCGAACTCGTCGCGGAACTTGTCGAGGATGGCGACGGTGGCGTAGCCGGCGGCGTCCCCCATCCCGCAGATCGTGGTGCCGTCGTTGGCGCGCGAGATCGCCTGCATGCGCTCGATGTCTTCGGGCACGCCCTCGCCCGCTACGATGCGGTCGATGATGCGGTGCAGCCAGCCCATGCCGTCCCGGCAGGGCGTGCACTGGCCGCAGGATTCGTGGTGGTAGAAGCGCAGCATCACCTGCAGCAGGTGCACCATGCATGTGCCCTCGGCGATGACGATCATGCCACCGGAGCCGAGCGACGACCCCGCAGCCTCGAGCGCGGCGTGGTCGAGGGCGAGGGGCTCGATGTCCGCCGGGGTGAGCACCTTGGTGGAGACGCCGCCCGGAATGATGGCCTTGAGCGGGCGCCCGCCGAGGATGCCGCCGCAATCCTCCCGGAGGAACCTGGCGAACGGGTAGCCGAGCTCGATCTCATACACCCCTGGCCGGTTGATATGGCCCGAGATGGAGATGAGCCGCGTCCCGGGGCTCGTCTTGGTGCCGACCTTGCGGAAGGCGTCGGCACCGTGCGCGATGATCCCGGCGATGTTGGCAAGCGTCTCGACGTTGTTGACGACGGTCGGTCGCTGGTACAGACCACGGACGCTCAGGCGCGGCGGGCGGTTGCGCGGATAGCCCTTCTTCCCCTCGATCGAGGTGATCAGCCCGGACGCTTCGCCGCAGACGTAGGATCCGGCCCCGCGATAGACGATCACGTCGCATGCGAAGTCCGTGCCCAGGATCCGTTCGCCGAAGTAGCCGGCCTGATAGGCCTCCTCGATCGCTCCGGCGAGACGGCGGTAGGGGAGGTCGAACTCGCCCCGGATGTAGACGAAGCTGTGGCGCACCCCGATCGCGTAGGCGGCGATCTGCATCGACTCGAGCAGCAGGTGCGGGGCGTGCTCGAGGATCCAGCGGTCCTTGAACGTGCCGGGCTCACCCTCGTCCGCGTTGCAGCACAGGTAGTGCGGCTGGCCGTCGTCGAGCTTGACGGTCGCCCACTTGCGGCCGACCGGGAAGGCCGCGCCGCCGCGTCCCTGGAGGCCGGAGGCGATCACCTCGTGGGTCACGTCCTGGGGCTTCATCTGCGCGAGCGCCTTCTCGAGCGCCCGATAGCCGCCGCGCGCCCGGTAGTCGGCGAGCGAGTGCGAGGTGGCGGTGACCGGGAAGGTCATCAAGAGCTTGGTTCCCGTCATGCCAGGCCCTCAAGGAGCACGTCGAGTTCGGCGATGCTCGTGTTCTCGTGGTTGGTGTCGTTCACCACGACGACCGGCGCGGTGCCGCAGGAACCCAGGCACTCGACAGTCGAAAGGGTGAAGCGCCCGTCCGGAGTGGTTTGCCCGGGCGCAACGCCGAGCTTCCTTGCAAGGTGGTCGAGGATCGGCTCCGCGCCCCGCATCGAGCACGAGACGTTGTGGCAGACCTGGAGGTGCCACCGGCCGATCGGCTTGCGCCGGAACTGGGTGTAGAACGAGAGCACCTCTTCGATCTGGATGCGAGGAACACCGAGGGACTCGACAA
>JGI10215J12807_1003587_pt1 | contig 11275 bp, 11 predicted proteins | sample WisResreferecore_FD_12807 | JGI IMG/M metagenome (IMG submission 12807) | reverse complement strand
GCGCAGGAAGTTGAACAGGTCCTGCTTCTGGCCTTCGCCCAGGCGGTTGAAGTTCGACACCACCGCATTCGCCTCGGAGCCGCTGCTCTGGTGCTCGCGGATCGCTTCCTTCAGGTCGTTGGTGCGGCCGTCGTGCAGGAAGAAGATGCGCTGGCCCAGGCCCCACAGCGGCGCGGTGCGGAATTCCCGCGGCCCCGCTCCACCCTGCGAGATGTTGTCGGCGAGCCCGACGCCCATGTCGTGCAGCAGCAGGTCGGAGTACAGGTTTGCCGTCTGGAACTTGAGCGCCTCGACGCTTGAGTTCCCGGTGCGCAGCGCCGGCGTGTGGCAGAGCGCGCAACCGACGCTAGAGAACAGGCTCTTGCCGCGGCCGATCGACGTCGCTCCGCCAGGCTTGGTGCTCGATGGCGTCGGCGGCGCGAGGAAGCGCTGGAAGTTGGCGAAGTTCTGGATCGCCGTAGTAGCCGCCAGGGCCGCCGCAAGCCGGGTCGCGGCGTTGTCGGCCGCGTCCAGGTTCTGTACGTCGTTTGGTACCGAGGCGAACTGGCACCCAGGCGTCTGGTCGCGCTCGCTCTGGAACAGCTCGTTGGTGATCCCCATCTCGACGTTATAGGCCTCGCCGGAGAACAGGAGCAGCGACTGGTTCTGCGCTTTCCAGCCGAAGCGCGAGATCGTGCCGTCGTTGCCGTTGCGGTTCGCCCGCCCGCTGATCCCGAGCGATGCCTTGGTTCCGGAATCACGCGACCTGTTCGAGAGGATCGTGGCGTCCTGGATCTGCTCGATCAGGCCCGCGCCGAACACCGGCGTCGGAATGCGGAAAATCACGTTGCGATTGGAAAGCTCCCTCGCGAAGTCGGGCTGTGCAAGCACGCAGCCGGGCGCGTCGTCGCGGCCGGCGATGGTGAAGAGCGCGTGCACCCCGCCGTCGGGCGTTCCGTCCGGGTTCTTGACGAAGCGGGCCTCGCGCACCGGGCCGTTCAGCCTGATGAAGGACGGCAGCTTGTTGTTGGCGCCGTTCTTGGTGGCGAACGCCACCTGCGGATTCACCGCCGGGCTCGTGCCCCCGGTCGCGGGTTGGGAATGGCAGCCGCCGCAGCCGTCAAGGTTCATCGTCGGCCCGAGGCCTTCGTCGACTTCTTCCGCTTCTTCGAAGTCGGTCTTGCCCAGGTTGAAGAACTCAAGCTGGTTCGCGGTCAGGCCTGCTATCGGCCCGCCGGCATCGACCCCATCGCGCACGCCAGGGTCGCGTGCGGCGAAGTCGACAGAAGAAACGATTTGTGTGTGGAACAACAGGAAGCCTGCCGTGGACACGAGCAGGAACGGCACTACGTGTTTTGTCTTCATGACCTCTCCCACCCCCGGTTATCCCCAGAGAGACAACGTTCAGAAGAACGTTTGAGGGAGCGCCCTGCGCGGCCAGTTTTTTTAGTTCGCCGCGTCGTTCCGTCAGCTACATCATGTACCCGATCGAGTGTGTCGCCAATAGAATTTCTCGCTACTAGGTTTTTCCACTTGCAGTTTCTTCTAACGCGGAAGTTCTAGCCGTCGTGGAACGGCGACGTCGTCGCTAGCGAAAATTGCGAACGTACTCGGGCGCGGTGAACAACCATTCGAGCGCATCGTAATAACGTTCGGCGCGGCGACCTCGATAGATGTCGTTGCGCACGAGGCGCTCGACGCCCGCGGCATGGAACACCAGCCCGAGCATCTTTGCGGAGATCTGCACGCGCGACGCGCGCACCAGACGCTGCCTCTGATACTCACCGAACGCCTGCTCGAAATTTCCTTCGGCGGCGTCGGCGCACGCAGCGAGGCATACAGCGTCCTCGAGCGCCATGGCGGCACCCTGCGCGAGGTACTGGAGCATGAAGTGAGCCGAATCCCCGAGCAGCGTGACCGGCCCTTTCGTCCAGTTGTCGACCGGCTCCCGAAAACGCAGCATCCAGCGCCGGAACATCTTCGGCGCGCGCATGATGCTCATCGGCTTGTCGCAGTTGTGCGCGAAGAGCGGCAGCACTTCCTCAGGCGGCGCCTCTTCGTTGTGCCCTGTGCCGATCTTTTCGCGCACTACGGTGGCTACGAGGTTGAACAGCTTCCAGCCGCGCAGCGGGTAGTGGACGATGTGAGTGTTGTGGCCGGCCCACAGCGTCGCCGCCGGCCAGCGCAGATCCTGCGGCATCTCATCGGCGCGCAGCACCGCGCGGTAGCACATGTGGCCAGATTCGGGCGGCGGGCCGTCGCCCACGATGCCATCGCGGATGGCCGAGCGGCCACCGTCGGCGCCCACCAGCGCGACGCCCTCGATGGATTCGCCGCTCGCGGTTCTTACTACAACTGCGTTTTCCTCTGCGGCGTAACCGGTGACGCGCGTATTCGCGCGCAGCTCGATCGAGGACTGCGCCTTGCACCCGTCGAGGAGCGAGCCGTGGATGTCGGCGCGGTGGGTGACCGCGTACGGATTGCCGAAGCGCTTGCGGAATTTCTCATCCAGCGGGATCTCGATGACGGTCTCGCCGCTCATGCCGTCCATCATCAGGACCCGCTCGATGAACACGGCTTCGCGCTTCACCAGCTCGCCCACGCCGAGCGCGTCGATCGCATGCCAGGCGTTGGGCGCGAGCTGGATGCCGGCGCCGATCTCGGCGAATTCGGGTGCCTGCTCGAGCACCACCGCATGGAAGCCCTTGCGGGCGAGTCCCAGGGCGGCGGCGAGGCCGCCGATACCGCCGCCGGCGACGATGACCGGTTTCTTGTTCCGCGGCGTCATTGCAGCATGTTAAGCGCTGCGCGTCCCAGCGGCGAGCCCGGGTCGGCCAGGGATTGGATGATCTCGAAGTGGTTCATGCCGCCGCCGATGATCCGCGGCGCGCCGAGCTTGTCGGCGAACTGGCGCGATTGGCGGTAGAACTCGGCGGCCTCCTGCTCGGCCCACGCTACCGTCACCGGGCATCCGATCCTGTCCACGTGGCGGATCGGGCTGTATTCATGCTCGAGCTTTTCGTCCAGCCGCAGGTACTCGTTGCGCGCGCTGAGGCGAACCGGGAGCAGGTCGTAGATGCCGGAAACAAGCAAGGCTTCCTTCACCGCATCCGTTCTCGTCAATGCGCATGCGGCCAGGTGCCCTCCGGAAGAGTGGCCGCAAAGGACCACTTCGCTCGATACGCTGCGCCGGACCCAGTCGATGCCGCGGCACACCTGGGCCGCCATCTCGGGCAGCGTCACGCTCGGAAGGAGCGCGAAGTCGAGCACTGCGTACGCGGCGCCGGCCAGCACCACGGCCTCGGCGGCAAAGGCATTCTCGCGCTTTGACTGGCGCTTCCACGCACCGCCGTGGATGAACACGAACGCCTTCCGGCCTTCGCCGTAGATGTCGAGCGTCTCGATGGGCGCCGGCCCGTAGCGTTCGGTTCTCGGCTCGCCGATCCTGGAGCGTACCGCGTCGCTTGCGGTGCCGAAGCGCCGGATGATCTCGTCGGCATGCGGCACCCAGGTGCGCTGCTCGTACTGGGCGTCGAGCGCCTTCTGGTCGTAGTCGAGGAAGACTTTGCTCAAAACAGGATCGCGATGCCGTCGAGCTCGCCTTCGGAGTTCACCAGATCCACCCGCTTGTGCGCGATCCGGAAGCTGTCCCCGGCGCGTCGCAGGCGGTGCTCGACGAGCGCGCCCCAGACACGCTGTTTTTCGGACCGGAACTCCGTGAGATGAAGGGTGGAGGCTACGCGAATATCGGAATCCAATTCCGAAAGAACCATCACGTTGCCTACCTGGTGGACGGTGCGCGCGAGCGGTTGCCGGGCATGCGCGCGCGGGTGACGCGCCTGCTTCACCCGCAGCTCAAGCAGGGTGCGGTCGTCGTGGATGATCGAGCTGGTCTCGAGCGGATCCTTCTGGTCGCGCTCGAGCGGCAGCCAGTAGGTGGCGTCGTCGGTGAAGAGCTCGAGCCAGGCCTCGAATTGCTGCAGATCGAGGAGCCTCGCCTCATGGTAGAGAAACTGCTCGACGTTCATTGCGACATGTAGCGCAGCCAGGCCGCAAATTGCGCCCGGATGAAAATCTCGCTGGTGCCGGTGGCGCCGCGGCGCAGCCCCTCAGATTCATCGATATCGCGGCCGTGGCCGCGGCCGATATAGACCCAGTCGAGCGCGCCCGAAGACAACCCGCCCTGGATGCGCTCGTAGACCTCCAGGTCGTCGGTCAGGACCCACGAGCCGGTGCCGTTCACCACGTTGGCGAAGGCCACGGTGTCGCGGAACATCTGCGGCGGAGCATCCTTCATGCGGAACGAGTACGTGTAGACCACCGAGCGGTCGACCGCTACCGGATGGATGATGCGCAACTGCCGGAACTGGCTCATGAACGAGCAGTTCGGGTAGAGGATCGTGTTCCACAGCGTGACCCGCAGGATGCGGTCGGCCTCCTTTTCTCCGACTCGCTCGATGAGCTTTTTCCGGTATTCGTCGAACACCGGGTTGCCCATGCCGGCCACCAGCCGATCGTCCGAGTGGTAGTCGCCCATGTAGCCGTGGCCGTGCGGCGTGGTCCACATGCCGATCGCTTCCCACACCGACTCGGGGGCGCCGTTCTGGCGCATCTGGCGCACCGCGATGTCGTAGTAGTGCTCCTCGCCTGGTCTGCCCGGCTCGGGCGCGCCGCGTGCCACGGCTACCGACGAAGCGTGCACCCACGCCGGATGTGCGCCGTCGAGGTGGTTCTCGAGCATCAGCTTCCAGTTGCCGTTGTAGGCGTGCTTGAATACACCGCCCGCCACTTCGAGCTCGCCGCCCGGCGCGCGATCCACGAAGTCGTCGAGCGAGGCGCGCGCCGGCCCTAGGAACGTTTCCAGATCTTCTCCCTGGGGTGAAAGCGAGGCGAAGATAAATCCGCGATAAAGGGAAACGCGCGGCACGGCCTTCAAGCCCGACGGCAGCTTGCTCTTGTCGTACCCGCTTGCGAACGGCACGGCCTGCAGCGCTCCCGCGCGGTCGTAGCTCCAGCCGTGGTACGGACAGACGAAACGCTCGGTATTGCCGCGGCCTTCGGCGCAGACCATCGACCCACGGTGGGCGCAGCGGTTGACCAGGACGCCGATCTCTCCGTTGTCCTTTCTTATGACAACGACGGGTTCGCGGCCCATTCTGGTCGTGAAATAGTCGCCCGGGTGCTTTGCCTGGCTTTCGTGCCCGAGCACCAGCCAGGCGCGGCCGAAGATGCGCTCCATCTCGAGCTCGAAGATCGCCGGATCGGCGTACACGGAGCGGTGCACGCGATCGGGCTGCACCCGCATGGCGAGCTCTTCGTTGGCGGCCATGAGATGATTGTAGCCATGGCCCGCCTGCACGACGACGAGATCGCGCACTACCGTCGCGAAGGCTGGGTCGTGCCGCGCTATCGCCTGCCGGCCGAGCGCGTCGCCCGCTCGGTGGAGGCGCTCGAGGCGCTGCTGCACGCGAATCCCGGCGTGCGGCCCGAGAAACTGGTGTCAGCGCACGTCGAGGGCGACAACGGCGAGGGCGTACGCGGCAACCGGGCGTTCCTCGACCTTGCGCGCGATCCCGAGATTGTCGAGTTGGTCTCCGGCGTGCTCGGCGAGGACGTAATCCTCTGGGGCTGCCACGTGTTCTGTAAGCCGGCGGAGCAAGGCTACGAGACGCCCTGGCACCAGGACGGCCACTACTGGCCGATCCGGCCGCTCGCCACGTGCACCGCGTGGGTCGCGCTCGAGCCCTCGACGGTGCAGAACGGCTGCCTGCGCGTGATCCCGCGCTCGCATGCCGCGCGGCGCCTCCACGAGCACCTGCACGAGGAGCGCACCGATCTGACGCTGAGCCAGCGCATGGCGGCCGGCGCCTTCGACGAAGCCGAGGCCGTCGACATCGAGCTCGAGCCGGGCCAGATGTCGCTGCACGACGTGTACATGATCCACGGCGCCAAGCCGAACACCTCCCGACTGCGTCGCACCGGCGCCGCGCTTCGCTACATGCCTTCCACTTCGGTCTTCGAGCGCGACCTGCGTCCGGTGGACGGCAAGAGCGGCGTGCCGGTCAACTTTGCACGCCGCCCGCTGTGGCTGGTGAAGGGCGTGGATTGCAGCGGTCGCAACGACTTCCGCATCGGCCACGTCGGATGAGAGTCCGCGGATGAGAGTCCGGGGATGAAGGTCCGCGTCGTCGCGCACCTTCTCGCGCCTAGCGGAGCCATCCCCAACCATCCGCGCTGGCCGCTGCTCGTCTATCCGCAGGCCGTACCGAACCCTACGCCCGAAGATTTCGAAGCGCTTTTCACCCGCAACGGCTGGCCGGCGGCGTGGCGCAACGGCGTCTTCCCCTTCCATCACTATCACAGCAACGCGCACGAGGCTCTGGGCGTCTACCAGGGAGAGGTGACCGTGCAGTTCGGCGGCGACGGCGGCGTCGAGGTGGCGGCCAGGCCCGGCGACGTCATCGTCCTGCCTGCCGGCACCGGACACAAGAAAATCTCTTCGCGCGGCGCGCTTGGCGTCGTCGGTGCCTATCCCGAAGGCGCGAAGCCGGATACCAGCATGCCGCCGTTCGCGCGCACAGCGAAGAACGCACGAAACGTCCTGCAGGTCGGCCTGCCGGCCGGCGACCCGGTGCACGGCCGCGGCGGGCCGCTCTTCGAGCATTGGAAGTGATGCGCATCGAGGCCATCGAGTCGGCGTACTACCGCACGCGTTCGCGCTCGACCGCTACCTGGAAGCGCCGCAGGTGATGAACAACGGCCGGGTGCGGCCGTCCGAAGCGCCGGGAACGGGAATGCGCTTCTCGGAAAAGGCGCTCGCGCTGTACCGGCGCTAGGATTCTTGCTACCGCTTCGTGATACAAAGGCCCATGGACACCCGCGTCCAAACGAGGCACAAGCCGACCATTCTCGGCGCCGGCAAGCACCGCTATCGCGTGGTCGAGAACTGGGCGAAGCTCCCCGACGGTTGGGAATTCAAGGACGTCGCCGCGGTCGCGGTCGATAGCAAGGACCGCGTCTATTGCTTCAACCGCGGCGAGCACCCGATGATCGTCTTCGACCGCGAAGGCAACTTCATCCGGTCTTGGGGCGAGGGCACGTTTCCGCGCGCGCATGGGCTGCACGTCGACGCGAACGACATCCTCTATTGCACCGACGACCGCGGTCACGTCGTGCGCAAGTGCACGACCGAGGGCAAGGTGCTGCTCGAGCTCGGCGTACCGGGGCAGGCGGCGCCATACATGAGCGGCAGGCCGTTCCACCGCTGCACGCACACGGCGCTTTCGCCGCGCGGCGATATCTACGTGAGCGACGGCTACGGAAACGCTCGGGTGCACAAGTTCTCCCCCGGCGGCAAGCTGCTCAAATCCTGGGGCGAGCCAGGTACCGACCCGGGCCAGTTCAACATCGTGCACAACATCGTTACCGACCCGGAGGGCTGGGTGTACGTTGCCGACCGCGAGAACCATCGCGTGCAGGTGTTCGACGGCAATGGCCGATACGAAACGCAGTGGGTAAACATGCACCGCCCATGCGCGCTCTATTGCTGCCGCGGAAAGAAGCCGCAGTTCGTGATCGGCGAACTCGGCCCGGGCATGACCGTGAACCGCAACCACCCGAACATCGGCCCGCGCCTTGCGTTCGTCGACGCAAAGGGCAAGCTCGTCGCGCGCCTCGGCGGCGAGAACGGCCCAGGCCTGGAGCCGGGAAAGTTCATCGCCCCGCACGGCCTCGCCATGGACTCGCGCGGCGACATCTACGTCGGGGAGGTGAGCTACACCGAGTTCCCGCGCCTTTTCCCCGAGCAGAAGATCGCCTGGCGCATGCGCTCGCTGCAGAAGCTCGAAAAGCTCGCCTGAGCGCTTAGCTCGCTATCATCAGCGGCGTGAGAGTCCTGATTGTCGGCGGCGGCATCGGCGGGCTGTCGCTCGCGCGCGAGCTCGCCCTGCGCGGCATCCAGGCAAACGTGCTGGAGCGGGCGGCGCAGCTCAATCCGGTCGGCGCCGGCATCATCATGAATCCGAACGCCATGCAGGTCCTCGAGCGCAACGGGCTTGCCGACGAGGTGCGGCGCGATTCATGGCCCTACCTCACGCGCGAGACGCGCGATCAGCGCGGGCAGCTCCTCGCGACCCGTGACTATCGCCCGCTCTACGACAGCGGCAAGCTCTCGCAGGGGGCGCTCGTGCACCGCGCGCACCTGCTGGACGTTCTCTACCGCAGCCTGCCGGCCGGCACCGTGCGCTTCGGCTCCGCACTGGAAAATATCGAATCGCTCGGGGCTGATCTGGTCATCGGCGCGGACGGCATCCGTTCCCAGGTGCGGCGCGAGCTGTTCCAGGACGAGGCCGGCGGTTCGTCGCCGCGCTACATGGGCTACCGCTCGCACCGGCTGATCATGGAGAACGTCGCGGATGTGCGCTGCTTCACCGAGTACCTGGGACGCGGGCAGCGCATCGGGCTGGTGCCGATCTCCGAGTCCCGGCTCTATGTATGGACCACATTCAATTCGCCCCGGGATGCGCAACCCGCGCCCGACGTTCCGACGATGTTTGCCCAGTTCATCGACCCGAGGCTGCAACGCCTGTTCGCGGCCCTGCCGGCCGCCGAAGCGATCATCACCACCGAGATCGAGGAGCTCTGGTCAGAGGACTGGATCCGTCTGACGGCGAACGGCAGCGCGGTGCTGCTCGGCGACGCGGCCCATGCGATGACGCCGAACATCGGCCAGGGCGCCGGCATGGCGATGGAGGATGCGGCGGTGCTGGCTGAAGAACTGGCGAGCGGGGTCGAAATCGAGCATGCTCTGGCCAACTACGCACGGCGGCGAAAGCCGCGCGTCGAAACGGTGGTGCGCATCTCACGCGAGGTTGGCCTGGACGGGCAGCGCTCGTTCCCGCCCGCGTGCTGGCTGCGCAACCGCCGCATCGAGCGCGAGGGCCGCGACGTCGAGCGCTCGCTGGCGGAGCTAGAGCGGCTGCTCGCTTTTTCAGGATGAAGCCATGGCGAAGATAAGACACATAGCCATTACCGCAGAAGACCCGTTCGTCACCGCGGAGCTGTTCAAGAAAGCACTCGGGCTCGAGGAGATTGGCCGCGGCGACAGCGACCTCGCGCGCGAGGTCTATCTGACCGACGGCTACATCAACCTGGCGATCGTGTGCTGGAAGCGCACCAAGGAGACGCCCAACCCATATCCCGACGGCTACGGACTGGATCACTTCGGCGTCCAGGTCGACAACCTCGAGAGCGCCGAGGTGCGGGCCCGCAAGGCCGGCGCCACTTCCCAGCCGCCGCCGCCGGTCGACCTCGCCAGGCTGGGCGATCGCATCTTCTTCGAGACCAAGCTGACCCTTGCCGGCGTCAAGTTCGACCTATCGGGACATGGATGGCCGGTGAAGCCGGAAAAATAGCCCTCGAAGCCTCCGGCGTCCGCAAGGCCTACAGCAAGGACGGCCGCAGCCTCGCGGTGCTCGACGTCGAGCGCTTCACGGTGCGCGACGGCGAGTTCGTCACCGTCATCGGCCCCAGCGGCTGCGGCAAGAGCACGCTTCTCCACATCATGGGCGGCTTCATCAAGGCCGAGGGTGGAGCGATCAGCGTGCATGGCAGGCAGGTAAACGGCCCGGGCCCGGACCGCGGTATGATGTTTCAGGAGTTTGCGCTTTTCCCCTGGAAGACGGTCGCCGGCAACGTCGCCTGGGGTCTGGAAACGCAGCAGCACTCCCGTTCGGAAATCGAGGCGACGGTACAGAAATACCTGGACATGATCGGCCTCACCGATTTCCGCAACCACTATCCGGCCGAGCTGTCTGGCGGCATGAAGCAGCGCGTCGCCCTCGCGCGCGTGCTCGCCTTCGATCCCGAGGTGCTGCTGATGGACGAGCCTTTCGGCGCCCTGGACGCCCAGACGCGCGAGACGATGCAGGAGGAGGTCACGCGCCTGTGGGAGCGCACCGGCAAGACCATCGTCTTCGTCACCCACGACATCGACGAGGCGGTTTACCTCGGCGACCGGGTCGTCGTGCTCACCGCGCGCCCCGGCCGCATCCGCGAGGAGATCAGGATCGACCTGCCGCGCCCGCGCAGCCTCGAAATCAAGAAGTCGGTGCAGTGCCTCGAGTACCGCAACCACATCTGGGATTTGATTCGCAGCGAATCCCAAGGCAAAGCGCAGCGCACATGAAGCTCTACATCACGCCGGGGTCCCCTTACGCGCGCATGGCCCGGATCGTGGTCATCGAGAAAGCGCTGGAAGGCCGGGTCGAGGTCATAGTCGCGCAGACACGCCTTGCCGCCAGTCCGTACTACGAGATCAATCCGTCGGGGCGCGTTCCTTACCTGGTCCGCGATGACGGTGTCGGCTTCGAGGAATCCGCGGTCATCTGCGCCTATCTGGATCAGGTGGACGGCAAGCCGGCCTTCGACCTGCCCGCGGGCGAGCACGCCTGGGAGGCGCGCCGCCTCGAAGCCCTGGCGCGCAGCCTGATGGACGGCCTCTCGGTATGGCTGCGCGAGCTGTACCGGCCTGCGAACGAGCGCTCGCCGGGCTTGATCCGCCACGAGACCGACCGCGCCTCGCGCATGGTGGATCTCTGGGAGCGCGAGATCGGTCATCCCTATATGCGCGGCGCGCTGAACATGGCCCAGATCACGCTCGCGTGCGCCCTCGGCCTCGAGGCGCGCAATCCCGACCTGGATTGGCGCACAGGACACGCCAGGCTGCTCGACTGGTACCGCCCGATCGCCGCGCGCCCCTCGTTCCAGGCGACCGCGCCTCCCGCAGCGTCCGCGAAAAGGTAATGCATCGAGTAATTGCGGTTGCGCTGGTCGCCTTGACCGTATCCGGCTGCGCCGGGAAGCCGCCGGTCACGGCCAGGCATGGCGAGTTCGCGAACGAGGTGCTGATGGTCGGTGGCACGAAGCGCGCATACCGCCTCTTCGTGCCGACGAGCGTCGAGCTTGCCCGTCCGGCACCTCTCGTCGTGGCGTTCCACGCCATGCTCATCGACAGCAAGGACGTGATGCCGACGTACACCAGGCTGAACCAAACGGCGCAGCGCCACGGCTTTGTCATCGCCTATCCGAACGCGATTGGCGGCATTTGGGGCTTGTTGCCCGACAGGGTCGCCGCCGACATCGACTTCTTCGACGCGCTGCTCAAGCACCTGTCGGTCACGTACCGCATCGACCCCGATCGGGTGTACGTTCTCGGCATGTCGAACGGCGGCTACTTCGCCCAGCTCCTCGCGCGGGAGCGCTCGACCACGATCGCCGCGGCGGCGTCACACTCTGG
>JGI10215J12807_1032232_pt1 | contig 11619 bp, 8 predicted proteins | sample WisResreferecore_FD_12807 | JGI IMG/M metagenome (IMG submission 12807) | reverse complement strand
CCTCGCCGAAGCCCTGAAGCGCGGCGAGGTGGACGTGATCCTGGTCGCGCTGCCGTTCGAGGAGCCGGGCGTCCAGACCCGCGCGGTGTACGACGAGCCGTTCTTCATTGCAGTGCCCAAGGGCCACCCCTGGGAGAACCGCAAGCGCGTCACGTCGGATGAGCTGACCCGGGAAAGCCTGCTGCTTCTCGGCGAGGGCCATTGCTTCCGCGACCAGGTTCTCGAGATCTGCCACACGGTGCGGGCCAAGGAGCGCAGCCCGCTCGCGCGTACCGTGGAGGGCGGATCGCTCGAAACCATCCGCCAGATGGTGGCCGGCGGCGTCGGGGTCACCGTCCTGCCGGCGACCTCCGTTTCAGGAAATGCGAGCGCACAAGACCTGATCCGGGTGCTGCCGTTCGCGAAGCCCGTTCCGGTGCGCCGCGTCGGCCTCGCCTGGAGGAAGAGCTATCCGCGTCCCGAGGCGATCGAGGCGCTGAGAAAGGCGATCCTGGCCTGCAACCTGCCGCAGGTTGAAAAGCTTTAGACTGGGGCGATGGCCGCGAAACCGAGCCCGACGCCGCTTCTCTGGAAAGCGTTGGCGGTTGCGCTCCTCTCCTTCGTCACGGCTGCGGCGTTCTCGGCGTACCTGCAGCCGGACATGCTGGTCGAGTTCGCCAACCTGGTGCTCTGCTACTAGGCCTGACCGTCAGGCGCACCCCGACGGGGTAGGCTGGTCGGCGCATCGCGTGAAGGTGCATGGCACGGGGCTTGCATTTTATTGTCTGCCTCCTACCTGCCATGAATGCTCCCGAGCTGAAGATTGCCACCCGCGTCCGGGAGGGCTTGCCCTATCCACGCGGTGCCCACTGGGACGGCAAAGGCGTCAATTTCGCCGTCTATTCCGCCCACGCGACTAAGGTGGAAGTCTGTCTCTTTGAAAAAGGCACGGAAGTCGAGCGCGTCGAGCTGCCGGAATACCGCGACGAGACCTGGCACGGCTACGTGCCGGAACTGCGCCCAGGGCAGATCTACGGCTACCGGGTGCACGGGCCCTATGCACCGGACGAGGGCCACCGCTTCAATCCCAACAAGCTGGTGCTCGACCCGTACGCGCGGGCGCACATCGGTGAGCTGAAATGGGACCCGGCGGTGTTTGGCTACAAGGTGGGCGACCCGCAGGCGGATCTTTCCTTCGACGAACGCGACAGCGCGCCGTTCATGCCGAAGTGCGTGGTGGTCGATCCGGACTTCGACTGGGCGAAGGAGAAGAGGTGGCACCCGGTGCCCTGGGATCGCAGCGTGATCTACGAGACGCACGTGCGCGGCTACACCAAGCTCCATCCCAAGGTGTCCGAGCACCAGCGCGGTACCTTCTGCGGCCTCGCCGACAGGCACGTCGTCGACTACATCAAGTCTCTCGGCGTGACCACGGTCGAGCTGCTGCCGGTGCACACGTTCATCAACGACAGCTTTCTGCTGGAAAGAAAGCTGACGAATTACTGGGGCTACAACTCGATCGGCTTCTTTGCCCCCGACCCACGCTACGCCGCCGACCCGGCGAAGACGCTGCAGGAATTCAAGGAGATGGTGGCGCGCTTCCACGATGCCGGGCTGGAGGTGGTGATCGACGTGGTCTACAACCACACCGCGGAGGGCAACGAGCTCGGACCGACGCTGTCGTTCAAGGGCATCGACAACGCTTCGTACTACCGGCTGATCCCCGACAAGAAGCGCCACTACATCAACGATACCGGCACCGGCAACACGCTCAACCTCTCGCACCCGGTGGTGCTACAGATGGTGTGCGACAGCCTGCGCTACTGGCACCAGGAAATGCACGTCGACGGCTTCCGCTTCGACCTGGGCACGATCCTCGCGCGCGAGCCGGGCGGCTTCGACACGCATAACGGCTTCATGAAGGCGGTGATGCAGGACCCGGTGCTCGCAAAAGTGAAGCTGATCGCCGAGCCCTGGGATTGCGGTCCGGGCGGCTACCAGGTCGGCGGCTTCCCGCCGGGCTGGGCGGAATGGAACGACAAGTTCCGCGACACGGTGCGCGACTACTGGCGAGGCGAGGCCCTCCCCAAGGATTTGGCGCCGCGCTTGTGCGGCTCGCCCGACATCTTCGCGCGCCGCGGCCGCCAGCCGTGGGCGAGCGTGAACTTCATAACTGCGCATGACGGCTTTACTCTCAACGATCTGGTCAGCTACAACGACAAGCACAACGAGGCCAACGGCGAGGAAAACCGCGACGGCCACTCGCACAACCGCTCCTGGAACCACGGCGCGGAGGGGCCGGATGTGGAGGAGCCGGTGCGCGCGCTGCGCAAGCGCCAGATGAAGAACATGCTCGCAACGCTGCTGCTCTCGCAGGGCACGCCGATGCTGCTCGCCGGCGACGAGTTCGGCCGCAGCCAGCAGGGCAACAACAACGCCTATTGCCAGGACAACGGAATCTCGTGGCTGCACTGGAACCACGACGACCGCGAGCAGCGCCTAATCAACTTCGTGAAGAAGCTCATCGGGCTGCGCCAGCAATATCCCATTCTAAGAAGAGCCAGGTTCCTGAGCGGCGAGTACAACGAGGACCTGGGCGTCAAGGACGTCACCTGGATCAACACCGACGGCGAGGAGATGCGCCAGGACCAGTGGGACGATCCCAACACTCGCGTCTTCGGCATGCTGCTCGACGGCCGGGCGCAGGAGACCGGTATCCGGCGTCGGGGCGAGCTGGCGACGCTCCTCATCATCTTCAATCCCTGGCAGGACGTGGTGAAGTTCAAGCTGCCGGCCGCGACCGGCGGCAGCGCCTGGACGCTGCGCGCCGACACCAATTTCCCGGACGCGACCGAGGACCCGCAGTTCGCCATCGGCCACGTGTATGAGGTGACGGCGCGCTCGCTGCTCCTGTTCCAGCTCACCTGAAGTGAAGGCCTCCTCCGCAATCGGTCTGCTGATCGCGGCGGTGGTGCTGTATCTCGCGCGCGAGGTGCTGATCCCGTTCGCGCTCGCAGGCCTGCTCGCTTTCCTGCTCGCGCCCGCGGTACGCCGCCTGGAGCGCTGGAAGCTCGGCCGGGTATTGTCGACCTGCCTGGTTGTCGTGTTCGGCTTCACCATCATCGGCGGAATCGCCGCCGTGGCCGGAACGCAGGCGGTTTCGCTCGCCGCCAAGCTGCCGGAGTACCGCAAGAACGTCACCGCGAAGATCCGCGAGCTGCGCAAGCCTGGCGAGGGCAAGATCGCGCAGGCGCAGAAGGCGATCAAGGACCTCGAAAAGCAGGCCGATCCGACGCCGCAGAAGCCGATGCCGGTGACCCAGACGCCGGAGTCGCCGTATGCGCAGCTCGTCGATTTCGTCACCCCGTTCGCCAAGCCGCTCGGCACGGCGCTCGCGGTGATCGTGTTCACGATCCTCATGCTGCTGCACCGGGAAAGCATGCGCGAGAAGCTGATCGGCCTGATCGGCCCGCGGCGCATCAACGTCACCACCCAGGCGCTGGACGAGGCTTCCTACAGGGTGAGCCGCTACCTCTTCATGCAGCTCGTCATGAACGCCTGCTTCGGCATCCCCTTCGGCATCGCGCTCTATTTCATCGGCATTCCGAATGCGGCGCTGTGGGGGCTGCTCGCGACGCTGCTGCGCTTCATTCCGTACGCGGGGGTCTGGATCGCCGTGTCGATGCCGCTGGCGCTCGCGTTCGCGGTCTCCGACGGCTGGTCGGAGGTGCTATGGGTGGCGGGAGTGTTCCTCGCTCTCGAGCTCGTTCTCATCAACATCGTCGAGCCGCTGATGTACAGCCGCGTCGCGGGCCTGTCGCCGATCGCCATCATCCTCGCGGCGCTGTTCTGGACGCTGCTGTGGGGGCCCCTGGGCCTGCTCCTGGCGACTCCGCTCACCGTGTGCCTCGCGGTGATGGGCCGCTACATCCCGGACATGGGCTACCTCAACGTGATCCTCGGCGTGGAGCCGGTGCTCACGCCGCAGGCGCGCTTCTACCAGCGCCTGCTTGCCAAGGACGAGGACGAGGCCGAAGACCTCGCCGAAGACTTCGCCAACGAGAAGGGCCTGCTCGCGCTCTATGACGAGATGGTGATCCCGGCGCTCGCGCTCGCCGAGCAAGACCGCCATGCGCACACGCTGGAAGAGGATCGCGAGCGCTTCATTTTCGACACCGTCCGTGAATTGGTCGAATACCTGGAGGACCGGAGCCAGCCGAAGGACGAAGTCGAGGCCAAGCCGAAGAACGTGGTGCACCGACCCGCGCCGCCGGTGTGCATCGTGGGTGTGCGCGACGAGGCCGACCACGTCGCCGCCCTGGTGCTCGCGCGCATGCTCGAGGCGCCGGAATGCAATCCCCACGTGATCTCCCATCCTCTCCTTGCCGCCGATACCCTGGACGAGCTCGAGCGGAAGGCATGCAAGGTGGTGTGCCTCTCGGCGGTGCCGCCGCACGCCGCCGCCCACGCCGGACACCTCTGCAAGCGCTTGAAAGGCCGCTTCCCGGACCTCAAGGTCGTGGTCGCGCTGTGGATGAGCGAGGGCTCGGACAAGCTCGAGGCGCGCCTGCGCGACGCCGGCGTCGATGTCGTGGTCACGCGGCTCTCCGATGCGGTCGAGCAGCTGCGCCAGCTCAGCGTCCCGCTCGCGCTCGCTGCGCAGAATCCGGGGCAGAACCCGATTCCCCGCCGCAGATCGGGGTCAGAGCCCTGATTCGAATGAAAACCAGGCTGCCGCTCGTTGCGCTCGCCGCGGCCGGCGTTACCCTCGCGGCCGCGATCGTTGCTCTGAATTTTACGCACCGCGAGAAGCGAATCGGGCAGCGAATCAGGCGCCTGTACTCCGCCGACGATCCGGACTTCGGGCGCGCGATGGGCGTCTTGCTCGGACCCGCAATCGTCGGGGGCAACCGTGTGGAGGTGCTGTTGAATGGCGACCGCATCTTCCCCGCCATGCTCGCCGCTATCAAGGACGCGCGCACGAGCATCAACTTCGAGAGCTTCATCTACTGGTCTGGCACAGTCGGCAGGGAGTTTGCCGACGCGCTCGCCGAGCGTTCGCGCGCAGGCGTGAAGGTGCACGTCCTTCTGGACTGGGTCGGCAGCAACAAGATGGATCCGGCGCAGCTCGACGAGCTGGCGCGGGCCGGTATAGAGGTGCGAAGGTTCCACCAGCTTCACTGGTACAACCTCGGACGAATGAACAACCGAACCCACCGCAAGGTGCTGGTGGTGGACGGTCGGGTGGGCTTCACCGGCGGCGTAGGGATCGCCGACCAGTGGACCGGTGATGCACAGGACCCGGATCACTGGCGCGACACCCATTTCCGCGCCGAAGGACCGGTAGTCGCGCAGATGCAAGCTGTGTTTCTCGACAACTGGATGAAGGCCACCGGAGCCGTTCTGCACGGGCCGGACTACTTCCCTGCGCTGGCTGCTGCGGGACCAAGCGCGGCGCAAATGTTCAGCAGCTCGCGTTCGGGCGGTAGCGAGAGCATGCAGCTCATGTACTTGCTCGCGATAACGGCGGCGCAACGTTCGATTCACCTGTCTACCGCCTACTTCGTGCCAGACTCGTTGACGCTGCGCACACTTGGCGATGCCGTAAGACGGGGCGTAAAGGTGCAGATCATTGTGCCGGGGGAGCACGCGGACGCGGAATCCGTGCGGCGCGCATCGCGCGCACGCTGGGGCCTGCTCCTTGAGGCGGGCGCGGAGATCTACGAATATGCGCCGACCATGTACCACTGCAAGGTGATGATCGTCGACGCGCTTTTGGTTTCGGTGGGCTCGACCAACTTCGACAACCGCTCCTTCCAGCTCAACGACGAGGCAAACCTCAATATCTACGACGCCGATTTCGCCGCCCGGCAGATCGAAATCTTCCAGGCCGATCTGGCGCGATCGCGCCGCATCAGCTTGCAGGAATGGCAACAGCGGCCGCGCTCCGAAAAGCTTTGGGAGGGTGCGGCATCCCTCCTCGGATCGCAGATGTAGTTCAGGCAGCGTCAGCGGCCAGTGGCGCCCGTCGAAGCTTCTGCGCCTCGGCCGAGCGAGAGCGCCGTGGGCACGCCCTCCTTTCCAGCCGGCTCGGAGGCGGGCGCTTCGAGGCGCACGCGCGACGGATCGACCCCCCCCTCGAGCAGCGCTTCGCGAACTGTTACGGCGCGCGCGCGAGCAAGCGTTTCCGCCTTTGCGGGCTCGACCGGCCTCGCAGCGCTCAGCTTCTCGATGAGGGCACGGCCGTAGCGCGGCTCGCTTTCGCGCAGCTTCTGAAGCTCGAGCCGGTTGCCGACGCGCTCCAGGTAGAGGTTTTCCGCGGCGTGCAGCACCTTCGGATCCTGGAAATCGAGAGGCTTTCCGACCTCGTAGCGCGCACGGCGCGCAATCTCGCGCCGCACCGCATCGACCCCCAGCGCCGGGAGGTCCGTTTCGGGATCGTAACCGCCGCGCACCGCGACACCGAGCTGCGGCCGCTCGCCGAGCGCCTTGGCGACCTGTGCCAGGTTTTCCTCCTCTGGCGGCGTAAGCGCCGCCGAGCCGGGCTCGAAGTGCACCTCGCCGCGATCCTTCTCCTCGTCGCCGAAGAACGCGCCCAGGGCGCGGAATGGCGCGGAGGCAAGCTTGCCGATGACGTTGCCGATCGCCCTGGCAATGAGTCCGCCGAAATCGAACTGGGGATCATTCAGATTGCCGATCACAGGAATGTCGAGGTCGATGCGCCCATTCGAGTCGGAGAGCAGCGCGACCGCCAGTTCGAGCGGCAGGTCGCGGGCGGAGGCACTTTCGACCTTCTCCCCCAGCCGCATCTGCTCGATCGTCAGCTGGTTCGACCCGGTCAACCGACCGTCGCGCACCTGATAGCGCAGCTCCGCGGAGAGCCGCCCGGAATCGATGCGATAGCCGGCGAACTTCGCCGTATACGGCGTGAATGTGGCGAGGTCGAGGTTGCGGAACGTGGCAGTGAGGTTGGCGAGCGTTTTCGGTTGCTGCAGATTGAGGGTGCCGCGGATGCGTGCCGAGCCGTACTTCGCCACGCGGCCCTGCAGCTGGATGCGCGCGGGATCGCCAAGAGCGGTGCTCAGGCCGGTGACGGCGCCGGAAAGCTCGCGAATGGTGACCGCGAACGGGCTGTCGAGCGAACGGTCGGCGAATTCGAGCGTGCCGTCCTCGATGCGCAGCCGCCGCAGCGTGACAGGCAGCGGCTTATCCGCCTCGTTCGGATTCTCCTGCGCCCGGAATGCCCGCGCGAAAGCGGCGCTCCGGTCTGCTTCGATGACGAGCCGCCCTCTGGGCCCGCGCACCACGAGCTCGCCGATCTCGGCGCCGAACGGCGCGAAGCTCAGCTTCGCCTCGTTGGTTTCGAGACTCTTCAAGCCCAGCAGAAGCTTCCCCGAGTCGAGCTCGTCGAGCCGTGCATCGCGGACCGCCACGGCGCCCGCGTAGCCGGCATGGCCTTTCTGAACGCGAACGCGGCCATTCGCGGACAGCGTGCCGGAAACGATCTTCACCGCCACCTGCGCCGGCAGCCACGATTGCGCCTGCGCGAGCGCCACGTCCGCCACTTCTAGCCGCAGATCCGCCGTGAGGGGCTGCAGGCCGACGCTGCCGCTCGCGGCGACGCTGCCACCGTGCTCCACGCTCGCCTTTGCCGTGAGCTGGAACGGGTCGTTCGACGGGAGCACGAGCTTGGGCGCCGCGAGGGCGACGTGCCGCAATGCGATTCCGGCGTAGGTGAACGGCGCCGCTGTGAGCGAGACCTCTTCCAGCACCAGGCGGCCGCGCTCATAGGCATAGGCCGCCGAGGCGTCTAGTTGTCCCTGCGCGGTCGGCGTGCCAGGCGCCGCCAGTTGCCACACCGTGGGTAACGGTGCACCGGCCACGGCAAGCTTGCCATGCCCCGCAAGCGGCTCGATGGAAATGCTGCCCTGCGAGGTAACCGTGCCGCCGCCTGCGATCTGCGCGGCCATCTCGTAGCGGGCAGGTTCGCCCGAGCGCCGCGATAGCCCCTTTAGCTGGAGGTCCAGCGCCTGCAGCTTGAGCGCAACCGGCGCCCCGCGCGAACCGTCGATGAAATGCAGGGTGCCTTCCGAGACGACGAGATGGTGCACCACAAGCGTTCGCCTCGCCGCCTCAGGCCGTTTATCCACCGGCCAGCCGCTGCGGCCGTCAGGCCCGAGCGCGATCTCCACGCTCGGCTGGTGCAGCGAGGCGCTCTGCACGACCCAGGCAGAGCGCCACAGCGAGGCCCACGCAAGATCGGCGCTCGCGCTTTGCGCGGACGCGAGCGCGCGGCCGTCCGGGTCAAAGAGCTGGATGTCCGACAGCGCAACACGGAAGGCGAACGGATCGGTGCGCACGCCCCCGAGCCGCAGCTCGAGGCCGAGATGGCTTGCTCTATCCACCAACGCATCGCGGACAAAGCGTGGCGCAAGCCAATGGCCAGCCGCCGCGTACGCCGCGACGAGCAGCCCGGCAAGCGCCGCTGCGAGAAAGCCTTTGCGCATCTGTCCTCGTTCTGACATGTGCAAACAATGTTCCTGCCCGGCACGCCGCTTGCCACCTGTCGTTACGGAGCTCGCCCAATGGAAATGAACCTAAAACACCTCTCTCGCTACAAGGACATCGCCAGGCTCCTGTGGAAGTACGGGCGCTCCGACCTCGTCAAGCAAATGGCCATTGACGACCAGCTGGCAGCCGAGAAGGAAAAGGAACCGACCGACGCAGGCGAAACGCCCCCCGAGCAGCTCGCCGACGACCTCGAGGCGATGGGCGCCACCTTCGTGAAGTTGGGACAGGTGCTCTCCAGCCGCCCCGACCTGCTCCCCGCTCCCTACTTGAAGGCGCTCGCTCGCCTGCAAGACAAGGTGAAGCCCTTCCCGTATGAGGAGGTGGAACAAATCGTCGAAACGCAGCTCGGCGTGCGGATCTCGAGCGCGTTCTCGCGCTTTGATCGGGACCCGATCGCCAGTGCGTCCCTGGGACAGGTCCATGCCGCCGCGCTGCGCGACGGCCGCGAGGTCGTGGTGAAGGTGCAGCGGCCCAATGCTCCGCAGCAGGTCGCAGAGGATTTCGAGGTGCTGGCCGCGATCGCCGGGTTCCTCGACAAGCACACCGACTTCGGTCGGCGCTACCGGCTGGGCGCAACGCTGGAGGAGCTGCGCGCCACCATCATGCACGAGCTCAACTACGAACGGGAGGCTCGCAACCTGGTGGTGATGGGCAAGAACCTGGAGGAGTTCGGGCTCATCCGGGTCCCGCAACCCGTGAACGACTACAGCACTCAGCGCGTGCTCACAATGGAGTACGTGCGCGGAGTCAAGATTACGAAGTTGAGTCCGGTGGCGCGCCTCGACCTGGACGGGTCGAGGCTGGCGGAGGAACTATTCAAAGCCTATCTCAAGCAGGTGCTGGTCGATGGCCTGTTCCATGCGGATCCGCATCCCGGCAACGTCTTCGTCACTGACGATCAGCGCATCGCGCTGCTGGATCTCGGCATGGTGGGCCACACCACGCCGGGCATGCAGAACAACCTGCTCAAGATCCTGATCGCCCTCGGCGAAGGCAAGGGCCAGGAAGTGGCGGAAGTGATCTGCGAGATCAGCGAGAAGAGCGACGAATTCGACCAGGCCCTCTTCAATAAACGCATCGCCCACCTGGTGATGGAGCGGCAGGGCCAGGCATTGGGCCGGATCAACGTGGGCAGGACGCTGCTGCACGTGACGCGCTGCGCTGCCGAGCTGGGCCTGTATGTCCCGAGCGAGCTCACCATGCTCGGCAAGACCCTCCTGCAGCTCGACGAAGTCGGCATGATCCTCGACCCCGGGTTCGATCCCGACGCGGCGATCCGGCGCAACGCCGCCGACATCATGACGAAGCGCCTGAACAAGGACGCGAGCCAGGGCAGTTTCTTCACGTCCCTCCTGGACATGAAGGAGTTCGTTGTCGGGCTCCCGGTGCGGCTCAACAAGATCATGGATGCGGTGACCGGCAAGGACCTGGAGTTGAAGGTTCGCGCCGTGGATGCGCCGATCATCATGGAAGGCTTGCTGAAGATCGCCAATCGCATCACCTCGGGCGTGATCCTTGCCGCGCTCATCGTCGGCGCCTCGCTCATGATGCGGATCGAGACCTCGTGGACGCTTTTCGGCTACCCCGGGCTCGCCATCCTGTGCTTCCTCGGCGCGGCGGCGGGCGGCGTCTATCTCCTCTTCAGCATCTTCGTCCAGGACAAACGCAGCGAGCACAAGGCGCGCCATCCCGGCGCCAATTGAATCGGGCGGCAATTTTCCCGCCGCCTCGAACGCCCTCGAAGCTACAAACGGATAAAAGACAGCCCGCAATTGCGGTAGCGCCGATCCGGCGGTAACGTGCCGACTCCGCGTATTGCGCAAGAGGAGGGGCATCCATGGCGCTGTGGCGAAACATCGGTGGTGTCGTCACCCTGGCGGCGGGCGGGACGCACTTCTGGGAGATCAGCTATCCGCCGAACGGACGCGACGTCGGCGTGGTGGTCGCCGCTCCCAACATCCAGCAACCGCAAATCAACGTCGAGCTCGTGGCGACCGAGCAGGGCGTCGTCGCGCGCCAGTCCCGCGATGAAGGCGGGCCGCCCATCCACTACACCGTGAGAATCCGCAACGCGGGCGCGATCGGTCTTGCCTACAACCTGAACATTGGAGACTGGCAATGAAGAACCTCACCCGGGTGAGCGTCATCACCGAGCGCGGCCGTCTCGTCGGCGTATACATTCCACCCGACGCGCCGCCCTCCGATCCGCGGGCGCCGGTGCCGCAGCTCGTCGCCGGCCCGGGCCAGAAGATGCGCGAGGTCCAGCTGGAAGTGCCGTCGGAGTTCAGAAATCCCAAGGTCGTGGACGGCTTTCATGCGCTCGTGCGGCGCAAGCTCAAGCTTCGCAAGTAAGTGGCAGCGGTTTTTGAATGCCTCGTTGGAGGACTGGCGCAGATGCGTCGAGCTGCTTCAGCGCTTCTAGCTCTTCTCATCACGACTGCCGCGGCGGCCGTTTGGGGACAGGCCTTTCCCAGTAGACCCGTGCGCGTGATCGTGCCCTTCACCCCGGGCGGGGTGACCGACATCATCGCGCGCACCCACGCAGCCAAGCTCGCCGAGCTCTGGGGGCAAAGCGTCGTGGTGGAGAACCGCCCAGGCGCGGGTGGCTCGCTCGGCGCCGCAGTGGTGGCGCGCGCGCCGGCCGACGGCTACATGCTGCTGGTGCACTCGTCGGGCTACGCCATCAACGCCGCAGCCAATCCCAGCCTGCCCTACGACTACAAGAAGGACTTCGTTGATGTGGCGCCGCTCGGCAGCCAGCCAATGGTCCTCGTCGTTTCTCCGGCGTCCAACATAAGGAGCGTGGCAGATCTTCTCGCCTTGGCCAAGGCGAAGCCCGGCGAGGTCGCGTACGGCTCGGCGGGAATCGGCAGCGGCGCGCACTTCAACGGCGAGAAGTTCCGCATCGCCGCCGGAGTCGAATTGCTGCACGTGCCGTACAAGGGCGGCGCCGACGCGATCAACGACACCATGGCCGGCCGCCTCGCGTTCACCTTCAACACGGTGACCCTCGCGCTGCCGTTCATCCGCGACGGCCGGCTCGCGGCGCTGGGCGTGAGCTCGCGCACG
>JGI10215J12807_1007572_pt1 | contig 11655 bp, 11 predicted proteins | sample WisResreferecore_FD_12807 | JGI IMG/M metagenome (IMG submission 12807) | reverse complement strand
GCAGGACCGAGCGGCTGCGCACGGCGGCGGGGTCGGGCGCCGGGACCGAAGCGAGCAGGGCGCGGCTGTACGGATGCCGCGGGCCCGAGAACAGCGCGCGCTTGTCGGCCAGCTCGACGATCTTGCCGAGATACATCACCGCGACGCGCGTCGCGATATGCCTCACCACTGCGAGGTCGTGCGCGATGAAGATGTACGCCAGGCCCAGGCGCCGCTGCAGGTCCTGCAGCAGGTTGATGACCTGCGCCTGCACCGAGACATCCAGCGCGGACACCGGCTCGTCGCACACGATTAGCCGCGGCTCGACCGCGAGCGCCCGCGCGATGCCGATCCGCTGTCGCTGTCCGCCGGAGAATTCGTGCGGATAGCGGCTGACATGCTCCGGCGCGAGCCCGACCAGGCCGAGCAGCTCTCGCACCCTTTCGTTTGTCTTGCCTTTATGAAGCGCATGCAGCATCAGCGGTTCCGCGAGCATGTCGCCCACGGTCATGCGCGGATTGAGCGAGCCATAAGGATCCTGAAAGATCACCTGCATTTCCCGCCGCAGCGCGCGCATCTCGCGCTCGCCGAGCGCCGAGATCTCCCGGGCGTCGAACCAGACCCTGCCCGAGGTGGGCTCGAGGAGGCGCAGCACCAGCCGCCCGGTGGTCGACTTGCCGCAGCCCGATTCGCCGACCAGCGCGAGGGTCTCGCCCGGATAAACCTCGAAGCTGACATCGTCGACCGCCCGGATGCCGCCGCGGAAATGCTTCACCAGATGCTCCGCGCGCAGCAACGGCGTCACAGCGGCGCCCGCCAGCACGCGGCGAAGTGCCCCGCGACCACTTCCGTAAGGGGTGGGGGTTGGGAAAAGCATTTCTCGATTGCGAACGGACAGCGCGTGTGGAAGCGGCAACCCGCCGGCATGGCGGCGGCGTTGGGCACGGTCCCTTCGATCGCGCTGAGCCGTCGCTGCTCGAAGCCCAGGCGCGGGATCGAGCCGAGCAGGCCGATGGTGTAAGGGTGGTGCGGCTCTGCGAATAGCGCCGCTGCCGTGCAGCGCTCGACTACCTGGCCGGCGTACATCACGAGGACATCGTCGGCGAGCTCGGCGACCACGCCCAGATCGTGGGTGATGAGGATGATCGAGGTGCCGAGCTCCGAGCGCAACGCGCGCATGAGCTCCAGGATCTGTGCCTGGATGGTGACGTCGAGCGCGGTGGTCGGCTCGTCGGCGATCAGTAGCTGCGGATTGCAGGCGAGGGCCATCGCGATCATCACGCGCTGGCGCATGCCGCCCGAGAGCCGGTGCGGATAGTCGCGCGCGCGGCGCTCGGGCGAGGGGATGCCCACGCGGCGCAGCATCGCGATCGCGTTGTCTTTCGCTGCCTTCCTGCTGGTACGTCTATGGCGCAGCAGCGCTTCGGCGACCTGATCCCCGACGGTGAAAGCCGGGTTGAGCGAGCTCATCGGCTCCTGGAAGATCATCGACAGCCGCGCGCCGCGCAGCTCGCGCAGGCGCGCCGGCGTCAGTCGCAGAAGGTCCTCGCCCTCGAACAGCACCTCGCCCGCCACGATGCGCCCCGGCGGCTGCGGCACGAGCCCCATGATGCTCAGCGCGGTGACGCTCTTGCCGCAGCCCGATTCGCCGACGATCCCGAGCGTGCGGCCGCGCTCGAGCCTGAAGTCCACCCCGTCTACCGCCCGCACCTCGCCGGCGTCGGTGTCGAAGACGGTGCGCAGCCCTCTGACTTCAAGAAGAGCTGCGCGATCGGACATGCCGGGCGACCTCGTCCTCGATGGCCTGGCGCTCGAGGATGCCCCACGGCCGCGCCTTGCTCGGGCCGCAGCGCATGAAGGGAATGAAGCGCTCGTGCGCTTTCTCGTACAGGCGCCTCAGCTCGGCCAGCGGCTCGGCGTGGTCGTCGACGCGCAGGCTCAGCTGCGGATACGTCTCGGTCGAATGGATGAGCAGCGCCGCCGACTGCTTGCCGCGCTTGTCGCCGCCCGCGGTCTGGCCCGCATCGAGCGCCGCAAGCAGGCGCTCGGCAAACGGAAGGGCTTTTTGCCCTTCATAGGCTTTCGCCGTGTCTTCGATGACGCGGGCGCCGGTCAGCATGTTGCCGGCAACCGAAAAGCCGTCTTCCGCGATCGCCCCGCACCAGTCGATGCAGCTCTTCCCGGTGTGCTGGCCGATGTGGCCGGCGGCGTCGATGACGTGAAGCTGCCGCTGGTCGCGGCCTTCGTCGGGCGCCACCAGGCGTCGCACCACGGTCTCGGCCGGCAGGCCTTCGCGCAGCAGCTTCAGGCCCTGCGCGCCGTAGTGAGGATTGACCAGAGCCTGCGTCGAAAGCGCGCCGATCCCGCTCTCGGCATGCGGACACAGGGCGCCGACGGCGAAGAAGCGCGTCGCGATGGCGACGCCGAACGCGCCGCTCGCCGCGTCGCGCGCGATGATCGACCAGGTCATGGGCGGCGATCATAACCCGAAGGTTAGAATGTGCCGGCATGCTCGACCTTCCGCGCGACTACAACGCAGCCGTGGACCTCGTCGGCCGCAATGCGGGCCGAGGCGACAAGGTCGCTTTCATCGACGACAGCGGCAGCTGCACCTATGCGCGGCTCGCGGAGCGCGTAGACCGGGCAGCGAATGCGCTTTGCGCACTGGGAATCGAGCGCGAGCACCGCATCGCCATCGCCATGCTCGATTGCGTGGACTGGGTGGCGCTGTTTCTCGGCGCGATCAAGGCGGGCATCGTGCCGGTGGCGATGAATACGCTCCTCACGCCCCGGGACTACGAATATCAGCTGCGCGACAGCCGCGCGCGGGCGCTTTTTGTCTCCGAGCCCTTGCTGAAGAGCTTCGAGGGCATCAAGTGCCCGGACCTTCGGCACATCGTCCCGCATTCAAAGCTGAGGGAATTGCTCTCCAAGGCGGCAGGCAAATTCCAGGCGGCTTCCACCACCTGCGACGACATGTGCTTCTGGCTGTATTCGTCGGGCTCGACCGGGGCGCCGAAGGGCACGGTGCATCTGCACTCGCATCTCATCGCTACCGCCGAGCTCTATGCCAAGCCGATCCTCGGCATCCGCGAATCCGACGTGGCGTTCTCCGCGGCGAAGCTGTTCTTCGCCTACGGTCTGGGCAACGCGCTCACCTTTCCGATGGCGGTCGGGGCCACGACCGTCCTGATGGCCGAGCGCCCCACGCCCGACGCGGTGTTCAAGCGTCTGGTGGAGAAGCAGCCGACCATCTTCTACGGCGTTCCCACCCTGTATGCGGCATTGCTCGCTTCACCAGGCTTCCCGGAAAAATCGCAGCTCAAGCTGCGTGTGTGCACCTCGGCAGGCGAAGCCTTGCCCGAAGGCCTGGGAAAGCGCTGGACCGAGCGCACCGGGGTGGAGATCCTCGACGGCATCGGCTCGACCGAGATGCTGCACATCTTCATCTCCAACCGGCCCGGCGAGGTGCGCTACGGCACCACCGGCAAGCCGGTGCCCGGCTACGAAGTGCGCCTGGTCGACGACCAGGGCAACGTCATCACCAAGCCGGGCGAGCTCGGCGAGCTGCAGATCAGCGGCCCGACCTCGGCGATCATGTACTGGAACCAGCGCAGCCGCACCAAGAGCACCTTCCAGGGTCCGTGGACGCGTAGCGGCGACAAGTACAGCTTCGACTCGCAGGGCTACTACACCTACGGTGGGCGCTCGGACGACATGCTCAAAGTGAGCGGCATCTATGTCTCGCCGGTCGAGGTCGAGGCGGCGCTGATCAGCCACGAGGCGGTGCTCGAAGCAGCCGTAGTGGGCCTCGAGGATGAGCAGAAACTCGTAAAACCCAAGGCGTTCGTGGTCCTCAAGCCCGGCCAGTCGGCCTCGGATTCCTTGAAAAGCGCCCTGCAGCAGCACGTGAAGGACAAGCTCGCCCCCTATAAATACCCCCGCTGGATCGAGTTCATGAGCGAGCTGCCCAAGACCGCGACCGGCAAGATCCAGCGCTTCAAGCTGCGATCCTGACGGCGGCACAGGCGTAAAATCCTCGGTATGGCTACCAGAGAACAGCAGACCACGAACGACATCAAGGTCGATCCGAAGGCGCTATATCTCGAGGAGGTCTTTACCGACCGGCGCATCGGCACGATCCGCAGGCTTACGCCGGTGACGAAGGACGGCACGCGCGATGCGGCGCGGCCGGTGCTCTACGCGGGCGAGACGCAGGTGCTCACCCCCGCGGGCGCGCTGCCGATCGGCTTCGAGATCAGCGCCGTCTCGCTCGAGGAAGCCGCCGAGAAGTTCGGCCAGCTCGCCAGGGAAGCGATCGAGCGCACGGTGAAGGAGCTGCAGGAGATGCGGCGCCAGGCCGCCTCGCAGATCGTGGTGCCGCAAGGGCCACTGCCGCCGATGGGCGGCGCCGGCGGCGGCGGCAAGATCCAGATGCCTTGAAGAAAAAGGGGTCAGAGCAATTTTCCCTGGACGCTAGCGTGCGCCGCTATGTGTTACGGGAAAATTGCTCTGACCCCTTTTTCTCGGCCCGCTCGTAATCGAACCGGATCGGCTCGATGTCGCCGCGGTAGATCGCCTGGATGCGCTCCTCGGACAGCGGATAGCTGAACTGGGCGTTGCGCATGCGGATGCGCTGCTTGAGCTGCTCGACGATCAGCTTCTCGAGCAGGCTCCAGTCGGATCCGGTCAGGCCCTCTTCGGCGATTCCGGCTATTCCCGAGAGCATGTGAGCGAACTCGTCGTCGTGGACCTTGCCGCAGGCATCGGCGATCAGGCTGTCGATGCCGGGCCGGCCGGCCAGCTTCATGCCCTCCGAGAAGAGGGTGCAGTAGCCACCTTCGGTGGTCTTGCATGCGCGCATGCCAAGGGCACCGTGCGCTTCGCGGTGACGGTAGCGCAGCGCGGTGAGCGCCTTTTCCTCGGGCCATTCTTCGAGGATCCGGGGATGCAGCTTCGGCGTGCCCTTCGGCCGCATGCTGTCGTAGACGTCGGCGAAGTAGGTGTAGTGGCTGAACTCGGCCTTCACGCCCTCGAGCGCGTCGAGGAATTCGTGGCGGTCGAGAGCGGTATCGATGTTTGCAGTTTGCTCGGCGAGGCGCCTGAGCGAGCCCGGCACGATGCCGCCCTGGTCGAACCTGGTGACGCCCGAGCCCCAGAATTCCTTGAAGCACTGGCGCTTGAGCCAGAGCAGGTCTGACTCGATATTCCTCTTGGGCCAGATCCAGTAGCTGCGCACCACCTCGGCCTCTCCGGCCCACAGCGGCGTTGCGATCTCGATCACCCTGCGCAGACTAGAATTCAGCATGGCGCCCAAGAATACAGCGCAGGTACGCACCTGGGTAGATGAGGCTCGGCGCGTGGTGGCGCTCACCGGGGCGGGCATCTCGACCGAATCGGGGATCCCCGACTTTCGCGGGCCGCAGGGCTTGTGGACCCGCAATCCCGCCGCCGAGAAGATGTCCGACATCCGCTACTACCTCGCCGATCCCGAGGTGCGCAGGGCCTCGTGGCAGAACCGCCTCTCGAGCCCGGCCTGGAGCGCGCGACCCAACGCCGGACACCTGGCTCTGGTTGATCTGGAGAAAAGACAAAAGCTGCATGCGCTCATCACCCAGAACATCGATGAGCTGCACCAGATCGCCGGCAACTCGACCGAGCGGGTGATCGAGGTGCATGGAACCATGCGCCGGTTCATGTGCTTCGGCTGCGGCACGCGCGGCCCGATGCAGCTCGTGCTCGAGCGCGTGCGCGCCGGGGAAGAGGATCCGCATTGCCGCGACTGCGGCGGGATCCTCAAGAGCGACACCATCTCCTTCGGGCAGCAGCTGGTGCCGGAGGTGATCGAGCGGGCGATGCGCTCGGCCGCCGAGGCGGATCTGTTTCTCGCCGTCGGCACCAGCCTGCAGGTCTACCCGATCGCCGGCACGGTGGAGCTCGCGCGCAGCGCCGGGGCGAGGATCGTGATCGTGAACGCGCAGCCGACCCCGTTCGACGGCGTGGCCGATGCGGTGTTCAACGAGTCGATCGGCGCGGTGCTGCCGCAGCTCATTTCAGCCCGAGAAAGCGGCGCGCGTTCCCTGCACTGATCGCGAGCTGCGTGTCGCGGTCGAGCTCGAGGCGCTCCAGAGCGCCCACCGGGTTGGGGTCGCCCATCGCGAACGGATAGTCGCTGCCGACCAGGATCTGCGAGGCGCCGAAGCGCTCGAGCAGCAGCCGCAGCGCTGCAGGATCGAACACCAGGTGGTCGTAGTAGAAGCGCCGCGCCGAAACCGCGGGCGACTCGGCGAGCGACTCTCTCGCCTTGGGCGTCACGTTCCACGCGTGCACCAGGCGCGGCAGCAGCATCGCCATGGCGCCGCCGCCATGGCTGAACGCGATGCGAAGGCCCGGATGCCGGGCGGCGATGCCGCCGGTGATCATGGAAGCGCAGCCGAGCGCGATGTCCCCGGGAAAGCACACCGCCTGCTCGGAAAAGGGGCCGACGATCCGGTCCTGACCCGCCGGACGCAGCGCGTGCACGAAGATGGCCGCGCCCGCTTCTACCGCTGCGGCGAAGAACGGCTCGAACCTCGGGTCGCCGATGGAAGTGCCATTGACGTGGCTCGCTATCTCCACGCCTGAAAACCCGAGCTGCTGCTTCAGAAATTCCAGCTCATCGATCGCGGCATCGACGTCCTGCAACGGCACCGCGCCCAGGCCGACGAAGCGCTCCGGCGCGCGCGCCACCATCGCGGCGATCTGCTCGTTCAGGTAGCGAATCAGCACTTTCGCGTCCTCGAGCGGCAGCCAGTACGACAGCAGCTCCGGCATGGGCGACAGCGCCTGCCGGGCGATCCGCATTGCACCCATGTCTTCGATGCGCCGCGGCACGCTCCAGGAGCCGTCGGACACCGTGCGGTAGACCTTGCCGGAAATCATCACGTGCCGGTGGCAGGCGTGCGCCTCGGCCATCGAGGGCCACGGCACATCGCGCCCGCTTCCGATGTACGGCGGGAAATTTTCCGGGACCACGTGCGTATGGACGTCGATGCTCTCGCTCATCGCGTCGATCTTATAGAATCACTGCATGACCCGCTTGCTCATCGCCTTTCTATTCGCGCTTTCCGGGAACGCCGCGGCGCAGTCCTGGCCGGCCAAGCCGGTGCGCATCGTCGCGCCATTCGCCCCCGGCGGAAGCGCCGACACGCTCGGGCGCATCGTGGCCCAGAAGCTCACCGACAGCCTGAAGGAGAACTTCATCGTCGAGAATCGCCCGGGAGCGGGCGGGGTGATCGGCTCCGAGGCCGTGGCCAAAGCTGCGCCCGACGGCTACACTCTGCTGGTCTCCGGCGTCGCGTCCCATGCGGTCGCGCCCGCCCTGCCGCGCGGCACGCCCTACGATCCGGTCAAGGACTTCACCCACATCGCTCTCTTTGGCGGCCCGCCCGCGGTGCTGGTGGTGAATCCCAGCGTTCCGGCCAAGGACCTGAAGGAGTTCGTGGCGCTGCTGAAGAAGGAGCCGGGCAAGTATTCCTACGGTTCGCCCGGCAACGGCACGCACGGGCAGCTCGTCGCCGAGCTGTTCAAGCAGCTCGCCGGCGTGGACATGCAGCACGTTCCGTACAAGGGCGCCTCCAACGCGGTGGCGGACCTCATAGCCGGGCACATTCCCGCCGCCTCGACCACGCTCTCCACCGCGGCGGGACAGATCCACGGCGGCAGGGCGAGGGCGCTCGCGATCAGCACTGCGAACCGGCTGCCCGACTATCCCAACGTCCCGACGTACGCAGAGATGGGCTACAAGGACCTCGTCGCCACGATCTGGTTCTCGCTGTCGGGGCCGGCGCGCATGCCCGCCGATATCGTCGAGCGTCTTAACACCGAGGTGCGCAAGGCGCTCGAGGCGTCCGACACGCGCGAGCGGCTGCGGCCGGAGGGCATCGAGCCGGGCAAGCTGTCGGTGAGCGAGTTCTCTTCCTTCGTAGCCTCCGAAGTAAAACGCTGGGCACCGGTGGTAAAGGCCTCCGGCGCTAAAAACGACTGAGCCCGCTCCTTCAACAGGAGTACCCACGCTTCTCGGATGCAGAGTATTCGAGGAGGCACTACGCGCTGTCTTTCGCGATGCAAAAGCGCGAGGTCGATCACCTGCTGATCGTCACCGATCAGCGCAGCGGCAATGCACCGCAATGGGTGACCGGCTGGCCCGGGACCGTCGAGGCATTCCTCCTGTTCGCGGCCGGCGAGCCGATGACCATGCACGTCGAGTGGCACAACCACGTGCCCCTCGCACGGCGCATCGCCCAGGGCGTGGACGTGCGCTGGGGAGAGCACCGCGGCATCGGCCTCACTATCGAAGAGCTGCGCCGCCGCGGCGCCAAGCGCGTCGGGCTGATCGGGCCGCTTGCCTTTCCCAAGCGCAAGGCGCTCGAGGAGCGCTTCGAGGTGGTGAGCCTGGACGCCGACTACGTGGGCTTGCGCCTCGTCAAGTCGGAGGAGGAGATCGAGTGGCTGCGGATCGGCGCCGCGCTCAGCGACGCCGGGTTCCGCGCGCTGCTCGAGGGGGCGCGCCCCGGCCTTACCGAATACGATCTCGCGAACCTCGTCGAACGTGCGTACGTGGGGCAGGGCGGCACTACCTTCATCCACTACATCGGCGTCACCTCCATGGCCGAGCCGCATCTATGCGTGCCGCCGCAGTACGCCTCGTCGCGCAGGGTCCAGAAGGGCGACGTGGTCTTCTGCGAGCTGTCGGCGTACTGGTGGGACTACGCGGGACAGGTGCTGCGCAGCTTCACCGTCGGCGCCGATCCCACGCCGCTCTACCGTTCGCTGCATGAAGCCGCCGAGGCGGCGTTCGACGCGGTAACGGGCGTGATCCGGCACGGCGCCACCATGGAGGAGATCGTGGCGGCGGCCGGTGTCATCGAGGAGTGCGGCTTCACCATCCAGGACGATCTCATGCACGGCTTCGGCGGCGGCTATCTGCCGCCGATCGTCGGCTCACGCAGCCGCCCGGCGGGGCCGCTGCCGCAGATGACGCTGGAGGAGAACATGACGGTGGTGGTGCAGCCGAACGTCGTCACACCCGATTACAAGGCTGGGGTGCAGGTCGGCGAGCTGGTGCGGGTGACCCGCCAGGGCTTCGAGAGCCTGCACTCGACGCCGCGCGGCTTCTTCCGCGCGCCGGAGCCGAACAGCCGCCTGGGCGTCCTTCCCGACGGCGTCGTCTAGAGCATCGCCGCTGAAAAAGGGGTCAGAACAATTTTCCTGTTACACGTTTCGTTGCGCCAACGAGTGTTGCAGGAAAATTGTTCTGACCCCTTTTTCATAGCATCGCCGAGCCGCCGTCGACGACCAGCGTCTGGCCGGTGATGAAAGCGGCGTCCTCGCTCGCGAGGAAGCTCACGCTGCCGACCAGGTCCTCTGGCTTCTCGTCGCGCTGGATGGCGCGCGTCATCTTGGTGATCTCGCCCTGGCGCACATGGACCGGGTGCTGCGCGACGTTCTCGGAGAGCGTGAATCCGGGAGCGAGCGAGTTCACCGTGATGCCGTCCCGGCCCAACTCGCGCGCGAGGCCGCGCGTCATGGCAATGACCGCGCCCTTGCTCGAGATGTAATGCAGGAAGAGCGGCACCCCTTTCAGCGGCGCGCCGGAGGCGAGGTTGACGATGCGGCCGTAGCCGCCCTTGCGCATGTGCGGCGCGCAAGCGCGGCAGCACAGCCACACGCCCATGATGTTTACCTCCATCACGCGGCGGAATTCCTCGATCGGGATCTGCTCGAACGGCCTCAGCTCGAGCGCGCTGAAGATGGCGGCGTTGTTGACCAGGATATCGATTCGCCCCAGCGCTTTCATCGCCTCCGAGGCCATCTTCGAAACATCGACCTCGTTCGAGACATCCGTTTGCAGGCCTAGCGTCCTGGACCCGGTCGCCTTTGCGATCTCGGCGGCCGTTTGGTCGAACTTCTGCACGTCCGCGATCACGACCGCTGCGCCGTCCTTGGCCAGACGCAGGGCGATCGCCTTTCCTATGCCTGTCGCGCCCCCCGTGACGATCGCCACCTTGCCGGTCAGCCTTTCCATACCACGTCCTCGTATTTCACCTGTTTTGAGAGCAGCCCGAGCTCGCGCGCGAAGCGGTTCATCGATTCGACCGTCTTGGGGGAAATGCTCGGGTCGTAAAACGGCAGGTCGCGGCGGATCAGCTCGGCGATCAGGCCGGCTTCGGTCGGAGGAAAGACCTTGTTCCCGACTTCGGCGGCCCGGCCCGGGTGCTGCCGGAGGAGTTGCTGCGCCGCCGTGACCGCGCGGACCGCGGCGCGTGCCGCTTCAGGCTGCTCCAGGATCATCCTTTCGGAGGCGGCGAGAGCCGGGAACGTGTATCCCTTTGCTTCCTCGGTGCCCTCGCGCCGTGCATCCAGGACCAGCGTGCCGATGCCGTTGCGCACCGCCACCTCGGCGCCCATGCCGTTGGCCCAGAAGCCGTCGATCTTTCCCTCCTCCAGCGCCTGAGCCGCCATCACGCCGAAGGACGCGTTCTTTTCGATCACGCCGGGAACCGGTCCGATCTTCACCTCACGCTCCGGGTCGATTCCCGCGGCAGCGAGCATGCGCTTGAGGCCGTCGACAGGTCCCGGCGCCGCGCCGATGCGCAGGCCCTTTACGATCCTCAAATCCCCCTTCCGGGCATCGAGGTTCTTGCCAACTACCAGGAACCAGTACATGCCTTGCGCGAGCGCGCAAAGGAGCTTGCCGCCCTGCCAGTCCTTGAACGCGTAGAGCGCGGCGTGCGAAGCCCCGCCGACGAAATCCAGGCGCCCCTCGCGCAGCTCTTCGTACGTCTTGGTAACCGGGAAGAGCAGCTCGAGCGTCGCATCGAAGCCTTCGTGGCGGAAGCAGCCGAGCTCCACCGCGGCGATCAGGGGGAAATACGATGGCGAGATCAGGTCCGGAATCGCAATCCGCAAGCTCATTGCGGCTTCATCCCGGCGGCCTGCACGGCTTCCTTCCAGATTGCGAGATCGTCGCGCACCGCCTGCTCGAACTCTGCCGGCGTGCTGCACACGGGGTCGACGCCGATCTTGCTCAGCCTGCCGGCGAACGCCGCGTCTTTGCACCCCGCCGCGATCTCGCGTGCGATGCGCTCGACGATGCTCTTGGGCGTGCCCGCGGGGGCGACGTAGCCGTTCCAGGTGACGGTGCGAAAGCCCGGATACCCCTGCTCGGCGACCGTCGGCACCTGCGGCAGCTGCGGCGCGCGCTTTTCACCCGAGACCGCAAGGACGTTGATCTTGCCGCCGCCGGCGTGCGGAATGAGCTCGTTCAGGTTGCCGAAGTAGCACGGCACGTGTCCCGCCACCACGTCGGCCATCGCCGGGCCGCCGCCCTTGTACAGGACCGCTTCCATCTTCACCCCGGCGCGCGCGAGAAACAGCGCCATCGTCAGGTGCCCGACCGAGCCCGAGCCCGGCGAGGCATAGCTCAACTCGCCCGGATGCGCCTTGGCGTGGTCGACCAGCTGCTTCAGGCTGGTGGCCGGAATCCGCTGGTTGCACCCGAGCGCGAAAGGATTGGTGCCGACGATCGCGATTGGCGTGAAGTCCTTGACCGGGTCGTAGCTGATCTTCTGCACGTGCGGCACGATGGCGAGCTGCGGCGTGGCGGCCGAGAACAGCGTGTAGCCGTCGGGCTCG
>JGI10215J12807_1047057_pt1 | contig 11705 bp, 10 predicted proteins | sample WisResreferecore_FD_12807 | JGI IMG/M metagenome (IMG submission 12807) | reverse complement strand
TTCTCCACCTAACGGGGGGTTACTGTCGGGGCCGGCTACAAGCCGGCCTCGACATGTGTACGGGCGGGGGATAAGCCTGTGGAAGATGTGGAAAAGGGCCGCTAAATTGACGGTTTCTAGCGGGTTGCCGGGATCTGCCCAATTGTGCGAAACCGCACACGGCGCTGCCGCCGGAGCTCCTCGCCGCTCTGACTTTCCAACAGCTCGAGCGACTCCGCCAGCGCGTCGCCTAGCAGCTGCGCGGCATGGTCGGCATCGGTGTGCGCGCCGTTCTCGGGCTCCGGCACGATCGCGTCGATGACGCCCAGCTCGAGGCAGTGCGCGGCGTCCGGCTTGAACGCCGCCGCGGCCTTTCGAGCCTCGCCCGCGTCGCGCCACAGAATCGCCGCGCAGCCCTCGGGCGAGATCACGGTGTAGATCGAGTTCTCCTGCATCAGCACGCGGTCGGCGAGCGCCGTGGCGATCGCGCCGCCCGAGCCGCCCTCGCCGATCACGCAGGCGACGATCGGGACGCGCAGCCGCGCCAGCAGCGCCTGCGAGCGCGCAATTGCGCCACCCTGGCCATGCTGCTCGGCGCTCACGCCCGGGTAGGCGCCCGGGATGTCGATCAGGCTGAGCAGCGGGAAGCCGTGGCGGTCGGCGAGCTCCATCGCGCGCATCGCCTTCCCGTAGCCCTCGGGATAGGCCATGCCGAAGTTGCGCCGCGTCCGCTCCTTCACGTCGCGGCCCTTCTGGTTGCCGACGAGCACGACGGTGCGGCCACGGAAGCGCCCGATGCCGGCCACCAGCGCCGCGTCGTCGCCGTGGTGCTGGTCACCGTGCAGCTCGAACCAGTCGTCCAGCAGCCGCTCGACGTAGTCCAGCGTGTACGGCCGGTCGGGGTTGCGCGCCAGCTCGACCGACCGCCAGATCTCCTCGTCGCTCGGCTCGGAGACCACGCGGTCGAGCTGCTTCTGCAGGCGCTCCAGCTCCGCCGACAGCTTCGCGCCGCGCAGGAGCGGTAGGCCCCGCAACCGGCTCAGCTGGGAGCGCAGCCGCAGCTGCTCCGCCTCACCGGCCATTGGCGAAGAGGCGCAGCAGCCCGCCGAGCATCGGCCGCAGCTCGCGTCGCGGGACGATGGCGTCGATGTGGCCGTAGCGGAAGTTGGACTCGGCCCGGCCGAAGTCGTCGGGCAGCTTCTCACGCGTCGTCTGCTGCACCACACGCGGGCCGGTGAACGAGAGCAGCGCGCCGGGCTCGGCCACGAGCACGTCGCCAAGGCTCGCGAAGCTCGCCAGCACGCCGGCGGTCGTCGGGTGCGCCATCACGCTGATCAAGGTCCCGCCCGCGTCGCGCAGGTCCTCGACCGCGCAGACCGTCTTCGGCAGCTGCATCAGCGACAGGATCCCCTCCTGCATGCGCGCGCCGCCGGTCGTGGTGACCGAGACGAGCGGCACCCCGCGTTCCGCCGCCCCCTCGCAGGCGCGCGTGAACTTCTCGCCGACGACGCGCCCCATCGAGCCGCCCATGAACCCGAACTCCATCACCGCGAGCTGGCATGGCTGGTCCTCGATCGCGGCGCGGCCGATCACCATCGCCTCGCCCAGGCCCGTCGAGAGCTCGGCCTCGGCGAGCCGCTCGGTGTACGGCCGCAGGTCGAAGAACGCGAGCGGGTCGTCCGAGCGGAGCTCCGCGGCCTCCTCGACGAAGCTGTCCGCGTCGACGAGCTGCTGGATCCGCTCACGCGCGTGCAACGGGAAGTGGTGACCGCAATGCGGGCAGACGTTGAGGTGCTCGGCGAGCTCGTCGTCCCGGTAGTGGGAGCCGCACTTCGGGCACGTGTTCGGGTGTCGGCGGCCGTCCTCGGGAGGAGCGTGCCGGTGCTCGATGGAGACGTCGATACGTTCGGACACGGGTTGCGAGTTTAGACCTGTGGCCTCGGCCGGGAGTTACAGCCCGAGAGCGAGGGCCAGGCCGGTAATCGGCTCCACGTTGGCAGGCTCGGCCGCGAGACCGCTGAAGCCGGCGCCGAGCACCGAGGTACGGCCGCGGACTCGCCGCAGCAGGTCGGCGAGCTCCTGCATCGAGAGCCCGCCGGGCTCCGGCATGAACGGATGGATCGGGCCCGGCTCGAGCGAGTCGACGTCGAGTGCCACGTAAACACCCTCGGTGCCGTCGAGCGCCGCCTCGAGCTCCGCGGTGTCGGTGCGCAGGCCGATAGAGGCAACGTACTCGCGCTCGGGCGGGTCGAGGCTCCTGGCCCCGAGCAGGATCGTGTCCTGCGGGTCGACTGCGCCGGAGTCGAGGATCATCCGCAGCGGCATCCCCCAGAGGTTCCCGGATGGGGAGGTCTCGGGCGTGTTCAGGTCGCCGTGCGCGTCCAACCAGACGAGCGAGATGCGGCCGTTGCGCGCGGCCAGCGCCTCGACCGCGCCGATGTGCGAGCAACAGCAGCCGCCGAGCACGAGCGGGCGCTCCGGGAGGTCGATCGCCACCGCGAGCGTCTGCTCGTCGAGCGAGTCCTCCTCCACCACGGCCGCCTCGGGGAAAGCGAGCGGCAGGCGGGCGGCCTCCGCCATCGACTCCCCGCCCTCGCCCCAGGCCTGCGGCACGCGCACCATCCCCGCCCCGAACTCGCGTCCACAGGCGTGGCACTCGTAACCGGGCCCGATCGCGACGCACGTGTACGTACGGCATTCGGGGCAGCGAGCGCGGAGCCGGCTCACAGCTTCTTCTCGTAGGTGTCGTTACGGCGCACTTGCCGCATGCCGACCTTCTCGTAGAGCCGCACTGCCCCGGTCGTGTTCTCGCCGTCGACGCCCAGCCCAACGCGCGTCGCGCGTCGCGCCTGGAAGTCGCGGAAGGAGTGACGTAGCAGCGCCGTCGCAAGGCCGCGCTTCCGCCAAGGCCGGCGGACACCGAGGACGTGAACCCAGCCGTACTGCGGATCACCGGAGAAGTGCCATGCGTTGAGCGAGATCGCGGCGAGCTCCTGACCATCCTCGACCAGCCACCAGAGTGACGGGTCGAAGCCGTGGTGGTCGACGGTGTAGCGACGCCACTCCTCCATCGACTGGCGCCGAAAGTCCCAGTGGTCGGAGAAAGAGTCCATGTGGGCCTCGTACACGCGCTCATCCTCGCGCGGCTCGAAGTTGCGAGGCTCGAGGCCGTCCGGCCAGGTCGGCGCGGGGATCTCGCGGTCGAGGTCAATTCGCATCTGGAACGAGTAGCGGATCGGCCGCCAGCCGGCCGCCGCGTAGACGTCGCGCAAGATCGGCTCGTCGCCCTGGACGAAGCCGCGCAGGATCGGCTTCTCGGCCTGCGCCCGTGCGTGCTCCTCGGCAGCAGCGACGAGCAGGGATGCGGCCTCGGCGTCGAGCGTGCGGGCGTCGACGTTGAAGTGCGTGCCGTCATCCTCTCGGCCCACATCGAGGTAGCCGACAGGCTCACCGTCGCGCTGAGCGAGCTGGATCCAGAGCCTCGGCATCTCGAACCAGCTCCGGATCTCGTCCTCGCTCAGCTCCGGCTCGCCGAACGAGGCGACCGCGTGCTCCTCCAGCAGCTCCTTGATCGCAGGAGCGTCGCTGGCCGTGGTGTCGCGCAGCTCGACGCTCATGCGAGCTCCTCCAGCGTCTCGGCCAGGCGCGTCAGGTCCGGCAGCTCCCGCGTCGGCTGCGGGCGCGGCTGCTCGCCGAGCCGGTTGATCCAGACCGACGGCAAGCCGAGGTCGTTGGCCGGCGCAACGTCGTGAAAGAGGCTCGCCGCGACGTGCACGTCCGGCGGCGTTCCGACCCGCTCTTCGAAGGCGCGCCAGTGCCCGAACGCCGGTTTGTAAGAGCCGATCTCGGACGCGACGATCGCGAACTCGAACGGGACGCCGAGCCGCTCCATCGACGCCTCGATGTAGTCGCGATCGGTGTTCGAGAGAATCGCCAGCTTCCAACCCTGGTGGCCCGCCTCGCCGAGTGCCTCCGGTACCTCCGGAAAGGGCTGCCAGCTCGGCAGCGAGTCCGCGAGCGCGGTCTCCTCTTCGACCGGTGCGCCGAGCTGCCGCATGGCTTCGGTTAGCACCTCCCGGTAGGAGAGCTTCCCGTCGGCCTGAAGCTGCGGCTCCACCTCGTGGTAGCGCTCGAGCAGCTCCCCGGCCCGCTCGTCGCCGAAGACGCGTGCCAGCTGCGCGCGGATCCCTGCATTCCAGTCGACCAGCGTGCCGTAGCAGTCGAAGGTCGCCCACCGGTCCCTCGCCACGTGCGCGAGCTTACCGACGGCGCGATGATTGGCAGATGCAGCGCAAGACGGTCACCGTCCTGTTCTGCGACGTCACGGGGTCAACCGCGCTCGGCGAGTCGATCGACCCGGAGGCGCTTCGCGGGCTGCTCGCACGCTACTTCGAGCGCATGAAGGCGATCGTCGAGGGACACGAGGGCACCGTCGAGAAGTTCATCGGCGACGCGGTGATGGCGGTCTTCGGCGTGCCGACGGCGCACGAAGACGACGCGCTGCGGGCGGTACGCGCGGCGGCTGAGATGCGCGACGCGCTTCCCGAGCTCGGCGTCCAGGCCCGCATCGGCCTCACCACCGGCGTCGTCGTCACCGGCACCGAAGAGCGCCTGGCGACGGGGGACGCGGTGAACGTGGCGGCGCGACTCGAGCAGGCGGCCGAGCCGGGCGAGGTGCTGCTGGGCGAGGCGACGCTCGAGCTCGTGCGAACCGCCGTCGAGGTCGAGCCGGTCGAGCCGCTCACACTGAAGGGCAAGGCGAAGGCCGTTCGCGCGCATCGACTGCTCCGGGTGCTCGAAGCGCCCGAGCGGCGCCACGAGTCGTCGTTCGTCGGCCGCAAACGCGAGCTTGCGCTCATCCATGAGGCCTGGGACGAAGCTCGGTCCGAGCAGCGGTGCGAGCTCATCACAATCGTCGGGGACGCGGGTGTGGGGAAGACGCGGCTGGCCGCCGAAGCGGCGGCCTCGCGCGAAGCGAGAGTCGTGCGCGGGCGGTGCCTTCCCTACGGCGAAGGAATCACCTACTGGCCGGTGGCCGAGGTGCTGAAGCAGCTCGACGTGCTGCCGCCCGATCCCGAAGCGGCGGCGGCGATCCGGTCGCTGCTCGAGGAGGCCGAAACGCCCGCCTCGGCGGAGGAGATCGCCTGGGCGTTCCGCAAGACGCTCGAGCACGCAGCGGACGCGCAGCCGCTGGCCGTTGTGTTCGACGACATCCACTCGGGCGAGGAGACGTTCCTCGACCTCGTGGAGCACGTGGCGCTGCTCTCCTCCGGGTCGCCCCTCCTGCTCGTCTGTCTCGCGCGGCCCGAGTTGGTCGAGCGGCGTCCCACCTGGCCGATCTCGTTCCGCCTCGAGCCACTGCCCGACCCGGACGTCGAGCGGCTGATCCCGGAGACGATCTCCAGGCCTCTTCGTGAGCGGATCGCACACGCTGCCGGCGGCAACCCGCTGTTCATCGGCGAGATGCTCGCCATAGCCGAGGGAGACGATGTGGTCGTCCCGCCCACGCTTCGGGCTTTGCTGGCAGCGCGGCTCGACCGGCTGGACGACGCCGCGCGGGGCGTCCTCGAGTGCGCCGCCGTCGAGGGCGAGATCTTCCACCGCGGGGCCGTCCAGGCACTCGTGCCCGACGAGCCGAAGGTGACGCCGCAGCTGGCCGCCCTGGTTCGCAGGCAACTCATCGCACCCGACCGAGCTCAGGTCCGGGGCGACGACGGCTTCCGCTTCCGGCATCTCCTGATCCGCGATGCGGCCTACGACGCCTTGCCGAAGGCGCGCCGAGCCGACCTGCACGAAGGGCTCGCGGGCTGGCTTGAGGAGCACGCCCCGCGTGTCGAGCACGACGAGTTGCTCGGCTATCACCTCGAGCAAGCCGTCCGCTACCGGATGGAGCTCGGCCGGCCTCCGGACGGCGAGCTTGCAACGGCCGCTCGCGAGCGCCTGACGGCAGCGGGGAGGCGAGCGCTTCGCAGGCTCGACTTCGGCACGGCCGCGGGCTTTCTGGAGCGCGCAGGCGACCTGGTGCCGCCTGGTGCTCCCGACCTCGCTCTCGAGCTCGATCTCATCGACGCGCTCACCGGGGACCGGAAGGGGGAGGAAGCATTGAGTCGCACGCGCTCGATCGTCTCGCGCGCCGCTGCTGCCGACGACTCGATCGGTGAGCTCTGTGGGCGAATCCTCGACGGTATTCAGCGGATCCACCTCGCGCCAACCGACGCAACCGTCGAGCTGGAGGCCCTGGTCGCAGAGGCACTGCCGGTCTTCGAAGCGGCCGGGAATCAGCTCGCGCTGCGCATTGCCTACCGCGCGCTGGGCGAGGCCGCGAACATGCGGGCGCAGATGGACCAGGTTGCGGCCGCGTATGAGCAGGCTGCGTCGTACGACAGTCCAGCGGGCCTGACCGGCCTCGTCGGCTACCAGAGCCACGCCCGCTTCTTCGGCTCGACACCACTCACCGAGTTGCTCGCCTGGCAGGAGAAGCAGGACGCCCACGACCAGCGCGGCTACTTCCTGGGCGCGCACCGGTGCCTCGCGCTGGCGATGCTCGGCCGCAGAGATGAGGCCCGGGCGCTCCTCGCCGAGCTCCGGGCCGAGTTGGCAGAGCGAGGCGGCGCACAGGCCATGGTCGCGGGGATCGAGGGTTACGCCATGGTGGTCGAGTTTCTCGCCGGAGATCTCGAAGCTGCCGTCACAGCAGGAGAGGACAGCTGCCGCCTCTCCGGTGAGCTCGGGCGCTGGTCCGAGCTCTCGACGACCGCGGGCGGGCTGGCTGGTGTGTACTACGAGCTCGGCCGGCTCGACGAGGCCGAGCGGTGGGCGGCGAGGGCCGCCGAGCTGGGAGCCGAAGAGGACGCGATCACGCAGATGCTCTGGCGACAGGCCCGCGCGAGGGTGCTCGCAGGGCGCGGGGAGTACGACGAGGCGGAGCGGCTGGCCCGCGAGGCTGTCGGGGTCGGAGAGACGACGGAGGACCTCAACTCCAAGGCGGAGACGTGGGCCGATCTCGGCGAGGTCCTCACGCTCGCCGGCCGGCCGCGAGAGGCCGCCGAAGCCCTGGAGCAGGCGATTGCGCGCTTCGAGGCCAAGGAGAACCTCGTCATGGCCGGCCGGATGCGTGAGCGCCTGGCCGCGCTTCGAGCCCAGGTCGGCTGAATGCGGGTCCTGCTCGGGGTCTCATTCGCAGCCGCAGCGCTCTGCCTCAGCGCCTGCGGCTCAGGCTCCTCGAAGCAGGAGCTCGCGCCGCCCCCGAAGGTGACCAACTTCGCGCTGCAGAGCAAGTTCATGGGCCGGCAGCTCTACGAAGTGCTCGTGGCGCCGGGCGGCGGCGGCGAAGGCCGGCCGCTGCTCGTCTTCCTCCACGGTTACGGTGCGGCGCCAAGCGACACGCTCAGCCCGGCGTTCTTGATGGCCCTGCGCCGGCTCGGCGACCGCGAGCCGGTCGTGCTGCTCCCCGAGGGCGACACCGGCTGGTGGCACGACCGCGATGAAGGGCCGTGGGGGTCGTACGTCCTGCGGGAAGCGATCCCGGCGGCCCTGAGGCGAAGCGGCGCGGACCGCGACCGCGTCGCGATCGGCGGCATCTCGATGGGCGGCTTCGGCGCCCTCGACCTCGGCCGGATCGAGCCGAAGCGCTTCTGCGCGGTCGGCGGCCACTCTCCGGCGGTGCTGACGCGAGACGAGTTCGGGTTCGGATTCGACAACGCCGCCGACTACGCACGCCACAACCTGCTCTCGCTGGCGCGGAAGCAATCTCTCTACGACGCGCCGGTCTGGATCGACGTCGGCAACCACGACGACCTGCGTCCAGCGTCCGCGAAGCTGGCCCGCGAACTAGAGGCCGACGGCGCCGACGTGAGTTTCCACGTCTGGCCGGGCGCACACGACGGCCAGTACTGGGACGCCCACTTCGCTGACTACTTGCGCTTCTATGCCGACGCCTGTGACTGAGCCCCGCCGCTCACGCTGACGGCACCACCCAGCGTGCAGCGGAGCGCCGCACGCGCGGAGTCTGCGCGGGTTAGGCCGTAGGCCGTTTACTCGAAGCGACGGAACACGATCGTGGCGTTGTGCCCGCCGAAGCCGAACGAGTTCGAGAGGGCGACGCGGACGTCCGCCTCGCGCGACTCGTTCGGGATGTAGTCGAGGTCGCACTCGGGGTCCGGATCCTCGTAGTTGATCGTCGGCGGCAGCACGCCGTTATGCACGGCCAGGATCGAGAACGTCGCCTCGACCGCGCCGGCCGCGCCGAGGCAGTGGCCGGTCGCGCCCTTCGTCGACGAGACGGGCGTGTTGCGAGCGTTCTCCTCGCCGAGTGCGAGCTTGATCACGCGCGTCTCGGCGGAGTCGCCGAGCGGCGTCGAGGTGCCGTGCGCGTTGATGTAGTCGACCTCGCCCGGGTCGACGCCCGCGTCGCGAAGGGCCATCGTCATCGCGCGCGCCGGATTCTCGCCGGACGGGTCCGGCTCGGTGATGTGCTGGGCGTCCGACGAGAGGCCGTACCCGAGCAGCTCGGCGTAGATCTTCGCCCCCCGCCGCTGCGCGTGCTCGAGCTCCTCCAACACGACGACAGCACCGGCCTCACCCATCACGAAGCCGTCACGACCGGCGTCGAACGGCCGCGAGCCCTTCTCGGGTGCGTCGTTCCGTCGAGACAACGCGCGCATCGCGCTGAACCCGGCGATGCCGACCTCCGTGATCGGCGCCTCGGTGCCACCGCAGAGCATCACGTCCGCGCGCCCGAGCCGAATCGAGTCGAGCCCGTCGCCGAGCGCCATGTTCGAGGCCGCGCAAGCGGTGCACTGCGAGCTCAGCGGCCCCTTCGTCCCGAGCTGCATCGAGACCCAGGCGGCGCCCATATTGGGGATGATCTCGGGGATCGAGAATGGGTTGACGCGGTCAGGCCCGCGCTCGAGCAGCTCGTCGTAGCAGTCCTGGAACGCCTTCAGGCCGCCGATCCCGGTCGCCACCGCTGCGCCGACGCGGTCGGCCTCGCTCGCGATCTCGAGCCCCGAGTCCGCCTCGGCCTGCCGCGCGGCCGCGACGATCAGGTGCGCGAAGCGATCCATGCGCCGGGCCTGCTTGCGCTCGATGTACTCGGTCGGGTCGAAGCCCTTCACCTCGCACGCGAAGTGCACGGCGTAGTCACTCGAGTCGAACTGGGTGATCTCCCCGGCTCCCGACCGCCCGTCGACGAGCGCCTGCCAGGTCGACGCGACGTCGTTCCCGAGCGGGGTCAAGGCGCCGAGGCCGGTGACCACGACCCTTCTTCGTCCGTTGAGGCTTCCTCCGTTATCCATCTACATGCCGAGCCCGCCGTCGACGAGCAGCACCTCGCCCGTGATGAACGCGGCCTCGTCGGAGCAGAGGAAGCGTACCGCCCCCGCGACGTCCTCAGGATCGCCGAGCCGGCCGAGCGGGGTGTTCGCGAGCATTGCCTGCTGCGCCTCCTCGGGGAGCACGTCGGTGAGCCGCGTGCTCACATACCCCGGAGCGACGACATTTGCACGCACGCCGCGGCTGCCGAGCTCGCGAGCGAGCGACTTCGTGAAGCCGATGATCCCCGCCTTCGAGGCGCCGTAGTTCGTCTGGCCCCAGTTGCCGTGGATGCCGACGATGCTCGAAACGTTGACGATCGAGCCCGCCCGCTTCTTCATCATCCCGCGGGTCACGGCGCGGCAGGTGTAGAAGACCGACGAGAGGTTCGTCTCGATCACGTCGCGCCAGTCGGCGTCGGGCATGCGTGCGAGCAGGCCGTCGCGCGTCAGGCCCGCGTTGTTCACGAGGATGTCGAGGTCGCCCGCCTCGTCGACCAGTTGTTTGGCCTGCTCGGGATCGGAGACGTCGGCCTCGACTGCGCGGCCGCCCGCCTCCTGCGCGACCGCCTGCGCCTCCTCGGCCCCGGAGCGGTAGCCGACGACCACCTCTGCACCCCCGCGGGCCAGCTCGAGCGCGATCGCCCGTCCGATTCCGCGCGACCCTCCGGTGACGAGCGCCGTCTTGCCTTCCAGCGAGCAGAACTCAGGCAGAGTCGAGCGTCTCCCGCAGCTTCTCGAGCGAGGCCAGGTCGCCCACCGGGATCGCCTTCACGCTCCTGTCGATCCTCTTCAGTAAACCGGTGAGGACGTTGCCCGGGCCGACCTCGACGAAGACCTTCACGCCCTGGCGCATCAGCTCCCGCGCCGCCTGCGTGAACTTCACCGGCGCGGTCAGCTGGTCGACGAGCAGCGAGGCCATCCGCTGCGCCGGCTCGATCTTCGCCGTGACGGTCGACATGAAGGGCGCGATCGGGTCGGCGAACTTCGCCTTCTCGAGCGCGGGACGGAGGTGCTCTGCGGCGGCGCGCACGAGCGGGCTGTGGAACGCGCCCGACACGCGCAGCTTCACCGTACGCCGGGCGCCCTGGAGCTCCGCCTCGGTGCAGCACTCCTCGACCGACAGGCTCTGGCCGGAGACGACGATCTGGCCGGGGCAGTTGTAGTTCGCGGGCCACACGCCCGCGATGCGGGCGCAGAGCCTCTCGACGACCGCGTCGTCGAGGCCGAGGATCGCCGCCATCGAGCCGGGGTTCTCACGCGCGGCCTCCGCCATCGCGAGCCCGCGCTGCCGGACGAGACCGATCGCCTCCGCGTCGGAAAGCGCCTGCGCCGCGGCGAGCGCCGCGAACTCGCCAACGGAGTGGCCGACCACGAAGTCGGGCCGGTAGCCCTCTGCCCGCAGCGCCGCGAGCACGGCCAGGCTCGTCGCGACGAGGGCGGGCTGCTGCACCTCGGTCTGCACGAGCTCCTCCTCGGGCGCTTCGAAGCAGAGCCGGGCGAGGTCGAGGCCCGACGCCTCGCTGCCGCGGTTGTACACGTCCATCGCCTCGGGCACCGCAAGGGCGATCTCGCGGCCCATGCCGGCCTCGAGCGACCCCTGTCCCGGGAAGCAGAATGCGATTTTCGGCGCGCTCATCCTGGTCCTCCGTCAGTCCATTCGATCAAACCGGACCCCCACGTGAGCCCGGCACCCATTCCCGTCATCAACACCAACTTCCCCGCACTGAGGCGTCCATCCTCCTTGGCGTCGGCCAGCGCGAGCGGAATCGAGCCGGACGACGTGTTCCCGTAGCGGTCGACGTCGACCACCGTCTTCTCCTGCGGGATGCCGAGCTTCTGCCGCGCGTGCTCGATGATGCGCACGTTCGCCTGGTGGGGCACGTACACGTCCACGTCGTCAATGGTCTTTCCACACTCGGTCAGCACAGCCTCGGCCGAGCTGACCAATACCCGCGTCGCGAACTTGAATACCTCGCGCCCGTTCATGCGCACGAAATGCATGCGCTCCGCAACGGATTCGGCGCTCGCCGGAGTACGGGAGCCACCGGCCGGCAGGTAGAGCTGTGGGCCGCCGGAACCGTCCGCGCCCAGCTCGAAGCCGAGGAAGCCGCCGTCGGCGACCCGCTCGAGCACGACCGCTCCGGCGCCGTCGCCGAAGAGCACGGCCGTCGAGCGGTCGCTCCAGTCCATGAGCTTCGAGAGGACGTCGCCTCCGACGATCAGCGCCTTCTGGGCGAGCCCGCCGGCGAGCATCCCGTACCCCTGTGCCAGTGCGTACATGAACCCGGTGCAGCCGGCCGAGAGGTCGTACGCCGCGGCAGCAGTCGCGCCGAGCTGGTCTGCCAAGATTGCGCCGGTGGACGGGAACGCCATGTCGGGCGTGACCGTCGCGACGATGATCAGGTCGATCTG
>JGI10215J12807_1047439_pt1 | contig 11747 bp, 12 predicted proteins | sample WisResreferecore_FD_12807 | JGI IMG/M metagenome (IMG submission 12807) | reverse complement strand
ACGCCGCGGTGCGCGACGTCAAGGGCAAGGTCGAGGACGTCGAGGCGGTGCGCAAGGCCATGAAGGCTGCCAGGTTCGAATCGGTGCGCGGCGCGTTCAAGTTCAACAAGAACCAGATGCCGATCCAGAACTACTACCTGCGCGTGGTGGCCAAGGACGGCCAGGGGCGCATCGTCAACAAGACCATCGGCACCATCTTCAAGGACCACGGCGACGCCTACGTCCAGGAATGCGACATGAAGTGAGATTTTGAAGCTGGTGCAAAAAATCGGGGTCAGACCCCAATTTCTGGCAACGCATAGCTAAAGGAAATCGGGGTCTGACCCCGATTTTTTCATGTCCTGGATCTTGATCCTAGAGCAGTCGCTGAACGGCCTGCAGTTCGGGCTGATGCTGTTCCTGCTCGCCGCGGGCCTCACGCTCGTGTTCGGGATCATGGACATGATCAACCTCGCGCACGGCTCGCTCTACATGGTGGGCGCCTTTCTCGCCTCGACGTTCGTGCAGCTCACCGGATCGTTCGTCGCCGGCGTGCTGCTCGCCATTCCCGCCACCGCCCTGCTGGGGATGCTGCTGGAGATCTCGGTATTGCGAACCTTGTATGCGCGCGATCACCTGTCCCAGGTTCTTGCCACCTTCGCCCTGATCCTGATCATCAACGAGCTGGTGCGCCTGGTGTGGGGCTCCGACGCGGCGCTGCCGCTGCCTGCCGCGCTGTCCGGGCCGGTCGAGCTGCTGCCGGGCCTGCGCTATCCCGTGTATCGCCTGGTGATCATCGCGGTGGGACTCGCCGTGGCCGTGCTTCTGTATTTCCTGGTAACGAGAACCAGAATGGGAATGCTGGTGCGCGCAGGGGCCTCCAACCGCGAGATGGCGCTCGCCATGGGCGTCGACATCAAGACGCTATTCACCGCGGTGTTCGGGATCGGCGCGGCGCTGTGCGCGCTCGCCGGCTCGATGCTGGCGCCGCTCTTCGCAGTGCAGGTCGGTATGGGCGAGAACATCCTGATCCTCGCCTTCGTGGTGATCGTGATAGGCGGCATCGGCTCGATCCGCGGCGCGCTGGTAGGGGCGGTGCTGGTGGGCGTGGTCGACACCATCGGCCGCGCCTTTCTGCCGATTCTTCTCGGCGCCTTCTTCCAGCCGCGCGTCGCGAGCGCCGCCGGCCCCGCGCTCGCCTCGGTGATGATCTACCTCATCATGGCGATCGTGCTCTATTTCCGTCCGCAGGGGCTGTTCCCCGCCCGCGGATGAAGCGAACCATTCTCGCAGTGATCATCCTGCTTGCCTTCCCCCTGGCGATGCAGGCGCTCGGCTATCTGTTCTACGTGAGCTTCGCCAGCCGCGTGATGATCTACGCCATCGCCGCGACCAGCCTCAACCTGGTGCTGGGTTACGGCGGGATGCTGTCCTTCGGCCATGCCGCATTCGTCGGCGCCGGCGCCTACGTGGCGAGCATTCTCGTTGCCGAAGGCGTCGCCAGCGCCTGGATCGGCTGGCCGGCGGCGGTGGTCGCGTCGGCGCTGCTCGCGTGGATCATCGGCGCCATCTCGCTGCGCACCCGCGGCGTGTACTTCATCATGATCACGCTCGCCTTCGCGCAGATGATGTTCTACCTGGTGAACTCGATGAAGGCCTACGGCGGCGACGAAGGCCTGACGCTGCCGCGCCGCGCCGAGCTCGGATTCGGCCTGGATCTCGGCAACGAGCTGGTGTTCTATTACGTCGTCCTGTTTCTCCTGCTGCTCGCACTCTACGTCCTTCACCGGGTGGTTCATTCGCGGTTCGGCCGGGTCATGATCGCGATCCGCGAGAACGCGCCGCGGGTCGAGGCGATCGGCCTGCCGGTGTACCGCTATCAGCTGGTGTGCTTCGTCATCGCCGGGGCCGCCGGCGGGCTCGCCGGCGCGCTGCTCGCGAGCCACGGCAAGTACGTCAACCCGAACGTGCTGCACTGGGTCCAGTCCGGAACGCTCATGATCATGGTGATCCTCGGCGGCGTCGGGCATCTGTGGGGCGGGGTGATCGGCGCCGCGGTGCTGCTCGGCCTCGAGCACCTCATCGCCGACCATCCCGTGGCGTGGCTTAGCCAGTGGGCGCCGAACTACCAGCAGCACGCCAACCTCGGCGTGGGAATCGTGCTGCTCGTCATCGTGCTGTTCGCTCCGCAGGGAATCGCCGGGCTGCTCGCAAGGAGACAGCGTGCTCGTCCTTAGGACCGTGTCGAAGCGCTTCGGCGGAGTGGTGGCGACCGACAACGTCAGCCTGGAGGTCGCGCCGGGCGAGGTGCACGCGCTCATCGGGCCGAACGGCGCCGGCAAGACCACCCTCATCGGCCAGATTTCCGGTGCTCTCGCCACCGATACGGGAAGGATCGTGTTCGATGGAACCGACATCACTGCCTGGCGCCAGCACGAGCGGGTGAAAGCGGGTCTCGCCCGCAGCTACCAGATCACCAGCATCTTCAAGCGCTTCAGCGTGCTCGAGAACCTCGCGCTCGCGGTCCAGGCGCGCAGCGGCTCGAGCTTTTCCTTCTGGCGTCCGGTGAGGGAGGAAGCGGGACTCTTCGCCGAAGCCAGAGCGATTGCGGACCAGATTGGCCTCTCGGAGAAAACCGAAGCATTGGCGGTAACGCTGGCCCACGGCGAGCAACGCGCGCTCGAGGTCGGCCTTGCGCTCGCCACACACCCCAGGCTGGTCCTGCTCGACGAGCCGATGGCGGGCATGGGTCCGGAGGAATCGCAGCGGATGATCGCGCTCGTCGGCCGCATCCGCTCCGGCGTGACGGTGCTGCTGGTCGAGCACGACATGGATGCGGTGTTCCGCCTCGCCGACCGGATCACGGTGCTGGTGAACGGCCGGGTCATCGCCACCGGCAAGCCCGACGCCATCCGCGCGGACTCCGAAGTGAGGCGGGCGTACCTGGGAGACGAGCTTGCTGCTTGAGGTCGAAAACCTGGAAACCGCCTACGGGATGAGCCAGGTCCTTTTCGGAATCTCATTGTCGGTCAGGCAGGGCGAAGCGGTGAGCCTGCTGGGCCGTAACGGGATGGGCAAGACCACCACGATCCGCTCGATCATGGGGCTCACGCGCACACGCGCCGGCTCGATCACTTTCCAGGGGCAGCGCATCGAGCGTCAGCCGCCCGACCGCATCGCCCGCATGGGAATCGCCCTGGTGCCGGAAGGCCGGCAGATCTTTCCGAACCTTTCGGTGCGCGAGAACCTGGTCGCTTTCGCCGAGAACCGCAGCCGCCGGCCAGAACCCTGGACGCCGCAGAAGGTGCTGGAGTTCTTTCCGCGCCTCGCCGAGCGCGCCGGCAACATGGGCAACCAGCTCTCCGGCGGCGAACAGCAGATGCTCGCCATCGGGCGGGCGCTGGTGACCAATCCCCACCTCCTGATCCTGGACGAGGCGACCGAAGGCCTTGCGCCCCTGGTGCGCGAGGAGATCTGGAAGTGCCTGGAGCAGCTGCGCGCCGCGGGCCAGACCATTCTGGTGATCGACAAGTACATCCAGCGCCTGGTCAAGCTCGCCGACCGCCACACCATCCTCGAGCGCGGTCGGGTCGCCTGGCAGGGCAGCTCGGCGGAGCTTGACGCCGACCGTGGCCTCTGGCATCGCTACCTCGGCGTTTAGGAGGCGCATGGACTTCCGCTGGCCCCGGTCTCAACAAGATATCGAGCGGATTCATCGCGAGCGCAAGCGCATCGCGGTGGAGCGTGCGCTGCAGTCGGCGTTCTGGCGCCAGCGCATGCCTCCACTTGCGCTGGAGCGCCTCGAGGACCCGGCGGAGTGGCGCAAGATTCCGCTGCTGACCAAGGAAGACCTGCGCCGGATCCCGCCCGAGCGCTTCCACGAGGAATTCTGCATCCAGCCGCGCAGCCGCACGGTCGAATACTGGCGCTCGGGCGGCGCCACCGGACGGCCGCTGTTCTACCCGCGCAGCGCCGAGGACATGACGCACAACATCCTGATCTTCGAGCGTGCCTGGGCGCTGATCGGCGCCACCGCCGAGGATTGCGCGCACGTTTCGTTTCCGCTGGGCGTGCACCCGGTCGCGCATCTCTACGCCCGGGCCGCGATCAACCTCGGCATCGGCACGGTGTGGTGCGGCGCGGGAACCAGCACGCCTTCGGAAGTCCAGCTCGAGCTCATCGATCACCTGAAGCCGACGATCTGGATCGGCATGGCGAGCTATGGATTGCACCTCGCGAACCTCGCCGAGGCGCGCGGATACGATTTGGCTTCATCATCGGTAGAGAAAATCATCGTGGCGGCCGAGCCCTTGTCGCCGGTGAAGCGCGAGAAGCTCGAGCGCTCGTGGGGCGCGCAGGTGTTCGACCACTTCGGCATGACCGAGGGGGCGCTCGTGTCGGCCGAGGCAGTGGGCCACCACGGCATGCGGGTGTTCTCGGACATGTACTTCCTCGAGGTCGTCGACGAGCGCACCGGCGAGCCGGTGGCCGACGGCGAAGTGGGCTCGCTCGTAGTAACGCCGCTCTGGACCAACACCATGACGCCCTTCCTGCGGTGGAGCTCCGGAGACCTCGTCAGCATCAGCTCGCCGGCCGCGGCGAGCCGGAACCCTGAGCGGCCCTGGTCCATCTTTCCGATCATGCGGCACGCCCGGCGCACGGTCGGATTCTTCAAGGTGCGCGGCGTCAACATCAACCACGCAGATCTCGAGGATGCGCTCTTCCGCGACCCCGACGTGGTCGATTTCCGCGCCGAAGTCTGCAACGCCGGCGCGAACGATCTCCTGCACCTGTTTGTCGAGCTCAGGACCGGGGACCGGGCTCGCATCCTGGAAAATGTGCGCAACAGCTTCCAGGTCACGCCCGAAGTCACCCTTCTGCCGCGCGGCACGATCGCCAAGGAGTTCGAAGCGAATGTAAAGGCGCCGCGGTTCGTGGACAAGCGGGGTTAACGAGCGATGAAGGCTTGGCTTCTCACCGCCTTGATCGTGGCGTCGGCCGCGCTCGGACAGGACAATTACCCATCCAAGTCGGTGCGGCTGATCGCCGCCGCGGCGCCGGGCGGCAATCCGGACGTGCTCGGTCGCATGCTCGCGGCGAAGCTTTCCGACGCCCTGGGCCGCCCGTTCGTGCTGGAGAACATTCCAGGCGCGGGCGGTGTGGTGGCCGCCGAGCTCGTGGCGCGCTCGGTTCCCGACGGGCACGTACTGATGCTGGGCGATTCCGGTGCCATGGCGATCAACATCGCACTGAATCCGAAAGTCCCCTACCATCCGCTGAAGGATTTCGCGCTCATCACGGCGCTCGCGGCCGTGCCGACCGTGCTGGTGGCCAATCCTGCGGTCCCTGCGCCCACCTTGAACGACTTCATTGCGCTTGCGAAATCAAAACCGGGACAGCTGAGCTACGGCTCGGCCGGGAACGGCTCGGTGCATCACCTCACCATGGCGGTGTTCGCTTCGCGCGCCGGGCTCGACCTGCTGCACATCCCTTACAAGGGCGGCAGCGCGCTGGTCGCGGCCACGCTGAGCGGCGAAGTCCAGGCCGGCTGGTCGGGCATCCCGAACGTGCTCTCGCATCTGCGCGCCGGCAAGCTGCGCGTTTACGCCATCAGTACCGCGCAGCGCTCGGGCACGCTCCCCGACGTGCCTACCGCAGCGGAGCTGGGTTTCCCCGGGTTCGATATCGCCACCGTCATCGGGCTGCAGGCGCCGGCCGGTACGCCGCGCGACATCGTCGCCCGCCTGCAGGCTGCGGTCGCCAAAGCGTTGCGCGAGCGCGATGTCGCCGAGCGCATGGCAAACCTGGCCATGGATCTCCGGGAGAACGGCACTCAGGACTACGTCCGCTTCGTCAAGGAAGACCTCGAGCGCTATGCGGCGGCTGTGAAGGCCGCCGGCGTCAAGCATGATTGACCTCGAGCGCATTCGCACCGATGTCGTCGGCAGCCTGCTGCGGCCGCGAGCGTGGAAGGATGCCCGCGCCCGGCTGGAACGCCAGGAGCTTTCCCCGCATGAATTCGCAAGGATCGAGCTCGAATGCGTGAAACAGCATGTGGCGCTGCAGGAACGCATCGGCCTGGATGTCGTGACCGACGGCGAGATCAGCCGGCTCAATTTCCAGGCCAGCTTCGGCCTTTCGGTATCGGGCTACGACACGGGAGCCGAGGGCCTCAGGCAGCACGAGCAGCGCGTCGCCGGGGGCACGCCGCTCGCGCGCTTCGACATGCCCGACCTCGCGGGCGCCGGCACGCCCGTAGTGCATCGGCGCCCCGTTTCAAGGAAGTTGAGGCTGGAAAGGAACGTTCCGCTCGAGGAGTTCGAGCGCGTCTCTCCGCTGGCGAAGAAGCCGGTGAAGGTGTCGCTTATCGGTCCCGACCGCGTAATCCAGCGCTTCGACCATGCCGCCTCGAAGGCGGTCTACCCGAGCGCAGAGGAGTTCGCGGCGGACGTCGTGGCGATTCAGCGGCAGATGATCGGACAGCTGGTGGATGCGGGCTGCCGCTACGTCCACATCGACGCTCCTGGGTACACCGCCTACGTCGACGAGCCTTCGCTGGAGGCAATGCGCAAGCGCGGCGAGGACCCTGCCGAGAACTTCGCCCGCTCGCTGCGGGCCGACGCCGGCGTGATCGCAGGCTTTCCCGGCGTCACTTTCGGCATTCACCTGTGCCGCGGCAACCAGCGCAGCATGTGGCACCGCGAAGGCAGCTACGACGCGATCGCCGAGCGCCTGTTCAACGAGCTGCCGCACCAGCGCTTCCTGCTCGAGTACGACAGCCCGCGCGCCGGCAGCTTCGCGCCGCTGCGATTCGTGCCCAAGGGCAGGATCGTGGTGCTGGGGCTGGTGAGCACCAAGGTGCCGGAGCTTGAATCGATGGAGCAGCTCGAGCGCCGCGTCGACGCAGCCGCCAGGCACCTCCCGCTCGAGCAGCTCGCCGTCAGCCCGCAGTGCGGCTTCGGCTCGGATGTGGTGGGCAACCTGATCAGCGAGGCCGACCAGCAGCGCAAGCTCGAGCGCGTGGTCGAGCTCGCCCGCAGGATATGGCGATGAACGAGAAGCTGCAGCTCGGGCTGTTCGACTGGATCGAAGCCTCGCCGCGCACCCCGGCCGAGGTCTATCGGCACAAGCTCCAGCTCGCCGCCGCGGCGGACCGGGCTGGATTCCATGCCTATCTCATCGCCGAGCACCAGGGCACGCCGCTTTCGATCGACGGCTCACCGAGCGTCATGCTCTCCGCGATGTTTCAGCGCACGCAACGCCTGCGCGCCGGCGCGCTCACCTTCTGCCTGCCCTGGTACGACCCTTACCGGCTCTATAACGAGATCTGCATGCTCGACCAGATGTCCGGCGGGCGTCTGGAGCTCGGCGTCGGCCGTGGCGTATCGCCGATCGAGTCGAAGATCTTCGGGCTGCAGAGCCTCGACGAGTCGCGCCAGAAATATCGCGACACTCTGGAAACCTTCTTCAGCTTTGCGCTGAACGATGCGGTGCGCTACCGCGGGGAGGAGGTCGAGCTCTACAACAAGCCCCTGCAGAAGCCCTGGCCGCCGCTATGGTTTCCGAGCAGCAACCGGGAGTCGATCGAGTTCACCGCGCGCCATGGCTACCACACCGCCTTCCTCGGCAAGCTCGCCGACTGCAAGCCCCTCTTCGATCGGTACCGCGAGCTGTGGCAGCGGCACCAGAACGACCCGGGGCGGCACAACGCGCACGTCGCCGCGCCGTTCCTGGCGAAGACCCAGCACATGGTGATCGCCGATACCGAGTCGGAGGCCGAGCGCCTGGGCCTCGCGGCGTACGCCACGTGGGCGGGCCACATCCACCATCTCACCCGCAAGCACGGCCGCCCCGATGTGCACAAGACCGAGCCGTTCGCCCCGGATTCGGCTCAGCCGCTGATCGTCGGCGCTCCGCGCACGGTGCTCGAGAAGGTGCAGGACATGCTGCGCGTAACAAGCGCCAACTACCTCCTGTGCATCTTCTCCTTCGGCGACCTCGCGCCCGAGCACGCCATGCGCTCGCTCGAGCTTTTCTCCCGGGAAGTCATGCCGAAGCTCAAGACCTGAAAATTGTTCTGACCCCTTTTTTCTTCAGAGCTTGAAGATGCGCATGGCGTTGCCGCCGCGAACCGCGTCGCGCTGGGCGGGGGGCAGCGCGTCGACGCGCCCGAGGCAGCCCTTCATGTCGCCGATGTTGTGCGGGTAGTCCGAGCCATATAGCACCTTGTCGTCGCCGCCCACTTTGATGGCGAGCTCGAGCGACTCCTGCTGAAACACCACGCTGTCGTAGTAGATCCGCCTGAGGTAGCTGGAAGGCTTCTGCGAAATCCGCTCGCGGCAGGCGGGCATGTTGTCGAAGCAGATGTCCAGGCGCCCGGCGAGGTAGGGCAGAGTGCCGCCGCCGTGCGCGGCGATCAGCTTCAGGCTCGGATAGCGCTCGAAAAAGCCGTCGAAGATCATCCGGCTCACCGCGAGCGAGGTGTCGAACATGAAGCCGACCGAGGCGATGAGGTTGTACTTCATCACGTCGAGATGCCTGGTCCCGGGCGGCGCGCTCGGGTGGATCAGCACCGGCAGGCCGCGCCGGTCGATTTCCTTCCACACCGGGGCGAAGCGCCGCTCGGTGAGCGAGACGCCGTCGACGTTGGCGAGCTGCATCACGCCCACGGCGCCGAGCTCGTCGCACGCGCGCTTCAGCTCTGCCACCGCGAGCTTCGGGTGCTGCCACGGCAGCGAGCACATGAAGCGGATGCGCCCCGGAAATCTTCGCTGCTGGGCAGCCATGTCTTCGTTCACCGTGCGCGCCGCTTCCAGGCTCTGTTTCGCTGTTCCCCAGAACACATTGGGGCTCGTGAGCGTAACGATGGCGATGTCGACGCCGGCCTGGTCCATCGCCCGGATGCGAAGCTCGTAGTCGAACATCCCGGGCATCAGCGTCATGAAAGGCGCGCCGTCCTTCACGATGCCGGTCTGACCGCCCAGCACCTTCTTCACCTTGTAGCCGCCGCCGTGCTGCTTCAGCCGCGCGAGGTAGGCGTGGTTGAGCATATGCGTGTGGACATCGACGACTTTCATGACAAAGTGCACACCGCAAGCTTGGGCGCGTGATGCATGCAATTGGCCTATTCCAGGGGGTGGGTTAGGTTAAACGCCTCGCCTCCAAGGGGAAAGTGCAATGCTGAAACAAAAACAACTGGCGATCGCTGCGCTGCTCGGCCTCGCCTTCGCGACCACCGCAGCCGCGCAGCCCAAGCCGCAGGCCACAGCCCCGGCGCCCGCCGCCCAGGACGCCGACGTGCAGGCGCGGCTCAAGGAAGCCGAAGAGAAGCTCGCCCGCGCGGCAGCCGAGGAGGAGAAGCGCGCCGCCGTGATCAAGGCATACGAGGAGGAGCAGGCCGAGCGCCAGAAGCAGCTTGCGCGCGAGAAGGCGGAGCGCGATGCAAGGCGCGCCCGCGCGGTCTACGAGTCCCAATGCCAGTTCAAGGCGGTGATGAGCGACGAGGACATCGCCCGCTGCCGCTCGGTCTATAAGAACTAGCCTGGTTGGGTAGAATCCCCGGGGTCCGGCATCTGCCGAATGAGCCCGAGGCTTCTGCCATGCAGCAAAAGCGCGCTACCGATCTCTCCGCCAGCTTGTCCGACCTGGTGCAGCCGGACCGCGTCCGGCGGGAGGTCTACACCGACCCCGGGATCTTCGAGCTCGAGATGCAGCGCATTCACGAGCGCGTCTGGATCTACTGCGGCCACGACAGCCAGGTACCGAAGAGCGGCGACTACTACACCCTCCAGATCGGCCGCCAGCCGATGGTCATGGTGCGCGGCGCCGACGGCGCCGTGAACGTCCTGTACAACCGCTGCCCGCACCGCGGCAACATGATGGTGGGCGACCGGCACGGCAACAGCGGGGAATTCTTCCGCTGCTCATACCACGCCTGGACCTTCCATCACGACGGCAGGCTGCGCAACATCCCGATGATGGAGTCGGGGTACGCTGGCACGCCGTACGGCAGGGACAACCCCGACTGCAGCATGAGGCGCGCGGCGCGCGTCGAGAACTACCGCGGCTTCGTGTTCGCGAGCCTGGCGAAGGACGGCCCGACGCTGAAGGAGTTTCTCGGCGAATCGCGGGTCGCGTTCGACGACATGTGCGACCGCGCGCCGCAGGGCGCGGTCGAGGTGGTGCCCAACTGCTTCCGCGTCATCCAGAGGTCGAACTGGAAGATCTTCCTCGAAAACCAGCTCGACGCCCTGCACCCTTCGGTCACCCATCAGTCGACCGGGCGCGCCGCGCACGAGGTGGAGAAGGACATCGAGAAGAAGACCGGCCACGCGCCGCTCTCCTACCACATGCTTTCGGCGTTCGCGACCGTCACCATCGACAAGTGGGACAACTTCCAGACGCTCAACTATCCGCACGGGCACTGCGTCCTCACCGGCTACATGGGCCTCAGGCCGAAGGATCCCGATACCCTGGCCTACGAAAAGACGCTGGTGGACGCGTACGGCCAGAAGCGCATGGAGGAAATCCTGGGAGTGAACATCCATCACGTGCTCATCTACCCAGGCCTCTCGGTGCAGTCGCCGCTGCAGCAGCTGCGCGCGGTGCGCCCGCTCGGCGTCGACCGCACGCTTACCGAAATCTGGCATTTCCGGCTCAAGGGCGCACCGGAGGCGATCTACCGCCGTTCGCTCGCCTACTACAACCTGGTCAACTCGCCCGCCACGCTGGTCAACGCCGATGACCTGGAGAATTTCTGGAAGTGCCATCAGGGACTGTCGTCGGATGGCGGCGACTGGGTCAGCTTCGCGCGGCATTTCGGGCGTGACATTCAGAAGAACGACGTGACCGAAACGGCGCCAAACTGCGGCACGTCCGAGGCGCCGATGCGCAACCAGATGAAGGCCTGGGCGCGCTACATGGCGGGGCGCTGATGGAGCTGCAGCACGAAGTCGAGCAGTTTCTCTACAAGCAGTCGGAGCTGCTCGACACGAAGCAGTGGCAGGCGTGGATCGACCTCTTCGCCGACGACGGGGTCTACTGGATGCCGGCTGACCCCGCGCACGAGCACTGGGACGGCGTGCCGTCGATCTTCGCCGAAGACAAGAACCTCATGAGCGTGCGCATGAAGCGCGTGCTGCACCCGGACGCGTGGTCACAGCGGCCGCTCTGGGGCACCAACCACGTCGTCTCGAACGTCGTCATAGGGAACTACACTGCGGACGGGGAGATCGTCGCGCGCTCGCGCTTCCACATGATGGAGTTGCGCCGCGACGACGTCAGGCACTTCGCCGGCTCCTATCGGCACCACCTGAAAAAGATCGACGGCGGCTACCGCATCAAGCTGCAGCGCGTGGACATGACCAACGCTCAGGCAGCCTACGACTACGTGCTTCAGGTGTGGGTCTAGCCCGGGCCGGCTTTCTTCTCTCGATCCTCCTTCTGTGGCAGCTCCTCTGGGTGCGCGGGCTGCCGGAATACGTCCTGTCGCCCCTGGAAATAGTCCGTGATTTCGTGCAAGCGCTCGGCTCGGCCGAGATCTACGAGCACATCGCGGCGAGCCTGGCGCGTTCCCTGCCCGGCTTCGCCATCGGAACCTTGCTCGGCGCCGCCCTCGGCCTCGCGGCCGGAGTCGCGCGCTGGTTCGATCGCCTGCTCGCCCCGGCGGTGTTCCTGACCTACCCCGTGCCCAAGATCGTGATGCTGCCGATCTTCATGCTCTGGTTCGGGATCGGCGACCTGTCCAAGGTGCTGATCATCGCGCTGGC
>JGI10215J12807_1023653_pt1 | contig 11784 bp, 12 predicted proteins | sample WisResreferecore_FD_12807 | JGI IMG/M metagenome (IMG submission 12807) | reverse complement strand
ATCACCAACGACGAGTCGCACGGCAACGCGCTGCTCGCGACCAAGGCGAAGGCCGACGCGTTCGTGAAGAACCCGGGGTCGATCAAGGGCCAGACCATCGTGCTCACCGCCAACTCCACCGGCGATTACGCGGTGCAGTCCTGCCTCTCCAAGTGGGGCCTCAAGAAGACCGACGTCAGCATCAAGAGCATGGGGCAGGCGGAGATCATCTCGGCGATGTCCTCGGGCAACGCGGACCTCGGCGGCCTGTGGGCGCCGAACATCTACACGCTCGAGGAGAAGGCAGGCGCGAAGCTCATCTGCTCGGGCCGCGACGCCGGCGCCATCGTGCCGGGTGCGATCATCGTGCGCTCGGACTATGCCAAGGAGCAGCCGCAGAACGTGGCGCGCTACCTCGCGATCTACCTGCGCGCGCAGAAATGGTCGCTCGCCCACCGCAAGGAGGCGATCGACATGATGAAGAAGTTCTACGAGCAGGGCGGGGTGACGATCTCGGAAGCCGCGATGAACAAGGAGTTCGACACCCGGCCGGTGTTCGACCTCGCCGGGCAGCTGAAGATCATGAACCGCTCGGGCGGCACCTCGGAGGTCGACAAGTGGCTCACCGGCATCGGCGAGTTCATGAAGGCGAACGGCACCTTCCCCGAGGCGCCGGCGACCAAGAGCTTCGTCACGGACGAATACCTGCGCATGGTGGATCGCGACCCGAAGCTCAAGGAATTTGCAAACCGGGCGAACTGACCGCTCCCATCGGGGGGTCGTAGCGCTAGGCACCGTCGCGGCGGTGCTCATCGCCTGGTACCTGCTGACCACCGCGACTCAGGTCATCGCCCCGACGCGCTTCCCGGCGCCGCGCGAGGTCTGGGAGGCGCTGCGCCAGATCGGGCTTTCGGGCTACGCCGACGCGCGCCTGCACGGCCACATCCTGCACAGCGTGCAGCTGGTGCTGATGGGCTTCGCCGTCGCGGTGGCGACCGGCGTGCCGCTCGGGCTCGCCATGGGCTGGAGCCGCCGTGTGGAGGCCCTGGTCAATCCAGGTTTTTTATTAATAAGACCCATACCTCCACTAGCGTGGATCCCGCTCGCAATAGTCTGGCTCGGTCTGGGCGACGCCGCCAAGGTGCTGGTGATCTGGTTCGCCGCCTTCGTGCCCTCGGTGATCAACAGCTACGCCGGGGTGCGCTCGATCGAGCCGCACGTGATCGAAGCTGCGCGCACGCTGGGCGTGAAGGGCTGGATGCTGGTGCGCGAAGTGCTCGTCCCCGGTGCGGCGCCGATGATTTTCACCGGCCTGCGCCTCTCGCTGCAGGCCTGCTGGACCACGCTGGTGGCGGGCGAGCTGATCGGCGCCGCCGCGGGCCTCGGGCGCGTGCTGTCGCAGGGCGCGCTCGATATCTTCCCCGCGATGATCCTGGTGGGCATGGTCGGCGTGGCGCTCGCCGGCGGCCTCATGACCTGGGCGCTCGGCCGGCTCGAGCTGCGCGCGATGCCGTGGCGCAGATGAATCTCAATCTGAAAGTTCTTTCGGCGACCGGACTGGTCGGGTTCTTCGCGATCTGGTGGTTGGTTGCCGTCTCGGGCCTGGTGCAGCCGCAGTTCCTGCCGACACCGCTCACCGTCGTTTTTCAATTCATTGATTTACTGCAGAAGCCGTTTGTGGGTTTCACGCTGCAGCAGCACCTCGCCTCGAGCCTGGGGCGCTTCGGCATGGGCTTCGGCCTGGCGGTCGCGATCGGCGTGCCGCTGGGGCTGCTCATGGGCTGGTTCCGCACATTGGATGCGATCGTCAGTCCGCTCTTCGACGCGCTGCGCTTCGTCGCGCCGATCGCCTGGGTGCCGTTCGCCGCGCTCTGGTTCGGCACCGGCATCGGCGGCCCGGTGCTGATCATCTTCAGCGGCGCCTTCCCGCCGTGCGTGATCAATGCCTACCGCGGCGCCAAGTTCGTCGAGCCGCGCCTCATCGAGGCCGCGCGCATGCTCGGAGGGTCGAACCTTCGCATCGTCACGGAAGTCCTGTTTCCCTCGGCAATCCCTTCGATCGTCGCGGGCCTGCGGATCAGCGCGGGCCTGGGCTGGCAGTCGCTCATCGGCGCCGAGCTGATCGTGGCCTCGAGCGGCATCGGCTACCTGATGGTGAAGGGCCAGAGCAACATCAGCACCGCGATCGTGATGAGCGGCATGATCGCGATCGGCATCGTGGGGGTGGTGATCGACGTACTGCTGCGCGCCCTGCAGGCGCGCATCGAGCGGCACCGGCAGTGAAAAATCAGGGTTGAGCTCCGAAAATGGTGACTGTCACCATTTTTAGGAGGAGATTTTGCCGCGCTCGATGAGGTAGAGCTGCTGGGCGATGCCGGAGAGGTATTTCGAATTCGACTCGGCGATGAAGATCAGCGCTCCGCTGCTGCTGATGTCGCGCAGCACTTTGCTGATGCGGACCTGGACCAGCGGCGCGACGCCCTCGGTCGGCTCATCCAGCAGCAGCACCTGGCTGCCGGCCATGAGAGCGCGCGCCAGCGCGACGAACTTCTGCTGTCCGCCGGAAAGCAGGCTGGGGAGCCGCGTGCGCAGCTCTTTCACCTCGGGCATCAGCGAATAGATCCAGTCGAGGCGCTTGGGATTGCGCATGCCCAATGAGATGAGCGGCATGAGCACGTTGTCTTCGACGCTGAGGTCGGGGATGAGGCGCCGGTCTTCCGGCATGTAGCCGAAGCCCAGGGCGAGGCGGCCGCTTGCCGGGGCCCTGGTGAGATCGGCGCCGTCGAGAACGATGCTGCCGCTTCGGGGCCTCAGCACGCCCATGATGGCGCGCAGCAGCGTGGTCTTGCCGGCGCCGTTGCGGCCGACCAGGCCGTACGTCCGGCCCTTCTCCAGCGCGCAGCTCACCGCCCGAAGCACCGGCGCATTGCCGATATCCACGTCCAGGCCGTCAAGCGACAGCATGGCCGATTCCCAGGACGTGCTGCACGACGCTGGGGTCGCGAAGCGCTTCCTGCGGCGTCGCGTCGCAGATGATCCGGCCCTGGGCGAACGCGAGCACGCGCGACACGAAGCGCTGGATGATGTCCATGTCGTGCTCGACGATCAGGACGGTCGCCTTCTCGCGCGCGAGCGCGCCCATCACCCGCGTCATGAACTCGAACTTTTCCTCGGTGCTGATGCCGCTGGTCGGCTCGTCCAGCATCAGGACGCGCGGGCGGCCGACGCAGGCCATCGCAATATCGAGCAGCTTGCGCGCGCCCTGCGACAGCTCGTGCGCAGGGCGTTCGCGATCGCGCGCCAGGCCGAAGCGCTCCAGCAGCTCCTCGAGCACCTCGATCAGCGCCGGCTGGCGGATGTTCTTCAGCAGCGCGCGGCCGCAATTGCGGTGGATCGAGACCGCGATGAGCAGGTTCTCGAACACCTTCATGCTCTGGAACACCTGGCTCACCTGGAATGAGCGCGAGATTCCAAGCCGCCGGATCTCTCGCGGGGGCAGGGGAGTGATGTCGCGTCCTTCGAACAGCACTTTGCCGGCGCTCGGCTTTTCGTATCCGGTGATCATGTTGATGAATACCGTCTTGCCGGCGCCGTTGGCGCCGACGATCCCGACCACCTCCCCGGGCGCAACGCTGACGTTCAGGTTGTCGGCCGCGGTGACGGTGCCGAAGGTCTTGCTCACCTGAAGCACCTCAAGAAGGGTGGGCACGGTCAGGCTCGGGATCTTCTCGAGAAGATCGTCAGCAGGCCGTTGGGCGCGAAGAAAATGAGCAGCACCAGCGTGGCGCCGATGATGAATTGCCACGCCAGCGGCGCGAGCTCGAGCGCGTAGGTTCTCAGCAGCTCGAAGAAGAACGATGCGGCAAAGGGCGCCGCCACGCTGCCCGCGCCGCCGAGGATCATGACGAACAGGAGCTCGCCCGAGGCCACCCAGTTCAGCATCGAGTCGGGGTCGACCTGCCCAAGGCCCATGGAGAGGAATGCGCCCCCAAGCCCGCCGAGAACCGCCGAGATCGTGTACTTGATGTGGATGGCACGCTCCACCGAGTAGCCGAGGTACTCGACCCGGATCTCGTTGTCGCGGATTCCCGTGGCCATCCAGCCGAGCGTGGATTTCGAATAGGCATGCACGAAGTACATGGCCGCGTAGCTCACGATCACCAGCATGACGAACAGGGCCAGCTTCGCGTGCGCGGGCTCGGCCAACACGCTGCCGAAGAACGACGGCAGCGCGATGCCGAAGCCGTCGGTGCTGCCCAGGGCGCGGTTTTTCACCGCGGCGCCGAAAAGGATCATGGAAAACGCGAGATTCATCATGGCGAAGAAGATCCCGCGATAGCGTCTCAGCAGGAATCCCAGGATGAAGCCCGTCACGCCGCTGATGCAGGCCGCGCAGAGGATGAGGACGAGAGCATCGTGGAGCCCGGCTTCTTTCTGCAGCAAGGCAACCGAGTACGCTCCCAGGCCGAAGTAGAGCGCGCCGCCGAGCGATACCAGCCCGGCGCGCCACAGAACCACCAGACCGAGCACGGCAAGCCCACGCCCGAAGGCGAACACCATCTGATTCAGAAGCCAGCCCGGAAGGAAGAACCCTGTAGCAATAAGGCCTGCGGCTGCCAGCGCCAACCACCCCATGGTGCGATCCCGCAAGGTCAGATCCTCCTGAGCCTGGGCGGCGCGAACAGGCCTTCCCTGCGGAATATGAGGACGAGTGCCATTACGACGTAGATGACGAAGAGCTCGTACTCGGGAAACTTGTGGACGGCGAGCGCACGCACCAGTCCAACGATCAGGGAGCCGGCGAGCGCGCCTGGAATGCTGCCCATTCCGCCGATGACCACCACCGCGAACGAGATGACGATGACCTCCATGCCGAGCCCCGGCACCACCGAGGTCGTCGGCGCGACATAGGCGCCGCCGAGCGCGCCGAGCACGGCGCCGATGACGAAGGTGGCGACGAACACCTTGCGGAAATCGATCCCGAGCGTGAGCGCGATTTCGCGGTCGTACATCACCGCCGAAAGGAGCTTGCCGAAGCGCGTGCGCTTGATCCCGAGCCAGACCGCCGCCGCGACGGCGAACGCGAGCAGGATCATCGTGAGTCCGTAAACGTCGCGCGGGATGCCGCCGATCTCGACATGGCCGAGCGCGCTCATCGGCTGGTGCGCGAAGAACGGATCGGTTCCGAAGACCGCCATGATGGCGTCCTCGAGCATCAGCAGGATGCCGAAGGTGGCGAGAACCACGAGCGCCTCGTCCCGATGGTGCAGGAAGCGCAGGATGCCGAGCTCGATCGCGAGACCCATGACGACGCCGACGACCAGCGCGGCGACGAAGATGATCGCGAAGCCGGCGAGATCAGGCCATCCGGCCGCGGCGGCACGGCCGATGAGGAAGGCCGCGGTATACGCGCCCCAGGCATAGAAACCCCCATGGGCGAGGTTCAGTACCTTCATGACGCCGAAAATGATCGTCAGGCCGAGCGAGACGATGAAGAGGTAGGAGGAAAAAACCAGCCCGTCCAGCACCACCGCAATGACCGTTTGCATGTCGGCGGGCTATCTGCTGTCGAGCCAATCCGTGATCAGCGCGAGGGTCGGTTCGTATCCGGCGCCGCGGTACATGTTGTGGGTGGTCTTCGGGACGACGACCAGGCGGGACGCTTTCGCACGCAGCTGCCCTTGCGCCGCCCTTTGCGTCCTGGCGTCGATGATCGTCGCCAGCGGATCGGCCACGAGCAGCAGAACGGGTGCCTCGACCTCGGCGAGCCGCGGCGTCAGATCCCAATCGCCGCTCCGGGTGAAAAAGCCGACCACCGCTTCGGCGCGGCATTGCTGCATGGCCTCGGCCTTCCAGTGCACGTCCTGGTCGTGCCAATCCGGATTCGCCGCAGCGAGGGCGGGGGCGAGCGCATCGATGGGCGATCCGATGCCCTGGGTGAAAACAGGAATGCGCGTTTTCCCCACCTCGGCGGTGAGGCTCAAGGCCGGGTCGATGAGGACGAGGCGCGTGACGCGCTCGGGGGCCCGAACAGCCATCGCAAGCGCGACGGAACCGCCCCAGGAATGACCGATCAGCAGCATCCGGTCGATTCCGAGGTCGGCGGCCGATTGCGCGATCAACTGCGCGACGCTTTCGATGCGGTGGTCGTCGGTTTCACCGCTCTGCCCATGGCCGGGCATGTCGAAGGCGGTCACCCGAAATCCCGCCTGCACCAGGCGTGGCGCGACGCGCCACCAGGCCTGCGCGTTGCTCGTAATCCCGTGCAGCAGCAGGAGGTCCGGCCCCTTGCCGTCCCACTGGAGATAGGAAAGTCTGGTCTTGCCGGCGTGCAGGCTGCCCCGGCTCAGTTGCACTTCGCGCCCGGCATGCCGTCCTTGATCCAGGCATCGGACTGCACGCCCGGCGGCGCTTCGATGCACTCGGGCGGATAGAACTTGATGTCGGTGAGCACCACTTCCCGCTTCTTCTTGTCGTACTTCGAGATGCCGAAGCCGTTTTCAGTCACCGCCTGGTGGCCTTTGGCGTTCGTGAGCTTCACCGTGGTGGAGAAGGATTCGAATTCGAGTCCGGTGTACGCGTCTATGACCTGGTCCTGCGTCGGAAACTTGCCGGCTTTTGCCGCAGCCTTGTCGTAGGCGATCTTGGTTGCGAGGATCGACTGCGCATACTGGTAGGACGGGCCGGTGGGATAGGTTCCGTAGCGGTCGTGGTAGGTCTTGATGAACCACTTGTTGAGCACTGTGTCGCGGTCTCTCACCAGGATGCCGTACGGTCCGCGGCCGCCGATGATCAGTCCCTCGGGCAGCTGCTCTCCGAGGCGGTAAACCGCGGTGTCTCCCACCTGGAACAGGACCTTCTTCTTCTGGAACAGTCCGCGCGATTTTCCCTGGAAGATGAAGCTCTCGAGATCCCCATCCCAGAGCGAAGAATGAATCAGGTCGGCCTTGCTCAGCAGCAGCGCCGACACCTCGGTCTGGAACGCTCCCTGGAAAAGCTTCGGGAACTGCACCTCCATCTGCTTTACGTTGGGCAGGATCTTGGAGACCGCGCCTTCGAAATCGCGGGCCGAGTCCTGTCCCCAGGCATAGTTGGGATGGATTCCGGCATAGGAGCCGATCTTCGGGAACTTCTCCTTGAGATAGCGCGCCGCGGCAACCGCGTCGGAAGAAAGGATGGAGATCGGCCGGAAGATATAGCGCCGGTCGGCCTCGTCGAATACCCGCGGCGTGGAGCAAAGCGCGTAGACGGTCAGGCGTTTCAGCTCCTCCACTACGTTGGAGAGGGCAGCACAGGTGCCGCTCGAGATGTACCCCAGCACCACGTCGACGTTGCGCTTCTCCACCAGGTTGCGGTAGTCCGCCACCTGCTTGGCGTTGCCGCCGGACTCGTCGACCCAGACCGGCTCGACCGACGCGCCGGCAAAACCCTTGGTGTTGTAGGGCGCCGGCAGCGTTCCCGCATTGATGGCTTCGATGGTGATCTCGGCGCCGTTTCTCGCCGGGACCCCGAATGGGGCCGCAGCCGCGCCGGTCAGGAAGGTGACGATACCCATGCTGACCGGTTTCTCCTGGGCCAGGCCGGAGCCGGCGAGCGCCAGGCTCAAGGCGGCGGTGGCCGTCAATACGCAGAGCTTTTTCATCAATTCCTCCTGTCGGTTTTTGGACTTCAGCCCGTTGCTTGATTTGTACGATCGGATAATATAGCGCGACCTACTGCGCGAGGAGGATTTGTATGAAGTCCGAGTTCAAGCAGTCACTGCTCGTGACGCACGTCGAGGACACTCGCTTCGAACCCCTGCACGCCAATAACGGGGCGCCGCGCCCGATGTTTGTTTATCGCGCGCTCGGCGTCGACAAGGCCACGGGCGGCGCGTACGACGCGCACGTCATCAAGGGCGTGCCCGGGTCCAAGCCCCCGATCGCCGAGCACAAGCACACCGAGCTCGATTTCCTCTTCGTCTACGTCTTGAAAGGCTGGATGAGATTCGACTACGTCGGGCACGGCGAGCATACGTTGAAGGCCGGCGACTGCCACATCATTCCGCCCGGACTCTCGCACACCGTCACCGGGTGGTCGGAAGACGTCGAGGTCCTGGAGCTGACCTCGCCCGGTAACTATAAGACGGTCGACACCGTCAACGGCAAAGAGCTGGCCGCTGCGTAGCTTGGTATTGGTGGTTTGCTGCCTCGCGGTTGCGGCGTTGGTATCCGCGCCGCCAGCAGCAGCGCAGCAATCTTATCCGGCGAAGCCGGTCAAGCTGATCGTCTCGTATCCCCCGGGCGGTACCTCGGATATCGTCGGGCGCGCGCTCGCGCAATCGATGGGGACGCGGTTGAAGCAGAACTTCGTCGTCGAGAATCGCGCGGGCGCAGGCGGCCAGATCGGCGCGGATCTTGTCGCGAAGTCGGCGCCTGACGGCTATACGATCCTGGTGGCCGCTTCGGGTCCGATCGCGTATCTGCCGGCGCTTTCTGCGACGCTGCCCTACGACGTGGCCAGGGACTTCGAAACCATCGGCAACGTCGTCACAGTGCCGAACCTGATGATCGTGAACGCAGCTTCCGACATCAAGCTGATCCAGGATCTCGTCGCTGCGGCGAAGCAGAACCCGGGCAAGCTGCACTTCGGCTCGGCGGGAATCGGCTCCTCGGGCCACATCTCCGGCGAGCTCTTCAACATGCTCGCCGACGTGAAGATGGTGCACGTACCGTACCGCGGCAGCGGTCCCGCCATGGTCGACCTGATTGCAGGCCAGACAACCGTAATGTTCGAGAACCTGCCCTCGGCTCTGTCGCAAGTGCGCGGCGGCAAGCTGCGCGGCATTGCCGTACTCAGCCGCAAGCGCAGCCCGAGCGCGCCGGATTTTCCCAGCACTGCCGAGCTCGGCATGCCGGAACTGGAAATCGCGAGCTCGACCGGCCTGCTCGCCCCCGGAGGTACGCCGCGAGACGTGATCGCCATCCTGGAGAAAACGCTGCGGGAGATCGCGAGCGATCCCGAGATGGCCAATACTTTCCGCTCGTTCGGGGCCGACGTGGATTTCATGGACGCAGCCCAGTACCGCACCTACATCGAGAACGAGATCAACCGCTGGACGATGGTCGGGCGCAAGGCGCAGATCAAACTCAAGTAAGGATTTTTCATGCTAAGTGCCGAAGAGAACGAACTGCTTGCGTGCGTCGGCCCTGGCACGCCTGCGGGCGAAGCGATGCGCCGCTATTGGCTGCCCGTTGGCCTTTCCGCCGACCTCGGCGAACGCCCCCAGTACGTCCGCGTGCTCGGGGAGGACCTGGTGCTGTTCCGGACTCCGGGCGGAGAAATCGGTCTAATGGACGCGGTGTGCTCGCACCGCGGCGCGTCGCTGGTCTACGGCTGCGTGGAGAAGGCGGGGCTTCGCTGCCGCTACCACGGGTGGCTGTACGACGCGAGCGGCCGCTGCGTCGAGCAGCCGGCGGAAGTCAGCCGCGCCGCGCGCGAGGAAAAAATCAGGCAGCGCGCTTACCCGACGCAGGAACTGGGCGGGCTGGTGTTCGCCTACATGGGGCCGCAGCCGGCGCCGGTGCTGCCGCGGTTCGACACGCTGGTGCGCGTCGACGGCACACGCAAGGCGACCGTGGCGCGCACCATCGCGTGCAACTATCTCCAGATCCTCGAAAACAGCATGGACCCGGTGCACCTGCCGTTCGTGCACGGCGAGAGCATCAAGGTGTGGGCCGGCATCCCGGAGTTCACCGTCGAGGAGACCGAGTTCGGAATGCGCCAGGTGCAGTACCGTCCGGGCCCCACCCCTGCTGAGCGCTACGTCCGCTCCGTATTCCACATCCTGCCGTTCAGCCGCATGGTCGGCATTCCGGCCTCCGAGGACGACTTTTCGACCCCCACCACCATCCGCACGATATGGGCGGTGCCGATCGACGATACGAACACCATCGAATTCGAGGTGCGCTACCAGCCCGGCGTCGATGGCCGCAAGCTCGACTACAAGTTCGAATCCTCACCCGCGGATTTCGACGTCACGCTCGAGGTGCCCTTCCACCAATACCGCGGAGCGGGCACGCCGCGCGTCGCCTACCCGAAATTCTTCGGCGCGCAGGACCAGCTCATGCAGCTCAGCCAGGGTCCGATCGCGAAGCGCGAGCGTGAGCATTTGCGCTCGAGCGACCGCGGCGTCGTGATGGTGCGCAAGCTCCTGCGCCAGGCGATCGAGGACGTGAAGGCCGGCAAGGACCCGCGAGGCGTCATTCGAGGCCGGCCGGAGCAGGTGATCAATTTCGACCTCGAGGACCATCTCGTCCCCGTAGAGCCGGAACGCGCGCCGGCCTGAAGGCTTACGGCAGGACCGGGCCTCTGCGCGGTAAACCCGGCACGACCGGCGCCGCGGGCTTCTTCGGCTGCTTTGGCTTCTTCTTTTCGCGGTTGCTGCGCTGTTGGCCTTTAGGCATCGCGGTTCTCCTCTGAGGTAAGCAGCGGGAGGCTGCCAGCCATTATTCGCCAAAACCGGGGTCTGACCCCGATTTTTGTCACGCGCAGAACCGCGGCTTTACGCGTAGAATGCGCGGCCGAATCAACGATGTAGCGCATTCCAATGAGCCAGCAGCAGAGCGCGCGCGAAGTCGCGCGGCGCAGAACCTTTGCCATCATTTCGCATCCCGACGCGGGCAAGACCACGCTGACGGAGAAGCTGCTGCTTTTCTCCGGCGCGATCCATATCGCCGGGACGGTCAAGGCGAAAAAGAGCGCGCGGCACGCGACCTCCGACTGGATGGAGATCGAGAAGCAGCGCGGCATCTCGGTGGCGAGCTCGGTGATGCAGATGGAGTACCGCGGCTGCGTGATCAACCTGCTCGACACGCCGGGTCACCAGGACTTCTCCGAGGACACCTACCGGGTGCTGACGGCGGTGGATGCGGCGCTCATGGTGATCGACGCGGGCAAGGGCATCGAGCCGCAGACGCTGCGGCTCCTGAAGGTATGCCGGGCGCGCAATACGCCGATCATGACCTTCATCAACAAGATGGACCGCGACTCGCGGCCGGCGCTCGAGCTCATCGACGAGATCGAATCGGCGCTCGGCATGGCGGCGGCGCCGTTCACCTGGCCGATCGGCATGGGGCGGGAGTTCCGCGGGGTGCTCGATCTTCGCACTGAGGCGGTGACGCGATACGGTGCGGATGAAGTTTCAAAGACGCTATTCGATGAAGCCGTGGCAGAGATGGAGCTGGTGCGCGGCGCGGGGCACGCCTTCGACCGCGACGCTTACCTGTCGGGGAAGCAGACGCCGGTGTTCTTCGGCTCGGCGCTGAACGACTTCGGGGTGATGGAAGTGCTCGATGCGCTGGTGGACCATGCGCCGGCGCCCGGAACCCGCTCGGCCATCGAGCGAGTGGTGGCGCCCACCGAGGCGGCCTTCACCGGGGTGGTGTTCAAGATCCAGGCCAACATGGACCCGGGGCACCGCGACCGCATCGCGTTCGTACGGGTGTGCTCGGGGCGCTTCGAGCGCGGCATGCGGCTGGTGAACTGCCGCAGCGGCAAGGAAGTGAAGACCGCGGCGGTGGTGTCGTTCCTCTCCCAGCGCCGCGACATCGTGGACGAGGCTTACGCCGGCGACATCATCGGCATTCCGAACCGCGGCACCATCCGGCTGGGGGATACCCTCACCGAGGGTGAAACGCTGCAGTTCCGCGGCCTGCCGTTCTTCGCGCCGGAGGTGTTCCGCAGGGTCGAGCTGACCACCTCGCTCAAGACCAAGCAGCTGCGCGCCGGACTGGAGCAGCTCGGCGAGGAGGGCGCAATCCAGAT
>JGI10215J12807_1029389_pt1 | contig 12101 bp, 8 predicted proteins | sample WisResreferecore_FD_12807 | JGI IMG/M metagenome (IMG submission 12807) | reverse complement strand
GATTTCGTGATCCGCGTCAACGAACGCGAGGATGGAGCCGCGAGATTGGCCCGCGGCCTGGTTCCGAAGTTCAGCGACCGAACGCGCCGAGCTCCGGAGCACCGTCGCCCCAGCGTCAAGGGCGGCCTGCGCCGACCCGTCACTGGAGTCATTGTCGATGACTAATATCTCCACCTGGTCCCGTGGGTAATCGTTCGCTACGATGCTGGCGATGCAGCGGCGAACATGTTGCGCGGCGTCCTTGACCGGAATGACAAAACTCACCTTCATGGCTGCGCAATTATGGGAAGAACCCGGGGCGTAATTCACAGTTTCAGCCCCTGTTTCGCCCTCGATACCGACATCGGCCAATTCTTGTGATCGAGCTTGGATTCATGTGAGACTGGTGGCGAGGCGTGGTTTTTCAGGTCTGCTCCCTACATCGTAATCGTTTCGGCCGTAATCGCCTCAGGGGACAGCAGCGACCGGCCATATCTGCTATAGCCAACAGGTGTTCCTACCGACATCAAATGTGGGCAAATGATCTTAACAATCGGCCGCTGATTCGCGCCTATTGCATCCCATGAGTCAGCCTGCAGTCGTCTTCAATCACGTCTGGAAAAAGTTCCGCCGCGGTGAGCGTCACGACAATCTACGTGACGCAATCACGTCGTTTGTCAAACGTCCATTTCAGCGCCGGACCGAGCCGGACGAATTAGCCGATCAGGAGTTCTGGGCGCTGAAGGACGTCTCCTTCGAAGTTCAACCGGGCGAAGCCCTCGGGATCATCGGACCGAATGGCGCGGGCAAGTCGACGACTCTCAAGCTGTTGACCAAGATCCTGCGGCCAACGATGGGGTCGTGCAGCATTCGAGGTCGCGTCGGCGCGCTAATTGAAGTGGCGGCTGGATTTCACCCGGAGCTGACCGGACGCGAAAATATATTTCTGCAGGGCGCGATTCTCGGGATGACGAGGAAGGAGGTCACTGACAAACTCGATCAAATTGTCGAGTTCTCTGAAATCCACGATTTTATCGATACGCCGGTGAAGCGCTATTCATCAGGCATGAACGCTAGACTAGGTTTCTCAATCGCGGCCCACATCGACCCGGCAGTGCTAGTCATTGACGAGGTGCTGGCGGTTGGTGACCATTTGTTTCAGCAAAAATGTCTGACAAGACTTGAAGACTTCAAGCGGTCCGGCGCAACAATCGTGTTTGTGTCACATAACATGCAAGCGATCATGAGCCTGTGTGATCGAGCGTTGCTGCTGCGGCCTCGCAATGAGCCGGTCATTGGCGCGGTGGAAGAAGTGGCCGCGCTTTACGCTTCCCCGGAGAGTCGTGCGACCGATCCTCGTGTCAGTGTAAGGCGTTTCGACCTGACGTCGGCAGTGGACGGCGCGCGTTTGTCCGGCGCTGTCGAGCCCGGAGCGATGTTAACAGCCAATGTCGAACTCGAAGCCAATGTCGACGTGCCACGGTGCAGCGTTCTCTTCGAAGTGATACGAACGGATGGCCTGAGGATGTTCACTCACACGCCGATGGTCGAAGGCGAGCCGCTGCTGAATCTGGCGAAGGGGGACATCCTGGAAACCCAGATCACTTTTCGTGCAAACGTCCTTCGTGGCACCTACCGAATCATCTTCCATCTTGGAGACATGCAGCATTTCTATCAGCACATTGAAGTGACAGGTCTGGCGTCATTCGTCGTGCATGAAACGACTCGCATTGCCGGTTGTGCTGAGTTGCAGCCCTCCTATCGAATCCACGTGAAGCGCCCTCAACTCGCACTGTGAGCCATCGTGCCTCTATCAAGCGCTCTGCAGGAACTGCAAATCCGGAGAACACAGCACAGTCTGTGATTTGACACCGTGCACCTCAAACGCGCGAACACTACGGGAGCCTGATCCAGGAAGTCGAGGCCTGCACGACTGTGTCGGTTCCGGCGCAGGTTCAGCAAGCTGTCTTCAGTTTCAGTACAGGTGTCTCATCGGTTCAGGCAGCGCCTCTTCGACCCACTGCCAGTCAACGGCGGTCTTCGCACTCTGGGCGCTAGTCCGGCTGATGCTGTCGACCCAGCTGGCGCCGAAATTCTCGGGCGTGTGAAACCGCAGCAGGCGCCGGGTCGCCTCGCTCTCGACGTACTCACCGGAGCGGTCCAACGCCAGCCTGATTGCCGACGAGAATCGCTCGTGGTCCAGAACGTCGCACGTCCAGCCCAGACTGAATCGACGCACGATCGCCCGGGACCATCCGAAGTCGTTTGCCAGGATCGGCCGCCCCGCCGCCACGCCCTCGAGCAGCGTGCTGGATAGGCCGGCGAATCTCGGGTACGGCGTACACACGACATCCAGCGCGCGGAGCGCGGCCTGAAACGTGGGTTGATCGAGGAAGGCATTCAGGACAATCAGCCTGCCTTGCTTGACGAGGTCGCCGTGCTGTTGCTCGATCAACCGGACGTGCGTCTGATTCATCCGCCCCGCCAGCAGGACGCGGTCGTCGGCAGCGGAGGTGGCGGAGCGAAAGGCCTGCAGGAACTCGCCAACGGCCTTTCGTGCGTCCAACGACGCGGCCAGGCCGATGTATCGACCGTCTTCGGGAAGGCCGAGGAGGTGCCTGCTGTCGCGTTTCGTCATTCGGGCCGGCATCGCCACCGGGTGCGGCATCAAGACAAAGCGACGGCCGAAGCGGCCGAGCGATCGGGCCTGTTCGTAGAACAGCAGGTTGACCAGGTGGATTCGAACTGCGCCGGACAGCGCCAGGTTCAACAGGTTGAGCCTGTCCCGTACTCGCACGGACGCCGTAGCCGCGGCGAGGCCCGTTCCGAAATGCACGCCAATCTCACACGGAATGCTCCCGGGCACCGAGCCTCGCCCAAGGAGTCTGTACGGCGCCATCGCGGTGGCCTGGGCATCGCCGCTCGGAATCAGGACGTACGCGGGATCGATCGTCCGCACGACCTCCCGGAGATCGCGATGGACGCGCAGGCGCTCGCCCATCGCGTAGCTGGGATCGGCTTCCGGCAGAATGGCCTCGAACCGGACGCGGGGCTGAAAAGGGGCGAGAAAGCTCTTGAACTGATCGGACGCCTGGCCCGCGGGCGTCACCGCGACAACGACATCGTCAACGACGGCTGTCAGGGCAGGCAGCAGGTGTTCAATGTACTGGTAGTGGTGCCCAAGGTGATACTGCTGATTGACCAGCACTCTCATCGCGCGGCCGGCTGCAGGAGGACGACCGTCTGGATCATCGGCGGGTACTTTCCGATGAGGTAGCGATCGCGGCGTGCCGAGATGGTCCGCCAGTCAAGTCGGAATAGCCGAATAGTTGCTTCGGGTCGCCACGGACCAGCTCCATTCCGCTCCCAGCTCCCAACTCGAGGATTGAACTCGGTTGACACAAACTCAAGACTTTCACAAGCGTCAGCTGTAACGTCGGGGAACCTGCGCCACAGTCGACAAAAAAATCCGGCGCCGAAAACCCAACGCGCTTCAGCTGCGATTGCAGCGAGACATTGGCCGCCAGATCCAACAAATAACCGGTCGTCCGCGCGAGCATTGCGACGGCCATCACCGCTGCCACAATAAGATACCCAAGAACGAGCAGGGCGGCCGGCCATCGAAATTGCGGAAGAAACAGTGCGATGACGAGTGCCCAGACAGCCAGAAGTCCACCGAGGAAGGCTATGGCTAACCACGATCCAAAATGCCCTTTACATATTTTCTGAAAACTTGCGCGTACGATCTCGAAGCCGACGCTGATTTGCCGATGCTGCTGTATGTATTTTGAAATCGTGCCCACAGATAGCCTCAAACTATTTTGACCACACGCCTATGGGGCATGTGAGCCTGATGTCCCCCCTTGGGTGGACCTTGGGATACAATGTGCGTCCCCTGCGCATGACGCGGAGCGTAGCAGATGCCACCACTATTACAACGAACTTCTGAGACAGCACGCTAGCGCATATGCTGTTTAATGGGCTGTATGTCTTGTGGGACGAGCCGCTGATTGTCAGCTGTTTCGGGGCGTCCGATCGCACCCGGTTCCTAAACCTAAGACATCAAGGTGCAGTGCTCTGCTTCCCTGCCTGGTTCCAAGATTATTCGAGTCTGCCATCGATGATTCGTGATCTCTTGAAAGCCCGTTACCGAGGCAAATCGCTCCATTTCATCTGCAACTCTTTTGAAGAAGATCGCCTTCGGCGGCGGTTCGGCCTACCAGGGGCACTCATCAGTCAAAACGCTTATATCAGCGAGCGAGTGTTTCATCCAATGAGTGTCGCCAAGGAATTCGACGCCGTCTACACAGCGCAGATGGAGTCGTTCAAGCGTCTCAATCTAGCCGCGAGCGTCGATTCGTTGTTCGTGGTGACCTACGGTGAGACTAAGACACCCGACGGCGAATATGACTTGCATCGGTTTGAGCCGTCGCTCATCAACGCGCAATTCAACCAGCGTTGGATTGGGCGCGATCAGATCAACGAGATTTACAATCGCTCCAGAGTGGGCCTGGCGTTGTCGGCGGTCGAAGGCGCGATGCTGGCGGCCGTCGAGTACCTGTTGGCCGGACTTCCGATGGTTTCGACGAAGTGTCGCGGTGGCCGTGAGCTGTTCTTCGACGACCGGTTCGTGACGGTTGTAGAACCGACGCCTGGGGCAGTTGCAACCGGTGTGACCGAGCTGATTCGCCGCGAGATCGATCCAGCGCTGGTGCGCGAGGCAACCATGAACCGCGTCATGCAGCACCGTCAAAAGCTCTGTGAGTACGTCCGGGACATCATCATTCGGACGGGAACGGCCAATGTACCGAGCGAGACCACACTGTACGAACGTGTGTTCGGTGGGCCAGACGGCACCCGCAGCTGCTACGTACCCTCGCGTGACTTCGCCGCGAGGGGCTGGTGACAGCGGGCTCGAGTCGGGTTGTGGCGTGTTCGACTCTTGCCGAGCCGACTCGTCAGTCATGCTGCTGCTGCCAGAGTTCAAGGATCAGCAAGACCTGCAAGAGATAACTATGGTCCGCCCGTCCCTGCTTGGTCTCCTCCAGGAGCCGACGAAGAGAGGCCTCGCGATAGCGGCCCCTGGCGAGACTGTCCGGAGCGAGCAGCGCCTGCTCGACGGCGGTGATTAGCCGCTGCTGCATCCAACCATGGAAGTTGTGGTAGTGGCGATAGCCATAGATATTCAGGCGCTTGCCGAGGGTATTGAACTTGTCCAGCACGGCCGTGAGCAGAGGTCCCGCGCTGCCAGGCGCGCCGGTGTTCGAATTGCGCACGCGTAGCAGTCGCGGTTGATTCTTACCGATGATCGCCTGGTGGACGCTGGTATCATCACGCCATTGACTGCGGCCCCTGAAGAGGACTGCGAGAAACTGTTCGTCCGCAAAGGGCATGCGGACATCGCATGCGGTCCGAAACACCTCAAGTGACGCGATCGTGCATCGTCGATGATGCTCGTTGAGATACAGGTAGCTGCAGAGATCCGGAGGTGCGAGAGGCACATCCGCCAGGCTGCTTTCCAGAGAGCGCTGGGCTTGCCCTTCTACCTCCGCGTACCAAGGCTCACTGAACAGTTCTTGAAGTGAGACGCCACTGCTGATGTAGTTCACCCGGCGAAGAAAGTACGGGACAAATTCCTTCGTCGTCTGCATGCCATAGATGGTGGCGTCTGTATGAAAAGGCCAGGCGAGACTCGCCTTAGCCAACTCCGCCGCATGTCCGCGCAGCAGCACGGTGATGTCGGTGCGCTGAAGAAACTGCAGCGCCAGCATCTCCGTCACTCCATGAGTGAGGTACATGCCATCGGTCAGCGCGACCATGTTGCGCAGCTGTTCTACGAACTCGCCGAGGTAGCGTTGATCGAGTTCGAAGAAGCGGTGCTCGGTTCCCGAAATGCTCGCGAGGCTGTTCGCAATCACCTCATCGGCACACCCTCTCACACCCAGGGTGTAGGTCGAGACCGGCCGCTCGGTGCAATCGATTGCACTCATGATGGCCCGTGAGTCGAGGCCTCCGGAGAGCGCCACGCCGAAGCGATGCTCGCCCATTAGCGTCCGTTGCACCGACGCATTGAAGGCCTCGCGGACTGCAGTCAGATAGCTGGCGCGATCACCCTCCCACGGCTGGAAGAGCGTGGCCACCTGCCAGTACCGCTCAAGCTCCCAGCTTTCGTTGTCCCAGTCATAGGTGAGTATGGAAGCTGGTGGCAACAAACGGACTCGGGTGTCCAGGGTCTTGTCGCCGAGCAAGAAGCCGAAAGTCACATAGTCGGCTACGGCTTTTGGATTCAGCTCGGGTTCGATATCAGCAGCGCGCAGGAGGGCATTCATCGAGGGCGCAAAAAGAAATCCCCGCGGCCCGTCATGCCAGTACATGCCATAGGAGCCCAGGCGGTCGGCGATGAGTAGAAGTCTCTTGCGCGATTCATCGACGACGACCGCACAGAACGCTCCCCGCAACCGCGAGATGAAATCGCGTCCATAATGCTGGTAGAGGGCAACGAGAAGCGGACCAACGCCTGTACCGGGTGGTGAAACGCCCGCCTTTTGGAGTTGCTGGCGGAGCTCAGCTTCGTTGTAGAGGTCCCCGTGCAGCAAGGCGTGGACACTCCCACTGGCAGTGAGCTGCGAGAGCGGCTGCAGATTCCCCAGATGAACGCGCCCGACACCCCAACGGTGATCGGACGCCATGCGAGTTTCTCTCTGGAAATGCTTTGACGGAGAAGACAGGGCTTCGAACAAAGGCGCGATGTCTCGGATCGGCGCCTTCTGCAGAACTCCCAGTAAACCCGGCATTGTTCATCTACTCTCTGTGCTGTAAACGGCGTCGAGCGCTCTCAAGGCATCCTCTGCCGTCGCCTTCCACGAATGATGTGCGATAGCCCAGGCCCTGGCCTCAGTACCCAAACGCTGTCGTTCAGCCGGCGTTTCCCATAATCTCAGGATCGCGTCGACCCACTCCTGAGTGTGATCGACGATCACTGCCGGTGGGGTGGTGCGCAGACCACTACAGGCGTTGGTGGTGCACACAATGGTGCTGCGCATCGCCGCGGCTTCGAGCAGCTTGTTCTTGATTCCGCCTCTCGAAATGAGTGGCAACACAACCACCTCGGCTTCGGCAGCCGCCGGCCGGATGTCGGGAACATCGGCCAGTAACTGAATGCCAGGCCGGCGTGCCAACTCTCGAACTGTGCCGACCGCATTGAATCCCATGATCGTGAATCTAGCCGCGGGAACCTGTCTTAGCAGATGCGGCCAGACATGATCGCAGAACCACACGAGACCTTGCACGTTGGGAACAAAATCCAGGCGTCCCCAAAACGCTGCCGAATTTGGCCTCTGGCGGATGTCGCCGGGCCGCGAAAAGTAATCGAAGTCGACGCCGTTGGGAATGACATCAACATTCCTGACGCCGGCAAGCAGCCGCATCGCGCGCCGCTCGGTATCGGACACGACCCAGGCCCTGTCGATTGATGAAGCATACGCCCGTTCATAAGCGCCCCTGAGCATCGCTGAACCCAGTTCGCCGTAGGTAGCCGGCTGAGTCGCCCGTATTTGTGACAAATGGTGAAGCACCCATTCATCCGCCGCGTACCAAATCTTCTTGCGCGGGCCGACGCCGGCCAGATAGGGCAGGACATCCAGCCCAACACCGACGACCACCGACGCATCGAACTTGTTACCGGCGGCGGCAACGGCGTGGATCGTTCCGTGTGAGACGCCCCAGTAGGAACGAAAGCGTTCCTGCAATCGAGACAGCTGGACCGCGGCGGGTTGGTCTTCCGCTCCATCGGCCAACGAGTACCAACCCACATTCAATTGCTCGAGCGACTGGTGACTCGGCGGCTTGATGGTCGCAAGCGCCGTCGTGCAACCCGCCTGTTGGAGCGCACGCAGGAGCTCAAAGCCGTGGACATCGTGACCGGTGACGCGTGGAAATGCCAAAGACCGTTTTACGAAGAGAATGCGATGATCGCGACTGGACCTTCGAGATATCAGTGATGCCGAGCGCGTCTCGGTCGGAACAGGCTTGGGCGCGAGGTCTACCTCTGCCAGTGATCCGTCCAAGCCTCGCAACGCATCGCGCGCAGCCGCCTCCCACGTGTGATGCTCGAGAATCCAGCTGCGAGCGGTTTTCTCAAGGCCGTGGCGCTCGTCGTCGGACTCCCATAACCGGACGAGCGACTCCACCCACTCGCGCTCGTCGTCGACAATGACCGCGGGCGGGGTGCTGCGAAGCCCGCCTAAGGCTCTCGATGTGCAGACGATGGCTTTTCCCATTGCCGCTGCTTCGAGCAGCTTGTTCTTGATACCGCCGCCTGAAATCATCGGCAGGATCGCAATCCGATTTTCGGCGACGATGGAGCGAATATCCGGAGCGTCGCAGACGAGCCGAATGCCTGGCGAGTCGGCCAGGGCGCGCACTTGCGCTCCGGCGGAGAACCCCATGACGGTGAGAACAGCCGTCGGTACTCGTCGCCGAACCTCCGGCCAGATGCGTTGGCAAAACCAGTCCAGGGCCTGGATGTTTGGGCCGAAGTCCAGACGTCCCCAGAAGACCGCCGAGTTGGCGACGGCCGCGACCTGCGACGGTGCAAAATAGTCAGTGTCGACGCCATTGGCGATGACGTCGACATTCCGAATCCCAGCTAGATTTCGCATCGGCCGCTGCTCGGCTGCCGACACTACCCAAACGCGATCCAGCGCCGACGCATAGCTGCGCTCGTAGAGCCCCATGATCACGGCGTAGAACAAGTTAGAGTAGGTGTGCGGGTCCGACAGTTTGACTTGCGACACGTGATGAACGATGAACTCATCCGCTGCGTACCACACCTTGACGCGGTTCCCGGCATTGGCCAGGTGCGCCAGTATGTCCAGCCCGAGTCCAACCACGACATCCGCCTCAAACCGAGCAGCCACCCCGGGCACGGCCCGGATGACGTCCTCACTAATCCCCCAGTAGTTTCGGAAACGCTCCTGCCAATAGGTGAGTGCGGTCTTGGAATATTGTGCGTCGGCGCTGGCTTCCGAGAGGGAAAAGCAAGGGATGCCAATCTCTTCCAGCGCCTGATGCGCTGACGGCGCGACCGTCGCGAGTGCTACCTGATGTCCGAGCCGATGAAAGGCCCTGAGCATCTCGAAGCAACGGATATCGTGCCCCGTTGCCCGCGGGTATGCGAGAGCGTGCTTGATAAACAAGATCCGCAACGCATCCCCTTGTGAGTGTGCCATCCTCAAACCACCGCGTCGTACAACTTTGCGGTCTGCTCCGCGGTGAGTTCCCACGAGAACGCCGCCGCGCGCGACTCGCCTCGGCGACGCCATTCATCGCGAACGGCATTGCTTCGATTGAGTATTTCGAATGCTGCCTCCGCAACCTCGCCTGGATTCTCAGGATCGACAAGCAAGGCCGCGTTTCCGGCAACCTCCGGGCAGCTGGTGCGATTGGAACACACCACCGGAGCGCCGCATTGCATCGCATCGAGGATCGGTATGCCGAACCCTTCATACAGGGACAGGAACAGGAAAGCAGAACAGCCTGCGTAGAGCGCGGCCAGCTCCTGCGCCTCGACAAAACCGAGAAGCCGCACCCGGCGTGCCGGCAGCGACAATCGGGCCATCTCCGCATCAATCGTTCGTCGCAGGTTTGATCCCACGCCCGTCAGCACCAGCGAGACGTCTTGACTGCGCTTGAGAAGCTCTGCAAAAGCCTGCAGGATGCCGACGGTATTCTTGCGCTTCGCGGTCGCCCCGAGGCCCAGTACAAAGGGCGGGGTGACTTCGAGTGCCTTCAGGACGTTGCTCACCGCGTCTGCGCCCGGGCGTTTGACTTCAGGGCTGGCGGCAATCGGTATGACAAAAACCTTCGATTCCGGTGCCTGAAGCGCCTTGCAGATGTCCTGTTTTGAGTAGAGGGAGTCGGTGATGACGGCGTCTGCGCTCAAGACCGCCTGCCGCTGCGTCTGTTGGAAATATGGCAGTCGATCCGCGTCGGTATTCCAGTCGAGAAACGGCATCGCGTCATGGAGCGTGACAATGCGTGGGATTGGGCAATGTGGCGGCGTCGAGTTCGCTGGGGAGTGCAGCAGGTCGCATCCGCTCACATAAGCGTATAACGGCAGTCCCACGCGTTCCCACAATTGCCAACGGTAGCCGCGATTGGGCCCGATACGCCGCGCTCGAAACCCGCTGAGCGGCATCTCACGCGTGCCTTCATCGTGGAACAGCCGCAGGTCGAGATCCTTCCTGCAGCGACCCAACGCGCCAAGGAGGTGATAGGCGTAGGTGCCCATCCCTCGCAGGTCGCCGTTGACCAGCACGCGTGCGTCCCACGCAACTCTCATTCAGGAACGAGTTTCGGAGACATCCCTGGCGGACTGACCAGCGTGCGTGCGATGTCGAGGAACACGGCCGGTGCGCGATCGACGCCGTGCCACGTCGCGAGCTCCGGCACAAACTTGCCAACCACCAGCACTTCTGCGTGGGCACACACCTCTTTGAGCGAGCCGCACAGCAGGCCGCTGATGTGCGGAATCGCCTGTTCGATGTACGCTCGATTCGTGCCCACCAGGTGACCTAACTGGACGTCGGGGTCGTAAATCCGCAGGTCAAACCCTTTCCCGATCAACGCTTCGGCAAGCGTCACCAATGGCGATTCGCGCAGGTCGTCGGTTCCTGCCTTGAAGCTCAAGCCAACGAGACCAATCTGCCGGTGCCCGGTCTGCTGGATGCGCGCGACGGCGCGATCGATCTGGTAGGTATTGCTTTTGAAGACCGAGTCCAGCATCGGCACATCCAGGTCCGTATGACGAGCATGGTGGAGCAGCGCCCGTAAATCCTTCGGCAGGCACGAACCACCGAAAGCGAAACCTGGCCGAAGATACTTGGCGGAGACGTTCAGCTTGGTATCGCGGCAAAACACGTCCATGACCGCCGTCCCGTCGGCGCCGAACTTCTCGGCCAGACTGCCGACCTCGTTGGCGAACGCCACTTTTACCGCATGGTAGGCATTGCTGGCGTACTTCACGAGCGATGCGGTGGGAATGTTCGTGCGCAGGATCGGCGCGTCGAGGTTGGCATAGACGCGCGCGGTGGCCGCTCCCGAGGCTTCGTTGAGTTCGCCAATCAGCGTAAAGGGCGCCTGAAAGAAATCATCGACCGCGCTGCCTTCGCGCAAGAACTCAGGGTTGACGCATACCCCGAAGTCGGTGCCGGCCCGCAGTCCCTTCGACTCGAGTGCCGGGATGATTGTTTCGGCGACCACGTCCGGCAACACCGTGCTGCGAATGACGACGGTGCGGAAGGTTTTGGACCCGGCGATAAAGCCGGCCAACTGCGAGCAGACGGCCGTGAGCGCGCTGACATCAACGGCACCCTGCGCATTGCTTGGCGTGCCCACGCAAATCATGAACAACTCGGCGTCTGCGGCCGCGGCGGGGTCGCTGTCTGCCGTCAACCGGCCGGCCCTGACGTTCGCCGCGATCAGTTCGTTGAGCCGCGGTTCGAGTACTGGAGCCTTGCCTGCCCGAATGTGTTCAGCCTTGGCGGGATTGACATCGATGCCGACCACCGAATGCCCCAACTCCGACAAACACGCGGCGGAAACCGATCCAACGTATCCGAGCCCAAATACCGCTAATCGCATACACCTTCCATTATCTGAAGCGCAACCGCCCGAATTCTAGCATTGCCGATGAGGACCATTGAAAACGCGCAGTCTCCACTGTCGCCACGATCACAGCATCTCTTCCAGGCGGTCGTGAATCATGGCGGCGAGATTGTTGTAGGTATGGCGTTCGGCAAAGGCTCGATTCTGCGCCGCGAGTCGTCGTCGTCTCTCCTGATCATTGAGCAGCCTGTTGACTTCGTGAGCGAGGGCGGAGATATCGCCCGTCTTGAACATCACGATTCCCGCACCGTCCTCGGCCAGCGTTTCATGTTCAGGCAGCTGACTGGCGACAATAGGCACGCCTTCCGAAATCAGGTAGCTGAACGAAGCAGATCCCGTCGCATATGAAAAGGGGGCCAGGGCGAATTCGGCGAGTTCAAAAGCGAACGGCAGGGAAGGCTCGGGAATTTCCCCCAGGAACTCGATCCGATCCAGTACGCCAAGACCGCTTGCGA
>JGI10215J12807_1026283_pt1 | contig 12163 bp, 14 predicted proteins | sample WisResreferecore_FD_12807 | JGI IMG/M metagenome (IMG submission 12807) | reverse complement strand
GCAGATGGCGGATGCGCACGCCGGCGCGCTGCAGGAACGGGATCGCGTCGCGCAGCTGCCGGTAGTTCGCGAGCTGAAGGCCGAAGGACATGAGCGAGCTGCTCTCGCTCAAATCCAGCTCGGCGCGCAGTGCCCGGGGATAAAGCGCCAGCGAGTGGTGCTCGGTGTTGACGCGCAGGAAGAGGCAGCGATGCCCCCGGTAAATGCATTCCTCGGTCAGCATGAACCCGAGCTCGTCGCGATAGAAGCGCAGCGCCGTGTCCAGGTCGCGCACGAACAGGCGGATCGGCCCGATGCGCGCGATCTTGAAGGGCCGCGCCATGAGGATGCCGCCGACGTCGAAGGTCTCCTCGGCCTCTTCGGCGCGGAATCCGGTGCGCACGTTCAAGCCCTCCGTCAGCGCCTGCGCGATCTCGGCGTATTCGGAGCGGTGCGGCAGCTCGGGCGGCTTGTCGTAGCGCTGCCGGTGCAGCGAATGCGGCTTGGAAAAGCCGTCCCAGCCGATCTGCTCGATCCCATAGTAGAGCTCGTTGATGTGCCCGTCGGGGTCGGGCGGATAGAAGTGCCAGTTCGAGCCGGGCAGATCGCGTCCCTGCCGCAGCACCGGATTGCCGCGGCGCTTGAACCACTCGAAGCCGTTCACGACCTCGCGCAGGCTGGAGACCTGCCAGGTCATCTGGTTGACCGTCAGCTCCGGATATTTGCGGTAGTGCGGGTTCAGCTGGGACATTACTCGGCGCGGGAACAGCACGAACGAATGGTGGTCGGCGCCGTGGCGCGCGAAGTAGCCGATGCCCGGGCCGTGCTTGCCGCGCTCTTCAGGCGGCAGGCGCAGGCCGAAGTCGATCGGGTCGGAGACCCGGAAACCGAGGATGCGGCAGTAGAAGTCGCGCGCGGCTTCGGGATCGGTCGCGTTGACGCCGAAATGTCCCAGGCGCAGAAGCTTGAAGGGGCGCGCGAGGCGCACGCCGCCGACGTCGAATTGTTCGTCCCTCATCGCGGGGTCTGCCATGCAGTGCCCTCCTACAGGATCGCCGGGATCCAGCGCTTCACGCGCGAAAGATACTGCATGTAGGGCTCGCCGAAGCGCCCGGCGAGCCGCTGCTCGTCGCGCAGGACCCGAAGCTGGAGCCACACCGCAGTGCCCAGCGCGATCGCGGCGGCGAGCCAGGACCGCAGGCTGAGCGCCAGGCCGGCGAGGAAGATGAGGTGGCCCAGGTACATGGGATTGCGGCAAAGAGCAAAGGGGCCGCTCGTCACCAGCCGCTCGGGCGGCGTGTCCATGCCCGGACCGCCGCCGCCTAGCCGCAGGCGGTAGCGTCCGGCCAGGCGGTATTGCAGGTAGCCCCACAGCATGAGCGGCAGGAACCAGGGCTCGAGCCGCAGCCGCCCGCCGTTCAGCCACAGCCCCCAGGCGACCACGATCAGCGGATAGAGAATGAAGGTACGAAACGAAGTGCTGCGCAGCCTCTTCAGGACGCTAGCTCCCCCCGGCGCCACCTCAGCGGGTGCGTTCGTATACCAGAACCCTGGCCCGGCCAGGCGCCTTCCCGACCGCGGGATCTTCCAGATCCGGATCCACCCATAGGAGTTGCACCGTCGCACCGAATCGCTCCCGAAGCTGGGAATTCCATTGCTCTGCCTTGGCGAGCCAGACGGCGAAGGTCTCCTCGCTGTCGGCTACCGGCTGGATCTCCACGGCGACCTCTATTTCGCGCTCCGCGGGCTCGTTGGCGTCGGGATCGCCCAGCATCCAGGCTCGCCTGATCTTGGGGTTCCTGGCCGCCCATTCGGCGACTGCATCCTGGACCGGGGTCATGTCATGCACTAAGCATTTGCTGTGCCTTGTCGCCTGCCAAGGCGGCGAAACGCGAGCAGGTCGCGGACCGAACAGGCCGCCGACATGATGCCGAGCAGCGACAGCGCCCAGGTCATCCAGCCGTGGTGCGCCGGCGCAAACTCGGTGGGGTTTGACCACCAGTCCCAAAGCACCGGCACAAATAGCGCGATGATGGCGCCGAAGTTGAGCGTGAGAAAAACGTGGAGCGCGCGCTCGTTCCGGGGCAGCACCCGGACGCGGTTCTCGACCAGCTCGTCGCGCACCGTGACGGCCACCTCGGCGATGAGCAGGGCGCCGATCACCACGGCAAACGCGCCCAGCCACGCGAGCCAGGCAAACCCCAGGAAAAGCGCGCCGTAGACTGCTTCACGCGCCGCGTGCAGGCCGACCTCGCCCCGCGCGCCGCGTCTGTGCGGCAGATCTTCGATGAACTCGTGGTTGAGGAGGGTATCGACCGCCCCCATCACGCCCTGCAGCACGAGCAGCGCCGGCAGCCAGTCGAAGGTATCGGCTTCACTCACGGGCGAATCGTGCCATGATCGCCGACCCCGATGAGCGCCGTCCCGCCGGAACTTGACGTTCTCATCGAAATTCCACGCGGCAGCTTCCTCAAGCGCGGATCTACCGGCCAGGTCGACTTTGTGTCGCCGCTACCGTGCCCGTTCAATTACGGGTCCGTGCCTCAATACCTGGGGCTGGAGGGCGATCTCCTCGATGCGGTAGTGCTCGGGCCCCGCCTGGCGGCCGGCACGCGCTTGCGAGTCAAGGCGTGGGGTGCAATTACCGTGATGGATCGCGGCATGATCGACGACAAGCTCATTTGCAGCCACCAGCCGCTGCACCCGCGGCAACGTCGTGCGTTGTTGTGCTTTTTCAGCTTCTACGCCGGATGCAAAGGTTTGCTCAACCTGGTGCGCCTGCGTCCCGGACGCAACGCGTGCGACGGATGGCTGGATGCATCTGCGGCACTCGCCCGCGCCCGCCCGCGCGATGCCGGTTGGCGCGGACCGAAGGTTCCGTACTGACGGCTTCGTTTCCATTCAGCTCCATTCGTTGATCAGCACGTCGTAGTGCGTCACGTGGCGTCTCCTAGTAGCTGAAGGGCTTCTCGCCGGTTCCCGGTTTCTCGCCACCTTGCGCCTTCTCACTGCCTTGCGCTGGCGCAGGCGCCTGCCGCTTGCTGTGATGCCGGCGCAAGAGCTCGCTGTAGCTCTTCGTCAACGGCACGAGCAACGTATCGCTGTTCGGATTCAGCGCGACCAGAACGTGTGCTCCGAGCGCGGGGCGCTCCAGGCGGCACGAGGACCACATCCGGCTGGGCACGCGCAGCGTCGCGACGGCGCCTTCCGGGCCTTTGAAGGTTTCGACAATGCGCACCGTGATGACGTCGACGGACTTCTCCGGGTCGAGCTCGACGTTCGTGACGTCGCCGGCGAAGAGCGCATCCGACCACTCGTACCACTGCGCCGGCTGCGCGTCCTGGGCGAAACGGCAGGCGTGTGCCGCAGTCATCATCACCGGGAGCACGACCATCGTGAAGAGCTGCAGTCTCACGGGCACGATGCTGCGCCTTCTGGCCGCGGGACGCCACGTAATCGATCACGCTCGGGCGTCTCGCGCGAGCCGCACGCCCGAGAACTGCCAGCGCGCGTCGGCCGGGAAGAAGTTGCGGTAGGTCGCGCGGATGTGCTCGCGCGGGGTGGCGCAGGAGCCGCCGCGCAGCACGTACTGATTGCTCATGAACTTGCCGTTGTATTCCCCGACCGCGCCGGCGGCAGTCCGGAAGCCGGGGTAAGGCCCGTACTCGCTGCGGGTCCACTCCCACACGTCGCCGAAGGCCTGCGACAGCGCCTCGGGCGCCGGGTCCTCGCGCGACGCGAGCGGATGCAACGCGGCGCTTTCGAGGAAATTGCCGCTGCGCGGGGCGTTTCGCACCGCGAGCTCCCACTCGGCTTCGGTGGGCAGGCGGGCGCCGGCCCAGCGCGCGTACGCCTCGGCTTCGAAGAAGCTCACGTGGCAGATGGGCGTATTGGGATCGACTGCAACCTCGCCGTGCAGCGTGAAGGTGTGCCAGCGCTCGGCACGCCGTTGCCAATAGAGCGGCGCCTGCCAGCCGCGCGCCGCCGCCAGGTCCCAGCCTGCCGACAGCCAAAGCTCGGGCCGGCGGTAGCCACCGTCCTCGATGAAGCGCAGAAAATCGCCGTGCGTCACCGGGTGGGAGGCGATCTCGAACGGCTCGACCCAGACGCGGTGGCGCGGGGTCTCGTTGTCGAAGGCGAACTCCGGGCCGGCGTGGCCGATCTCGCACAGGCCGCCTTCGAACGCGATCCAGCGCGGCTCGCGCGCCCGGATCGGCGTCAGCGGCCATTGCTTCTGGTACGCGGGCTTCAGCGGGTTGCGCGATAGCAGGTGCTTTAGATCGGTGAGGATGAGCTCCTGGTGCTGCTGCTCGTGCTGCAGGCCGAGCTCCAGCAGCGCGTAGTGATCCGTTTCGGTGCCAAGCAGGGCCAGCACGGAGTCGTCGACGTGGCGCCGGTAGGCGAGGACCTCTTCCAGGGTCGGACGCGACAGCAGCCCGCGTTCGGCACGCGGGTGCTTTTCGCCAACCGCGTTGTAGTAAGAGTTGAAGAGAACCCGGTAGGCGGGATCGAACGCCCGGTAGCGCGGCTGCGGCGCGAGGACGAAGGTCTCGAAGAACCACGTCGTGTGCGCGAGGTGCCATTTCACCGGGCTCGCGTCGGGCATCGACTGCAGCGCGCAGTCTTCGGCCGACAGGGGCGAGCCGAGCGCGAGCGTAGTCTGGCGAATGGACCGGTAGCGCGCGCTTGGTGCACCTTGCGGTGCAGGAGATGGATCGCGTTTCACCGGCACCTCCGCGAACGGGCCTTCGACCATACGCCGCGGTGTGAAACGCTGCAATCGGTCAGAGCATGACCTTGCGCGCGCCGGGCGTGCCGGGGATCCCGGGGCTTGTCCCGCTCATGCGGCTCGCCCGTGAATTCGATCGCCCCGTCCAGGAGCGGTAGGATGCGGCTTCGGAAGTAGGCATACATCGGGCGAGAGACCGTGGTATACCGTCGCAGCCCGTTTAAGATAGGCGACCACGACTCCGCGCCGCCATAGAGCCTGGGAGGCACGCTCTCGGCGAGCGGGGCTATCGGGGCGGTCTTCATGCAGGAACGCCGTATACGTGCAATTGTTGTGCCGGGACCATCAATTGCTATAAAAAGGAGCCCATGCAGATCGAAGCCGTGAAGGCCGCCTACCGGCGGTACGCGAATGTCTACGATGCCCTGTTTGGCCCGGTGCTGCAGCCCGGGCGCAAGGCGGTCCTCCAAGCTCTCGAATGCCGGCCCGGCCAGCGCGTGCTCGAGGTCGGCGTCGGCACCGGGTTATCCCTGCCGCTGTACCCGCCGTTCGTACGCGTCACCGGGGTCGATCTCTCGCGCGAGATGCTGGAGAAGGCGCGCGCGCGCGTGCACCGGCGCGCGTTGTCCAACGTCGAGGGGCTCCACGAAATGGACGCGCACGCGATGGACTTTCCCGATGCCGGCTTCGACAAGGTCGTGGCGATGTACGTCGTGTCCATCGTGCAGGAGCCCGCGCGCCTGCTGCGCGAACTCCACCGCGTCTGCAAGCCCGACGGCGAGATCTTCATCGTAAACCATGTGCGCTCGGCCAACCCGATCGTCGGCGCGGTGGAGAAGGGCCTCGCGCGCTTCTCGGACCAGATCGGCTTCCACCCCGATTTCGACCTGCACAGCCTGGTGAACGGGTCCTCCCGGGTGGAGCACATCTCGAACATCAACTTCTTCTGGAAGGTGATGCGCGTACGCAACGGCGCGGGTCCGGCGCACGGCTGAAGCCCGATCGCTGTTAGGATTGTTCGATGGCCCCTACCGATACCCGCGCCCCGAGCCGCATCGTGCGCATCGGGCAGATCGTGCCTTCGTCCAATACCACGATGGAGACCGAGATTCCGGCGATGCTGCGCGCCCGCGAGCAGCACTTCCCCGAGCGCTTCACGTTCCATTCCTCGCGCATGCGCATGAAGCGCGTCTCGCCCGAGGAGCTCGCGGCGATGAACCAGGAAGGGCTGCGCTGCGCCGCGGAGCTCGCCGACGCGCGCGTCGACGTGATGAGCACCGCGTGCCTGGTCGCGATCATGGCGCAGGGGCCGGGCTATCACCGGCAGGTCGAGGAGGACCTCAAGCGGGTGGTTGCGGAGAACGGCGCGCGCTCGAAGGTGATGACCTCGGCCGGGGCGCTGATCCAGGGCCTGAAGAAGCTCGGCGCGAGGAAGGTCTCGCTGCTTGCGCCCTACATCAAGCCGCTCACGGCAAAGGTCGTGGCCTACATCGAGAACGAGGGCATCGAGGTGCTCGACCGCATCTCGTTCGAGATCCCCGACAACCTCGAGGTCGGGCGGCGTGACCCGATGCGCCTGCTCGACGACGCCAAGCGCCTGAAGATCGCCAACGCCGACGCGGTGGTTCTGTCAGCGTGCGTTCAGATGCAGTCGCTGGCCGCGATCCAGGCCGCCGAGACGATGCTCGGCGTGCCGGTTACGTCGACCGCGGTGTGCACCGTGCGCAACATGCTGGATCTCCTGGAGCTCGAGCCGCGCATTCCGAACTGCGGCGCCTTGCTTAACTAGGCGAGGCAAATTGCTCTGACCCCTTTTCTCTTTCTCATCCCTCCTCCAGCAATCGAAGCGCGTTGCGTCTCAGGGTAGCGGCGACCCCCGGCGAAAGCGCAGACAGTGTGTCGCGCGGCGTTTCGTCGCCCATGTCGAACGGCGAGTCGGTGCCCAGGACGATGCGCTCGGCGCCCACCAGCTCGACCAGATAGCGCAGCGCCTGCGCGTCGTGGGTGAGGGTGTCGAAGTGGAAGCGCCTGAGCATCTCCTTCGCCGACGACGCGGTGTGGGCGCGTGTTTCCGGCCGCACCTTGTGGCCGTGGACGAAGCGCCCGACCTGGTAGGGAGCGAAGCCTCCGCCGTGGGCGAGCAGCAGCTTGAGCCCGGGAAGCTGGTCGAGCGCGCCGGAGAACATGAGGTTGGCGACCATGATGGTGGTCTCGAGCGGGTTGCCGATCAGGTTGGTGAGGTAGTAGCAATCGAGGCGTCCGCTCGCGCCGATGTTGTTCGGATGCGCGAATACCGTCAGCTTCAGCTCCTGCGCCCGCCGCAGCAGCGGCCGGTACTTCGGATCGGCGAGCTCGCCTGCGGGCGCGAGCGTGGCGAGCTCGATTCCCGTGAACCGATATTCGCGCGCCACGCGCTCCATCTCGGCGATGGCGGCCTCGGGGTGCTGCATGGGCAGCGTCGCCATGCCGCGCAGCCGAGCGGGCTTGGCGGCGACCATGGCGGCGATGCCGTCGTTTACCAGCCTGGCGGCCTCGACCCCTTGCTCGTCCTTCAGGTTGTAGAAGAAAACCTGCGGTCCCGGCGAGATCACCGAGATCTCGATGCCCTTGCGATCCATCGCCTCGAGCTTCGCCTCGGCTACGCTGAACTCCGGCAGGAGCTCCAGGCGCAGCTTGCCGCGCACGAGATAGCGCTTGCCGCTTTGCTCGTCGATGCGCGTGGCGTAGCGCTCCGGATCGCTGCGCATCGCGGCGATGATGGTCTCGGGAATGACGTGGCTGTGGAAATCGATCAAGTGGATATCCTGAGCGGGTCGGCGTCGAGCCGGGTCATCGGTCCATCGTAACCTGCAGTGGCCCGTTCCTGAGTAGAATCGCGCCTTTTTCGGACCCGTGATCCGCTTTTCGAACGTATCGCTTCGGCGCGGCGCGAAGCTGCTGCTCGAAGGCGCGGACGTCGCCATCAACCCGGGCGAGCGCATCGGCCTCATCGGCGCGAACGGCTCGGGCAAGTCGAGCCTGTTCGCGCTCCTGCGCGGCGAGCTGCACACCGACAAGGGCGAGGTGGATTTTCCGGGGCACTGGCGGCTGGCCCACGTGGCGCAGGAGACGCCAGCGCTCGAGCGGCCGGCGCTCGAATACGCGATCGACGGCGACACCACGCTGCGCAGCCTGGAAGCGCGCCTCGCCACGGCGCAGGACGGCAACCTGATCGGCGAGCTGCATGCCGCGCTGGCAGACGCCGACGCCTACACCGTGCGCTCGCGCGCGGAGCGTCTTCTCGTCGGTCTGGGGTTCAAGCAGGAGGATCTGACCACCCCGGTTTCGGCCTTCTCGGGCGGCTGGCGCATGCGGCTGAATCTGGCGCAGGCGCTGATGTGCCCCTCGGACCTGCTGCTGCTCGACGAGCCCACCAACCACCTGGATCTCGACGCCATCATCTGGCTCGAGGAATGGCTCAAGCGCTACCCGGGGACGCTGCTCGTCGTCTCGCACGACCGGGACTTCCTCGACGCGGTAGTGACCGCGGTGGTACACATCGACCAGCGCAAGCTGCGCCGCTACTCGGGCAACTACTCGGCGTTCGAAGAGCAGCGCGCGCAGAACCTGGTGCTTTTGCAGAGCCAGGTCGAGAAGCAGCAGCGCGAGCGCGCCCACCTGCAGTCGTTCATCGACCGCTTCCGCGCCAAGGCGACCAAGGCGCGCCAGGCGCAAAGCCGCATGAAGATGCTCGCCAAGATGGAGCAGCTCGCGCCGCTGCACGTAGCGGCGCCGTTTTCGTTCGAGTTCCGCGAGCCGCTGCGTGCGCCCGACCCGCTTCTCGTGCTGGAAGACCTGCGCGCCGGCTACGGCGACAAGGTGGTGCTGCGCGGCGTGAGCCTGTCGCTTCAGTCCGAGCAGCGCATCGGGCTGCTGGGCATCAACGGCGCGGGCAAGTCGACTTTCATCAAGACCGTGGCGGGGGCGCTCGCGCCGCTTGGCGGGGCGATGACGGTGAACAAAGGTCTCGCCATCGGCTACTTTGCCCAGCACCAGGTGGAGATGCTGCGCGACGACCAGTCGCCGCTGTGGCACCTGGCGAGGATTTCGGAGAATGAGCGCGCCCTGCCGCGCGAGCAGGATCTGCGCAACTTTCTGGGCGGCTTCAACTTCCCGGGCGAGATGGCGACCGGCAGCATCGAGCACTTCTCCGGCGGCGAGAAAGCGCGCCTCGCGCTCGCCCTCATCGTATGGCAAAGGCCCAATCTCCTGCTCCTGGACGAGCCCACCAACCACCTCGATCTCGAGACGCGCGAGGCGCTTACCGTGGCGCTCGCGCAGTTCGAGGGCACGCTGATCCTGGTCTCGCACGACCGGCACCTTCTGCGTGCCGCCACCGAGCAGCTTCTCATCGTCGCCGACGGCGCGGTCCAGCCTTTCGACGGCGACCTGGACGATTACCGCGAATCCCTGTTGAACCGCAAGCTCGAGCCGAGCCGCAAGCCTGAGCCGGCGATCGAGTCAAAGCCCGAAAAGCCTGGTGTTCGCAGGGGGTCGCGCAAAGGCCTGGAAGCCCGCATCAAGCGGCTCGAAGAGCTGATGGCGAGGCTGCACGCGCAGAAGGTGGACATCGACGCGCGCCTGGGCGATCCGGCGGTCTACGCCGACGAGCGCAAGGACGACCTGAAGGCGCTGCTGCTCGAGCAGGCCTACGTCGGCAGGGAGCTCGCGCAGCTCGAGTCCGAGTGGCTCGAGAAGCAGGCCGCGCTGGAAAGCGGCGCCGCGTGACCGGCACGACGCAGCCATGAGGTACGCCAGCGTGCTGATACTCATCCTGGCCGGTTGGGCTGCGTTAGACCCGCAGCTCATGTCCTGGGTGTTCATCGGCGTGGTGGCGGTTTTCGAACTCTGGCTGATCGGGCGGCAGCGCAAGGTGGAGGAGGGGCCGGTGCCGGTGGACGAGGCGCCATACTCCTTTACCGCGGAGGAGGCACGCTTCATCGAACGCTACCGCTTCTACTTCACCTACCCGGCGCTCGCCGCGCACGCCGGGTCGGCGCTCGCCGCGGTCGGCCTCGCGGGCATGGTGCTCGCGCTGTGGCTCACGTTCAGGCAGGCGTTCGTCCAGGGCGCGCTCATCGGCGCGAACCTGTTTCTCGTCGGCTGGCTCACCAAGCGCATGGCGCCGCACTTCGCGCTGCGCGTGGCGGCTTCGCGCGGCGACCGCGAAGCGCTGCGGCTGCTCGAGATCCTCGATCCGCTCTGGGCTAAAATCAGGGCAGCGAACCAGTCAAAGGGACCGTCATGAACGCGCCCATCAAGACCGAAGATGCATTTCACCAGCTCATCCACCGCAATCACATGTGGGGCCTATGGGAGATCGCGAGCCAGATGACGCCGCAGCCGCGGCCGCTGGCCGTGGCCCACCAGTGGAAATGGTCGGTGCTCGAGGAGGTGGTGAAGCGCTCCGCCACCGCCGTGCCGGTGGGCGACGAGCGCCGCGCGATGCAGCTCTTCAATCCCGGCCTCAACGGCCAGTGGGCGACGACCAACACGCTGATCGCGGCGGTCCAGGTGCTGCTTCCCGGCGAGATCGCGCGCGCGCATCGCCATTCGCCGGCGGCGATCCGCTTCATCATGTCGGGCAACGGCGCCTATACCGCGGTCGAAGGCGAGAAGGTCATCATGCGCGAGGGCGACCTCGTGCTGACCCCGAGCTGGCAGTGGCACGATCACGGCAACGAGACCGGCGAGACCGTGGTGTGGATGGACGGCCTCGACGTGCCGCTCACCAAGGCGCTCGACTGCATCTTCTTCCAGATGCACCAGAACCTGAAAGCCGACCACGGCAAGCCGGTGAACGGCTCCAAGGCGCTTTACGGGCACGGGCACCTGGCGCCCACCTGGGTGAAGGAGCGGCCCCGCTTCTCGCCGCTAATGCTGTACTCCTTCGACCAGACGATGGAGGCGCTGAACGCCCTTCGCGCGTCCGAGGGCTCGCCTTACGACGGGCTCCTGCTGGAATACACGAATCCGCAGACCGGCGGCCCGGTGACCCCGACCATCGCCTGCCGCATCCAGATGCTGCGCAAGGGCGAGAAGCTAAAGGCGCGGCGGGTCACTGGCAGCTCGGTGTTCCACGTCGTGCGCGGCAAGGGCCGCACGCTCATCGACGGCAAGCCATTCGAATGGGCAAAGGGCGACATCGTTGCGCTGCCGAGCTGGGCGCAGCACGCGCACGAAAACATCGGTTCCGAGGACGCGATCCTGTTCTCGATCAGCGACCGTCCGGTGATCGAGGCGCTCGGCTTGTACCGCGAGGAAACGGCCGCCTGAGCCATACCCGCGTCGTCACGCGGCAAGCTGGATTTCGGTGGTGGCTTCGGCTACCAGCCGGCCGGCGCTGGTAAGCCGCTGCGCCAGCACGGCTACGCCGTCGTGCGCCGCGGTGACCTCTCCTTCGGCGCGCAGGGTATCTCCGGCGAACGCCATCGATTTCATCTTGAAGGACAGGCGCTTGACGAAGGCGCGCGGGCCCGCCCAATCGAGCGCGGCGCGCGCGAGCAGCGCGCCGAAGGCCTGGCCGTCGATCACCGGATTGGGCAGCTTCATGCTGCGCGCGTGCTCCACGTCGTAGTGCATGCGGTTCCAGTCCCAGGTCGCGGCGCCGTAGGCGACCAGATCGACCAGGGAGAACGTGCGCTCGAGCGGCGGCAGGCGCTCGCCTGCCCGAACGGCTGTTGCGCGGAGGCTGGGCCTGATCATGCGGGGGCGAGAGGCTGGTACACGATGGTCTCGCGGTTGATCGCCACCAGCTCGCCGGCGCCATCGCGGTAGCGCGCCACCGAGGTGACGAAGAGCTGCGTGCCGCCGCGCGAGGCGCTGCGCTCGACGATGTTCTCCAGCGTCCAGGTGACGGAGATCCGGTCCGCCGGCAGCACCGGGCGCATGAATTCGTAGTCGTTGCCGGCGCGGATCAGCCGGCAGCCGGTGACGGGCAGCCCCCATTCGTGCCCGATGTAGCCATCGGCGTTGGGCGGCCGGTGGGCGTATTGGCAGGTCTCGCAGATGAGGGTCGGCGGCGCGATGACCGACGGATAGCCGGCTTCCAGGGCATACGCGTCGTCGACATAGAGCGGGTTGTCGTCGCCCATGGCGAGCGCAAAGTAGCGGATCGAAGCGCGGCCGAGCTCTTCGCGCGCCGGATAGTGCGCTTCGCGCCCGATCCAGGCCCTGAGCTCGTCGGTGAGCAGCGCCATCGCCGTCAGTCGAGCACCGCGAACGGGTCGATCTCGATCTGCATCTCCGGGCGCAGCAGCGCTTCGCAGACCAGACCGGTTGAGGCTGGGAAAGGCTCGCGCAGCAACCTGGCGCGCACCTCGGCCACGCCCCGATAGGCCGCGAGCGCGGCGGGCGTCACGTACTCGATGGTCTTTGCCAGATGCTGTGGCCCGCCGCCCGCGGCGGCGAGTACCT
>JGI10215J12807_1001738_pt1 | contig 12343 bp, 12 predicted proteins | sample WisResreferecore_FD_12807 | JGI IMG/M metagenome (IMG submission 12807) | reverse complement strand
AGCGCGCGTGCCTCAGAGAGCGCAGCGGTGCCGAAGACCGGCACCGCCAGGCGCATGAAGATGAATTGCAGCGACCAGAGGGTGGCGAGGAGGAGCCACCGACTGGAATCGTAGGCCTGCACGCTCCGCTAGAGGTAGACGCGCTTCATGTTCTCCGCGGGGTAGCGCGCGCCGGCGCCGGCGCCGACCGGCGCTGCGTCCGAAATCCTGTTCAAGTCACTCTCGGAAAGTTTTACGTTCAAAGCAGCGAGGTTCTCATCAAGGCGCTGCTTGCGCTTCGTGCCTGGGATCGCGACTACGTCCTTGCCCTGCGCCAGCACCCAGGCCAGGACGAGCTGCGCGGGGGTGCAGCCCTTCTGCGTTGCCATCGCTTCCAGCTTTGCGACGAGCTCGACGTTCTTGTCGAGGTTCTCGCCCTGGAAGCGCGGATGCTGCAGGCGCCGGTCGCCTTCGGGCAGGTCCTGCTTGCCGTGCACCGAGCCGGTGAGCAGGCTGCGGCCGAGCGGGGCATACGCCACCAAGGTAATCCCCAATTCACGAGTCGCGCGTAATGTCTCTTCACCTTCCTTCCGGTAGAGCAGCGAAAATTCGTTCTGCACCGCTGCGATCGGATGCACCTTGTGCGCCTTGCGGATCGTTTCCGGACGCGCCTCCGAGAGGCCGAGCGCTCGCACCTTGCCCTGCTCGACGAGCCGCTTCATCGCGCCCACCGTGTCCTCGATCGGCACGTTGGGATCGACGCGGTGCTGGTAGTAGACGTCGATCACGTCGACGCCGAGCCGCTTGAGGCTCGCCTCGCAGGCCTGCATCACGTATTCCGGCCGGCTGTCCACGCCCTGCTTGCCGTCGGCGCCCTTCACCTGGCCGAACTTCGTCACCACCAGCGCCTTGTCGCGCCAGCCGCCCTTGAGAGCGCGCCCGAGCAGGGTCTCGTTGTGACCCCAGCCGTACATGTCGGAGGAATCGAGGTGGTTGACGCCGCGCTCGAGCGCGTGGTGGATCACGCCGATCGACTCGTCGTCGTTGGCGTTGCCGTACACGCCCGACATCGACATCAGGCCGAGACCGACGGCGGAGACTTCGATAGGCGAGCGGCCGAGCTTGCGTTTTTCCATGGCGATCCTTTAGGCGACGGGAAGGCAATCAGGGACAAATCAGGGACAGACCACCATTATTTCCCGTTATGCGAGCCGGGAAAATGTGGTCCGTCCCTGGTTTTCAAAACAGATCGTGGAAAATGGGGTCCGTCCCCATTTTATTCGGGCTCGACGCCGGCGGCTTTCAGGATCGGGCCGAACTTGAGCGTGTCGGAGCGGATGAGCTCGGTCACGTCGCGCGGCGTGCTGTGCACCGGGGTCATACCCAGCGAGGCGTAGCGATCCCTGACGTCGCCGAGCGTGACCACGCGGCCGAGCTCCGAGTTCAGGCGCTGGATGAGCCCGGTGTCTGCGCCCTTGGGCAGGGCCACGGCCCACCACAGCGTGGCGTTGTAGCCAGGGACGCCGGCCTCGATCATGGTCGGTACATCGGGCAGGGCCGGCGAGCGCTCGGCGATCGTGACTGCAAGCGGCTTAAGCCGACCCGATTTGATGTGCGGCATCGCTGGCACCATGTCCGCGAACACTAGCTGCAGCTGGCCGGCGACGAGGTCGGCCACCGCCTGCACCGTGCCCTTGTAGGGAACGTGCACGATATCGACGCCGGTCATAGACTTGAACATCTCGCCGCTGATGTGCGACTGGATGCCCTTGCCGCCGGAGCCGAAGTTGAGCTGTCCGGGCCGTGCCTTCGCCAGCGTCACCAGCTCGGCGACGCTCGAGGCCGGCACCGACGGATGGACCACCAGCACTTGGCCGGCGGTGGCGACGAGCGAAACCGGCGTGAAATCGCCTAGCGGATCGAAGGGCAGTTTTCGGAAGAGGTGCGGGTTGGTGGTCAGCGTGCTGCTGTTGGTGAGGAGCCAGGTGTAGCCGTCGGGGGCGGTCTTCATCGCCAGCTCGTGGCCGATGTTGCCGCTCGCGCCGGGGCGGTTGTCGACCGCGACCGGCTGCCCGAGGCCTTCGGACAGCTTCTGCGCCAGCAGGCGGCACAAGGTGTCGGTGGCCCCGCCGGGCGGGAACGGCGCGATGAAGCGGATCGGCTTCGACGGGTAGCCCTGAGCGAGAAGGCTTTGCGAAGCGAATAGGAAAACAACGGCGAGGCAAAAAGGGGTCAGACCAATTTTCCAGTAACCCCTGCGTTGCGGTGTCACGCCGGCCTCTCCTGTAACAGGAAAATTGGTCTGACCCCTTTTTCTTTTTTCGCTAGAAAAGATCGAAATACTCGCGCTGCTCCCATTCGCTCACCTCGAGGTTGAAACGCGCGATCTCGGCTTCCTTGATGGTGCAGTAGTAGTCTACGAACGGCTTGCCGAAGGCCTGGCACAGAGCTTCGTCTTTGCGCAGGCAGTCCAGTGCTTCGGCCAGCGTGCGAGGCAGAATCTCGGCCTTGGCCTCGTAGGGCGTGTCGGCGGGCGGCGGCAGCGGCAGCTTGCGCGCGATGCCGTCCAGCCCGGCGTGGATCTGGGAGGCGAAATAGAGGTACGGGTTGGCCGCCGGCTCGCCGGCGCGATTTTCCAGCCGCGTAGCTGCGTCTCCAGGACCACCGAGGACGCGGATGAGCGCGCCGCGGTTGTCCCGGCCCCAGGTCACGCGGTCGGGCGCGAGCGAGTAGGGGCGATAACGCTTGTAGCCGTTGATAGTCGGCGTCGCCAGCGCCGTCGCGCCGCGCGCGTGCGCAAGCAACCCTGCGAGGTAGCCTTTACCAACCGGGGACAGCACTTCGTCCTCCGATTGAGGAACAAAAGCATTGCGCCCTTCGCGCGTCAGCGACTGGTGCAGGTGCCAGCCGCTCGACATCACGTTGGGCAGCCGCGGCCGGCACATGAAGGTGGCGTGATAACCGTGCCGGCGCGCGATCTGCTTCACGGCGCTGCGGAAGAGCAGCATGGCGTCGGCCGAAGCCATGCCCGGCATCGCGCCGAGCGTGAACTCGATCTGGCTCGGCCCGAACTCGACTTCATAGGAGCGCAGCGGCAGGCCGAGCTTCTCGAGGTTGTTGCGCAGGATCTCGACCACCGGGTCGATCAGGTCGTAGCGCTGCTCGGTAAGAAGCTGGTAGCCGGTGGTAAGCAGCGACACCTCGGGCGGATTACCGGGCTGGCCGGCGTCCGAGGGCCGCAGGTTCTCGTCGGCGATCCGGAACACATGGAACTCGACCTCCAGCCCTGTGACGAGCTCGTAACCGGCAGCCGAGAGCTTCTGCAGCGCCGTGCCGAGGAGGTTGCGGGTGCAGAAGGGCGCCGGCCGCCCATCGTGGAAGCGGGCATCGCACAGGAACCAGCCGGTCTCGGGCGCCCAGGGGAGGATGCGGAAGGTAGACGGATCCGCGTGCAGCAGCAGGTCCGCGGCGCCCTGCATCTCGGGCATCCCGATGCCGCCGCCCGGCGTGAAAGCGGGAAACACCGTCCTGTGCGAAGTGTCCTTGAGGAGCAGCGTGCTGGTGACCGCGACGCCGCGCTCGAGCGCGGCGCTCGCCTCGGATGCCGCGAGCGTCTTGCCGCGCAGGACGCCGTGCTGGTCGGCGAACGAAAAGCGCACCGCCTTCAGGTCGTGAGCCTCGATCTCCTTCAGGACTTCCTTCTTGTTCATGCTGCCCAGGCCGCCTTAATGCGCCGGTTCGCGTCGAACTCTTTCCAGTATTCCTCGAGCCGATCGGTGGGGCCGACGCCGTCGACCGCCGGCGGGCCGGTGAGCTCGCGCGCGCTCTGCGCATCGAGCACCATAGGCGGCTTCTCGCCCGCCTGGTTCTTGCGGATGGAGTCCAGCAGGATCCGGCGATAGAGCACGATTCCCTTGTCGGTGCTGCCGAGGTGCTCCTTGGAGCGGTCCTGGATGCGGCCCTGCGACTCGCACGCCCACTGGTCGTGGATGTTGATGTCGAAGCCCATGCCGGTGAAGGTCTTGGAGAGCTGCTCGTCGGCGCTGAACCCCCAGGAATTCTCTCTTGAAAAAATGGGCTTGTAGTCCGGCGCCGGATAAGTCTTGAGGCGCTGCGCCCGCATCGTGTCCTTGTCGACCGGGGCGCCGAAGCTGGTGAAGATCGAGTACCAGTAGCAGCCGTGGTCGTCGACCGGCACGTGCCACTGCGAGATCGTCATCTCGGGGCTCATCGGAATGACGAAGGCCTGCGGGAAAAGGATGTTCGTCACCCGCAAATGGGTTCTCGAATCATTGATTTTTCTCAGCGTCTGGAGGCGCATCCCGTAGGCGGTGCGCTCGACGCGGATCTCGGGCTGGTCGAACTCGCGCAGCACCTGGCTCATCGGCATTTCCGCATCGGCCGGCGTGGCGCGGAACTGCCGGCCGTAGCTCTTCGCGGGGTCCTCGTCCTCGAAGAACTTGTGCAGCCACGAGGCGTGCGCCGGGTCGATCCCCACCTCGAGCGCCTGCAGCCAGTTGCAGTCCCAGTAGCCCTTGAAGGCGAACGTGTACTCGCCCGGCGCCACGAAGCAGTCGAAATGGGGAAAAGCCGGCGGCTCGCCGGCGCCGAGGTACGCGAAGACGATGCCGCTCCGCTCGGTGAGCGGATACGCCTTCTGGCGGATATGCTCGCGCAGGCGGCTGCCCGGAGGCTCGGCCGGCGTGGCGAGGCACTTTCCGTCCGTGCCGAAGAGCCAGCCGTGGAAGCTGCAGCGCAAGCCCCCATCTTCGAGCCTGCCGTAGGCTAGATCCGCGCCGCGGTGCGGGCAATGCCGCTCCAGCAGACCGTATTGACTCTGATTCCTGAAAAGAACCAGATCTTCGCCAAGAAGCCTCACCGCCTTCACCGGCCGCGGGCCCTGCAGCTCATCCACCAGCGCTACCGGCTGCCAGTAGTTGCGCAGCAGCGCCCCGGCCGGCGTGCCCGGACCGATGCGAGTCATCAACTCGTTTTGTTCGGCGCTGATCATTTGAAGAAAAAGGGGTCAGAACAATTTTCCTGTAACACTTCTGGCGCCGCGAATGCGGCGCAATGTGTTACAGGAAAATTGTTCTGACCCCTTTTTCATGCTGTTGCCTCACGATAAAGCGCAAGCGCTTTCATCGCCGGAAAGTCATTGAAGGAGAAGAGCACCGCATCGTCGGTAGCCGATGCGTTTGCATGCGAATGCGACGCCCAGGAGGGCAGGGCGAAGATGTCTTTCTCTTCCCAGTCGAAGCGCTTGCCGTCGATCACCGACCAGCCGCGGCCTTTCGCCACCTGGTAGATCGCGCTGCCGGTATGGCGGTGGGCTTTGGTTTCTTCCCCTGGACCGAGACGCTGGAGCTGCGCGCCGATGGTCGGCATGATCGGTCCGCCGGTGAGCGGGTTCTTGTACTCGTACACCGCGCCGTCGAATGCGGACTGTTCGCCTTCCTGTTTCAATTTCTGGTAGCTCTCGTCCCAGCCATACCGAAACACCGGCGAGTAGGGCTTCGCCCAGTTCTCGCGCGAAAGCGGCGCGGGTTTCTGCACCGTCTCCGGATGCACCTCGAAGAAGTTCGCGTCGAGGGAGTTCATGAGCGGGATGTCGAGGCCGTCCTGCCAGATGCACTGCGTGCCGCCGGGGTCGATGCCGTGATCGTGCCAGGTCCCGTTCGGCGTGAGCACGAGGTCGCGCGCGCCGAGGGCCATGCGCTCGCCGTCGACAACGGTATAGGCGCCGCGGCCCTCCATGATGAAGCGCAGGGCGGAAGCCTGGTGGCGGTGCGCCGAGGTGAATTCGCCGGGATTCATGATCTGCACGCCGGTGTAGAGGAGGCCCGCGGCGGCGCTCCATTCCTTGCGCCCGGGATTCACCAGCATCACCACGCGCCGGGCGGCCTTGTCGGCCGACACCAGCTCGGGCGCCTGGCGCACAAGGGGCTCGATGCGCTTCCACTTCCACAGGATCGGCACCGACTTCGGCTGCGGCTGCCAGGGCTCGATCTCGTTGGCGACGTTCCAAAGCGCACCGAGCGCTTCGCCCTCGAGGGCATGGTAGTAGGCCTCGAGCGCCGGCGTGTCGTCGACGTTAGCCCTGCCGACGACGTTCTCGCGCTTCATGCAGTCTCGAGCGTGGGCAGCGGCTGCCCGGATTCCTCAGCCAGCCTGCGCTCTAGCACGCGCCGGGCGTGAACGCGCGCGTTGTCGGCCTTGATGTCGATATAGGGCACGCTCTTGTAGTGGTCGAGGGTGCGCTGCTGCGCGGCGACGATCGTGAGGTCCTGCTTGAAGGCGGTGGCAAGCTCCTGGTAGAGCTGCTCGGTCGCCGCAGGGTCGTCCTGCCGGTAGCCGTTGGCGCCGGCCCAGAAGTAGTGCGAAGTACGCTCGGTCTCCGGCGTGATGCCGTGATAGAGGCGCAGGGAGAAGCCGCCTTCGCGCTTGCCTTCGTAGGCGCCGGTGCCGGCATTGGTGGCGCCGCTCCACTGGTGGATCGCGCCGGGGGCGTGGAAGTCGAACTCCTGCCAGCGGTCGACCAGGCCCTTGAAGCCGACCGCCTTGACGTAGGTGGGCGGCGGAACGGAGCTCAACATCCAGCGCGTGTACTTCACCCCGTTCTCGGTGCGCGTCACGTCCATCTTAGCTTCGACGTGGGTTTTCGGGTTGCCGCCGATGGTGCCCTTGTGCACGTAGCCGAGATGGGTCAGGTCCATCAGGTTGTCGACCAGCAGCATGAAGTTGCATTCGACGTGGTAGCGCTCGGGCTTGTGCGGCCAGTTCTTGTGGTCGTTGTTCCACGGGTACGGCACGACCTTGGCGGGATCGGCCTTTGCCGGGTCGCCGGTCCAGATCCAGATGAATTCGTCCTGCTCGACCACCGGATAGCTCTTCACGTTCGCGCGCGGCGGGATGCTCGCCTGGCCGGGGATATAGACGCACTTGCCGTCGCGGCCGTACACCAGGCCGTGGTAGCCGCATTGAAGTCCTTCGGGGACCATCTCGCCGCAGGAGAGCGGCGCGCCGCGGTGGGCGCAGCGGTCCTCGAGCGCGGCGGCTTTGCCGCTCGCGTCGCGGTACAGGACGATCCTGTCGTCGCAAATGGTGCGGGCGAGCAGCTTGCCGGGCGGCACCTCGTGAGCCCAGGCGGCGATGTACCAGTCGTTGCGGATGAACATGAAGCCTCCTCTGTCAAAACGATTCTATACCCCGAGATAGCGGTGCTGAACCTCCGCGCTCGCTGCGAGCTCGGACGAGGTCCCGCTCCACACCACGCGGCCCTTCTCGAGCACGTAGTGCCGGTCGGCAACGCGCGTCAGCGCCGCGACATCCTTGTCGATCACCAGGAGCGAGAGCCCCTCGGCCTTGAGCCGCTCGATCGAGCGGTAGATTTCCGCCCGCACCAGCGGCGCCAGGCCTTCGGTGGCCTCGTCGAGGATCAGAAGGCGCGGATTGGTCATGAGCGCGCGTCCGATCGCGAGCATCTGCTGCTCGCCGCCCGAGAGCTGGTTGCCGTAGTTGCCCTGTCTTTCCCGCAGATTCCCGAACAGGCCGTACACGCGCTCCAGAGTCCACGGGTGCGGCAGCTGCGTGCGGTTCGCCGCAGTCGCCACCAGGTTCTCGTGCACCGTGAGGTTGGGGAACACCTGCCGGCCTTCGGGCACCAGCCCGAGGCCCGCCTGCGCAATGCGGAACGAAGGAAGCGAGTCGATCGCTTTTCCCTGGAACAGGATCCTTCCACCCTTCGGCCGCGCGATGCCCATGATCGAGCGCACCGTGGTGGTCTTGCCCATGCCGTTACGCCCCAGCAACGTGACGACCTCGCCCTCCCCGATGGAAAAATCCACCTTGAACAGCACCTGGCTGCGGCCATACGCGGTCTCCAGCGCGCGCACCTCGAGCATCAGCCCTCCGCTCCGAGGTAGGCCTGGCGCACTTCTTCGTTCAGCCTGATCTTCTCGGGCGTATCGGTCGCGATGACCCTGCCGTAGACCAGCACCGAGAGGCGGTCGGCGAGCCGGAACACCGCGTCCATGTCGTGCTCGACCAGGATGATGGTCATGGTCTGCTTGAGCTTCGAGAGCAGCGCGATCATGCGCCGCGATTCGTCGATACCCATCCCGGCCATCGGCTCGTCCAGCAGCAGGAGCCGCGGCTTCATCGCGAGCGCCATCGCCACCTCGAGCTGCCTTTGCTCGCCATGGGCGAGGCTCGCGGCGAGCACTTCGGTGCGGCTGCCCAGCCCCACGTCCTGAAGCACGCGCCGCGCCGGCTCGCGGAGGGAAGCATCCTTGCGCGCGTCGCCCCAGAAACGGAAGCTGTGGCCCGAATGCGCCTGGATCGCGAGCGCCACGTTCTGCAGCGCGCTGAACTCGGGATACACGCTGGTGATCTGGAAGGAGCGCGCGAGGCCTTTGCGCGCGCGCTTGGGCGCCGGCAGCGGCGTGATGTCCTCGCCGGCGAAGACGATACGCCCCGCGTCCGGACGCAGGTTGCCTGCGAGCTGGCTGATGAAGGTGGTCTTGCCGGCGCCGTTGGGCCCGATGACCGCGTGAGTCTCGCCTTCGCGCACGTCGAAGTCGATGCCGTCGCTCGCGCGCAGCGCACCGAAGTTTTTTGTCAGTCCGCGAACATCCAGGAGAGACTCACGCATCGGGTCGGTAGAAGATTCCGGCTAGACCGCGCTTGAAGAAGATCACCGACAGGACCAGCAGCGGCCCGAGCCATACCTGCCAGTATTCAGTGAAGGCTTTGAGGATCTCCTCGACGATGACGAGCGCAAAGGCGCCCAGAACCGGGCCCGCGGTGCTGGCCATCCCGCCGAGAATCACCATGAACATGAGATCGCCGGATTGCTGCCAGGTGAGGATCGTGGGCGCGATGTAGTTGGTATGGTTGGCGTACAGCGCGCCGGCGAGGCCGCAGATCGCGCCGGCGATCACGAATGCCGCCAGACGGTACGGATAGGGCGAGAAGCCGATCGCACGGGAGCGCGCCTCGTTCGACTTGGCGGCCCGCAGGACCAGGCCGAAGCGCGAGTTCACGATGCGGTAGACCAGGAAGGTCATGAGCAGCATCAGTACGAGCACCAGGTAATAGAAGGCGACCGGGTCGCGCAGGTCGACGAGGCCGGGAAACACGCTTTTCGCCTTGAGCCGCATGCCGTCGTCGCCACCGTACTCCGCGATCGAGATCGACAGGTAGTACAGCATCTGCGTGAAAGCGAGCGTGATCATGATGAAGTACACGCCGCTGGTTCGGATCGACACGGCGCCGATGGCCGCTGCGACCAGCGCCGAAGCACCGATGGCCGCGCCCCACTGCGCCCAGCCGTTGGTGATGCCGTAGAACGCCATGATCCCCACCGCATAGGAGCCGACGCCGAGGTAGGCGGCGTGGCCGAAGGACACCAGCCCGCCGTAGCCCAGGATCAGGTTCAGGCTGATGGCGGCGATCGCGAGGATCATGATGCGGCGCACGAGGTCGATGTAGAACGGCTGCCCCATCGCATTGACTACAGGCGGCAGCGCCACCAGCAGCGCGACCGCCAGAGTCCAGCCGATGATGCGCAGCTTCATCAGCCGCCCCGCGCCGGGAACAGGCCCGCCGGCCGCGCCACCAGGATCACCGCCATGATGAGATAGATCAGCATGGAGGCGAGCGCCGGCCCGGCGTTCTGCGCGGCGGTCGCCGAGATTACGGTGGCGAGCATCGGCTTCAGAAATGCGCGGCCGAGCGTGTCCACTATGCCGACGATGATCGCGCCCACCAGGGCGCCGCGGATCGAGCCGATTCCGCCGATGACGATCACGACGAATACCTGGATCAGGACCGCCTCGCCCATGCCCGGCTGGACGGCATAGATCGGTCCGGCCATCAGGCCGGCGAGGCCGGCGAGGGCCGCGCCGACGCCGAACACCACGGTGTAGAGAAGGCGGATGTTCACGCCGAGCGCGGCGACCATGGTGCGATTGGAGGCGCCCGCGCGGATGAGCATGCCCAGCCTAGTGCGCGTCACGACATACCAGAGCAGGAGCGCGACGAGCAGCCCCACCGCGAGGATGACCGCGCGGTAGAGCGGGTAGTTGATGCCGGCGAAAAGCGGGATGTGGCCCTGCAGCCAGTCCGGAGTGCTAGTGAAGATGGCGTTGCGCCCCCAGACGATCGCCGTCAGCTCGTTGAAGAAAAGAATCAGGCCGAAAGTCGCGAGCACTTGGTCGAGGTGATCCCGGTCATAGAGCGTGCGCAGCGCGACGACCTCGACGATCATTCCCACCACCAGGGTGCCGACGAGGCCGAGGAGCACGCCGAGGAGATACGACCCGGTCCACTGCGCCGCGGTGATGGCAAGGTAGGCGCCGACCATGTAGAGCGAGCCGTGCGCCAGGTTCACCATGTTCATGATGCCCAGCACCAGGGTGAGCCCGGCCGCCATCAGGAACAGCATGACCCCGTACTGAAGGCCGTTCAGCAGCTGCTCGAAGATCAGTGCGGCGGTCATGGAAGAGGCCCCCTCAAACAGAAAGGGCGCAGCTCGCTGCGCCCTTTCCCTCGTCTAGCCTGCGGCTACCACTTCATCTTGCAGTCTTGGTAATACGCGTCCTTGTGCTTCTCGAACACCTTCTTCTCGATCGCCATCTCGACTTCCTTCGGCCCCTTCACCGCCTTGAGCAGGTAGAAGTCCTGGATCGGGTGGTGGTTCGTGTTGAACTCGAACTTGCCGCGCACCGAATTGAAGTTCGCCTTGCGCATTTCCTTCACCAGCGCCTGGGTGTCCTTCAGGTTGCCCTTGGTGCCGCGCACCGCCGAGTCGATCAGCATGATGGCGTCGTAGCTCTGCGCGCCGTAGTTGGACGGCGTGTAGCCGTACTTCTTGCGGAAGTCGGCGACGTACTTCTCGCTCGCGGGGATCTTCAGCGGCGGCGACCAGAAGCGCGTCTCCCACTGGCCGAGCGCGGCTTCGCCGAGCGCGGGGAGGGTGGTCTCATCGACCGTGAACACCGAGTACAGGGGAATCTTGTCACGCAGCCCCGCCTGCACGTACTGCTTGATGAAGTTGATGCCCATGCCGCCCGGGTAGAAGATGAACACCGCCTTCGGGTTCTTGGCGCGCAGCTGGGTGATCTCGGCCTGATAGTCGAGCTGGCCGAGCTTGGTGTAGACCTCCTCGACGATGCGGCCTTTATAGAAGCGCTTCAGGCCCGCGACCATGTCTTTGCCCGCCTGGTAGTTCGGCGCGAGCACGTACACGTCGTTGATGTTGCTGTCCTGCATGAATTTGCCCATCGCCTCGGGGGTCTGGTCGTTGTTCCAGGACGCCGAGAAGTAGAGCTCGTTGCACTGGCTGCCGGCGAGCGGGCTGGCGCCGGCGTTCGCGCCGACCATGATCTTGCCGGCGCCGGTGACCACCGGCACCACCGCCATCATGACGTTCGACCAGATGATGCCGGCGACGAAATCGACCTGGTGCTTCTTCAGGAGCTCCTCGGCCGCCTGCACTCCGACATCGGGCTTCACCTGGTCGTCCAGGTAGATGACCTCGGTCTCCAGGCCGCCGACGCGCTTGTTGAGGTGGTCGATGGCGAGGTCGGCCGAGTCCTTCATGTGCTTGCCGATGTTTCCGAGCGGTCCGGACAGCGTGGTGATGAAGCCGATCTTGATTTTCTGCTGCTGCGCCATCACCGGCGCCGAGAACGCGAACGCGGCCGCGACGGTGCCGGCAATGATGCTTTTCAACGTCTTCATTTATTCCTCCTCGAGATAAGCGGATTCGATTCTAGCCCAGCCCCGGGCGCAGCGGCACCGGCTCGCCCAGGTTCCACAGCGCCCAATGCAGCTCCAGGTCGGCAGTACGCAGCATCGCCTCGATCTGGGGCAGCTCGCAGTCCTTCATCGCCGCGGCCAGCAGCTCGCGCGCTTCCTTGATCTGCCTGATTCTTTGCTCCATGGCTCCTCCTTAACGGTCCAGCGCGCGGCGGAACTCCTTCGGCCGCTGGTCGATGATGCGCTTGGTCTTGAGCTCGTAGCGCGGCAGGGTATCGGGCGCCACCGCCTCGCATTTCAGCCGCACGTGCAGCGCCTTGTGGATCCGGTCGCTGAGGCCTTGTGCGAGCTCCCCCCAGCGCTCCTTCCCTACGGCCTTGACGGGTTCGAACTTGACCGTCATGGCGTCGTTCTCGGCTTCGCGGGTGAGGATGAGCTCGTAGGAATTGCTCACCTCGGGCATCTCGCCGATCAGGTTTTCGACCGCGGTCTGGTACACGTTGGTGCCTCGCACCGTGACCATGAAGTCGGTGCGGCCGAGCACCACGCCCTCGAGCTTGGCCCAGGTGCGGCCGCAGGCGCAGCCGAGCCTGCGGCGCAC
>JGI10215J12807_1046047_pt1 | contig 12368 bp, 15 predicted proteins | sample WisResreferecore_FD_12807 | JGI IMG/M metagenome (IMG submission 12807) | reverse complement strand
TGACCCGCGCAGACTCCGGGTGACGGCAGGTCAGTAGACTCCGCCGCCGTGGCGGAGCCCTGGTTCGACGAGCTTTCCGAGCTGATCGCGATCCCGAGCGTCAGCGCCGACTCAGCGCGCGCCGGTGATGTGAAGCGGGCCGCGGAGTGGCTCGCGGGCTTCATCCGCGGAGCCGGTGGCTCAGCGGAGGTGCGTGAGACGTCCACGCACCCGCTCATCCTCGGCGACTTGCCCGCCTCGAACGGCTCGGCGCCGACGGTGCTGGTGTACGGCCACGTCGACGTGCAGCCGCCCGACCCGCTCGAGCTCTGGGAGTCCGAGCCGTTCGCCCTCGAGGAGCGCAATGGGTGGCTCTACGGGCGCGGCGTCGTCGACGACAAGGGCCAGCTGTACATGCTCGCGCGGGCGGCCGCCGACCTCGCTGCCGCGGGCGAGCTGCAGGTCAACGTCCGCTTCGCCTGCGACGCCGAGGAGGAAACCGGCGGCCACCAGATCGTCGACTTCCTCGCCGCCGACGAGCGCGGGGCGGACGCGGCGCTGATCTTCGACAGCGGCATGACCACGCGGGGCGTGCCCGAGTTCGCCGTCGCCGTTCGCGGGCTCGTCTACTTCCACCTCACCGTCCGGACGGGGGATCGCGACCTGCACTCGGGCGTGTTCGGCAGCGCTGCGCTGAACGCGACCCACGCCCTGATGGAGATTCTCTCGTCCGTGCAGGGGCAGGACGGGCGCCTGCCCGAGCCCCTGCGGGCAGGCATCGTTCCGCCGACCGACGAGGAGCTCGCCGCGTGGGCGGAGCTCGTCCCGGGCGAGCAGATGCTGGCGGAGGCCGGTGCGCAGCCGGTCGACCCGGGCGCGACGGAGGAGTTCTACCTGCGCACGACTGCCGAGCCCTCGCTCGAGGTCAACGGCATCCTGGGCGGCTCGCCCACGCTGCAGAAGACCGTCCTGCCTGTGCAGGCCGAGGCCAACATCTCCATTCGCCTTGCGCCAGGACAGGACGTGGAGCAGGTCGGCCGGGCGCTGGAGCAGCTGCTGCGCGACGCGGCTCCGGAGGGCGCCGAGCTCGACCTCCAGCGGCTCTCGTCGGCCCCGGCGGCGCTCGTCCCACCAGACACGCCGGCCATCCAGCTCGCCCAGGACGCCTTCGAGCAGACCATGGGCCGCCGGCCGCTGCTGGTGCGCTCCGGCGGAACGCTGCCGATCGTGCCGGCGCTCGTCGACAAAGGCATCCCGACGATCGTCACCGGCTTCGCCACGCCCGAGAGCAGCATCCACTCGCCGAACGAGCGGCTGCTTGCGGAGTACATGCCGCTCGGGATCGAGACGGCGAAAGAGCTCTACCGGCGGCTGGCGGCGCTAGACCGTTAGGGCGGCCTGCCCGCAGCCGAGCCAGGCGTGCCCGAAGCGGCGCATCTCTTCGATGATCGGCAGCAGCGCCTCGCCCTTCTCGGTCAGCTCGTACTCGACCCGCGGCGGCGACTCGGCGTAGCTGCGGCGGACCACGATCTCCTCCTGCTCGAGCGCGCGGAGGCGCTCGGAGAGCGTCCGCGGGCTGATGCCGCTGCAGGAGTGCTCGAGCTCGCCGAAACGCCGAGGGCCCTCGGAGAGGTCGTGCACGAGCACGGCTGTCCACTTCGCGCCGAGGATCTCGGCGCACGCAGCCACAGAGCAGGTCGAGTCGTGAATCGGGTTCATCGTCCTCATGGAAGTCAAATCGTAACGCGAAGCGGCCGGAACGAGTAGGGTCGGAGGCCGTGTCGCAGCTCGACAAGGAGCTCCGCGAGCGGATCGAAGAGCCGGCCTCGGGCGAGGCGGAGCGCGAAGCACGCCTCACGCCCAGAGACGCGGTCGCGCAGATGCGGATCAAGGTGCCCGCGCAACGCAGCCGCAAGCTGCGGACGCTGCTGGAGCGCGTGAACGCGGACGACGGTCTCAAGGCCGACTGGCACGTGGCGAACGTGAACGCCGTCAAGCGGCTCGGCATCAACGACCACTCGTGGGTACACATCCAGATCGTGGCCAACATCGGGCTGCGGCTCCTGCGGATCCTGCACAAGCGCGGCGTCGAGCCGGCGATGGTTTCCGACTACGACATGAAGCAGGAGGACGCAGAGGTCGTCGTCCTGCTCGGCGCGCTGCTGCACTGCATCGGCATGGCAGTACACCGCGACCGGCACGAGGACTGGAGCCTGTTCCTCGCCGAGCCCAAGGCGCGCCAGTTGCTCGCCGGGCTCTACGAGGAGCCGGAGCTGACGGTCGTCGTCTCGGAGGTGCTGGAGACGATCACCTCCCACCGCGAGGCGGGCCACCCGCTGACGCTAGAGGCGGGGATCGTCCGGGTCGCCGACGCGCTCGACATCGAGGAGGGGCGCTCGCGGATTCCGTTCGAGCGCGGGCGCGTGTCGATCCACTCGATCTCTGCGGCGGCGATCGACGAGGTGATCATCGCCGAAGGGGAGGAGCGGCCGGTCTCGGTCGAGATCAAGATGAACAACTCGGCCGGCATCTACCAGGTCGACGAGCTGCTGAAGTCGAAGCTGCACGGCTCCGGGCTCGAGCCGTACGTCGAGGTCGTCGCTCGGATCGAGAACGAGTCCGAGAAGAGCCTCGTGCCGATGTACCGGCTCGAGTAGCGGAGTTCGCGACCGCACGGGCGATGGGGCCCGCCTTCAACCGCCACAACGGCTGATGGCTCCTGTGACGAAAGGAGCCATGCATGGCCGTCTACCTCGCCGTCGCGCTGGGCGGAGCTGCCGGGTCGATGAGCCGCTTCGGCATCGACCAGGCCATCGAGCGCCGCACCTTCGCGGTCTTCCTCTGGGCGACATTCACGATCAGCATCAGCGGCTGCGTCCTGATCGGGCGCGTGTTGTAGCGGTCGGTTTGACATATTGAAGGTTGTCGATACGATGAAGGCGATGGGAACCTCGCTGCCGGTGATCCAGTGCTGCACGCCGCTTTCCGCGGACACGATCGACGAGACCGAGGCGGAGGCGACGGCGCAGCTCTTCAAGGCGCTCGCCGATCCCGCGCGGGTGCGAATCGTCAACCGGCTAGCTCAGAGCGAGGAGCCGGTCTGTGCCTGCGAGTTCCCGCGGTTTCTCGGGCTCAGCCAGCCGACGGCGAGCCACCACCTCTCGAAGCTCACGCGTGCCGGACTGCTCAACCGCGAGCAGCGCGGCAAGTGGGCCTACTTCTCCCTCGATCCCGAGGCCGCGGCGCGGCTCGCCGGGATCGTCCGACTTCAGGAGGTCTTCTCATGAGCACCGACACCGCTGATGCGCTGCGTGAGCAGGTTCGCGAGCGCTATGCCGAAGCAGCTCGGGCCGTCACAAGCGGAGGCAACGGCTGCTGCGGCGATTCCGACTCCGCGGACTTCGGTGACGCCCTCTACACCGCCGACCAGCGCGGCGAGCTTCCCGATGCGGCCGCGCTCGCGTCGCTGGGCTGCGGCAATCCGACTGCGGTGGCCGAGCTGGGCGAGGGCGAGGTGGTGCTCGACCTTGGCTCCGGCGGGGGGATCGACGTGATTCTCTCGGCGAAGCGAGTCGGCCCGACCGGCATCGCCTACGGCGTCGACATGACCGACGAGATGCTTGCCCTTGCCCAGCAGAACGCGCGAGAGGCGGGGATCTCGAACGCGCACTTCCTCAAGGGCGAGATCGAGAACGTCCCGCTGCCCGCGGAGTCCGTGGACGTGGTCATCTCGAACTGCGTGATCAACCTGTCGACCGACAAGGCGGCGGTGTTGACCGAGATGGCCCGCGTGCTCCGTCCAGGAGGCCGTCTCGGGATTACCGACATCGTCGCCGAGGATCAGCTCACGCCGGCCGAGCGTGCCAAGCGCGGGACCTGGTGCGGTTGCGTCGCCGGCGCCCTGTCGCGCGGCGAGTACGTCGCAGGCCTCGAGGCGGCGGGGTTCGAGGACGTGACTGTCGAGTTCACCCACGAGGTCGCCGAGGGGATGCACAGCGCGATCGTGCGAGGCGTCAAGGCCGGGTGAACGTCCTCTTCGTCTGCGTCGGCAACCAGGGGCGGAGCGTGATGGCGCAGCACCTCTTCCAGCGCGCCGTCGGCGAGACCCATGCGACGCGCTCGGCGGGGGTCATCCCGGGCGACGTGCCGCACCCGGAAGTCGTCGAGGCGCTGCGCGAGGTGGGCATCGACGCGAGCGGCCACGTACCCCATAAGCTCGACGACGCCGACCTCGCCTGGGCGGACGTCGCGGTCTCGGTGTGCGGCGAGGACGTCTGCCCCGCGACGCCCGGCGTGCGGCGCATCAGCTGGGCGGTCCAGGACCCGATCGGCCTGCCAGTCGAACAGGTGCGCGGCATCCGCGATGACATCGGGAGCCGGGTCGAGCAGCTCGCGAGCGAGCTACAGTCCGAGGCGTGAAGCCGATCTGGACCGGGAGAGCCGCTCAGGTCGCCGCGAGGTACGGCGAGAACGCTCCCACCGCAGCTGTCTGCTGCAACGCCTGCCGGACCTGCGTCACGACGAACCTGGTCGGCCTCGCGACCGCAGCGGCAGGCGCCGTTTCTTACGCGCTCGTCCGCGCGGTTCGGCGCGTTCGTCTCTCGACACTCGCGTAGCTACTTCGGGACGGGCTCGAGCGAGTAGCCGACGCCGTATCGCGTCTGGATGAACGTGTGCCGCGTCGCGCGCGAGTCGATCTTCTCGCGCAGCCGGCGGACGCAGACGTCGACGGTGCGGTCGCGATGCGTCGCGCGCCGGCCCCAGATGCGCTGCAGCAGCTCGTCGCGGCTCGCCACGCGCCCCTGATCCTGTGCAAGCGTGTAGAGGAGCCGGAACTCGGTCGGCGTCAGCTCGGCGCTGTCGCCGTCGACAAAGGCCTGCACCGAACGCGGGTCGATGCGCAGCTCCTCGATAACCAGCTCCTCGCCGCGGTCCTCCTGGACGCCGCGCACGCCGCGCCGCGCCGCGGCCTGAACGCGCGCCACGAGCTCCTTCATCGAGAACGGCTTGACGAGGTAGTCGTCCGCCCCGATCTGGAGTGCGTGCACGCGATCGTGCTCGGTCCCGCGGGCGCTGACGACGAGGATCGGCGTGCCGATCCCCTCCGAGCGCGCCTGCTCGATCAGCGCCCAGCCGTCGAGGCCTGGCAGCATCAGGTCGAGTACGAGCACGTCCGGCCGCTCGTAGCGAAGCCGCGCGAGCCCGACCTCGCCTGCACCGACGCGCACCGAGTCGACGCCCGCCGCATCGAGATGCTGCGACATGCCCTCGGCGATCGTGTCGTCGTCTTCGACGATGAGGACCTTGGTCACGCGATACTCAAGAGTAGTGGCTGACACCAACTACGAAGCCCTCCGTACGGCGTTCACTGCTTCGGTCTCGCACGAGCTGCGGACGCCGCTCGCGCGTCTCCAGGCGCTGCTCGATTCGGCCGAGCTCCCCGGTGCCGACCTCGAGGCGCTCCTCGCACGGGCACGCGAGGAGGTAGGGGAGATGACCAACCTCGTCGACGACATCCTCTTCCTGAGCGAGCTCGAGCAGGGGCGCGAGGTGGTCGCGCTGGGCGAGACCGAGGCGGCGCCTGTTCTGCGCGCTGTCGTCGACGAGCTGTCCGAGCGAGCCGAGCTTGCGGGCCTGACGCTCGCCGTGCGCATCGAGGACGAGACGATCGAGGTGCCGCTCCGCCGCCGGATGCTCAGGCTCGTCGTCGAGAACCTGCTCGAGAACGCGCTCCGGTACGCGGGCGAGGGTGCGACCTGCACCGTCAGCCTCAGCCGCACCGACGGCGAGATCGTGCTCGAAGTCGCCGACGACGGGGCGGGCGTCCCGGACGAAGACGTCCCGCGCCTCTTCGAGCGCTTCTTCCGCTCCGACCGTGCCCGCACCACGCGCGGCACCGGCCTCGGCCTCGCGATCGTCAAGCACGTGGTCGAGTCCGCGGGCGGGAACGTCGAAGCCCGCGGCGGACGTGGCCGCGGGCTCGACATTCGGTGTTCCCTTCCGAGCTGACCTAGCTATGAACGCGGGTGAGGGTCTTGAGCCCGGCCTTCTGGACTGCGTCCGGGACCTTGACGAACAGCAGCTTCGGGCCGAACGACTGACCCTTGGTCAATGCCCACTTGACGAACGGCTTGAGCTCGCTCGCCTTGTTCGACTTGATGGGCAAGATGACCCAGGTGAAGGTGCAGATCGGGTACGCCTTCGGCTGACGAGCGTTCGGATCGACAGCCGTGAACGCGTTCTGGCTGGCACGAAGCTTCTTGATCGACTTCGCCGCTGCCTGGATCTGCACGAGCCCCGGCAGCTGGAACTTGCCGGCGCGGTTCTTGATCTTCGCGATCTTGAACTTGTTCTTCAGCGAGTAGGCGACGTCGACGTACGTGATGCCGCCCTGGGTGCTCTTCAGCTTCCCAGCCACTCCCGAGCTACCGCGCGCTCCCACGCCGGTCGGGAAGCTCGGCTGTGTGCCCTTCCCGATCTTGTTCTTCCACGTCTTGCTCACATGGGAGAGGTAGTCCGTGAAGTTGTAGCTCGTCCCGCTCCCGTCGCTGCGGTAGATCGGGACGACCTTCTCGTGCGGCAGGTTGGTTCCCTGGTTGATCTTCTGGATCGCCGGGTTGTCCCAGTACTTGATCGTTCCGAGGTACATCCCCGCGATGATGGGCCCGGTCAGCTTGAGGCCGTAGCTGATCCCGCTGACGTTGTACGGGATCGACGTGGCCGAGAACGCCCACGGGATCTGGACGCAACCGTGACAACCGCTGAACTGGTCCTTCGTCATCGGGGCATCGCTGGCGCCGAAGTCGACCGACCGCGCCGAGATGGCGGCGATGCCACCGCCGCTCCCGATCCCGCTGTAAGAGACCTGGGAGGGCTTGTAGCTCTGGGTCCACTTGGTCACGAGCGGTACGACGAACGTGCTCCCCGCGCCGGACAAGCTCCCGGTCTGACGCGAAGCGCTCGCTCCCGCGAGGCTCGTCCAGGCGGTGAGCGTCAAAGCCGTGACCCCTAGGACGGCGAGAACCGCCGCAGTGGTTCGCTTGCGAGTCAAATGAACGCCTCCTCTTTCCCTTGACTGCACGGTGGTGCAACGCTGCGCCCCCGTGAACTGCAACGCCGCAAGGGTCTCCTGCCGCGAGCAGGGCGTGGGCTGAAAGGGCGTTGAGATCCGGTAACGGTCTGGTAACGCCCGGGAGGAAAAGCCGTTCTGAGGTTACGGTGGCGCCTTCGTGAGCACCGTTCCCGCCATCGAAAATCTGCGTAGCCGCGGCAGGTTCCGAGACTGGCTCGGAGATCGTCTCCTGGTGATCGTGACGGCGACGGCGTCGATCGTCGCGGTTGTCGTGATGGGGGCGATCGTCTGGAAGGTCGTAGACGCCTCCCACCTCGCCTTCAGCAAGTTCGGGATCGCCTTCCTCTGGGGCACCGTCTGGGACGCGAACAAAGGCATCTTCGGCGCGTTGCCCGGCCTGTACGGCACGGTGGTTACCTCGCTCATCGCCCTGATCGTGGCCGTGCCGTTTTCCATCGCCATCGCCCTGTTCTTGAGCGAGCTCGCGCCCCGCGGCGCCCGGGGCGTCATCGGTGCCCTGGTCGAGACTCTCGCCGCCATCCCGAGCGTCGTGCTCGGTCTGTGGGGAATCCTCGTGATGGGTCCGTTCGTCGCCGAGCACATCGAGCCCTGGCTTCACCGGACTCTCGGCTTCATCCCGCTGTTCAGCGGCTCGCCCCAGTCGAGCGGAGTGTTCATCGCAGGGCTTGTGCTCGCGATCATGGTCGTGCCGATCGTCGCCAGCATCTGCCGTGAGCTGTTCCTCAGCGTGCCTCATGACATCGAAGAAGGTGCCCTCGCTCTCGGCGCAACCCGCTGGGAGATGGTGCGGGGCGTGATCCTCTCGTCCTCCCGCCCCGGGATCGCGGCTGCGGTCATTCTCGGGCTCGGCCGCGCGATCGGCGAGGCGATCGCGGTCACGCAGGTGATCGGCGCAGGGTGGACGATCCAGTGGAACCTTTTCAGCACCGGCGACACCCTTGCGAGCCGGATCGCCGGCCAGTATCAGGGGGCCGCGTCGAACATCCAGATCTCCTCGCTCTTCTACCTAGGCGCGATCCTGCTCGTGTTCGGCCTCGTCACGAACCTGATCGCTCAGGTGATCGTGCGTCGGTTCGACGTCCGGATGGGGGGTAACTGATGGCCCCAGCGGACGCGACCATGACGCTGCGAGCTGGGGGTCGTGCGCGCCGGCGCCGGATCGTCAATCGGCTCGTGGAATGGCTTGCGACATTGGCCGCGCTCGGCGCTGTGGCCATGCTCGCGATCGTCATCTGGTCGGTCGCGAAGCGTGGAGCAGGCGTGCTGTCGTGGGGCTTTCTGACCGAGGACTTGCCGCTCTTCGGCCAGCCCGGTGGCGGGATCGCCCCCCTCATCGTCGGCTCCGCGATCCTCGTGGGCATCGCCACCGCCATCGCGTTGCCGGTCGGCATGTGTATCGCGATCTTCCTCCAGGAATTCGCACGGGGGACCGTTCGGGCCGCAATCCAGCTGGTGATCGACCTCATGGCCGGCCTGCCCTCGATCGTGCTCGGCATCTTCGTGTTCGGCCTGCTCGTCTACGGCCACCCGCAGAACGGGCTCGCTGGCGCGTACGCCCTCGCGATTGTGATGCTCCCGCTCATCACTCGGGCTACACAGGAGGTGCTGCGGCTCGTGCCGGACAGCCAGCGCGAAGGCGCCTTCGCGCTCGGTGCCAGCCGCTGGCGCACGGTGCTCGGCGTCATTCTCCCCAGCACGCTCGGCGGCATCCTCACCGGTACCGTGCTCGCGGTGGCGAGAGCGGCAGGCGAGACGGCCCCGCTGCTGTTCGTGACGTCGATCTACCCCAACACCATCCAGTGGGATCCGCGCCACGCGCTGCCGAACATGCCGGTTCAGATCTTCATCTGGTCCGAGTCGCCCGACCCGAACGACCACAAGCGCGCCTGGGCCACGGCTCTCGTGCTCATCCTGTTCGTGCTGGCGACAAGCCTCATCTCGCGAGCAGTGCTGGCCCGGACCCGGAGGAACCTGGGCCGATGACTGAGGAGGAGATCGTGAACGAGACGGTTACGATGCCGCCGATGAGGCCGGTCGACATCGCGGAGCGCGAGGACGCGCAGCCTCGCACCGGCGAGCCGGTCTTCGACATCCAGGACGTCACCGCTCGCTACGGCGACAACATCGCCGTCAAGGGCGTGACCCTCGAGATCCAGAGGAACCTCGTCACAGCCGTGATCGGCCCCTCTGGCTGCGGTAAGAGCACGTTCATCCGCTGCCTCAACCGGATGAACGACACGATTCCGGGGTTCAAGCTCGACGGCCGCGTCAACTACCACGGCATCGACATCTACGGAGACCGCGTCGAGGCGATCGAGGTCCGCCGGCGGATCGGGATGGTGTTCCAGAAGCCGAACCCGTTTCCGAAGACGATCTACGACAATGTTGCGTGGGCCCCGCGCGTGCTGGGGCTCAAGAAGAACCTCAACGAGCGGGTAGAGAAGGCGCTCCATGGTGCGGCCCTCTGGGATGAGGTCAAGGATCGTCTGAAGAAGAGCGCGCTGTCGCTTTCGGGCGGCCAGCAGCAGCGTCTCTGCATTGCGCGAGCGATCGCAATCGAGCCCGAGGTGCTGCTCCTCGACGAGCCGGCGTCCGCGCTCGACCCGATCGCGACGCAGCGGATCGAGGAGCTCATGCACGAGCTCAAGACCGAGTACACGATCGTGATCGTGACGCACAACATGCAGCAGGCGGCGCGGGTCGCCGACCGCACGGCGTTCTTCAGCCTGGAGGTCGTGGACGGCCAGCGCTACGGTGTGCTGGTCGAGTACGACGAGACCCCGAAGATCTTCACCGCACCGGCCGACAAGCGGACCGAGGATTACGTGACCGGCCGGTTCGGGTAGTCCCAGCAAGTGCGCGTCAGCTTTCAGGAAGAGCTCGACCAGCTCGAGGCGAGCCTCCAAGAGGAGGGCTCGCTGGTCCTGCGCGTCTTTCGAGGCGCGCTGAACGCGCTCGGCCAGCGGGACGTCGAGCTGGCCGACGACGTGATCGCGTTCGACGACGACGTCGATCGCCTCTACCTCCACGTGGAGGAGGGCATCGAGTCGCTGCTCGCGCGACAGACGCCCGTCGCGGTCGACCTCCGGCTCGTGCTGGCGATGCTGCACACGAACCTGCACCTGGAGCGGATGGCCGACTACTCGGTGACGATCGCGAAGCTGACGAAGCTCGTGGCCGACGTCGAGGGCGACCCCGCTCTGATGCAGACGCTGCAGGAGATGGGCGACCGCGCGGAGGAGATGATCCGCGTCGCGCTCGACGCCTTTGCGAACCGCGACCTGGCGGCTGCCGAGTCGCTCGTCGACCTGGACGAGCTGATCGACCGCTCGAACCGGCGATTCGTAGAGCGCGTGGTGGAGATCGTGAGCGAGCCGGGCGTGCGCGAGTGGGTGCTGCGGATGGTGCTCGTTTCACGGACGCTCGAGCGCATCGGCGACCACGCGGTCGACATCGGCGAGCAGGTGGCGTACCTGCTGACCGCGGAGTTCCGCGAGTTCACGGATGCCTCTCATCCGGAAGAGCACGCCTAGACCGACACCAACTATGGGGGCTCGGGCCATCAAGGTCACGTTCCTCGTGCTCTGCGCGCTCGCGGCTGCCGGGTGCGGCGGCTCGGGCAACAAGGGCGGCTCGACCGGCGGGGAAAGCAACGTGCTCGTCGGCGCGGGAAGCACGCTCGTTGCTCCGCTCGTCGCGCAGTGGTCGAACGACTACGCGAAGAAGCACGGGGTCACGATCACATATGGCGCTATTGGCTCCGGCGGCGGGATCGCCCAGGTCACCGCGCGGACGGTCGACTTCGGCGCGAGCGACGCGCCGTTCTCGCCGGACCAGGCCGGCGCGTGTAACGGCTGCCTGCAGATCCCGTGGGCGCTCGCTGCGACGCTGGTCTCCTACCACGTGAACGGTGCGCCGGCGAAGTTGAAGCTGAGCGGGCCCGTGCTCGCGGACATCTACCTCGGCAAGATCACGCACTGGAACGACCCCAAGATCGCGGCGCTGAATCCCGGAACGACGCTCCCGGCTACGGCGGTCACACCGGTGTTCCGCAGCGATGGCAGTGGCGACACCTACGCATTCACCGATTTCCTGGCCAAGGTCAGCCCGGAGTGGAGGTCGAAGAAGGGTGTCTCGACGCAGGTCGCGTTCACGACCGGCATCGGCGGAAGGGGAAACGACGGCGTGGCGGCTGTGCTCACACGTCAAGACGGCGCCGTCGGCTACCTCGGGATCTCGTACGTTTTCGGCAACAAGTTCGACTACGCGTTGATCCGCAACGAGGCCGGGCAGTTCCCGGTGCCCGGGCCGGCATCGATCACCGCGGCGGCCAATGCCATGAAGTCGATTCCGGCCGATAACGCGATCTCGCTGACGAACCCGCCCGCCTCGGCTCCGGACGCGTATCCGATCTCGACCTTCACGTACGCGCTCGTGCCGGAGAGTTCCGGAAAGGCGAAGACGCTGCGAGACTTCCTCACCTACGCGATCGGTCCCGGGCAGAGGTTCGGCGAGAAGCTGCAGTTCGCGCCGCTGCCCGCGAAAGTGGTCGACGCCGGCCGCAAGACGATCGCGAAGATCAAGTAGTGCAGCGCGACTTCGCAACGCTTCTGTAACCACAACGAAGCCCACGCACGGGCCCCGCGCGTCCACAGTTACGGCTGGAGATGCGCGCCGCGCTCATCGCCCACCGGCCGAGTCCCACGAGCCAGGCGCTCGCGGCGAGGACGTGGAACGGGACGCCGATCGAAGTGCTCTCGCCCCGGGATGCGCTACTGCGCCTTGAAGCGAGCGATATCGCTCTGGTGCGGCTCGACATCCGTGAGGACCTCGGGGGGATCGAGGAGGGGCTGTCGGCGGTCGAGCGCCTTGTCGACCAGGGGGTCAGGGTGCTCAACCCGCCGTCAGCGCTCGTGCGGGCGCATGACAAGGTGCTCACGGCGCGGACGCTCCGCCGGGCCGGTCTGCCGCATCCGCAGACGAGGCTGATCGAGCATCACCGCGAGCCGCCCGAGCTTGACTTCCCCGTAGTCGTCAAGCCGCGCTTCGGCAGCTGGGGCCGCGAGGTGACGGTCTGCAGCGACCCCGGGGAGCTGGAGCGCACGCTCGAGCGGCTTTCGTTCAGAGACTGGTTCCGCATGGCCGGGGCGATCGCGCAGGAACTGATCCCGCCGCTCGGGCACGACCTGCGCCTGATCGTGGCCGGCGGCAGCGTGATCGGGGTAGGCCGCCGCACGGCGGCGCCCGGCGAGTGGCGGACGAACGTCGCGCTCGGCGCGACCGTCTCGCACGTCTC
>JGI10215J12807_1063730_pt1 | contig 12679 bp, 30 predicted proteins | sample WisResreferecore_FD_12807 | JGI IMG/M metagenome (IMG submission 12807) | reverse complement strand
GCTCTACCTCGTAGTACGCCTCTAGGTCCACAAGCGCCTGAGACTGAATCGTCCGCCTTGACTCCTGCGCCCGCTTTGCGATGCGCTCGTGCAACTGGATCGGCGCCCACATGCGGATGAGCCGCTGGTCCGTGTGACTCGTTCTAGCTGGCGGTGTCTTAGTATGCTTTCGTGTAGTCTTTCGTTTCGTCACGCATTCTCTCCAGTATGTCGTCAGCATCGAGGAGGCGCAGGATCTCTGTAAGCGCTTCACGTATTCGATGTGGATGGCCGTGGATGTAGGCCCAATAGCCACAATCTTTTCTCATCAGCATTTGCTCAACAATCCCCTGCACGCTCGCCAGCTTTGTGCTATCGACCAGCGCCATAATCGGCTCCGTCACTTTTCCTCCACGGGAATCCGCTTCTTGTGCTTAGAGGCGATGATGAAATTCGGATGCGGCATCTCTGGGTGCTGGTAGTCGGCGACGTGAACTACCTCACCGCCGCGATCAGCTATGTAGTTGAGTTCATACCGTAGTCCGTCAGCGCCGTAGACCTCGCGGACTTCGTACTCCGCGCGCTCCACAACGCCAGACGTGACTACGCCATCCCAGCCGAATGGCTTAGGCTCCTGAATCGCTTCCGGCTTCTCCCCGCAGATCACCATGTCGGCGACCATGATGCAGAACGATTCGCTGTCGTACTCGCCGCCGATCAATTTCTCAGCGCCATCCCACACGTAGTACAACCGCCACCCGGCGGTCTTCGTGCAGTGGAGTTGGAGGGCGTAGTTCTTGGACGGCTCGTACTTCACGCCATTCACATAAACCGAAACGTCGTGATAGCTCATCCGTGGTGGCTTCACTTCACACCGTCCTCATCCCCTACGCGATCGTAGGCGCTTCGAATGGATCGATCCCGTGCGGCCGCCGATGCGGCGATGCGACCGAACTGCCCTACGGTCCTTGAGCGCCGCTTTAGCGCGACGGCGATGTCGCCGACGGAGCCGCCGTTCCCCGATCCGCGCCATGTCGCCCTCGCCACCCTCCGTAGTTGTCGCTGAGTCCAGAGGCCGTTCCACGCGCCTTGCTCCTCGCGCTGCTCCTCGTACTCGGGGTTCGCCGGCACTCTCGTTATCCGCCGCTCCACGTCGTTCTCGCGCGGTCTGCACTCAGGACACGGCACGGCTTCCGACCGACTGCCAGTGTAGACAAGCACGAGCCTGAGCGTGCCGCAGCGGTCGCACAGTCCGCTCTTGCGCGGCTTCCGCATGGCCTCGCGGCGCTGATCTCGGGCGACGGATAGGCGGCTCACGATGGCTCTTTCTTCGCGCACCCGAGACAGACCGGAAGTTGCTCCACGAAATCCTCCAAACCTTTCTTGGTCACGACACGATACTTCGACGTGACCGTCTCCGTGCTGAGTTCCTGCGGGAATCGCCACTTGCCGCAGTGACCGCACGTCACCTGTCGAAGTCCGGCCTTGTGCTGGACTTCCGCCCATTCATGCCACCCGAGATAGTCTGACGGCGCTGGATCGCCGGGCTTGAAGCCGGGAGTGCTGAGGACGCAGGCGACATTGAAAGGCTTACTCACGCTGCTCATCCGTCTGAAACGCAACTACTTCCGCAGCCCCGCGTAGCACGTCCGGGCATGACTTCTTGTGTTCCGCTGCGTGTATCGCACAGAAGTTGAGCGCGGGCACGTCGAGTCCCGAACAGACGTGCGTTGCCTGCGCGAGGCAGACTTCGCAGAGGCGATTCCTCATGCCTCCTCCGTGATAGGCGCAGGACTATCCACTCGGCCTAGCTGCGCCACAACTAGGTGGATGAGCTTCAGGTCCCGCGCCTTCTCAATCATCCGTTACCTCTTCCGTGTCGGTTGACGGCGCATTCGGATCACGCGCTCGATCTCCGCAGATACTAGAGCGCCAGCGATGACCAGCACGCGCAGTCGATCGTCTCGATGTTTCACGAGAAGACCCCACTTGTCATCGCCATCACTGTCCACTCGGAGTAGCCCATCGGTCACACGCGCACGAGTGCCGTCAACGAGAAGGGCCGCAGCGATGACGGCAAGGGATGCATCCACATGCTCGTCGTCGTGTTTCAGCGTGTAGCCCTCTTTCGTTCTTTGCCGGTTACGCTCGGCAGCGATCAGCGCCGCGCCGTCAATTGGCTTCCGCTTTAGCGCCATCGCCAGTACCGACTTCGCGTTGTATATGATCCGCCCTCCCGGCGTCACGCGATCGACTTCCGGCTTCGGCGGACATAGGTACGACGGGTGATAGTCGCCGCACGCAACGCACGGGCCGATCCTGTCATCGTCACTCACGCTCTGCCTCCTTCGCGCGCGGATCACGATAACGGTCGCGCGTTTCGTAGTAGCGGAAGCACATGGCCGCTACCTGCACGAGTTCCTTCTCGACGCGCTCGGTCGGCTCGTCCGCCTTGATCGCGTCCCAAAGCTCGTCCACTTCCTCTTTCAGGATCGCGTAGAACTCGTGCCGACCCCATTGGTCTGTTCCGTGTTTTGAGTAGGCGTGCTCAAGCTCCTCCGCGATGCGGGATAGCAACTGAAACCGCCGTTCGACTGGTTCGGTCACGGCACGATCACTCACGCTCTGCCTCCTCGCGGCGGTGACACAGGCACTCACAGAGATACCAGTCACAGAGATCGTGCCGACCGTCCGGATCGTCGCAATCGCCTGACAGGATTGGTCGGTGATCGCTCACGGCTCTCCCTCCCCCCGCGCGGGCGCAATGTCGGAGAGAAGGCCGCATTCCTCCATCGTGTTCCCGGCAGCACGCGACATGAGCATGATGATCCAACTCATCCCCTTATTCGGATCGTCTCTAAGCTCAGGTGCAATTAGAAGGAGCGTGGCGATGTCTTCCACGCTGATTGCCCGCAACACCCTCTCCACGTTCGCCCGGTCTAGCGGCGACGGGTCGTCCGCGAAGCTGGTTTCGAGGGCGGTGGCGATTTCTTTCAGCATCGTCACTTGGGTATCCCATCCCTCACAACGATTCAGCTTTACAGCGATGTCCTCACACCACGATCTAGCATTGTTGCGCGTCATCCCGCGCCTCCGTTCCGATGCCCGCGAGCCTGCACGCCTCCGCGAGCGGGTCTTGAGAACTAGCGATCTGCGTGACGTGGTACGGCAAGAACGGATCAACAATCGCTCGCATAGATTCGCACTGATTGTGAAAGAGGAAGATCGTAACGGCTATCTCTAGTGGAATTAGTTCCCAGCGGTGTTTTTCATTGTCAGTGCGCAAGGCTGTGGCGGCATGGTCTGGAGCGCCGTGCAAGTAGCAATAGTCGATAAAGACCGGAGATACGACGCTAGCAGCCTCGGCCTTCGCAATCAGCGCACAAAGCATGTTGATGCGGGTCACGCCTCGCGCTCCTCAACACTCATGCCAGACTCCGCGCGTGAGGTATCCATGCCACTCGCTCGCGCCTCCGCCCTTGATGAGGATCGATCCGGTGACGGTGATCGTCCCGTCCTCGTGTTCCTCGACGCCGTGGCCCTGACTGAGTCCGCCGATGCTGCCCGCTGGCGCACGGAACCACCACTTGCCGTCAGGAGCCTTTCCGTAGTCGCCTATGTCGAAGTAGATCGCGTCGTTCACGTCCTTGAGATCGCGGCGACGGCCTTGAACGGGATCGCTCATTTGGCCTCCACTTCTACCGGGAACGCAAACAATTTCATCCCTTGCCATGCTTTTTCTTGGCCGTCAGTCACCGCAATCAGTTCTGGACGCTCAGAACACACCACCGTCACGAGGTCGGATCGTTTCGGATTTACTAAGTGCCGAATTTCCCATCCGCTTCCTGACCGCAACGGCTCCCGTATAGGCCCACGAATGATGATTGGCTTTGTGCCTTCCATCGTTCGACACTCTCTTACGATGAATCTCACACCTTCTCCGTGATTCCAGTTAGCCTACAGGTTTCCGCGAGAGGATCTTTTGACACCACGATTGCGAACGCATCGATGGAGTCTATGCCGATGGCTCTTAGTGCCGCACAGGAGTTTCCGAACAGCAACCACGGGACGGCGAATTCATCGGTAAGGTATAGCGAGTTCGGAAGCCTCCATCGCAATCCAGCGGTCCAGAAATCCTCTATCGCGATCACGCCAGTCTTCATCCCAGCCGCCTCAATCTTCGCAACTAGCGCGCGGGCCATCTCAAGGCGCGAGAGGGTCATGGGGTTGCTAGTTTGAACTTTGGACACGAACAGTGAACGTATGGACCAGTCACCGCATTACAACCTTCCTCACCGTGGTCGAGATCGTCATGCCCGCATTCGCAATCACCTACTGGCAACGGCTCTGCGCCCATCGCGTACCGCAATAGGTTCTCATCCTTGTCTGGGCAGCGTTCACTCATTTTCCCTCCTTCTTCAGTGCGCGGCTGGCGACGGCCTCAATTAGCATCTCTCGCGCCTCGTAGGAGAATAGCGCACGATCATCGTCACCAGCCGGGTAGCCAACCTCGAAATGATGAGGCTCGCTGTAGACGATGGTGCCGTACTTGGCTGTCCTAACCGACACGCCTTCCGGCACGATCATCAGTAACGCACGGAAGTCTAGGGATGGACTCATAGCGTCTAGCGCAGCCTTCGCACTAACTCCTAAGAAGTGGGAACACGAAGCATCGTGCGCGCCGTGCGTAATTGGCTGCCAGCATTCTTGGCAGATATTTCGACTACAAGGGAACATCGTCATCGGTCGATCGGCCCGGCGAGCGTCCAGAAGTATCCGCCTTGCGTGTACACCTGCGTCGCGATGAACTGCCGCCCCTCGATGGTCACAACTTTGTACCGCATGCCATCCGGCGAGACGCGAAGCGGCACAGACTCCAGCTTGCCTCCATTTGACGCTGACTCAGTACAACCAGCGACCAGCACCGCCGCCAGAAGAATCAGGATCGTCGCTCTCACGCATCCCCCTCTACTTGATCCCACGCCTCTACCGCGCCTTCTGGATCGTACGCTCGTGGCCCGCTCTTGCCGCAGTCAGAACACGCCACGTAGTTACCGCCACCCTTCACGATGGTCACGATGTGGACGCCCTTCACGACTTCGTGCTCGTTCGGGCACGCCTTCAGTGATTCGGCCTTTCCCATTACCGGACTCCTCCCTTGCGTAGCCCATTCCACTTCGTCAGCGCGCCGCGTTCGGTGGTTGCGTCAGGTCCGTGAGCGCCGCAGCCGTGGCAGCGGAGATTGTGCCGCGCCTTGCCCACGAACGGGATGCTCACGGTGACTGAGAACCGTGTTGCATTCTCGCAGAACGGACACGGCGACGGCTTCTTGTCTGCGAACCGCCTTGGCTTTACATCGGTGCGCACGATGCCCTTCGGTCGTCCAGACGTTCTCTTGAGGCGCTTTCGGATGCTCCGTATCATGTCCTTGTCGGTCTCGGTGCGCTGTCTCACGGCGTTGCACTGGGCGGCTTCCCGCCACGGTCCATCCATCGCCCAAGAACGATCCCGGCGCACACGGCAAGAATAACGATGAGCGCGATTTCAGCTAGCCCGACAATCACTTTCCACCTCCGGCTACGTTACCGATGAATGGGAGATAGGCACCGGGCATCAGGTATTGTGGCATCTGCGCTCCACCCTTCTCCCACGCCTTGATTGCCTGCAGCTTCACGTACTCCTCTCCGCCCTGCTCCCGAATCGCTTCCGCCTGAATTCGGATGGTAGTTGCCTCCGCCGTGGCCGACGCGACCTTCTGCTCGGCCTCGGTCTTGATGCGGATAAGATCGTTCTCGGCCTTGAGGGCGTTCTGTTGCGCGACCTGTTTGGCTTCGACCGCCTGCTCGTACACGTCAGAGAACTCGAAGTTCACGATGGAGAAATCGTCCACGATGAAATGCCGAGAGCCTAGTCGTTCCGTCAGGTGCGTCCGAATCGCCTCCTTCACGGCCTCCCGGCGCTCAATCAACTCTTGTGCGGTGAACTTGGCCGTGGCCGCCTTGACCGCTTCCTGCACGGCTGGGTCAATGATCTTCGGCTCGAAGTTCTTACCGATCTCCCGGTGAAGTGCGGCAACCGTTGTCGGGTCAAGGTGGTAGTTGAGAGCGACGATGGCCTCCACGTTCTGGATGTCCTTCGAGTAGGCAGCGGCCTTGACTTCGTGCTTCCTCGTCTGGACATCGTAGCGGACGACTGCTTGCTGGAACGGCACGCGGAGATTCATTCCGGGTTCCATTACGTCGTCAGTGGCGCGTCCCCAATTCAGAACGACGCCACGATCACCAGCCCCGATGATGACGATAGGGTTGTTCGCCAGAACCACGATCAGGCCGATGAGTCCAACTACGGCCATGACTCCGAACCGAATCCGTCTCATGATTATTCGCCTCTCTTCCGCTAGAAAATCTGTAGGCATTCACCCTCCCTGTTTAGTGGTATCGACGCCTGTCAATCTCAGCATGGCAAATAGAAAGCGGGGCAGCGAGTCCGGTAGCCCCCGGCGTCGCTCTTTCGAGCAACGTGTCTACACCGCCGCCCCACAAAAATCTCGTCACTGAATTGGCTCTTCCTTCCAGAGCAGGACTTGAAACAACCCGCTCGTGTCGCTCGACGGACTCGTGAGCCAACTAGGTGCCTTCTCGAAGTAGCAGTTGTTCCACGTCGCGCTCAGGTTGCCAGTCAACTCGATCGACCCGAGGCAGATCACGGTGCCGTTCACTTCGGCGTTCCCGTTTCCGAGGAGCATGTCGCCAGTCACGTACGTTAGGCCGCAGGAGTTCGCCGTCCCGAGTACCACATCGGCGTTCGCCCGCTTGAGATTGTGCGCGATCATCGTTATACCGATGGCCGGAAGGAACGTGGACTTGGCCTTGAGCGTGACATCTCCACCGCTCCACATGGCCGTATTGAGTCGGTCGGCTTTCGTCACGCCGTGAAAGCTCGTATTGATGATCGTGCAGGCGACATCGGTGCCGCCGTTCACGATGTCAATGTCAGCAAGGCCGCCGTGCCCCACTACCTTCTCCGCGAAATTCACGACTACGCCAACGTCCCCAGCGGCGAGCGGGAAGTACGAGAGCGGGCCGCTCAAGTGGTTCGGGTCAAGCGAGTAGAGATAGCGACCAGCCTTGACGGTGACTGGGATGAAGCGCGGAGGGACGAGCGACTTGCCGTTTCGATCCAGCACTTCCGCGAGCGGTCCGGCTACGTCCGTCGCCTTCACGTAGTAGTACGTCGCTCGCGGGAAGCTATCGGGTTCGGTGTACGCACGCGGCGGCTTGATCTGGTAGCCATGCGAGAGTTGATCGCCGCAGTTCCCGTCCTTGCAGGGCTTCGTGAGCGCGACTAGCTGATCGTCGGTGTAGCACGTTCCGAGCGATCCCGGCGCACCGGCGGCTGGCGCAATGCAGCCATCGGCGTGTGCCAGTCCCTTGATCTTCACGTTCCCGCCGAGTCGAATCTGATTCGTGGCGTAGAAGTTGAGGAGCGTGGCGGCATTCACCACTTCTCCCAGCACCGTCACGTTTCGCGTGGCGTTCCCGATGGAGCCGCTGGAGACAAGGGCGAGCGCCGGTTTGTTCTTGTACGTAGAGTCACGTACCGCCAGCACACACGCGCCTTGTCCGATCACCATGCCCGGTGCCGGAAAGCCGCCGCGCCACGTGCCGTCATGAAACAGATACGCCTTCGCCGCTTCGATCCCGCCGTCCGCCACGAAGAACGCGCTAGACGAACGATCACGATAGTCCGTGCCGCGAAGCTCGTACACCGAGAGCGTCAGGAACGCCAGTCCGACGACTGAGAACACGAGCGCGAACATGAGTACCATAATTAGTGCGGCACCGGATTCCCGCTTGTGGTTCATCTTTTCCTCCATGTGCGCTACCGAAAAATTCTGAGTAAGTGACAGGCCGGGTTCCCCCCAACCGGCTTCCTTGGATCGTCGCAGGATTGCTCCCGCTCCTCTTACCACTGCCCGGCGAGAATCTCTGTCAGAATTTGCCATCGCGGGTTTTACCGTTCGTCAGAACTCCCGCACCAGCCCTCGCGTCGGACATTCCGCACTCCGGGCGCTGACACGCCCCTGTCACTTTTCGTTACGCCGTCTCCTGCCCGACGATGAGCGGCTCGACCTTCAAATCTTCCTTCGGCTTGGAATCCGTGTGTTCTGCGATCAGCGCCTCGATCCGTCGCCGCGCGTCGGCCTTCACGCGAGCCATCCAGACTTCCACGACGGTCTTCCATTCCGTTCGGATGCTGGCCTTCGCCTCGTAGCGGATGATGTGTGCGCCGACCTTCACGCTGGAGCCGGGCTGCGCCTCGATCCACGGGGCGAGTTGCTCCACGAGCGACTTGCGTTTGACGTTGAGAGCCTTACGCTGCGCGTCGAGCACGGCGAGTGCCTTCTCCGTCTCCACGAACTCCGCGAGCGCGGCGGTGGGACGGGGCGCGACTTCGGGCTGGCCTTCGGTCTTACGAACTGGCGCGGGCATGTCATCCTCCTCGTTTGTGTGTGGCGCGGTTTGTTCACCACGTTGCGAGGAGTATACAACGTGATACCGGAGGAGTCAAGCGGCTTTTTGCGCAGGTTTTGACATCCTCCACAGACTAAAGTCTGAGGATTCCTAAGAAGTCTTATGCAGACTCTTAGGTTGGTTCGCGCTTCGACGGGAAGTGCCCTTGCTGGGACGGCCCCGCTTGGGTCTTACCTTCCCTCCACGCGCAGTCACGGCCTGTCCGGCCGCCAAAATGTTCTTCGCTGCGTTTACGTCGCGGTCGTGCTTCTCGCCGCACTCTGGGCACGTCCATCTGCGGCAGTCGAGCGCCAGTTCTTCCAGCACGTAGCCGCAATCGAAGCACCGCTTGCTGGACGGGTAAAACCGATCCACGACTCGCAACTCGCGCCCGTACCACTCGCACTTGTATCGGAGCATCTTCAGGAACTCGCCCATCCCTGCGTCACCGATCGAACCGGCAAGACTGTGGTTTTTGGCCATGCCGAGTACGTTCAGGTCTTCGACGGCGAGCACGTCGAAGCGGCGGACGAGATCAGTGGTGACTTTGTGCAGGTAGTCCGCGCGGGCGTCAGCCACTCGCGCATGGAGTCTGGCGACTCGGAGCTTCTGCGCTGCCCGCCTGTTCGATCCTTTCTCCTTACTGGCAAGTCGCCGCTGCGCTCGGACGAGTTGGGTCTTGATACGTGATAGGTGACGAGGGTTTCTGATCTTCTCTCCAGTAGAGAGCGTGGCGAGAGTAGTAAGCCCTAGGTCGATCCCGACGGGCTTGTGAACCGGCTTGAGTTTCTTAGGCGTCTCGTCCAGCACGAGCGTGACGAAATACCGATTCGCTCTGTCCTTCGTCACCGTCACGGTAGTCGGCACTGACTTGAAACTCCTTGACCAACGCACATGAAGTCTTCCGATTCTAGCCAACGTGAGATCGTGTCCGTCCCACTTGAATGCGCTGCGAGTGTACTCAGCGGATTGGTCGGCGTCCTTACGCTTGAACTTAGGATACCGTGCCCGCTTCTCAAAGAAGTTCACGAGGGCCGCCTGAAGATGCCGAAGCGCCTGTTGCAGGGGCACACTAGAAACCTCCCTTAGCCAAACATGCTCTTGCGTCATCTTGAGTGCGGTGAGACGAGCCGACGATTCGTGATAGCCGATACGAACGCCATCGTTGAAATAGGCGTCGGTCCGCATCCGGAGCGCCCAATTGTAGACGTATCGGCATGAGCCAAAGACTCGCGCCAGATCCGCAGATTGGGTCTCCGTTGGATAGAATCGGAATTTGTACCGTATCTTCACACCGATACGTTACAATGTGTAACCAATAAAGTCAACGGACGGTGCGGCGGCTACTTTCGCAGGTACTTCTCGTTATCGGCCAGCCGCTTTTTCGACACCCACCGTCCGGCCTTGCCGTCGCTGGGGAAGGCGTACGTATCACTGACCTCGCGGAGTTGTGGCGGCTCTGCCTGACGCTTTACTGCCTCCTTCACGCGCTTCCGATACGCGCGATTCGCGTGGCGCTTTCCGTCCTTATCCGACTCGGGGAAGAACTCCATAAACCGACTCTTCTTTTTCGATCTACTCATGCCACCTTCGCTGTCTTCACGAATGCCATCTGCCATTTGTAGGTGTCAGTGACACCTTTCCGTAGGACGTTTCTGATGTTGACGCTGAGTCCATATTCGCTCAGGCGGTAGGGGTCTGCCCCGTCATACGGACCGCCGACGAGATGTAGCAGTAGCCTGCTATCGTCCGGTGCGTCTGATTGGAAGCGAATGAGTTGCTTGTCGCCATGATCGTGTACCAACCAGAGAGCGAACTTCGCTCCGCGATCAACCTGACTCAAGCACTCTACGACGAGTTCCTTTCCGATCTCGAACGGGAACGGCCTCACGCCGGTACATCCGCTTGAGAGAGTTCTTCGATCGTGACCATGACTCCGGGCGGTTCGCCGTATCGCTTCGTCACGCGCTTGTCCACGATGAGCGCGTCGTCGCGGTAGATGATGCCCTTGAGCGCATCCGCAATCGCTTTTCCAAGGTTGTCGCAATCGGGCCGTGTCGTGTGCTGGAGGACGGTTTTCTTCAGTGACTTTGGACGCAGCAACGTGAAGTGAAGCCAGACTCGTAGTGGGCCATCTAGCAGCATCGGTGGCCTGTGATTGAGAGATTGAGCCTTCACGTCAGCCTTCCAGTCACGCGACGTTTCTGGATCGCGCACTCTAATCTGCCCGGCTTTCGGGCCGCCACGAATTGTGAACGCCCTGCCACGCCCCTGCGCTTTCGGAAGGCCGTGAACGAAGAACTGCAGTCGCCCGATCACGATCCCTGCACTTCCGTCTCCGGCTCCGCGCCGTTGTCGCCCGCGTAATCCAGCGGCAGTTCTTCGGCGGACTCGATCACCTCTTCCGCTTCGGCCTGTGCGTCAATCACGTCCGCGTCTACTTCGCGTAGCCCGATGCGCTCCGGTCCGACGAGCGCCTTCATGAGCGCGTCGTGCGCCTCCATCTCACCCATGCCCGTAGCCATGAGCTGTTCCTTGACGAGATGCGCGGCGATGACCGATCCACCGGACGGGTTACTGGATTCGCTAATGCGGCCGAAGAACGTCTGCACGCTCTTGAGTGTGGGGAAGAGATTGTACGAGCGCTGGAGTTCCACGAGGTTCTTGAGCAAGTCGTCTAGGCGATCAATCTCCTTCCCGAAGTCCGGGTTGAGCGCCTTCGCATCCTCCTCGTTCTTTCGCCCTTCCGCCAGCCGCTGCCACTGGAGTTCGATGAGCGCCGTCTGTTCGGCCATCGCGTCTACGATGCGCGTGTTCTCTTCGAGCCGTGCGCGAAGGCCATCCATCTTCGGCCCCATTGATTCGGGATCGACGTTCTTCTCCGCCCAATTCGCAATCGTGTTCTTGTCTACGCGGATGCCCCATTGCCATTGGACGTACTGCGCGATGCGCGGAAAGCCCCAGCGCGAGCGCACGAGGACCGCGATGTCCTCGCCTACGCCTAGTTCGTCTATCTGATCGGCGAAGGTCGGACGAGACGGTTTCGGGCGGTCCTCCGTCTCGTCCAGAGAACCGCCCGCTCCGTTGTCGCCGCTTCGGATAGGAAGGGAATCCATACCTTCTCCCTAGTTAGTTATGCGGCGCGCGAGTGCGGGGTATCACCCAGTAGCTCTCGCGCGCCTACGAACACGAGGAACCGTTTCCGCAGTGCGTCACGATCCGCAGCATGTACCGCTGCCGAACGTGGAGTGGCGCGTCGCAAACGTGCGGTGCCACATACTTTTGATTCTTCATGGAATCTCACCCCCTCTCGCTGTTGCTGGCCAGTAGTCTATCATGCTCTCCGCTTCCGTAGATCCTCACGCGCTTGCTCGTGGATGAACCGCACGGCCTCCGCTACGACCTTGACCTGCTGCCGTTTCTGTTCTCGATCTTCGTTCCTGACGCTCGGCGGGCGTGTGTAGTGCGGCGTCGTCCGATGACGGCGGGATACGAGACGCGATGTAACGAGCGTGAAGGCGATGTAGCGGAGCGGCTTTCGCTCAGGGTCTACGCGCAGTCCGAAGAGGTAGAGCCGGTCCTTGGCCGTGATCCGACGCAGGACATCGGCGTCCGGGTCCACCTTCATCCAGTTGAGAAGCGGCGCCGTCATGATGATCCTGACCGGATGACGCCCGCCACGCGCACACTTCTTGAGTTTCTCCATCATCGCGGCGGCGAACACGCGGGCGCTCGGTAGCACTTTGAATCGGACCGCCTCGTCCGTCGCCATCCACTTCTCGTGCTTCGCGCGCTTGAGGTACGCCCGGCGCTTCACGGAGCGATCGTAGCGGGCGTCCGCGACGGACTGCGTTAGTTGTCGCCAGTTTCTACCGCGTTCTTTCTTCATGGCCGTCCTTGTGCGCAACGCCGGATCTCGGCCATCGCCGCGCCGAATCCCTCTATCTTCTTCCGTGCTGGCTTAGGCTCCTCACGTAGCGGCGCAAGAGCAATCCGATTGTCCGCGTCACGAACCGCCGCGACCTTCTTCCAGCAACTACAGATCGCGCAGTAGAGCACGCCGGGAAACAAGTCTGACGATCCGCACGCCGCGAGAATGAGCGTGCCGGGACAGCCACCTTCCTTCTCCCGCCAGCAACGCGCTTCAAGGTAGAAGCGGACTTCGAGCCGCTCGTTAGATGGAAGCT
>JGI10215J12807_1026656_pt1 | contig 12916 bp, 28 predicted proteins | sample WisResreferecore_FD_12807 | JGI IMG/M metagenome (IMG submission 12807) | reverse complement strand
CTTTGGTTCCGAGATAACCACCCTAACGCTACAGAAAAGGAAATTGAAAAATATTTAAATTCATTTGAATGAAACTCCCGCGTACAACACAATGCGCAAAATGTCCTTGGAAAGTCAACACTAATCCACACGACATTCCGGATGGATATTCGGTTGATAAACATAAAGCCTTGTCATGCACGATTGCGAAAGATGTCAATCCCTTCAGAGTAACTGGTGCAATGTCCTGTCACCATTCAACAGGAGAAGATGAAATGTACTGCGTTGGTTGGCTCCATAATCAGTTAGGTGTGGGTAACAATATCGGGTTACGTATTAGAATGATGAAGTGTGAAAATATAGGTAAGCTGAAAACTGTAGGCAAACAGCATCAAAGATTTGAAGATACCTTACCAGATTAACGCTACAGAAATTGAAGTTTTAGAATACTTAAAAAAGTTTGATGTATGAGGCCAGAAGAACTAAGAGTCGGAAACATAATACTTGGTAATGGTAAAATTATCACTGTAACGGATATCAGAAGAAATGAGCTTGTTGAACTTGGATACAAAGGTTCAGTTAATGGTGATGTGTCGGATGATCCATATAGATCGAATGAGGCACCTTGGCTTGCAAAATGTTCCGGAATTCCCCTCACCGAAGAGTGGCTTATAAAGTTCGGGTTTTCTTATCCTAAAAATCAGAGTTCATTTTACTGGATAAAATTAAGCGCATCTTTATTTAATATAAATCCTGATAACGGAGTAGTGTGGATAAACAATCCTGTCGGGGAGCCTTTTAATAATCCGGCTTTAATTGAATACGTTCATCAACTTCAGAATCTGTATTTCGCTCTAATGGGGCACGAGCTAATCATTAAAACAGAAAGAGAACCAGATGAGGAATGGAAGAATAAAAGTGCACCGTATTTATAAAACTATTTACAGTAATGACTCAGTATCGAAGAACAAAATATGTTTAACCCTCAGCCTAAAGATAAGGATAAACCTAAGCCACTGAGTATAATCCCAGTAGGTGAATACCGTGTTAAGTTTTTAAAAGGATCAGGTAAAAAGAATAAGTACAGCGCAAAGAAGCAAACCTACAATGGAAAAAAATACGATTCAACCTTAGAGGCAAAAGTGGCTGAGGATCTTGACTGGCAATTAAAAGTTGGTGAATTGATCGAAATAAAAAAGCAAGTTAAAATTCCTTTGATGGTTAACAAAATTGTAATTTGTAATTACTATTGTGACTTTCGTGTAGTAGATAAACACGGGGCAGTTCGCTACATTGAAGCAAAAGGAATGGAGCTTCCGGTATGGCAGATTAAGAAAAAACTTTTCCTTGCCCTACTTCCTGATATCGACCCGGGGGCAACGTTTGAAATGATAAAATAAAAAGATTCAGCAGGATAGCTAAACAGTGAAACAGTATGAGTACTAGACATCATTTAGCAATTGACATTCAAGGCTTATTGGATAATTGCAAACGCAGAAAGATTACATTTATGAATCATGATGACGGGTCAAGGATGACCGACCGTGAAGCTAGGGACTACATTGCAGCCCGGCAAGCAGAAGGGCATAAACTCATGTCTATGTCCAATGAGTGCGAGGGATTTGACCCATTCGAGAAAGGTTGCCCTGGTCACCCCATTGAAGTTAAAGGATAGCCCTCTTAATACTTATTAAAAAGACTACAGAAGATGAAAACAGAAAAAGAACTACTCGATACTTTCATGGGTCAAGAAGATGATTATGATGAACATGGAGTTTGGCGTAAGCGAAACTATAAAACTTGGAACGAGCTCATGCCTGTGATGACTAAAGCAAAGCAAGCTATAAAAGATGCTGGATGGGGAACACCTGCTGAGAAGTCAGCGAAAGCAAAAATGAAAATGGCACTCAATGAAGTCTCAAACATCAACATTGAAAACGCGTATTTCTGTATCGTGAAATTTATTCAATGGTACAACGATCAGGAAAAATAGACAGGAGGTAATAACTATATGGAACTACTGAACAAACCTATATCAGAATACTCAGCCCTTGAAATAGCTATCTACGCTTGTAATGCCGGAAATAGTGAAGAGAGAATCAACGAAGTAGCTAAAATGATAGAGTCATACATAAAGCCATCGAATTCGGGGGAATTAAAACTTACATCTGAACAAGTAAAAGCGCCATGCATTAAATGTGGTCTTACTGATGACGGGTGAGTGTAAGCACTTAGGGTCATGTGAATATCTTATGGAAAAACCAGATACTTCAAGTGGAGAGAAGCCGGACTTTAGCGATCCGATGTTTATCAAAAAGCTTGACGATGCGTCAGTCTTGCTGCAAAACGTGGCGAACATGTACGCCAATACTAATTATGGCCCTCATGAATATACTATGGCTGTAGCTAATCATTCATTTGTCAGAGGTTATAATTTCGCGAACCATGCCCTTCAATCAGAAATATCGAAGCTTCGAGAGGAGAACGCTTCACTGAATCAAAAATTGCAGGCATCCGAATATGTGCTAAAGTGCTATCGTGAACATTTAGATGAAAATAAAGGCACATAATTTGTAAAAGTAATTGCGGATAACCCGCGATAGTGGCGGAGGGGCCCGAATAATTGTGGCTAGTTATAGGTAAACCTTCGCCATTTTTTTAAATTACATAAAGCTATGGGGATTGTTTGAAGATCGATTCAGAAAAGACAAAAATGGACTTTCGAGACATGGTTCATATCTGAGATTCCAGTGTTCTAAATTCCAATACGAAGAGTGGTATGTTTCAATTCTCAGCACAGTAAACCGTGAGAAATTAAACATAACTCACATGCGGGTAATCGTTTCTAAGAATTAACGAGCGGCCTGATAAACAATAAAGGCCCCCGATAGCCCTAACAAAATTTTAAGCCCTACATTCTGCCGTTTCTGTTTCTTGTTTATCTTTTCGTAGTACTTTAATTGATCTGAAAAGCTTTGGGAATGTTTTTGAAAGTCTAAGGAGATGGCTTTTTGATCAGCAAGGTTAGCTTCGGAAATTTTAAGCAGGCTTTGAAAATCAGCCTTTTGTTTGGCATTCTGTTCGGTTAAGATGGCGATTTTTCCGGACTGCTCATTTACCAGGGTATCAAGCACGCGTTTCTTTACAGCATCTTCAAACAACAATCTGGCCTTTTCAATGGGTAAGCAATAGTTAATAGAGGACTGACAAGATGCTGTCCAGCTTAACGCCATCAGCATCACGGAAAGAAATACTCGCATAATATTTTTCAAGTTTAAAAATAGCCCCATTCCTGGCCTGTAGGTCAACCGAAAGTTTAGCGCTGTCTTGCTTCATCCTTTGGATTATCGTTGCAGCCTGCTTAGTTCTGTCAGCCATTATCCCCTCCCTGTGGGCAACATCTTCGAGTAATGTTTTCCTTTCCAGTTCATACTTTCTTACCAGGTCTTTGTCTACTGATTCTTTGCTACAGCGACCAGCGAAGAAAATCAGAACCATCCCAATTAAAAAAGGTATGTATTTAAGATAGCTTTTCATCGGTAGAACCTCAGCCCGTTATAGTCCCCTATCAGGTACAGGATGACCAAAACAACAACCACCGCAATAAGAATGTTTCTTAACCTTTGATCAGTGACCAAAAGCTGTATAACGTATATTACGAGGGCTAAAACAACGATTGTAATTAGTATTGATATCATGGATTTGAATTTACCTGTTCTTCATCATATTCAAAAATATCAGCTATCCCATTTCCATTGTCATCACTCATCCAGATCCCGAGAACTACCCCGGCCATTGTAGCGCCGGCAACGATATAAGCCCACATTCCTTCTACGTTTCCGACTTCAAGCCCTATTGTAGTACCTGTCCCGAAGACCGAGCATGTATCCCGAACCTTTCCCCAAAACTTTGTACGCTTATACCACTTTATTATCATCTTCCTTTTTGCTCCGCTTTAACGCCCCCTATGAGCTGATGGTTCGTTCTGACAAAATACATGGAAACTATAAGAAAAAATGCGTTCGTTAAATCAGCGCTCTCAATTTGGTAAATAGCTGTGTATATTTTAGCGCTCGTTATTGATATTGCAATCAAAGCCTGTGTTACTTCCCAAATTTTATTAATCGTTCTCTGCCCTTTCGTTACCTCGTCCTCCTGATGGGTAGTAGTTGGTGGCAAAGAAGCTTGATCAGGCATTTTTTACATATTCAATTATCTTCTCTTTCAAGGCATCGGTATTAACCGGGCTTGTAGGGACTTCTTCAATACGTGCTAAGAACCATTGTAAAAGCTCATCCTCCCCCGGCTTAATGCTGTAGGCCTGTATCCATACATCGTGCTTAACACCTGGGTAAACGTGGTATTTTATGGGCCAAACTGCCTTTTCGTTATACTTGTCGATGAATGCTTTTGCGGTTTTCCAATATACAACCGTGTCATCTTCTCCGTGAATGTGAAAGGCTTTCATACGTCCATAGCTGTCAACCTTTGTAAGACTACCGGTTCCACATACTGGCATTACCGCGTTTATGATTCCCAGTGTGTCGTACAGAACAGCCTCATACGTTCCTTTACCTCCGAGCGATAGCCCGGTAACGAATACGCCTGAAGCATTGTATTTTAGTTTTACATAAGGAGGTAAGATCTTCATTAAGTTAGTGTGATTCGTGGCCACTTGTGGGACGATCATGTTAAAGGTAAATTCAAAGCCATTCTTTGCGTGTAACGGCCAGCCATGCTTTAAAACTTCTGCAAGGTTTGATCCGTCTATTGGGCCGATCTCGCCAATGCCATGCAGGAAAATAAGGTAAATAGGTGAGGGAACTACCGGCCTAATCAGGTAGTAATTTATCTTTGTTCCAAAACAAGGCTCACCAATGACAGGTATTATTTTCATAAATGGCGTTATTATTAACGTTACGCAAATTGCCTTTTTCACTTCTCATTTTCGCTTCTTCCGGATTTGAATTTCAAACTTATCCGGCAATAAATCATAAAGCTTTTGAAGGTTTATTCCTGAGTTGATTATGTCAGGAACGTTATCGCCATTCAAATCTTTGAACTCCCCGGTGCCTATGCAACCTTTAAGGCCAGAGACGTAGGTTATCTTGTGAACGAGAATCCCATCACGATCAGGAACGTTAAGAATCCTGAAATGCGGGTACTTATGGTGTGCTGACTCTGCTTCTCGAATGACATCATAAAACCCTTCCGGAATACAGGACATTCCGCGCTCGTTGTTTTTCCACGGTAATTCAAGAGTCTTGCATATCATTTCATCGTTGATATACCAGGAACCCAGGGTTTCGGTCGGAAGATAAACCCTTTCAATAACTACGCGGAATGTTGGATTTTCAGCTGCCATTATTTCTTAGCGTTAATCTGCAATATTATTTGTTCCGGTAATTTCTCAATTGTCCTTCCTACACTTTCAATTACATTAGCAAGCTTGCTGTTTGCTTCAGTGGCCTTGTTGTTTGATTCCACAAAGCTCTTAGTTAGTTCAGTGATCTCCTTCCTGTATTCCTTCGCCTCCTGTTGTCTGTACTCCATGATCTTATGGTACAGCCAGAACAACCCAAGTATACCGGATACAAGACCAGCAACCGCGCTGATTAAATAAGCAAGTGGCATTGTTACCTGTGCTACTGATTGCGTTACTGCCTGTCCTTCCATACATCGTAAATAAAAAAGGCTCCTACAAAAATAAAGATCAAAATATTTGCGCTCATTGGAATTTTACCAATGTAAAACCATTCAGTATTGAAAGTCAAAAGATAATCGGCCACATCAAAAACTAAAGCATAGAACACGCAAGAATAAAATAACCTGAACTTTCTTGCCTCTGTTTTTATGATGTGAAACGCAACTACTAAAATCAAATATTCGTTGAGGTAGTAAATATAATTCTCTACCTTTATTTCTCGTTCATGAGGAACTACACGGCGGTCTTCCCACTTTTGATATAATGGAAAAGGTTTTATTTTACGCTCAGACTCGAACGCAATAAAGACCACAGACATTAAGAATGTGATCAAAATTAAAACTGCCTTAGCCTCCTGTTCCCGGTGGATCATCAGATTTAGGTTTGCCGGTCTGGTTAATAACTACTTTTTCAACTCCACAGTTTTCCATGAAGTTGACAGTAATATAGTAATTTACCACGTAAGTTTCTCCCTCTTCACTTGTGATCGTGGCCAGCTTTGCCGTTTTTTCTTTTGTTGACATGGAGTAATTCGTTTATTTTTTTTGTTGTACTTTCCTTATACGAAGAAATGATAATTTTTATAAACTTAAAAATAGTAGGCACGCCAACACATACAGCTAACCAAACCATACCCCATATTAAGCTCTCCATCCTATAAACCAGATTAAGTAAACCAAACACAAACCTTTCAATACCAGGTAAGCCCACATAGGAAGCTTGTCAAGATATCCTGAAGACTTACCTTGATAGTTCCATCGATCTCCGGTTAGTGCGTTTAACACGATATCAAAGATAAGGTAAAAAGAAGCGACTTGGAAACCTATTACCCTCAGCGCTTCCGGCCAGGTTTCAACACGAACGATTATAGAGGCGTGAATAATTGCAGCCACTCCACGGATCACAAACGATTGAGCGTAGTTAGGCTTTTGGTTACGTAACCGCATCCACCTATTTCGGAGTATCTCAAGCCCAACGAATATTAACCAGTAGTACATAAGAATACTATTTCATCATTTTCAATTTTTATTGATGACACGGTTTTGAAATCTATGCCCAGTCCTAATGCAATAAATGATGTTATTTCTTGCTCTCTGCGTAGAACTATCTCCTTTTCCATCATTATTGAATTAATAATGTTAAGTTGTCCCGGTAATAATTTTACTCTTTTTTCTTCCATGTTTTAAATAGATGTAACTGCTTCCCATGCGGTTGTAAACACATTAAGTTTTGCTGTTGTTGTATTGTAGATCAATAATCCCGCCGCTGGTGATGATATAGCGTCTCTTTGCGCGGTTGTCATCCTTGGCGGTAGGAATCCCTCCGTTGTGCTGGTGATTGCAAATCTTGCGCTGGGGATATCGGTGAATGTTCCTCCTGACTGCATCAAAATCCTACCAGAGGGTTGAATTTGCATAAATTGAGTGTCTCCTAGATTTACAGCATTAGAATTGTAAAATCTGTATAATCCACCACTAAAATTATTTTTAAAATCCATATTACCCACACCAGTTGTGAATAGTATTTGCGTAAAGTTTGATCCGAAAGGTGCATTTATCTTTTTACCGGGCGCAAAACCAATATCACCTGTAGGTGTCAAGTTACCATTAGCTTCAATTGTTAATGCCAACAATTGATTTCCTGTTGTTCCTCCTGATACGTAAAATCTTATTAGGCCTGTGATTGAGTAATTTCTAAAATTCATGTAGGCACTTGCATCATTTATATCTATCTGAGAGTATAATGTTGATGAGAATGCTGATTTTATTGATGCTCCACTTTTTACAACTATATCGTCAGCCCCTAGTATAGCTGGAAGTATAGCATTTTTACTAATAGTATTTCCATCCAAATAGAATGCACCACTTGTTTTTGTATTCGGTGGTATGCTATTTACTACGCCGCTCTTACCGGTGTTATCAATCCCAACTAAATTAAAAGTGGTTTGCTTTAGAAATGGTGGATTAATATACCTTATATCGTTGAATTGCGAAATTCCATTAATTGCAAATAGCTGGTCGGTTATATTGTAAGACTGCTTGACTGTCCCGTAACCAGTTATTGCTATATTATAATGCCCGATATTATTTGGATGCGTGCCGTCACTTGAATAATAATTAGGCCCACCATAAGCCGAAGTTTGTGCGGTGTAAACATCGACATAGGAACAACCGAAACTAGTTGCTAAATTTTGGATGTTCGTATTAACCGATAGTATCTCTGTTGTAAAAGCAGATTGCGCCATTAACGCCGCTCCTGCGCATGAGAACATTATTATTGAAGATGCGGGCCATCCTTTTGTAGTTATGGCATTATTGAGATATGCTGTATATTCATTTATAAAATTAGTTGAGTTATATGGCCCTTGTCCACCACCACCAACCGCATCATTTAAGCCTAAAAACAGCGCAAGGTATTTGTAAGTGGCCGCATTGTAAGTTGGTATCTTCGATGTTGGAGCTGTTTTTATCCCCATGCCACTTGTGCCATCACTATCTTCCGTAAGTCCAAAAAGCCCCGCTAAGACAGTGCTGAATTTATTACTAGATGGAGACGCCCCAGTCCCAGCAACATAAGAATCACCAATTATTCTTATAGATCTTCCTGAAAAACTTTCTGATGCCGCATCGTTATTAAATAATTTATTCAACTTGCCACGCACTGATAGCGCTGATTCTCCGTTATTTATACTTAATGAATTTGCCATAATGTTTTTTTATTTTTAATCAATCCAAAAGGCTGTATCGTCCCACACACCATTATCATCCCAGAAACCTGTAATTAAAAGCCAATCACCAGACGGAGGTGTACCTCCTCCTGATCCATACCACCAATCAAAAAGTTTTTTATTCTTCATCTTGAAATGCTGAAATTATCTCCTGATGTGGTAGCCTTGTAAAATAGACTACCGTTAATCGTTACTATCAGCTTATTGTTTGATGCCTGATTTAGTACTGAAGACCCGCCAGTAATAGACCTATCTGCGCTAAATTGGATTGACCCAGTAAGAACCTCTAAAGTATAAACTCGATCACTACCCACTAGATAAGCAGGAATAGTAACCTCATGTTCGCTTGTGTCCACACTGGTTATTGTTGCCGGTATCGTAACTATTGAATCTGCCATAAAAAATATTTTTAAACTGCTGTTTGATTCTTTACTAAATACAAAACCTTACCATTTCCTAAACCATCATAGTCTTCAAAGTATCTGAAAATTATAATGTTCATATCTGTTACGCTTACGGTGTCACTACCTGAAACGGCCTCTGAGCCTGCGGGCCAGTTTACTGCTGTAGGCGTGTTAATCCTTGCAACAATTGATACGCCATTAAAATTATCAGTGCCCAAAGTAAAAGTTCTTGTTCCACCGGTCACAGTTGCCATGTCCTTATCGTGATCGAAAGTTAATACGGTTGTAAATGGCTCCACTTCCGATGCTCCAGAATCAGGAGATACCCAGCCTTCGTCTGAATCCCAAAGATACTCCATTGCATTTATCCCAGATCCAGGATCAACTACAGCGTAATCCCCTGCGCTTGCTGTTGGGTAAGAGGCCTGAAGTAATGCCAAAGAAGTATACTTACCCTTAAAATGACCATTGGGATCAATTACATAATTTGCTAATGCTACTCTTACTCGTCTTTGAGAAATCATTTTTCCTAAATCGTAACTATGTGGTATAAAACTTTTACTTTCAAGGTACTGTCTCCTAAGGTGAAGGAGCCAGTATTAACAGCAAGATACAATCCTTTGTCAACTACAAGATTTTGATTCACACCATTAAAAGAAACCTGATTAGATGTAGTTGCAAGAGCATCGTTTGACTGCGTCATTACCGTGCCTATTATACCCATACCGGCTGCTGTAGTACCGTTATACGCAAGAATCATAGCAGCACTACTTACCCTTGTATAGGCAGTTGTAACAAACGTGTATATATATTCCACTTGAATTGGGGCCAAATATTTACCCGGCCCTGGTGATGATATTAATAATACAGGTGTTGTATGTAGTGATAATATTTGTGCTGCTGATATCTCTATCGTAACCTGACCTATACCACTAGGCAAGATCACATAATTAGCCAAAGCCACTCTTATTCTCCCGCCTGATACAGTTACGCTCATATAAATTTAGCTTCTGTGAACATTAAAGGAATTTCGTAACCCCCAGTAACATAATATGAAAACTCATAGTAGTACTTTCCGGTTCCTAAGTTCATTTGTCCCGCTGACGTGTTTATTACTTTTAAATTTCCTGAGCTTGTGATCCCGTTCCCCTCCGAGATACTTAAAAGTAAATTTCCATCTTCATCATCTTCCCAGATTTTAAAAGTACAGTCAATCTGATCTGAAAAATCAATTTCTGTTTCGTCATCCTGCTCATAAAACAGAAAAGCTAGATTAACAACAGGCTTATTGTTGAGAAATTCTAAAGGAAATGCTTCCCCGGCGTAAGCTTTATGTTTATCACTCGCCATTGTTGTACCTTTCCCTGTCTATTTTCAAATAAGTGTTATCAGTTTTGCTTATCGCTGTGATGTGAAACCCTCCACCTGAATAAGTTCTGCAATTCTGTTTATAAAGTGGATAGGAGGAAGCGGTTAAAGCCTGAGCGGACTTTAAAAAGCCCAGCATTACTCCTTTTTTAAGTTCTGTTTGCTGTTTGGCTATCCTTAAAAGTTCCCCCATGGCCTTATCACTGGCAACCGTGCTGTTTTCTTCCGTGAAAGTCCTGAATCCTGTCTTTGTTTCGTAAATATTTGCCTTCGGTGCCCAAAATTGATAGGCTTGCCAGGCTAAAAACTCCTTAACGTATGGATCATAAAGGGCTGTGTTCTCTGCGGTCATGGAACTAGCGTCATTTTGAGCGACAAGTTCAGCATAGAAGAACTGACCCAACTCAAATTGCAACTGTGTTTGCGCTAATTTGATAGGGTGATCGAGATATTTATCTTCGATGTTCTGAGAAATATCCGTTTCCTTTCTCATGTATGCGTATGAAATCAGCTTCGCCATTATTCCTCCTGTTCTTTTACTTTACCCTCTACCCAATCTTGCATAGCCTTACCTCCCCACATATGATACATCACCGGCTCACATCTTTCAAATGGATCATTTTTAAATTGCTCATGCTTTGTAAGAAAGTTACGCATTCTTTTTATTTCCTTATAACTCACCGCTCCCCCTTCGGCAATTCTTGCGGCCAGATCCCAGCCCATCTTTGAGCCGCAGCGCATAGACCCAGATTCTTTAAATTTCAAAGCCCTTGCCGCGTTGGCCCTCGCGCCGTCAGGGTAGTTATTGTAAAGCACTCCTGTAGGCCCGTTCAATGGAGGCTGAGCGGGGACGGCAGGTGTAGCAGGCTTTGCCATCAATTCAATATCAGTGTTCTTTTTAATCCAATTCCTTCTTTCTTCCGGTGTCATTTCTGCCCAGATCAAAGGATCTACCGTTACGTCTTCCGGATAAGGATCATAATGAACGATGCTTATAACTTCAGCAGGCTGCATCGTGGAGTTATTTAAAAGGTCCGTGTAGGTGGTTTCTAAAAGGTGATGCTTCTTTACTACCCTCTGCTGCATGAGCTTCACAGCGGCCTGTATTGTCTTGCCATCGCCCCCTAAACTTACTCCTTCCTGGATGTTTGCTAAGATAGCAGGTACCTTTGTGGCGATTGTAATGTTTTTTGTAGTCTGGTCGTTAACGACTTTGAATATTTCGGCTTTTACATCGGTAGGGACAGCCTGTATTTCCGGGAATTCCTCCTTCACATTAGCCCAAAAAGTCATAGTATCGGCTGACTTTTCGGATCCCCCGAACTTTTCAGCCATAAGTAAAGACCAGGCTTCCCCGATTGTCATCGTGGATTTGGTTTCCCCTGTGGTAGTATCGGTTGTTTGGTGTGCTGGGTCTGTTGATGGAAGCAAAGGATCTCCTATTACCTTGAAAATAAGCGACTGAAGGAACCCTTTTTTGAGGATGTTTTTCCAGTACTCACCTATGCCGGCATCGACCTCAAACCAGTCTGCAGCCGAGTAAAATTGTGGCTCCGGATAGAATCTATGTAGCGCCTTATTGGTCCCGTAGAAGAAAACCTGACCTAAAAACTTCTTTCCATCGGTTTTAATTTGCGATTGTACTACCGCCGGATCTGGGTTATATGTCCTGTATATTTTAGTCTGCTGCTTTTTATACATGGAATCCCCGAAAAAAGCATTGTAATAGATATGCTGGATATCGCCACCTTCATCGGGCATTTCTAAACGGCAGTTTTCGAAAGGAAGGAAGTAAAATTCTGTCTTTTTGCCTACGCCACTGTACTTTACGTTGATGTAAAACCCTTCATTATTGGCGAAAGAATCCGAAACCATGCTATGAAGCCAGCCCAGCGTCTGCCCTTTCTTGTTAATGACGATCTTTGAAATATCAGCGGAACTAAATCCGTTTCCTTCAATGAAATCAGAAAGAGTGCTTAAACAAGCCGACCCGGAAGGGGAGTCTTCAATTAGTTTTGCAAGCTTTAGCGGGAAATTGTCTAGGGAACCGTATTTTATATAGCCGTCCTGGTGTGCTACCTGGGAAGAGTCGGCCTTCTGCTTGAAGAGATTCTTAAATACTTGTAGTAACATTTACATTTCGGGCAATCCGAACAGGTTCGGACATCGTGCCAATTTCTTATTATAAAATTGGCATATTTCCCCCTCCTTTGCGTGCATATAATCGTGCACTAACGTGGAGTTTTGAATGTTTTCCCGAGCTGTTGAGTTTCTTATCTTCTTTTGTAGATCGCGCCTGACGTAGCTGTAATGATGCATTATAATTTCTGACCACTCCACCCCTGAATTTATATTATATTGCCTAGTTGGGTCAATTCTTATTGATCTTTTGGGACCCTCAAATGCAAAAGGATACTTAGTATTCCAAGTAAATTTAATTTCTTGCGTTAGTTTATGAATAAATGGAACTAGGGTAGTATCCATGCCTACGGTAAGTGTTGGTGACTTAAAATAAACTTGCGATGCACACACTAATCCACTTAACTTATTGTCAAAAAATTTTTCCTTCTCTTTCAAAAACTGATCAGCACAATAAAATTCATCACTATCAGCCATTAAAAAATGGGTAATATCCCGAAACTGCTTAACTCTATTAAGTCCAAAATTCCTTTTGTTTCTCTCATTTATAGACGGGGCTATGGTTATATTTGGTTCAAAGTTTATAAATTCTAC
>JGI10215J12807_1051543_pt1 | contig 12936 bp, 13 predicted proteins | sample WisResreferecore_FD_12807 | JGI IMG/M metagenome (IMG submission 12807) | reverse complement strand
GAGCGGCGCGTGCGCCTTGTCCGCCGCGCGATGCGCGGCGGCGAGGATCGCCTGGTCGAGCTCGCGCGGGGGCTCCTCGCCGCGCAGGGCGCGATAGCGCTCGGACACCCTGGGATCGCGCTCGTCAGCCATCGTCGAGCGCCGACTTGAGCTTGGCGATGGCGTAGCGCAGCCGGCTCTTGGCGGCCTCCTCGTTCGCGCCGGTCGCCGTCGCGATTTCCGCTACGGTCATCCCAGCCTCCTCGTGCAGCAGGAAAGCTTCGCGTTGCGCTGCTGGAAGGCTCTCCAGCGCCGCCGCAAAGCGGCCCAGCGCTTCGCGCGCTTCCGCGTGCCGCGCAGGATCCGGTGAATTGGACGGCACGTCGTGATCATCCAGCGAAACCAGCGAGAGTCCGCCGCGCCGCCAGTGATCCACCAGGCGGTTGTGGGCGATGGTGTAGAGCCACGTGGTGAACCGCGCGGTGGGCTTGTAGCTGCCGCGGGCTTCGATCACGCGCATCCAGACCTCCTGGTACAGCTCTTCCGCCGCCGCCCGGACCTTGATGCTGCGCAGGACAAACCGGAAAAGGCGCACGCGATGCCTGGCATAGAGCGCCTCGAAGGCCCTTGCATCGCCGCCGCGATAAGCGAGCATGAGCTGTTCGTCCGGGACCTCCGCCATTCATCGCGAGTTTACCCCTGCGCCGAGCAACGTTGACGCCCTCGACCGACACCGCTTCATGCGATCTCCTTCTTGTGCAAGCCATGACCAATACAACGAGATGCACGCGCCGACGGGTTAAACGCGGAGTTAAATCCGAGAAAAATAAGACTGCCGCGAGTACAATGCGCCGCTTACTCCCCGCGATCAGCTCGATGCGAAAAGCAAAGCCGTTCCCGATTCCCGTACGCGCGAAGTACTCCTGCCTGAAGTGCCCCGGATACTGCTGCAGCTATCCCGAAATCGAGGTCACGCCGCGCGACATCGAGCGGCTCGGCCGGCATTTCGGCCTGCCGTACAAGGAGGCGGAGGAACGTTTCACCAAGTACGACTCCGAGGAGAAAGTGCGCCTGCTGCGCCATCGCAAGGACCACATCTTCGAGTCCACGTGCATGCTGTTCGACCAGGAAAAGCGCCGCTGCACGGTGTACGAATCGCGTCCAGCGGTGTGCCGCGAGTACCCCGACAGCCCGCATTGCGGCTACTACGAGTTCCTCAAGTTCGAGCGCGCCCACCAGGACGACCCGGAGTTCATTGCCCTAACCTGAGCTGCGCTTTTGCGCCTTCTCTCGAATCGCCGATAGGGTGGTCGCGGGCGTGATGGCGTCGGGGTCGATCTTCAGCTCGATCAGCGCAGGCTTGCCCGAGCTCGCCGCGCGCTCGAAAGCCGGCGCGAAGTCCTCGGTGCGCTCCACCGTCTCGCCATGCGCGCCGAAGGCGCGCGCGTAGGCGGCGAAATCCGGATTCCTGAGATCGGTGCCGAATACGCGGCCGGGATACTCCCGCTCCTGGTGCATGCGGATGGTCCCGTAGAGCCCGTTGTTGACCACCAGCGCCACGAAGCTCGCGCCGTACTGCACCGCGGTCGCGATCTCCTGGCCGTTCATCAGGAAGTCGCCGTCGCCGCAGAAAGCGATCACGTTGCGTGAAGGCGCGGCGAGCTTGGCCGCGACAGCCGCAGGGTAGCCGTAACCCATCGAGCCGTTGGTCGGCCCGAGCTGAGTGCGAAAGCCCTTGTAGCGGAAATGCCGGTGCAGCCAGCCGGCGAAATTGCCTGCGCCGCCGGCAATCACGGTGTCTTCGGGCAGCTTGTCGCTAAGCCAGCGCACCACCTGTCCGTAGTGCAGCTTGCCGGGCATAGGCAGCGGCTCGGTCCACTCGAGATACTCCTGCCGCGCCGCCGCAGTCTGTTCCTTCCATCGGTCATTGCTTAGATTGAGAACCTGCAAAGCATCGACAAACTGCGGATACCCGGAGTTGATCGGCAGCTCGGGGCGATAGACGCGGCCGAGCTCCTCCGCGCCGGCATGCACGTGGATCAGCGTCTGCCTGGGAACCGGCGCTTCGACCAAGGTATACGCACTTGTGGTCATCTCGCCGAGGCGCGCACCGATGACCAGCAGCACATCGGCGTCCTTGACCCGTCGCGCCAGCTTGGGATTGATGCCGATGCCGACATCGCCGGCATAGTTGGGACTGCGGTTGTCGAACAGATCCTGGCAGCGGAACGAGTTGCCGGCGGGCAATCCGGCCTTCTCGATCCAGGCCTGCAGCTTGCGGGAGGCTTCGCGGGTCCATCCGCCGCCGCCGACGATTACAAAGGGGTTTTCCGCCTTCACGAGGAGATCGCGCAGCTGGTTCATCTCCGACTGCGACGGCGAAGGGCGAATCGTGTGATAGCGCGGCACGTCGGGCACGGCGGCCTCGGCGAAGAGCGTGTCCTCCGGAAGCGCGAGCACCACCGGACCCGGCCGGCCCGACATGGCGGTGTGGAAGGCGCGGCTGATGTACTCCGGAATGCGCTCGACGCGGTCGATCTGCGCGACCCACTTCGCCATCTGGCCGTACATCCGGCGATAGTCGATCTCCTGGAAGGCTTCGCGCTCGGCGAACTCGTTGCCGACCTGGCCGATGAACACCACCATTGGAGTCGAATCCTGGAAGCCGGTGTGCACGCCGACCGCGCCGTTGGTGGCGCCCGGACCGCGCGTGACGAAGAGCACCCCGGGCTCGCCGGTGAGCTTGCCGTAGGCTTCCGCCATGTACGAGGCGCCGCCTTCCTGGCGGCAGACGATGAACGACAGCTTGTCGCGCAGGTCGTGCAAGCCGTCGAGCACCGGCAGATAGCTCTCCCCCGGGACGCCGAAAGCGAGCTTCACGCCCTGGGCGACGAGGGCATCGGCCAGGATCCTGCCGCCATGGCGGGTCTTGAGGTCGGGTTTCATGCAGTCACTTTCTCGAATGCGCTGCGCAGGTGCTCGCAGCATTCGGCCACGGCGGCGTTCGCCGTTTCCAGGACGCCGCCGAAGAGAACGAAGCCGTGCACCATGTCTGAGTACTCCTTGTAGGAGACTTTGCCGCCCGCCGCCGCGAGCCGCTGCGCGTAGGCGCGGCCCTCATCGATCAGCGGGTCATAGCCGGCGGTGAGCACAAACGCCGGCGGCAGGCCGGCGTGGCTTGCGGCGAGCAAGGGGGAGGCGCGCCAGTCGCTCCAGTCCTTCGGATCGGGCAGGTAACCACCGCGGAAGAACCGGATGCCCTCGCGCGTGAGGAGATAGCCCTCGCCGTTGCGCTGGTGCGACGGGAACTCGCAGCGCTGATCGGTCGCCGGGTAGATCAGGAGCTGGCAGGCGAGGCCGGGTGCACCCTTCTCGCGAGCCATGAGGGCGACGACCGCAGCGAGGTTGCCGCCCGCGCTGTCGCCGCCGACCGCAATGCGCGCAGGGTCGATCTTCAGGGACTTCGCATTCCGATGGACGAATTGGGTGGCAAAGAAGCAGTCGTCCACCGCCGCCGGGAATGGATGTTCCGGGGCCAGGCGATAGTCGACCGAGAATACCGCGCAGCGCGCACCGACGGCGAGCTGCCGGCAGAGCACGTCGTGCGTGTCGAGGTCGCCTATGGTCCAGCCGCCGCCATGGAAGAAGACCAGCGCCGGCAGGCTGTCCGCCACTACTGGCCGATAGGCACGGACCGCCACCGCGCCATCGAATACGAGGAGCTTGACGTCCGCCACCGCAGGCGGCTTGGGAGCCAGCGCCGCCCTCGTGTCGCGATAGATCCGCCGCGCGACGAACGCCGGCACGGTGTGATACGGCGGCAGCGGCGAGCGCGCCACCCGCTCGAGCAGGGCCGAGACCTGCGAATGCAAGTTCATAACCCCTTGCTACTTCACCGCCGCAAGCATCTTTTTGAGGCGCTCGACGAAGAACGGCGCCACCTTCATGATCCGCGTCTCCTGCGTCTCCATGAGCGGACGCGCCTTGGCGAGGTAGATCTGCCAGTCCGGGTCGGCCGACATCGCGGCGCGGCACTTTTCGCGCTGGTCGAGGCTGTCGTAGGCCCACATGTGGACCATCATGTTGAGACCGCCGACTTCGGTGTAGTAATAGCCCAGCATGTGCGGCAGGTGCTTCAGCTGCACATGCATGCCAAGTTCCTGATAGTGCTTGCAGTACTCGGGTACCGCGCCGATTTTCAGGCGGTACATGCGCTCCTCGACATACATCGGGGGACCTCCGGGATGAAGCGCTCGATTATAGTATTCGCGCCATGGACGACATCAATACGCTTCGCCGCATACTGAGGCAGACCCGCGTGATCGCGGTCGTCGGCCTGTCCGCCGACTGGTATCGGCCGAGCTACTTCGCCGCGAAGTACCTGCAGGAGCACGGTTACCGCATCCTCCCGGTCAATCCCAGGTACGAGAGCATCCTCGGCGAGAAGTGCTACAAGTCGCTGCGCGATATCCAGGAGCCGGTCGATATGGTGGACGTGTTCCGCAAGACCCAGGACGTGCCGCCGATCGCCGAAGACGCGATCGCCATCGGCGCGAAGGTGCTGTGGCAGCAGCTCGGAGTCCGGAACGAGGCGGCCGCGGCCAAAGCGCGGGCGGCGGGGCTGGAGGCGGTTCTAGACCGCTGCGTGAAGATCGAGCACGGGCGCCTCTTCGGGGGCCTCAACTGGATCGGCGTGAATACCAAGGTCATCTCGGCAAAGCGTCCCCGCTGGCTTGCGTACTAAGGTATCCTTCCCGCGCATGGGGAGGATGGTCAGAATATTCGAAGGTCGATTCGGCCGGCTCATCCTGACCGACCTCGCCGCGCAAGACGAGTTGTGCGCGCACGAAGACCCCGCCATCGTGCTGCGGCTGGGCGACCCGGAAGTCGTGTTTCTCAATCCCGGCAAGAGCCATCGCACCCTCGCCCCGAAGCGGACGCTGGTCTTCCACATCGCCGGCGAGTGGCTGCACGAGTGCTTCCCGGCCGTGTTCGACGGCGTGGAGCGCAGGCCCTTCACGCAGCAGCGCGAGCCCATCACCCCGCGTATCCGCCAGCTCGCCGAGACGCTTGCAGTGGAAGTCCTGAACGACCGCTTCCTGTCGTCGGAGCGGCTGGACTTCATGCTGCAGGAGCTGCTGCTCTCGATCGTCGAGAGCTATCTCGCCGGGCGGCGGGCTTCCTCGCCGCTGTGGCGCGGCTCGCGCTTCGAGGACACGCGCATCCGCCGTGCGCTAGCGCTGCTGCGCGCGCATCCGAACAAAGACCTCAACATCGACCAGCTCGCCAACCAGGTCGGGCTGTCGCGCTCGCGCTTCTATGATCTGTTCCAGATCTGCACCGGCTTTTCGCCGCGCGCCTATCTCGACCTGCTGTGCATAGAAGCGGCGATAGCACGCCTCTCCTCCGGCCGCGGCAAGATCGCCGAGCTGTCGGCGGAGCTCGGGTTCTCGGCACAGAGCAATTTCACCCGGTTCTTCCACAACCAAGTGGGCGTCGCCCCCTCCGAGTACCGGCGCGCGGCCTCGCGCCCCGAAAAGGAACCGGGTCCGGAGGACGGATCCGGGTAGGTCGGCGCGCGGCAGCGGGCTAGAATTCCCCTATGCCCGATCGCAAATTCGGCATCGAGACGTTGTGCCTGCACGCCGGCCAGATCCCGGACGCGGCCACCGGCGCACGCGCCGCTCCCATCTACCAGACGACCTCGTTCGTGTTCGACTCGGCCGACCACGCGGCGAGCCTGTTCAACCTGCAGACCTTCGGCAACGTCTACTCGCGCATCTCCAACCCCACGGTGGCGGTGCTCGAGGAGCGCATGGCCGCGGTCGAGTCAGGCCGCTCGGCGCTCGCAACCGCCACCGGCCAGGCCGCGGAGGTGACCGCGATCCTCACGCTGTGCAGCGCGGGCGACCACATCGTCTCGGCTTCCACCCTCTACGGCGGCACGCACACGCTGCTGCACGTAAACCTGAAGAAGCTCGGTATCGAGACCACCTTCGTGGATCCATCGGAGCCCGAGAACTTTGCCAGGGCGATCCAAAAAAATACCAAGCTGCTGTACGCCGAAACCCTCGGCAACCCCCTGATCAACATCGTCGACATCGAGGCGCTGGCGAAAATCGCGCACGCGGCCGAGGTCCCGCTGGTGCTCGACAACACGGTGCCTTCGCCGTACCTGTGCCGGCCGATGGAATGGGGCGCCGATATCGTGGTCCACTCGGCGACGAAATACATCGGCGGCCACGGCACCACCATGGGCGGCGTGATCGTCGAGTCGGGAAAGTTCAACTGGGGCAACGGCAAGTTCCCCGAGTTCACCTCGCCCTCGCCGGGCTACCACGGGGTCATCTTCCACGAGACCTTCGGCGACTTCGGCTACACCATGAAGGCGCGCATGGAGATCATGCGCACCTTCGGCCCGTCGCTCGCGCCCATCAACGCCTGGCTCCTGCTGCAGGGCCTCGAATCGCTGCATGTGCGCATGGAGCGCCATTGCGACAACACGCTCGCGGTGGCGAAGTTCCTGAAGGACCACCCGCGCGTCGCGTGGGTGAACTACCCGGGGCTGCCGGACAACAAGTATTTTCCGCTGGCGCAGAAGTACCTTCCGAAAGGCGCCTCCGGGCTGCTCAACTTCGGCGTGAAAGGCGGCGCCAAGGCCGGCGAGCGCTTCATCGAGGCGGCGCAGTTCATGAGCCACCTTGCCAACATCGGCGACGCCAAGACCCTGATCATCCATCCCGCCTCGACCACGCACCGCCAGATGGAGGAAGCCGACCAGATCAAGGCCGGCGTCACGCCCGACATGGTGCGCATGTCGGTCGGCCTCGAGACGCTCGACGACATCCTCTGGGACATCGACCAGGCGCTGGCCGACGCGTCGAAGGCGTGAAAATTTCAAGGAAGAAGACATGCTGAGCTGGGAGATCGTGGAGCACGGCAAGCCGCTGCAGAAGGCGCTGAAGGAAACGCCCAAGCCCCAGGGTAGCGAGGTCCTGATGCGGATCACCCGCTCGGGGGTATGCCACTCGGATCTGCATATCTGGGACGGCTACTTCGATCTCGGCGGCGGCAAGCGCTTCTATGTGAAGGAGCGCGGCTGCGTGCCGCCGTTCACGCTCGGGCACGAGCCCTTTGGCGTGGTGGAAGCCCTAGGCCCCAGAGCCCGCGGCGCAAAGGTCGGACAGAAGAAGCTCATCTATCCCTGGATCGGCTGCGGCAAGTGCGCGGTATGCAAGGCTGGGCAGGACAACTATTGCGTTTCGGGGACGCGCTTCCTCGGCGTGAACCGGCCCGGCGCCTACTCCACGCACGTCCTGGTGCCCGACGCGAAATATCTTCTGGATTCGGCGGGGATCGATGATTCCTTCGCCGCCACGCTCGCCTGCTCCGCAGTGACGGCTTACAGCGCGGCCCAGAAGCTGCCCAGCCTCAACAAGGGCGATGCCGTGGCCGTGCTCGGCTGCGGCGGCCTCGGCTTGATCGGCATCTCGATCCTCAAGGCGAAAGGCGTGCGCGACATCATCGGTTGCGACATCGATGACGCCAAGCTCGCCGCGGCGCAAAAGCTCGGGGCGAAGCGAACGGTGAACACACGCGCGGCGGGCGCCCTGCAGCAGCTGCAGGGCGTCGCCGCAGCGATCGATTTCGTCGGCAGCCCGGCGACGGCTGCGCTCGGCATTGCGGCGCTGAGAAAGGGCGGGCGCTATGTCATCTGCGGGCTCTTCGGCGGCGAGCTCGTGCATCCGCTGCCGCCGATCGCGCAGCGCGCGATCGGCATCATCGGCTCCTACGTCGGCAGTCTGCAGGAGCTGAAGGAAGTCGTCGCCCTGGCGAAGAAGCGCAAGATCCGGCCGACGCCCATCGAAACGCGGTCCGCGGAGGAGGCCAACGGCGCACTCGAAGATCTCAAAGCCGGCAGGGTGGTCGGGCGCGTGGTGCTCGACTTCGAATCGATCGCCGCGTAGCGCCGTAGAATACGGCGCTCAATGACGCCCTTTTCCTGGAACAACCCTTACGCGTGGCCGCGCAAGCCGCTGCTCGCGTCCAATGTCGTGTCCACGTCGCAGCCGCTGGCCGCGCAGGCGGGTCTGCAGATGCTCGCTGCCGGCGGCAGCGCCGTCGACGCGATCCTCGCTACGGCAATAACGCTGACGCTCGTGGAGCCGGTGTCGAACGGCATCGGCTCGGACGCCTACGCCATCGTCTGGGACGGAAGCATGCTCCACGGGCTGAACGCCTCGGGCCGTTCGCCCGCCGCATGGACCGCGGAATACTTCGCCGGCCAGAAGAAAGTGCCGGTACGCGGCTGGCATTCCGTAAGCGTGCCGGGCTGCGTCTCGGCCTGGGTCGAGATGCACAGGCGCTGGGGTAAGCTGCCTTTCGAGAAGCTCTTCGAGCGCGCGATCCACTACGGCCGCGAAGGCTTCCTGGTCTCGCCGACCATCGCCGGTCAATGGGAAAAGCAGGTTCCCGAGCTCAAGAGCCAGCCGGGGTTCGCTGACGCGTTCCTGCCGGACGGTCGCCCTCCCAAGCCGGGCCAGCGATTCAAGTTTCCGGCCCACGCCAAAGCCCTCGAGATGATTGCGTCCACCAAGGGAGACGCTTTCTACCGCGGCGAGCTGGCCGAGAAGATCGAGGCGCACGCAAAAAAGCACGGCGGCGCGATGCGCGTCGCCGATCTCGCCGCGCACAAATCCGACTGGATCGAGCCGCTGAAGATGGAGTATCGCGGCTATGCGCTGCACGAGATCCCGCCCAACGGGCAGGGCATCGTCGCACTGATGGCGCTCGGCATGCTCGAGCACTTCGACCTGCGCTCGCATGCCGTCGACGGGCCCGACAGCGTGCACCTGCAGATCGAGGCACAGAAGCTCGCGTTTGCCGACGCGTGGCGCTATGTCGCCGACATCGACTATATGAAGGAGGTCCGGCCTTCCTCGCTTCTGGATAAAGCCTACCTGCGGGACAGAGCCAGGTTAATCGATCCCAAGCGCGCGCAGGAGTTCGGCGCCGGCAAGCCGCCCCAGGGCGGTACGGTGTATCTCACGGCGGCGGACGCCTCGGGGATGATGGTGTCCTTCATCCAGTCGAACTACATGGGATTCGGCTCGGGCGTAGTAGCCGACGGTGTCTCGCTGCAGAACCGCGCGGCGACCTTCGTGCTCGAGCCGGGCCACCCGAACTGCGTCGGACCGCGCAAGCGTCCCTACCAGACGATCATTCCGGGCTTCGTCACGCGCGAGGGAAAGCCGGTGATGAGCTTCGGGGTCATGGGCGGCACGATGCAGCCGCAGGGGCACGCGCAGGTGATGGTGCGCATCGCCGACTACGGTCAGAGCCCTCAGGCGGCGTGCGACGGTCCGCGCTTCCGCTTCGTGCAGGGCATGGACGTGAGCGTCGAGGAAGGACGCTTTTCCGCGGCGACGCTCGAGGAGCTGCAGCGCCGCGGCCACCGCATCGTCACCATCGACGACTACAACCAGTTCGGCAGCGCGCAGCTCATCTGGAAGCTCGACGGGGGCTACTTCGCCGCGAGCGATCCGCGCCGCGACGGCCAGGCCGTAGGTTTCTGAACTGAAGGACGGCGACAGAGGCGGTGGATGTTGAAGATTTGGGGTAGGACCAACTCGGTCAACGTGAAGAAGGTGCTGTGGGCGGCCGAGGAGCTCGGACTGCAGTACGAGCGCATCGACGCGGGCCTCCAGTACGGCGTCAACAAGACGCCCGAATACCTGAAGATGAACCCCACGGGGCTGGTACCGACGATCGACGACGGCGGGTTCGTCCTGTGGGAGTCGCACTCGATCGTGCGCTACCTCGCGGCACAGCACGGCGCCGGCCGCCTTTCGCCCGCCGATCTCAGGCAGCGCGCCGACGCCGAGCGCTGGATGGACTGGACCTACACCTTCCAGAAAGAGTTCCAGCGACCGATCTTTTGGCCGCTGGTGCGTACGCCGCCAGAGAAGCGCGATAGCGCCGCCATCGAGGCGGCGCGCAAGGTTTGCGCCGAGCTGCTCAGGGTTCCCGAGCAATACCTTGCCGGCCGGAGTTACCTCGCCGGAAGCGAGCTGACCATCGCCGACATTCCGCTCGGCTGCCACGTGCAGCTCTGGATGCGGCTGCCGATCGAGCGCCCGGAGCAGCCCCATCTGCGGTCCTGGTTCGAGCGCCTGTGCGAGCGGCCCGCCTTCCGCAAGGTCGTCGACCTTCCCCTTTCGTGAGGCCCGACAGCCGCTAGCGCAGCGCCAACGCCCGCGCTTTCTTGTCCGCAGCGGCGAGCTCGCGCACCCGCTTGTAGAACGCCGCCAGATCCCCGCCGTTTTCGAGCAGCAGCCGCTCGAACGCGGGCACCAGCTCGGTGTAGACCGCTATCGAGACGAGGAAAGCGTTGTTCGGCTCCGCGGGCACGATCTGGCCGAATTCGCTGCGCAGCCTTTCGAACTCCTGCGCCTTGAAACGCTGCTTCTCCTCAGCGGGAACGTCGCTCCTGTAGACCCCCTCCAGGCGCTTGCGCGCCGCCTCCACTCGCGCGGCGAGATCGCGCCTGCGGGCCTGGGCCGCACGGAACGTGGCAAACTCCGCCTCGCGGCCTTGCGCGCGGAGCCAGCGGCGCACCCCCTCCTCCTCCACCGCAACCGCGAAAGATTCGTTGAAGGTGGTGTCGTCGCGCGCGTAGGCCACCTGGTGCGCAAGCTCGTGGAAAAGCAGCCGCGCTAGCTGCGCGTCGGGCAGGCGGATGAAGCTCGACAGCAGCGGGTCATCGAACCAGCCGAGGGTGGAATACGCCGGCACGCCGCCGACGTAGACGTCGTTGCCGGCGAGGCGCAGCTTGTCGGCGTGGCCCCGCGCGTCGGCTTCGGAGAAGAATCCGCGATAGCTCACGCAGCCGGTGAAGGGAAAGCATTCCAGCTTCGCCTCCGTCGAGTAGGTCGGGGCGGCATAGACATTCCACGCCACGTAAGGCCGCCCGAGCTCGGCGTAGGAATCGAAGCTGCCGTTTCGCGGCAGCGCGAGCTCGCGCGAGGCGAATTCGCGGATGCCGCGGGCGAGCTCCAGGCGCGTGCGCAGATCCTGCGGCGTGGCAGGGTCGGCAAGCCAGCTCTCGACCGGGCGCGACGCGTGCATGACGCTCAGATGTCCGCCGATCGCCTGGGCGTAGTACTGCATCGATTCGCAGCCGGACAGCAGCAGCACCGCCGCGAGGACGGCAGCAAGCCTCATTCGAACCGTCCCGCGCGCATGAAGCGCTCCGCCAGCTGCCCGACCCTGCCCGAAACGATGAGCAGACTGTGACCGAGCGGCACCAGCGCTCGCGCCGTCATGCCGTCGACCGCGGTCTCCTCCACGCGTACCACGCCGTCGTTGGGGCCGGGCAGGCGGCCAAGAGCCCGCCCGAGACCCAGCGGCAAGGTTCCAGCGACGACACCGAGGGGTGCATCGCGGCGCCATGCCGCTTCTCGCTCCTGCCAGAGCTCGCCGCAGGCCCCCATCATCCAGCGTCCCACCTGCGCCGTGGCCAGCCTGCGCCCCGCCATGCAGCCGCGCGCCGGGGTGCCCAACAGGATCGCCGAAGTGGCTCGCAGATCCGGATGGGCGTTCAGCGTCTCCAGGATCAGTATGCCGCCGAGGCTGTGCCCGACGTAATGCGCGGGGCGACCGTCGATCGTTTCGTGCGCGAAACGGGCGAAGCGCGCGACGTTGCCCTCGAGCGGACTGCGGCCCCGATATGCAAACACGTGCGGCGTGTAGCCCGCACGCGCCAGGCGCACCGCGAGCAGCGCCATCGCCATCCCCGGCATCCACAATCCTGGCGCGAGCACTACGTCGCGCGTCACGATTTGCTTTCCTTTCGGGCCATTCGAGAGGTCCAGAGCAACAGCATGCCCACAGCGAACGGTGGAATGCCGAACAACGCATAAGTTGCGCCATAGGACGATGTGAGCCCGAGCACCAGGTAAAACAGCGGCGGCGTCACTACCACGCCGAGGAACGTGAAGAACGACGATCCGCCGGTGACATCTCCGATGCGGCCCTGCGGCGCAAGGCGCGTCAGCTCCGCAAGAAACACGCCGTTCCAGCCCACCGCCGTAACGCCGAGCGCGATGGCGAACGCGAACAGCGTCCAGAGCGGCCAGTGCGGGCCTGCGCCGACGGCGCAGAGCGCCGTGATGCCCATTCCGACGCCGAGCATGCCGAGGGTGGCGCGCCGGCTGAGCACATGGTCTGCGACCACTCCCCAGAGCACGCGCCCGGCCACGCTGGAAAGCTGCGAGACCGCCATCACGATTCCGGCGAGGACCAGCGAGAGCCCGAAAGACTCGGTGAGAAAGGCGACGAGGTAGGCGACCAGCGTGATCTGGACGCCCCCATAGACGAAGGAGGTCGCCGCGAGTTGCATGATCTTCGGCTCGCGCAGCACCAGCAGCACCGGCGCGAACGCCGAGCGCAGCGACACCGGGGCTGCGCGGTTGCGCTCGCGGTCGTACTGGGCGCGAAGCGGTGCAATGACCAACCCGAAAAGCGCGCAAGTCGCGCCGATCAGGAGCGCCGCCGCCTGCCATCCGAGGCCGAGCACCAGCAGCGGCACTACGGCACCGGCGATCGCGGTGCCCAGCGGCACGCCAGTCTGCTTGATCGAGAAGGTGAGCGCGAGCATGCCGGAGGGGGCCGCGCGCGCGAGGATCACCGAGCTTGCCGGCGTGGCCGGACCATAGCCCAGGCCGATGAGCAGGGCGCCTGCGAGCACTGCGGGGAGCGTCCCGCTGGCGGCGATCGCAAGGCCGCAGCCGCACAGAAGCATCCCGATCTGAGATACCCGGATCGGACCGAAGCGCTGGACCCAGCCGCCCGCGGTCGCCGTGCCGATCATCGAGCCGAGATAGGCCGCGGTCACGAAATAGCCGACCGCGGCGGGCGCGACGCCGAGCAGCGGCGCGGCCGCCGGCGCCATCACCG
>JGI10215J12807_1007690_pt1 | contig 12997 bp, 12 predicted proteins | sample WisResreferecore_FD_12807 | JGI IMG/M metagenome (IMG submission 12807) | reverse complement strand
CGGCTTGCTTTTTCTCGCCACAATAGGGCTTCTGATCCCGTCCGCCGTGGTCTCGCACGATTCGTTAGGTGCAGGCGATTTAACCAAGGAGCGCGCACCGCGCGCGGCGACTCGACCCGGTGCAAGCACAGACGCTGGGCCTCGTCGCGCACATAGAACGATGCGCCCTCGTGGAGCTCTTCCACGATCTGCCGCAGCGTCTGCGGAACGATCTCCGCGGTGCCGAAATGTTTCTGGTACATCGCCCCTAGAGACAGCACCTTGGAGCCGAGGCGGTAGGTCCCATCCTCGCTGCGGTGCAGGTAGCTCGCCTTCTCGAGGGACTTCGCCAGCCGGATCACCGTGCTCTTGTAGAGCCCGGTGCGTTTCGCCACCTCGGCCAGCCCAAGCTTCTGATCCTGATCCGTAAAGGCGTCGAGTATCGACAGCGCGCGATCCACCGCCGCCACGCCCGCAGAGCTCGCCATGGGTATTCCCCTAAGTAAACCGCCGTTGCGGCCAGTGTAACAGAGCCCCTGGCGGCGTTCAGTCTAGGAGCCAGGCGCGATCTGGCGGCTTGGCGAAAAATAGAATCGTGTTATGCTGGACGGCACGCTGGCACTCGCCGGCGTCCGCTTCGAACCCACGTGGTCCGATGGGCCCCAGGGAGGCCGCAATGCAGATGCCGACAGCCGAGAAGCTTCGGAGCTATCAGCATTACATCGCCGGCGCGCGGGTCGCACCCGCGTCGGGGGCGTACCTGCCGTCCGAAGATCCGTTTACCGGCGAGGTCTGGGCTCAGATCGCTCGCGGCAGTCGCGAGGACGCCGCGGCCGCGGTCGAAGCAGCAGCCCGCGCGCTGGAAGGACCCTGGTCCCGGCTCACGGCAACCGAGCGCGGCCATCGCCTGTGGAAGCTCGGCGAGCTGATCCAGGCGAACGCCGCACGCCTCGCCGAGACCGAGCAGCGCGACAACGGCAAGCTCGCCACGGAAGTGATCGCCCAGGTGAAGTACATGGGCGACTACTTCAAGTACTACGCCGGTCTAGCCGACAAGGTGCAAAGCGAAGTCATCCCCACCGACAAGAAGGGCGTCTTCGCGTACACACGCTACGAACCGAAAGGCGTGGTGGTGATCATCACGCCCTGGAATTCACCGCTCACGCTGACGAGCTGGAAGCTGGCGCCGGCGCTGGCGGCCGGCTGCACCGCGGTAGTGAAGCCCTCGGAGTTCACTTCCGCGTCCATGCTCGAGCTGGCCGAGTTGCTGCCGCAGGCCGGCATCCCGGAGGGCGTAGTGAATGTGGTGACCGGTCTCGGTCACGAGGTCGGCGAGTGCCTGGTGACGCATCCCAAGACCGCCCATATCGGCTTTACCGGCGGCGAAGCCGCGGGCCGCAAGGTCTATGAGCTCGCGGCGCGCAATCTGAAGACCGTCACGCTCGAGCTAGGCGGCAAGTCGCCGAATATCGTGTTCGACGACGCCGACCTGCCGCAGGCGGTGAAGGGCGTGGTCTCGGGCATCTTCGCCGCCTCCGGCCAGAGCTGCCAGGCGGGCTCGCGGCTGCTGGTGCAGCAGAACATCCACGACCGGTTCGTCGAGATGCTGATCGAGTTCGTGCGCAGCGCGAAGCTCGGCGACCCGTCGCTTCCGGATACGCAGATCGGGCCCATCTCCACGCGGCCGCAGTTCGAGAAGATCCTGAGCTACATCCGCATCGCCAAGGACGAGGGCGCGCGCTGTGTCCTCGGCGGGAACAGCCGGCCGGACCTGGGCGCGGGCATGTTCATAGAGCCGACCATCTTCACGGACGTGCGCAACGACATGCGCATTGCGCAGGAAGAAGTGTTCGGCCCGGTGCTGTGCGTGATTCCATTCGCCGACGAGGCCGACGCGATCCGCATCGGCAACGACATCGCCTACGGCCTTGCGGCTGCAGTGTGGACCCGCAGCCTGCACCGGGCGATGCTCCTTACGGACAAGCTCAAGGCCGGAACCGTGTGGGTGAACAACTACCGTGCGACCAGCTTCACCTCGCCGTTCGGCGGATACAAGCGCTCCGGAATCGGCCGCGAATCGGGCACCGAGGCGATCAAGGAGTACCTGCATACCAAGACCGTCTGGATCTCCACCGATCTGGACGTGCCCAACCCGTTCATCCGGCGCTGAGCTGCTGACGTGGCGCAGGCGCTTTCCGGCATCCGGGTACTCGATCTGACGAACGTTCTCGCAGGGCCGCTCTGCGCCTATCAGTTCGCGCTGCTGGGCGCCGAAGTCATCAAGGTCGAGATGCCCAAGAACGGCGATCTCGCGCGCCAGCTGGGAGCCGATGCCCAGCTCAACCAGCGCTGCATGGGGACCTCTTTCCTCGCCCAGAACAGCGGGAAGAAGTCGGTAACCGTCAACCTCAAGTCCGAAGCCGGCAAGGCGGTGCTGCGCCGCCTGGTGCAGGGAGCCGACGTGCTGGTCGAGAATTTCCGGCCGGGCGTCATGGACCGTCTCGGGCTGGGCTACGCGGATCTCCGAGCCGCGAATCCGGCGCTGGTGTACTGCGCCATCTCCGGCTTCGGCCAGTCCGGGCCGATGAAGGACGCCCCGGCCTACGACCAGATCATCCAGGGTCTGTCCGGCATGATGAGCGTCACCGGCGCCGAGTGCTGTGCCCCGCTTCGCGCCGGCTATCCGGTGGCCGATTCCATCGGCGGGATCACCGCGGCGTTCGCGATCGCGGCCGCCCTGGTCGGGCGGCTGCGCACCGGCGAAGGCTGCCTCATCGATGTATCCATGCTCGACTCCGCCATGATCAGCATGGGATGGGTCGTCTCCAACTATCTGCTCGCCGGCGAGCAGCCGCGTCCTATCGGCAACGACAACTTCACCGCAGCGCCTTCCGGCACCTTCCGCACCGGCACCGGCCTGGTCAACATCGCGGCCAACAAGCAGGAACAGTTCGAAGCGCTGGCCAAGGCGGTCGGCCGCGCGGACCTGATCACGGACCCGCGCTTCGCCGAGCGGGAGAGCCGCAAGCGCAACCGCGCAGCGCTCACCGTGGAGCTCGAGCGCGCGTTGCGACAACGACCCGCGGCGGAATGGGAGGCGCTGCTCAATCGCTTGGGGGTGCCCGCGGGCCGTGTGCTCAGCGTGCCCGAGGCGCTGGACAGCCCGCAGATCAAGCACCGAAAGCTGCTGCAGGTGTTCGAGAGCGCTCCGGGCGTCGATCGGCCTTTGGCGGTCGCGCGCAGCGGCTTCAAGATGTCCAGCGGCGACCCTGGGGTCTCCGCTCCGCCGCCCGGCCTGGGGGAGCACACCAACGAGGTCCTGCGAGGCATCGGCTACAGCGACTCCGAGATCTGCGGCCTCAGGGAGGCGGGCGCGTTATGAACGAAAAGAGCCCCAGCCAGCTCGTGAGCGAAGCGAGCGCGTGGTGGTCCACGGCGCTCATCGACATCCGTCCCGGAGAAATCGGCATCCGCGGACATCCGATTCAGGACCTGATCGGCAAGTTGAGCTTCCCGGAAATGATCTGGCTCATGCTGCGCGGCGCGCTGCCCTCCCCCGAGCAGGCGAAGCTGCTGGAGGCGGCATTGGTCGCCGGCGTGGACCATGGCCCTCACGCCCCATCGATCGCGATTTCGCGCATGGCGGTGACCTGCGGGCTTCCGCTGAACGGCGCGATGGCGAGCGCCATCAACGTGCTGGACGATGTCCACGGCGGCGCCGGGCAGCAGTGCATGGAACTCTACGAGGCTATCCACAAGGCGCAGAACGACGGTGCTCCGGATGCGGTAGAGGCGGAGCTGACGCGGTTCATCGCCGAGCGCGGCAAGATCGTTCCAGGCTTCGGCCACCGCTTTCACCCGGTGGATCCACGCAGCGGCAGGCTGCTCGCCCTGGTGGACGAGGCGCGCGCGAAGGCGGCAGTATCGGGGCGTTACGCGAGGATCGGCCGGGACGTGGAAGCGGCGCTAGAACGGCGTAAGGGCAAGCATCTGCCGATGAACATCGACGGTGTCACGGCGGTGATCTTCTGCGAGCTGGGCTTTGCGCCCGCGCTCGGGCGAGGCCTTTTCATCCTGTCGCGTTCGGTGGGGATCCTGGCACACGCCTGGGAGCAGACCTTGCAAGGCGGCCGCATCAAAGGACCGATGCCTCCGGCGATCGCCTACCGCTATACCGGACCCGAAACCCGACGCCCTCAACCGCAGGGAATGGAGCGCACATGAACCAAGCTCGCGACCTCAAGCAGATCCTGGTTTCACATCAGCTGGTCAAGTACCTGGAAGAGCGCGGCGTCGAGCACATCTTCGGGCTGTGCGGCCATACCAACATCGCCGTGCTCGCGGCGCTCGCGGGCAGCTCGATCCGGTTCGTCAACGTGCGGCACGAGCAGATCGCCGCGCACATGGCCGATGGCTATGCGCGCGCCAAGCGGCAGACCGCGGTAGTCCTGAGCCATCTCGGGCCGGGGCTCACCAATGCGGCGACCGGCGTGGCCAACGCGGCGCTCGATTCGATCCCGATGGTGGTCATCGCCGGCGATGTGCCCAGCCACTACTACGGCAAGCACCCTCACCAGGAAGTGAACCTGCATGCCGACGCATCCCAGTACGAGATCTACCGGCCTTTCGTGAAGCGCGCCTGGCGGGTTGAGCGTCCAGAGCTCTTCCCCGAGATCATCGACAAGGCGTTCCAGCTTGCGGAGAGCGGCCGCGCCGGCCCCGTCCTGGTCTCGGTGCCCATGGATATCTTCTCCAAGGAAGTGGACCCGAGCCTGTTTGCGCGTCTTTCGCGCCATACCCGCAAACTCGAGAAGCCGTCGATCGACGAGGAAACTGCTGCGCGCATCGTCAAGGCCATCGGTGCGGCGAAGAACCCGGTGATCTACGCCGGCGGCGGCGTGATCCTTGCGGACGCGGCCGCGGAGCTGCGGCAGCTGGTCGACCATTTTTCGATACCGGTGGCGCACAGCCTGATGGGGAAGGGCGTGCTGCCGGACGACCACCCGCTGGTGCTCGGGATGACGGGCTTCTGGGGTACGCGCTTCATCAACCAGAAATGCAGAGAGGCCGACTATGTGGTGGGCCTTGGCACCCGGTTCGCCGAGGCCGATTGCAGCTCGTGGGATCCGCGCTTCACGTTCAGCATGCCGCCGACGAAGCTGATCCACATCGATATCGACCCGAGCGAGATCGGTCGCAACTATCCGGTGGAGATCGGCGCCGTGGCGGATCTCAAGCAGGCGCTGCGAGCGTTGTTGCGCAAGGCGAAGGAGCTCTATCCGGCCGGGCGCAGAAACGAAGCGCTGGTCCGGGAGATCGCGGCGTACCGTGCGGAGTTCACCAGGAGCAATCAACCGCACGTGCGCAACGACGCCTATCCCATGCGCCCGGAGCGCATCCTGGACGCCGTTCGCGCAGTGCTTCCGCGCGACGCGATCATCACCACGGACGTGGGCTGGAACAAGAATGGAGTCGGCCAGCAATTTCCGGTGTACACGCCCGGAAGCATTCTCACGCCCGGCGGCTACGCGACCATGGGATTCGGCGCGCCGGCAGCGCTCGGGGCCAAGCTTGCGTGCCCCGACCGCGTAGTGGTGGCGCTCGTTGGCGACGGCGGGTTCGGGCAAAACCCGGCAATGCTCGCGACCGCTGTCGAGGCCGAGATCCCGGTGGTGTGGGTCGTCATGAACAACTACGCCTTCGGCACCATCGCCGGCCTCGAAATGGCGCACTACGGCACCGCCTTCGGCTGCGTGTTCCGGAAGGACGGCCAGCCTTACTCGCCGGATTTCGCGGCGATCGCCCGCGCCTATGGCGCGCAGGGGGAGAAGATCACTGCTGCCGCGGACTTCAAGCCGGCTCTCGAGCGGGCGGTGAAGGCGGGCAAGCCATTCGTAATCGACGTGGCGATGATGAACGAGCCGGTGCCGACAGGCGGTCACTGGAACATCAATGACATCTATTCGCCGGGACGCGAGACGTCCCATGTCGCAATCGACTATGCCCCCCGCCAGGGCAGCTAAGAACTCCGCCGAAGGGACCAAGTGTCCACACTGCGGCGCGCCCGTAACCGTTCCGCGTCGGGCGGCGGCGGAGGCTGCCGGAGCCTACGAGCCCTTGAGCAAGGCCCAGTTCAAGGTGCTTGGGCTGCTGAATCTCGGGTTCACCACGAAAGAGATGGCGGCTGCGCTGAATCTTTCCGCTGGAACCGTGCGCTGGCACCTCAACCACATCTTCGCCCGGCTGCACGTGCGCAATCGCACCGAGGCGGTGGTGAAGGCGCGCGCGCTGAAGCTATTCTAGGCATGGTGCAGGCCCTATCATTTGGTAGGCGACGAGCACGAGAGGCGACGGTAACTTCGTTTCGATAAGTCGTACACAGGCGCGCCGCGCATCCCACGCGGCGGCGTCAGGCAGCGGCGATGCCGCTGCCAAGAGGAGGGGGAATGCCCGGGTTGAATCTCGAACCTGTCGTGCTGCCCTTCGCTGCGCCCGGAGCCAGCGACGCGGACGACGGCGCGCGCTTGCAGGAGGAGTTCGAGCGCGCGCAGCGCGTCGCGGGCGGACAGATCGGGGCACAGGATCTCGAGTGGCTGAGCAAGGGCTTCGCTGCCTTCCTCGCGAACGGTGGCGCGCTGCCGCTCGAGCGCTGCTTGCGTCTGCCGTGGAAAGACGGTGCGCTGCGCCGCGCATGCCGCGACTACTGGCTGCGCCGCGCCTGGAAGCTCGCCGGCGGCGAGCTCTCGCCGTGGCGCCGCTCCGAGATGCTCGCCACGACGGTGCGCAGCTTCTCCTCCCGGCAGTGGAGCCGTTGGAAGGGCCTGCAGTCCGTGCCGGCCGAAGCGAACGAGCTCGAGCAGGCCCTGTTCCATGCCTTCCGCGCGTGCGACCGCGTGCCGACGACGGCCATGCAGCTGCACAACATCGCACATCACCGACGCCACTCCTGATCTGGGACAAGGAACTCGATGTGCTCGTGGCCGGCGCAGGTGCCGGCGGAATGACCGCGGCTCTGGTGGCTGCGCTGCAAGGCCTCGAAGTGCTTCTCTGCGAGAAATCGGACCAGGTCGGCGGCACCACGGCTACGTCGGCGGGTACCGTGTGGATTCCGCGGGACCGGGACGCTGCGCGCACGTATCTCGAAGCGCTGATCGGGGGCTCTCGTGCACTTGCGTTGCGCGACGCCTACCTGAGCGCCGCACCTGCAGCGCTCGACTACCTGGCAGCAAACACCGAGGTGAAGTTCACCAGCGCAGGGCGCCACCCCGATTACCGCGAATTACAAGGTGCCGCGGTAGAGGGCCGGGCATTTTCTTCGATGCCGTTTGATGGCCGGCTTCTCGGCGCGGAATTCCGACGGATCCGCTCGCCGATCCCGGAGTTCATGGTGCTCGGCGGCATGATGGTCGCCAAGAGCGACATCGCGCCGCTGCTCGGTTGCTGGTCATCGCGGGCGAATTTTGTGCATTCGGCGCGTCTTGTGGCGCGCTATGCGGCGGACCGCTTCCGATATCCGCGCGGTACGCGGCTCGTGATGGGCAACGCCCTGGTGGCGCGGCTGTTCTACAGCCTGCGGCGGCAAGATGTCGCCATTGCGTTCCGGGCGCCACTCGTCGAGCTGATCTCGGATAGTTCGCGCGTGATCGGTGCGCGCGTCGGCGAAATGCGCATCAAGGCGCGCCGAGCCGTGGTGCTCGCGACCGGCGGCTATGGGCAGAACCCGGCGCTGCGCGGCGCATATATGCCCGCGAGCGCGCCGCGGTATTCGCTGTCCTGCCCGGAGAGCGAAGGCGACGGCATGACCGTCGCGCGGCGAGTCGGCGCCGCGGTGGCGGGCCATCGCAGCGGGGCATTGTGGACGCCGGCGTCGCGTACCGCGCGCCGCAACGGAACCCGCGGCCTGTTTCCGCACCTGATCCTCGACCGGGCGAAGCCAGGGCTGATCGCGGTCAATTCGGCCGGACGCCGCTTCGTGAACGAAGGGTGCTCATACCATGACTTCGCGGAGGCCATGTTCGAGTCGCACACGCGCGTGCCGAGCATTCCCGCGTACCTTGTCTGCGACTCAGGCTTCGTAGCTCGCTATGGCCTCGGAGCGATTCGTCCCGGTACCCGGCGTCTGCGCCGCCACGAGGCGTCGGGGTCCATCGTCTGTGCGCCCACGGTTTCAGGGCTGGCACTCAAGCTGGGAATCGATGCGGACGCGCTGGAGGACACGGTGAGTCGGCATAATGAGTTTGCACGCATAGGGGAAGACCGCGATTTCGGCAAGGGCAGCACCGTGCTCAACCGGTTCAACGGAGACCTCGGCCGGCCGCATCCCTGCCTGGGAGCGATCCGGCAGGCGCCCTATTGCGCGATGCCCGTATGGCCGGCGGACCTGGGCGTGAGCACCGGCCTCATGACCGATTCCCATGCCCGGGTCCTCGACGAGAATAGTCGGCCGATTGCGGGGCTGTACGCCTGCGGCAACGACATGGCGTCCATTTTCGAAGGAACCTATCCGGGACCGGGCACGACGCTGGGACCTGCGCTCACCTTCGCCTATCGCGCCGCGCTCCACGCCGCGCAGCAGTCCCCGGCCTCGCGGCAGGTCGACACTTTCCACTCACAACTTTCATAGAGAAGGAGGCAACATGGATTTCCGCATCAACCGTCGGTCCGCGCTCAAGGTGGGCGCCGCCTTTGCGGCGTCGGCCGCACTGCCTGTCTGGGCTCAAGCGAAGCCGCTGCGCTTTGCCGCAGTGTTCTCCGACAAGGATATCCGCGCCGACATGATCCGCATGCTGGCCAAGGACATCGAGGCCGACTTCAAGCTGGAGCCCTTTCTCAATGCATCGCTGTTCAAGCAGGGCACGGAGCTGGTCGCGCTGCAGCGCGACAACCTCGAGCTGGGCAACATCGCGCCGCAGGACATCTCCAAGCAGGTCCCGGCCTGGACGCTGCTCACTTCGGCCTACCTGTTCAGGGACGCCAATCACCTCACCAGTTTCTGGGGCAGCGATCTGGGTGCGCAATTCAAGAAGCAGGCGGAGGACCAGGTGAAGATCAAGGTCCTGGGACCCACCTTCTTCGGTACGCGCCACGTCGGCCTCAAGGCAAAGAAGAAGGTCAATACACCGGCCGACCTCGCCGGCGTGAAGCTGCGCATGCCTCCCGGCGACGCATGGCAGCTGCTCGGACGCTCGCTCGGCGCGAATCCCACGCCGATGGCTTTCGCCGAGACCTATACCGGCTTGCAGACCGGCGCGGTGGACGGGCAGGACAACCCGCTGCCCAACGTCCAGGCGATGAAGTTCCACGAAGTGATGTCACAGATCGTGCTCACGTCGCACCTCATCGGCTATGACCTGCTCAGCATGAACCTGAAGGCGTGGAACGCGCTGCCGCCGGCGCGGCAGAAGTCGTTCCAGGCAGCGGTCGACAAGGCGCTCGCCTGGAGCACGACCGAGCACCTGAAGCGCGAGGCGGAGCTTGCCGAAGGCTTCAAGAAGGCCGGGCTGGACGTCTATGCTCCCGACGTCAAGGCGTTTCGTGAGCACGCGCAGAAGGTCTACCTCGGCTCTTCCGAGGCGAAGGACTGGCCGAAGGGCATGCTCGAAAAAATAAGCGCGCTCAAGTAATGCGCGCCATCGCGAGCTGGCTGCAGCGCTTCGCGGAGAGCGTCGCCGCGGCCATGCTCGCGGTGATGTTCGCCGCGTTCATCATCCAGATCGTCTTTCGCTACTTCTTCAACTTCCCGGTCGGCTGGACTTCGGAGCTGACCGTCGTCATGTGGCTTTGGCTGGTGCTCTGGGGCGCCGCCTTCGTTCTGAAGGAGAACGAGGAAATCCGGTTCGATCTGATTTACTGGGCGCTCGGGCGGCGCGCGCGCATCGTCATGGGCATCGTTTCGGGGTTGGCGCTCGTGGTCCTGTACGCGGCATCGCTCAAGCCGTCCTGGGCCTACGTTACGTTCATGAAGGTGGAGAGCGCGTCGTATCTCAAGATCCGCATGGATTGGCTGTTCTCCATCTTCGTGATCTTTCTCGTCGCGGTGATCGCGCGCTACCTGTGGCTGCTGTCGCGCCTTCTCCGGGGCAAGGAAGCGTACGAGCCTGACATCAACAAGACGGGGTCCGGGCTGTGAACCTGACCAGCCCGTTCTCGCTCGCCGTGCTGGCGATCGTCGCCCTGAGCCTGCTCGGCCTGCCGATCGGCCACGCGATGATCGCCGGCTCGCTCCTTTATTTCTGGATTCGCGGCGTGGATATGGGAACCGCCGCGGAGCAGCTGCTGAACGGCATGTACACGAGCTACCTGCTGCTCGCCATCCCGCTCTTCATCCTCGCGGCTGAATTCATGAACAGCGGCAGCATCATGGATCGACTGCTGCGCTTCTGTAACGCGCTGGTGGGCCGCTTCCGCGGCGGGCTTGCGCAGGTGAACGTCGTGCAGAGCATCATCTTCGCAAGCATGTCGGGCTCGGCCCTGGCCGACGCCGCCGGCAGCGGCAAGATCATGCAGACGCTGATGACGAAGGACGGCAGGTACCCGCCGGCCTACGCCGCGGCGCTCAGCGCCGCCTCCTCGGTCATCGGCCCGATCATCCCGCCCTCGATCCCGCTGGTCCTGTACGCGCTCGTGTCCGACACCTCGATCGGGTACCTCTTCCTCGCCGGCGTCGTCCCCGGATTGCTGCTCGGCGTGGTCCAAATGGGGCTGATTGCGGCAACTGCGCGCCGCCGCAACTTTCCGGTCGAGGCGCCGGTGCCGCTGCGCGAGCTGCCGCGGGTAACCTGGGAGGCGTTCCCCGCCCTGATGATGCCGGTGATCCTCCTCGGCTGCCTGTACAGCGGAATCACCACGCCCACCGAGGCTGCTGCCACGGCTGCAGCCTACGCGCTGCTCGCATCCGCGTTGCTCTATCGCAGCATCAGCCTGCGCGACGTCTACAAGTCGCTTCTCACCAGTGCGCGCATCACGATCGCCATCGGCATGCTGATCGCCGGGGCGCTGGTCTTCAACTACGTCATCACGGCCGAGAACATTCCGAGGACGCTCGCGGCAATACTGAAGGCCTACGAGCTTTCGCCGCTCGCCTTCCTGCTCTTCGCCAACCTCGTGCTGCTCGTGCTCGGGTGTTTCCTTGAGGGCACCACGATCCTGCTGATCATCGTGCCGGTGCTGCTGCCGACCGCGCAGGCGCTCGGCATCGATCCGGTGCATTTCGGCGTAGTCGCGGTGGTCAACATCATGATCGGCCTCATCACGCCGCCTTACGGGCTGCTCCTGTTCATGATGACGAAAATCGCCGAGGTGCCGCTCCACGCGCTCGTACGCGAGGTGATGCCCTTCCTCGCGGTGATGATCGGGGCGCTGGCGCTCATTACCCTGGTTCCCGACCTGGTGCTGTTCCTGCCCCGGCTGTTAGGCTACAAAGCCTGATTCGGGAGCAATCGGAATGGCACGCCCCATCCGCCGGGTTGTCACCGGCCATGGCGCCGACGGTCGCTCGACGGTACTGGTCGAGGGCCAGGCGCCCAATGTCAAGCAGCGCCGCGCAGGCAATGCTTCGACGCTTCTCTGGGTGACCGACGAGTGTCCGGCGGACGTTTCCGGATCCGCCGACAAGGCCGCGCGCGAGATCGGCGTGCCGCCTCCACGCCGCGGAAGCATCTTCCGCATCGCTGAATTTCCGGCGCACACAGGTGACGTGCGCGACAACAAGGCAGTGCTGCGCGATTTCGGCATCGGAGCGGACGTGGCGCGCGGCCATCCGCCGCGGCATCCTGCGATTCACCGCACGCGGACGCTCGACTATGTGGTCGTGCTCGAAGGGGAGATCGACCTGCTGCTTGACGATGGCGAAGTCCGGTTGGCGGCCGGCGACGTGGTCATCCAGCGGGGCACCAACCATGCCTGGATCAACCGCGGCAGCAGAGTGTGCCGGCTGGCAATGGTGTTCATCGACGCGGAAGAGCCCCCGGAAATCGGAGCGCTCACATGATCCGCGGCACGACCGCGCTGATCGCGCACATCGGCTACCCGACGCACACGTTCAAATCGCCGATGATCTACAACCCCTACTTCGAGCAGGCCGGGCTGGACGCCGTCGTAGTGCCGATGGGCTGCGAGGCGGCGCACTATCCGGCCTTCCTCAAGTCCGTGTTCACGCTGACAAATATTCGTGGCGCGCTCATCACGATGCCGCACAAGCTGACCACTGTCGCCCTGCTGGACGAGGTTACGCCGACGGTGAAGATCGCGGGTTCGTGCAATGCCGTTCGGCGCGCTCCCGACGGCCGCCTGCAGGGTGATCTCTTCGACGGCGAAGGCTTCGTGCGCGGCGTGCGCCGCAAGGGCTGCAAGCTGGAAGGCGCTCGCGCGCTGGTCGTAGGCTCGGGCGGGGTCGGCTCGGCGATCGCTGCGTCGTTGGCTGCCGCAGGGGTGCGCGCTCTGACTCTTTTCGATGCACATGCCGATTCGGCCCAAGAGCTTGGCCGGCGTCTCACCGCGCACTACCCCTCCATGGAGGTGAAGACCGGCTCAAAGGACCCGGCCGGCCACGACCTCGTCGTCAATGCCACGCCGCTCGGCATGAACCCGAGCGATCCATTGCCGATCGACGTCGAGCGCATCTCGCCCGGAACCTTCGTGGGGGAGGTGGTGCTGAAGGACGAAATGACCGCCTTCCTCAAGGCAGTGCAGGCGCGAGGCTGCCGCTTCCAGGTCGGAGCCGACATGCTGTTCGAGCAGATCCCGGCGTACCTCGAGTTCTTCGGCTTTCCGAGCACGACGCCCGAAACCCTGCGCTCGCTGGCGAAGCTGACGTACTGAATGAAGCGCTCCATCGGACTTGCAGCGCTCACCGTGCTTGAGCTGCCGCACGAGGAACAGGTGAGCGTCGCCGCGCAAGCCGGCTACACCCACGTCGGGCTGCGGCTCGTTCCGGTCGCGGGGCAGCCGTTCAGCCATCCTTTCGACCTCGCTCAAGTCGAAGAACGGCTTGCGGACACCGGCATCGGGTTGCTCGACG